>Ga0153956_1001704_pt1 | contig 18376 bp, 16 predicted proteins | sample TSFL040MetaG_FD_104704 | JGI IMG/M metagenome (GOLD analysis project Ga0153956, IMG submission 104704) | Attine ant fungus gardens microbial communities from Florida, USA - TSFL040 MetaG | ecosystem: Host-associated > Fungi > Mycelium > Unclassified | place: USA: Florida, Wekiwa Springs...
ATACACGTCGTCCGCGATCGGCAGATAGTGGCGCGAGTCCGTTGCGCCCGTCGTCACCGTCGGCGCAACCGGGATTCCATTGAAGGAATCGCGGATCGCCGCAACGATGAATTTGCCGTTGTCGTCGTGCAGGTCGGAAATCTTGGAAGCTTCGTCCTGCGTCTCGGTCAGCGCCCGCACATCCACGCGCGGGTCGTTGATCGCCTTGCGGACATGCTCGACGACACTCTGGATCGTGTCGCGTTGATGCAGACGGAAGTTGATCGTCGCTGTCGCCTGCGGCGGCAGCACGTTGTCCTTCACGCCGCCGGAGATCATGGTTGGCGCGATGGTGGTGTGCATGGTCGCCGCCGTTTGCGGATTGGCTTCCAGCATGCGCGAAACGAGAGGGCCGGTCAGCCAGAGATTGGCCAGGATCATACGCTGGAAGAACGGCATGTAGGGCGCGAGCACAGAGAACTGCTCCTCCTGCACGTCGTCTATCCCCGATGCGAAGGGATGATCGACGACGGCGCGCACCGCGTCGGAAAGGCGCGCGATCGCCAGATCGCTCGTTGGACGCGACGAATGGCCGCCGGTCCCGTGTGCTACGAGTTGAAGCGTGAGATAGCCTTTTTCCGCCACCGCCATGAACGCGACCGGCTGCTGCACGCCGGGGAATGGCTCATTGAGGATCGCGCCGCCCTCGTCCAAGACCCATGCAAAGTGAACATGGCGCGCGGCCAGCACCTTTGCGACGTTCCCATTGCCCGCGCTGCCGCCGACTTCTTCGTCCTGTCCGAACGCGAACATGATCGTGCGCTCGGGCTTGAAGCCGGACTGCGCAAGCCGCTCGGCCGCGTCCAGTAGCGTGATGAGACATCCCTTGTCGTCGATCGCGCCACGGCCCCAGACGAAACCATCGGAAATATCTCCGCCGAAGGGATCGTGCGACCAGTCCTTGTCGGTTCCCGGCACGACGGGCACGACATCCATGTGCGCCATCAGAAGGATAGGCTTGGCGTTCGGGTTTTTGCCCTTCCAGGTGAAAAGAAGGCTCTTGCCGATGATCTCGCGTGTCGCGGCGCGGTGAAACGCGGGATAGGTTTGCTCCATCCAGGCGCGCATCGCATCGAGCTGCGCGTTCTTCTCGTCGTCGTGGAGCCCGTTGCCATAGGAAATCGTCTTGAACTTGATCGCAGCCGCCAGATGCCGCGCCACATCCATGGAATTGACGCTGATCGGAGGCGGGGAACTGGCGAGCGGCGGGGGTGCAGCCACGAGGGCTGTACGGACCAGCACAATCGCGATGACAAGCACGATCACGCCTGCAACACCGATCAACGCCTTGTACATGCAGCCCCCTTGCGAATGCCGGCATCCCCGCCCAATTAATAGCATCCTAAGGCCCAGAGCCCACAGTGCAATGCCGCAATAGCGACTCCAAAACCGATGTCCACCAATCCTTTCTTTGAAGACTGGAATACGCCCTTCGCCACGCCGCCTTTTGCGCGGATTCGGCCCGAGCATTTTCGTCCCGCGTATGATCGCGCATTCGCGGAACATGCCCGGGAGATCGCCGAAATCGCGGCAAATCCGGCAGAGCCTAGCTTCGAGAACACAATCATGGCGCTGGAGACGAGCGGGCGAACGCTGTCGCGTATTGATCTTGTCTTCTTCAATCTCGCCTCATCCGACACCAATGATGAGTTGCAGGCCATCGAACGCGATCTCGCGCCGCTGCATGCCCGCCACTGGAACGCAATCCACCTGAACGCAGGTCTGTTCCGCCGCATCGACGGCGTCTTTTCGAACCGCGATGCGCTGGATCTCGACGCGGAAGAGACGCGTGTTTTGGAGCGCTATCATCTCGACTTCCAGCGCGCGGGCGCGACGCTGCAAGCGGCCGCTCGCGAACGTTATGCGCAGATCGGGGAACGGCTTGCCGAGCTGGGTGCCGCATTCGGACAGAACGTACTGGCCGACGAGCAGGCGTTCGTTCTGCCGCTGGAGGAAAGCGATTTGAACGGCCTGCCGGATTTCGCGCGCGAGGCCGCAAGCGGTGTTGCGAAGGAACGTGGAATTCGGGCGCCCTATGCGATCACGACGTCGCGTTCGAGTGCCGAACCATTTCTGCAATTTTCGGAACGCCGCGATTTGCGCGAAAAAGTGTTCAAGGCTCTTGCCAATCGTGGCGACCGGTCGAATACGCACGACAACAAGGCCCTGATCGCGGAGATCGTGAAGCTGCGCGCTGAAAAGGCGAAGCTGCTGGGATACGCCACCTTCGCCGACTATCGCCTCGACGACACGATGGCCAAGACACCGGACAGCGCCCGCATCCTTCTGGATCAGGTGTGGACAGCCGCGCGCGCCCGCGCGCTGGAAGAACGTGACGACCTGCAGGCCATGGTGGCGGAAGAAGGAAACAACTTTCCGCTCGCGGCCTGGGACTGGCGCTACTACGCCGAGAAGCTGCGCAAGGAACGCTATGATTTCGACGAAGCCGAGATCATCCCTTATCTCCAACTCGACAGGATGATCGCGGCAGCCTTCGACACAGCACATCGCCTGTTCGGGCTGGATTTCAAGGAACGCAAGGACGTTCCCGTCTACCACCCCGACGTTCGCGTCTGGGAAGTCACGCGGGCGGGCGAGCATGTCGGCCTGTTTTATGGCGATTATTTCGCGCGGCCTTCCAAGCGCGGCGGCGCGTGGATGAGTTCGTTCCGCGACCAGGAGAACGTCGATGGTCGCGTGACGCCCATCATCATAAACACCTGCAATTTCTCGAAATCAGACCCGGCGCTGCTGAATTTCGATGATGCGCGAACACTGTTCCACGAGTTCGGCCACGCGTTGCATGGTCTTCTGTCGAATGTGCGCTTTCCCCGCCTTGCCGGAACGAATGTCGCACGCGATTTCGTCGAGTTGCCGTCACAGATCTTCGAGCACTGGCTGGAAGAGCCGGCCGTGCTGGAGAAATTCGCTGTTCATGTGGAGACCGGCGAAGCGATGCCGAAGGCTCTGTTGGAGAAGCTCAATACGGCGCGCAATTTCAACCAAGGCTTCGAGACGGTGGAGTTTCTAGGCTCGGCATTCGTCGATCTCGATTTCCATGCCCTGGAAAACCCCGAAACCGTCGACGTCACCGCTTTCGAAAAACACGCGCTCGCGCGGATCGGCATGCCGGAAGAAATCGCCGTGCGCCATCGGCCCACCCATTTCCTGCACATCTTCGATGGCGACGGCTATTCCGCAGGCTACTACTCTTACATGTGGGCCGAGGTTCTGGACGCCGACGGATTCCAGGCGTTCAAGGAGGCCGGCAGCGCGTTTGATCCGAAAACGGCAAAGCGGCTTCACGACTTTGTTTATTCGGCGGGCGGCACCCGCGACTATGCTGAAGCCTATCGCCTGTTTCGCGGCCGCGACCCAAAGATCGATGCGCTGCTCGAAGGCCGTGGCCTGAAGGCTGCCTAGGAGAAGATATGAAACGCCTGATGATCGTCGCTGCCGCTGTTTTGCTGTCGACAACACTCGCTCTCGCCGCACACGCGCCAAAGGTGGCGAGCATCTCAACGCTTGCGCAATTGGAGACGCCGCTGCCGGCTCCTTATGACGCGAACGCCGATGCGAACAAAACCGTCGACACGGCGCTTGCGCGAGCGAAGGCGGCGCACAAACGGCTATTGATCGATCTGGGCGGAAATTGGTGCGGTGACTGCCGCGTGCTGGCTGGCATCATGGAACTGCCGGAGGTCAAGTCGTTCGTGGACCAGCACTATGTCGTCGCTATCGTCGACGTCGGCCGCTTCAACAAGAACCTGCAAATTCCAGCTCGCTGGGGTCAGGTCGATGCCCTGAAGAACGGCGGCGCGCCTTCCGTTCTCGTTATCGATCCGGCGACGGGGAAATTGGTCGACAACGGCCATATCGCAGCCTTGGAAGATGCTCGCCATATGACGCCGCAGGGTATTGTGGATTGGATCGCGAAGTGGGCTGACTAGGCTAGCGCTCGGCGACCTGCCGCGCATCCTTGCCTGGCATGAGCACGCGGTCGATCACCTGGGTCACGCCGTTCTTCTGCTGGATGTCGTAGATCGCGATATCGGCCATCGTGCCGTTCTCGTCCATCAGCAGGATATTGGTAGGGCCGTTCAGGCTGGCGGTGATCACGCCGCCTTCCAGCGTACGCAGCTTAACGCTGCCGCCCTGCTCATTGATGAGCTGCAGGAGCCTGGTGGAATCGTAACGACCTTTCACCACGAGATAGCGCGCGTTCTTGTGCGCGGCCTTCATCATCGCCACGGTCTTGTCTTTGCCGAGCGCCGCATAAGCGGTGTCGGTCGGCGCGAAAACAGTGAACTCACCGTTGCCAGAGAGCGTATCGGAAAGACCGGCGGTCTTCATTTCCGAAACAAAGGTAGCGTGCTCCGGCGACTTCGAAGCATTCGCCAGAATGCTCTCGCTGGGCAGCATCGCCGCGCCGGCGATCATGGGATTGGCGACATCAAGCACCGGTGCGGGCGAGGTGCTGTTCAACGAGGTCACGGCGCCCGTGCCCGCGCCGACGAAAATTGCGGTTGCTGCTGCTGCAATTGCCAAATGATGCATAGGAACCCTTCCGCGAGACGCGCCCGCCACCAAGCCTTCCATGCGTTAATGTTGCACGCAGGGGTGGGTTCCGAAGCTGGACTTAAGACTCATGAAGAACGGATGCTGTGTGCCAAAACGGGCACAAACGGCCGACGCGGTCGCTACCTGCCGGTGTTTCTAAGGGGCGGCTCAACCATCCATGCTGGACTGGGGGTTCCCAATGACGCTGAGGAACTCCCGCCGCGTCAACGGATTCTTGCGGAACTCGCCGTGCATGGTGGACGTCACCATCGTCACGCCGGATTTGTGCACGCCGCGCGTGGTCATGCATTGGTGCGTAGCTTCGATCACGACCGCAACGCCTTTGGGCTGCAGCACCGTATCGATGCAATGTGCGATCTGTGCGCACATCTTCTCCTGCACCTGCAGGCGGCGCGCATAGGCTTCCACCACACGCGCCAGCTTGGAAATTCCGACAACCTTGTTGTTGGGCAGATAACCCACATGCGCCTTGCCGATGATCGGCGCCAAATGGTGCTCGCAATGCGATTCGAAGCGAATGTCCTTGAGAACGATCATGTCGTCATAGCCTTCGACTTCCTCGAAGGTGCGCGCAAGATAGGATTCAGGATCCTGCTCGTATCCCGAGAACCAATCTTCGAACGCCCGCGCCACACGGGCGGGCGTGTCGATCAACCCTTCGCGCGTGGGATCGTCGCCTGCCCAGCGGAGCAAAGTGCGCACCGCCGTTTCGGCTTCCGCCCGCGAGGGGCGAGGTTCGGATGGCGCCGGTTGCTTGGTGCAGAACGTGGTCGGTTTCTTGACTTCGGACATGGTCATGCTCGTTGGATGCCGGTTATCGGCATTTACGACAGATCAAATCCGCTGGATCAACCTGAGGTTTCGTGAGGACTAATGGATCCGGCGGTGCTCGTGCGGGCTTTCCAGCACAAAACCCGGGATTTCCGCCTCGAAATCCTCGCCAGACGATACGCGCATCAGATAGCGGCCTTCCATCGCGCCCGATGCTGTGGGGAGTGGGCAACCGCTCGTGTACTCGAATTTCTGCCCCGGTCCGATGACAGGTTGCGCGCCCACCACGCCGGGACCGCGCACTTCCTGGATATGTCCTTCGGCGTCGGTGATGTGCCAGTAGCGCGACATAAGCTGGACGGTTTCCCAGCCCGTATTCTCGATCGTGACGGTGTAGGACCAAAGATAGCGACGTTCGCCCGGATCGGATTGATCGTCGAGAAAGGCCGGCTTCACGGCCACGCGAATGTTGCGGGTGACGCGCTCGTACATGCGGATACTATGAAATGTGCTTCGGCGGAGGCGCAAGACTTAGGGTTAGGGAAAGGTTAATTCCGCGAATCGCGTGGCGCCACGGTCACATCCGTGGTCACGGAGTTGGCGATGAAACATCCGTCATGCGCCTGATGATGAAAATCGGCGAGCATTTCACCGGTCACATTCGCACCCTCCGCGAACCGCACAACCGGATGGAGCACGACGCGCGTGATCTGCATCTTGCCGTTGGCGCCCTTCTCCATGAAGCCGACGGCCGCGTCGTCGTAGGATTCCACCGTGAGCTTCTTCAACGCGCAGATCGCGAGGAATGTGAGCATATGGCAGGACGAAAGCGACGCCACGAACGCTTCCTCCGGATCGACCCGATCGGCATCGCCCTTGTAAGCAGGCGTCGCGGAGGCATTCAGCGTGATGTCGCCGTTCTTGAACACCATCTCGTGCGCGCGGTTGTAGGATGCGTAGGTGAAATCGGCGGAGGTGCGTTTCCAGCGAACGCCGGCGTGATGCTCGGACATGTCAGACTTCCTTTAGTGCCCGCTCCAGATCTTCGCAGAGATCTGCGGGATCCTCGAGGCCGACCGACAGGCGCAACAATCCCGGTGTCACGCCCAATTCCAGCCGAGCTTCCGGCTTCACGCGCTGGTGTGTCGTCGTCTCAGGATGCGTCATGATGCTTTTGGCGTCGCCCAGATTGTTCGATACATCGATCAATTGAAGCGCGTTCTCCAGCCGGAAGGCCGCCGCCTTGCCGCCCTCGACCTCGAAAGTCACGACACCGCCGCCGCCCGACATTTGAGCGCGTGCCAATTCGTGCTGCGGGTGGTCGGCCCGGAAGGGGTAAAGCACGCGCGTGACCTTTTTCTGGCCAGCGAGAAAATCCGCCACTTTCGCCGCGCTTTCGCAATGCGCACGCATACGCAGATCGAGCGTCTCCAGGCTCTTCAGATGGAGCCACGCGTTGAACGGGCTGATCGATGGCCCGGTGTTCCGCAGGAAGGGCTGGAGATGGTCCTTGAGAAAGTCCGGCTGACAGAGAATGACGCCTCCAAGCGCACGGCCCTGCCCGTCTATGTATTTGGTCGAGCTGTGCACCACGACATGCGCACCGAATTCCATGGGCCGCTGCAATGCCGGCGAAGCGAAAGCATTGTCCACGACGAGGAGTGCATCAGCCTTGTTCGCGATCTTCGCGACGGCCTTCAAATCCACAATGGCCAGTGTCGGGTTGGCCGGTGTCTCCAGAAACAAAATCTTCGTGCTCGGCGTCACCGCCGCCGCCCACTGGCTCAGATCGCTGCCATCGACGAGCGTATGTGTGATGCCGAAACGGGGAAGGATTTCTTCGATCACATAGCGACAGGCGCCGAACATGGCCTTCGCCCCGATGACGTGATCGCCGGTCTTGAGCGCGCTGAGGAAAACGCTGCTGACCGCCGCCATGCCGCTCGCCGTCGCGCGCGCCGCCGGCGCGCCTTCAAGCGCCGCCATCCGTTCCTCGAACATCGTAACGGTGGGATTGGCGTATCGGCTGTACTGATAGCCCGGCGAAGCGCCCGTGAAACGCGCTTCCGCTTCATCCGCGGTTTCGTAGGCGTAACCCGACGTCATGAACAGCGCTTCGGCCGTCTCCTGAAACGGCGTGCGCGTCTGGCCGCCGCGAACACCGAGCGTTCGCGCGCGCCATTTTCCGGGCTTTTTGTTCGTTGCCATGGCCGCATGTTGCGTGCTTGCCCGTGGGGGTCAAGCTGCTTAAGGTCGCGCCCGCATCCCAGCAGTCATGCAGACAATGAACACCATCAGCCATCACGCGGCGCTTATCTACGTCATGGTCGTCGTCTCCGCCGCCGACGGCGTCATGAGCGAACGCGAACTCAAGACGATTGGTAATATCGCCAAAACCCTGCCGGTCTTCCGCGACTTCGAGGAGCATCGCCTGCTGCCGGTGGCGCAGGAGTGCGGCTCGATCCTGCAGGAACAGGATGGCGCCGATGCCGTGCTTGGCCTCATCAAGGAGGCGCTGCCGGATCATCTGGTCGAGACGGCTTACATGCTCGGCCTGGAGGTCGCATTGTCGGACTCCCGCGTGATGCTGGAAGAGGTGCGCGTGCTGGAAGTGCTGCGCCGGACCTTGCATGTCGACCGGCTTGTTGCCGCCGCGCTCGAGCGCGGTGCCCGCGCCCGCTATCAGATCGCCTGAAAGCCAAACATGCGCCGCCTTCTTCTCCTGCGCCACGCCAAGGCCGTGCAGGATACCGGAGAGGGTGATCATGCTCGCGCGTTGACCGGACGGGGGCAGAGGGATGCCGCCCGCGTCGGCCACGCGATGGACCTGCGCGGCTATATTCCAGATCTGGTTCTCTGTTCGAACGCGCGACGTACCGTCGAGACCTGGGAGTTGGTGTCACCCGAATTGGCACGGACGCCGGAAGTGAGATTCACCAAGGACCTATATCTCGCATCGCCAAAAAACATCCTTGCGCAAATCCAGGAAGCAAATCACGCCGTTAAGATGCTCGCGATCATAGGCCACAATCCAGGCATCGAAGAATGCGCGACCCGTCTTTCTCGCAGGCCCGTATCGAAAGCGGAAAGCCACAAGCTGGAGGACATGCGCGAGAAATTTCCGACATGCGCACTGGCGGTTCTCGATTTCGATGTGGAGTCCTGGAGCGATGTCAGCGGTGGGGGCATTCTGCTCGAATTCCTTCGCCCGCGCGATCTGGCGGCTTAGGACAAACCCAATCTCGCAAACTGTTCGGTGGGCGCGTCAATCGATTTCAACGCGGTGCGCAACGCCTCCAAAGCAGCCTTTTCACCCGACGTCCCGGCCAGGTTCGCGTCTTCGCCCGGATCGTTTTGCAGATTGAAAAGGTGATTGCCGGAAAACCGTCGCCCGGCCCAATAAGGCAGTGCATCGCTCGCATCCCACATCTGTCTTATCACCGGCACCTTGCTGCCGGGCATGCGGTCCAGCCGTGCGCGCTCGTCGGGTAGCGGCAGTTCCTGTTCACGCGTCAGGATGTGGGTTGGCATCGTGGACCAGCGGTTCGACCACATGGACAGCGGTGCGTTCTCGGCTGCGGGCGCACGCGCGTACTTTATAATCCCGTCGATGTAATGCACCTCCCGCCCCCAGACGCCGGCAAGAATCCAATCGCGCACGTTTCTCTTCTGTCCGCTCAGCAGCGGGAGCAAGGATACGCCATGTGTGCGTTGGCGAATCTTTTCGGCCACCCCAAAGAATTCCGCGAGCGTTGCGAAAATATCGACGCTGGTGGTGAGCGCATCGCAGGTGCCGGCGGCTACGCCGGGCCCTGAGACGAAAAGCGGAATCCGCGCCATCGTTTCGTAGAGAGGGACGGCCGGCTTTCCCCAAATATCCTTCTCGCCCAGATAGTGCCCGTGGTCCGTGCAGAGGATGACCATCGTATCGCGCCACAGATCCTGCGTGTCGATCGCATCCAGAATGCGGCCGAGCCAATGATCGATCATCATCAGCTTGGCGCCGTAGAGCGCGCGAATGTGCAGGCCTTCGCGTTCGGTGATGACTCCGCGCTTCACAGCATCGACCGCATAGGGCGGCCAGATCAAGGGCGCGCCATCCCAGCCCGGATCGGTGCGCTTCACATAATGATCGGGCGTATCGAAAGGCTCGTGCGGATCGAACTCGTCGACAAAGAGAAAAAAGCGGTCATGCGCTCCAGCATTTTCGCCGATCCAGTCTGCTGCAGCCTGCATGGTGCGCGGTCCGGGAAAATCCGCTTCGGACTTGAACCAGCCACGGGACCGGTCATACGGAATTTCGCGCTGAAATCCGAACATCGGCGCACCGGCCCAACTGGGATCGGCTTTGGTTTTCCAGGGATCGCCTTCGTGACCGCGCTGATAATCCCATGCCGTGAAGTCGACGTGATAATTTTCGCCGCCGGTTTCGAATAGATGCGGATGATCGCTGATAAGCTGCGAGACCACGCCTGCCCTGCGCAGATGCGTGGTGATCGCGTCTTCCCAGATCTCCACCGACCCCCAGGGCCGCCACAGAAAATCCCACGCACCGGAGAGAATATCGTGCCGCGCGGGGATGCAGGGCAAAGACGCGGCATAATGCTTCGTGAAGCGAAGACTTCGCGCCGCCAGCCTGTCGAGATTCGGCGTTGGAAATTCTTGTCCGCCATATGCGCCCAGCATGTGCCGGTTCAGGCTGTCCAGAAGAATGACGATGGCGTTTTTCGCGTGGCTCACGCGCGATTTGCTTCCGCAAGCGCCAATCTTTTCCAGCCGAATGCATTTTCCGAAATCGGATCGCCCATCATCCGCCCTGTACGTTCGGCGATCAGCCGGCCGCCCATCTTCTCATAGAAGAAGCGTGCATTGTTCTTCGCGTGCGCCCAGATCACACAGGAGCCATAGCCGCGCTCCGCCATCCAGGCGAAGGAACTTTGCAACAATGCGCGCCCCGTGCCCCAACCGTAACAGGCGGGGTCGACGTAGAGCGTGTAGACCTCGCCATCAAGCCCGAGCGTTGCATCGCGCGCCTGGCCGCAACTTGCCATGCCGATGACACCGAGCTTTTCCTCTTCGGCCACGAAAACCGCTTCGCCCCGCGCGCGAATGGCGGCCCTCCAGCGCGCGGCTTGACCGCGCGGGGTCATTGCACACAGGAGATTCAGGGGAAGGATCGCCGCATAAGTATCGTGCCAGGATTCGATGTAGACACGGGCGATGCCGTCGGCATCGTCCGGATTTGCCCGGCGCACCCTGATCGCAAGACCGCTCATGGCCGTGATATTTGCGCGATCTCGCGGCGACGCCAAGCGCAAATGCTTTCCGCTTCGGAAAATTGAAGTTGCATCGCGCTGCGCGCGATCGTGGCGGATTTGTGTTGTGCGCACGACACGGAATTGCGCACGTTTCAATTTTCTTTTTTGCCAAATGGCGTTAGACTGATTCTTGTATCGACCAAGCCGATGCGCCGTTTGTGACGGACACTGAGAGGCTGGCGGCTTTGAACAGGGAAATGAAGCGTTCAGACACCCAACATTCGCGCCGAGCGGCGTGGATGCGGCGGTTTGCTTGGGTTTTCCAAGCGTTACGGGGAAACGAGGAGAGCGTTTAAGGGTTAGTTCACGGGGCAGTGAGACAATTATCGTGCGTAGATCACTCAGCCGTCTTGTCATGTCTGCAAAGGGTCACGACATCTGAATCGTGACGGGCGTGCAGGACGTACAAGGAGTCGACGATGAGTACGTTGGACGTCTTCGACATCTTCACCCGCGACTACGCGCGCGAGCGCTTCGAGACGATGAGCTTGCGCGACTGGCTGCTGGCGGCGCGCGACGACAAGATGCTTTATGCGACACCGGCCGAGCGCATGGTATCAGCGATCGGCGAGGCGGAGCTTGTCGATACCGCGCAAGATAGCCGCCTCGGACGCATCTTCTTCAATCGCACGATCAAGACCTATCGCGCCTTCGATGGCTTCTTCGGCATGGAAGACACGATCGAGCGCATCGTAAGCTACTTCAAGCATGCCGCGCAGGGCCTCGAAGAAAAGCGGCAGATCCTTTACCTGCTCGGCCCCGTCGGCGGCGGCAAGTCCTCGCTGGCCGAGCGGCTCAAGGATCTGATGGAAAAACATCCGATCTATGTGCTGAAGGCCGGCGAGAACATCAGCCCGGTGTTCGAAAGCCCGCTCGGGCTGTTCCGCTCCGCGGAGCTCGCGTCCCTGCTCGCCGACAAATACGGGATCGACAAGCACCGCGTCGGTCAGGTGATGAGCCCGTGGGCGGTAAAACGACTCGACGAGTTCGGCGGCGATATCTCCAAATTCGAAGTCGTTCGCCTCTATCCTTCCAAACTGCGCCAGTTCGCCATCGCCAAGACAGAGCCGGGTGACGAAAACAATCAGGATATCTCGTCGCTGGTGGGCAAAGTCGATATCCGCAAGCTCGAGCATTTCAGCCAGAACGATCCGGATGCTTATTCTTTCTCGGGCGGATTGTGCCGCGCCAATCAGGGCCTCCTGGAATTCGTCGAAATGTTCAAGGCGCCGATCAAGGTTCTGCACCCATTGCTGACGGCGACGCAGGAAGGCAACTACACCGGCACCGAAACGCTGGGCCCGATCCCCTTCAATGGCACGATCCTGGCGCATTCCAACGAGGCGGAATGGACGGTCTTCAAGAACAACCGCAACAACGAAGCTTTCCTCGACCGTATCAGCGTGGTGACCGTTCCCTATTCCCTGCGGGTGACAGAAGAAACGGCCATCTACAAGAAACTGCTCAAGGGCAGCGAACTCAACGGTGCGCAATGCTCGCCCGAGACGTTGGAGATGCTGGCCAAGTTCTGCGTGATGACGCGGCTCAAGGAGCACGAGAATTCCAATCTCATCTCCAAGATGCGCGTCTATGACGGCGAAAAGCTGAAAGACACCGATCCGAAAGCGAAAACGCTTCAGGAATACAAAGACGCGGCGGGCGTGGACGAAGGCATGATCGGCATTTCCACCCGTTTTGCCTACAAGACGCTGTCGGAGACTTTCAATTACGATCACTCCGAAGTCGCGGCCGATCCGGTGCATCTGATGTTCGTGCTGGAACAGGCGATCAAGCGCGAGCAGTACCCGGATGAAACCGAGAAGAAATATCTCGAATTCATCAAGGCCGAACTTGCGCCGCGCTATGCCGAGTTCATCGGCAAGGAAATCCAGAAGGCGTATCTCGAGAGTTATGGCGAATACGGCCAGAACCTGTTTGATCGCTACATTGCCTACGCCGATGCATGGATCGAAGATCAGGATTACAAAGACGCCGATACGGGCCAGCTCCTGAACCGCGAGGCGCTCGACAACGAGTTGTCGAAAATCGAAAAGCCGGCGGGCATCGCAAATCCCAAGGACTTCCGCAACGAGGTCGTGAAGTTCGCCTTGCGCTATCGTGCGCAGAACGAAGGCAAGAACCCGGCATGGACAGCTTATGAAAAGATCCGGTCGGTCATCGAGAAGCGCATGTTCACGCAGGTCGAGGACCTGCTGCCGGTCATCAGCTTCGAGTCCAAGAAGGACTCTGAAACCGAGACCAAGCACAACGAGTTCGTGAAACGCATGCTCGCCCGCGGCTATACCGCGCGCCAGGTGCGTCGTCTCGTTGAGTGGTATATGCGCGTGAACAAGGCGGGGTAGGCTCCTCAACCGGAGCGGTCGCGATGACGCACTTCATAGACCGCCGTCTCAACCCCAAGGGCAAGAGCCTCGGCAATCGGCAGCGCTTCCTGCGCCGCGCCCGCACGCAGATTCGCGAAGCGGTTCAGAAATCTCTGAAGGATTCGTCGGTCGCCGATCTCGACAAGGATCGCAAGGTTCGAATCTCCACAAAGGGCACCAAGGAACCGCGCTTCCGGCTCGATCCGAAAGCGGGCGGCGAGCACGATTTCGTTCTTCCCGGCAACAAGCAATTCACTCCCGGCGACGAGATCAAGAAGCCGCCGTCCGGCGAAGCCGGCGGCCGCGGGAAAGAAGCCGCCGATTACGCCGAAGGCGATGACGACTTCGAATTCACGATGACCCAGGACGAGGTCCTCGACATCTTTTTTGAGGACCTTGAGTTGCCGAATCTGGTGCGCACGACACTAAAGGAGACACCCAACAGGGTGTGGAAGCGCGCGGGCATCACGACGGCTGGATCGCCGACACAGATCAATCTTATCCGCACCATGCGCAACGCCCAGGGACGCAGGCTTGCTCTGCACCGGCCCAAGCTGAAGGACGTCGAGGCACTCCAAGCCGACCTCGATGCGCTGGAACAGGAACCGGAAACCAACCGGGAAAGAATCGCGGCGCTGAAGGAAGAAATCGCAAGGCTCAATGCGAAGCGCAAATGGGTCGGCTTCATCGATCCGGTGGACGTCCGCTTCAACTCTTACACCGAACAGCCGGTGCCGACCTCGCAAGCCGTCATGTTCTGCCTGATGGATGTTTCCGGCTCGATGGGCGAGCGCGAAAAGGATCTGGCCAAGCGATTCTACATGTTGCTGCACCTGTTCCTGAAGCGGCGCTACAAGCGGGTAGACATCGTCTTTATCCGCCATACCCACGACGCGCAGGAGGTCGATGAGCAGGAGTTCTTCTATTCGCGCCAGTCGGGCGGCACGATCGTCTCCACCGCCCTGGACAAGATGCTGGAAATCCAGAAGGAGCGCTACGCGACGGCCGATTGGAACATCTACGCCGCACAAGCTTCCGATGGCTATACCCAGTCGGGCGACGCGCGACGCTGCGTGGAGATGCTCAACAACGACATCATGCCGCTCTGCCAGTACTATGCCTACATCGAAATCCTCGATGAGCGCGAAATGGAGGTGTTTGCCTCCGAAGAATCCGGTGCCGAGCTTTGGCGCGCCTACCGGACAGTGGCCGACAGCTGGGCCAATTTCGCGACCAAGCGCATTTCGAAGCCAGCCGATATATTTCCCGTCTTCCGCGAGCTGTTCAAGAAAACGGAGGCGTCATGACGAACCTCCTTTTCAACGAACCGGAATGGGACTTCGCAACGCTGGATCGCACCTACAAAGCGATTGAAGAGATTGCGCTGACCGACCTGAAGCTCGATGTGTATCCGAACCAGATCGAGGTCATCTCATCCGAACAAATGCTCGACGCCTATTCCTCGCTTGCCATGCCGTTGATGTACAACCATTGGAGCTTCGGCAAGCTGTTCGCGCGCGAGGAGGCGATGTATCGCGCCGGCTACTCCGCGCTCGCCTATGAGATCGTCATAAACTCCAGCCCCTGTATTTCCTATTTGCTGGAAGAGAACACGATGACGATGCAGGCGCTGGTGATGGCGCATGCGGCCTTCGGCCATAATCACTTCTTCAAGAACAACTATCTCTTCCGGCAATGGACGAATGCGGAAGGGATATTGGACTACCTCGCTTTCGCCAAGAAGTACGTCGCCGCCTGCGAGGACAAGTATGGCCGCGATGAAGTCGAGGCCATCCTGGATAGTGCCCACGCCCTGATGGATCAGGGTGTTTTTCGTTATCGCCGCCCGCCACGCCCGTCACGCGAACGCACGCTGGAAAAGATGCGGGCTCGTGCGCAGTATGAAGAGCAGTCCTATAACGAATTGTGGCGCACGCTGCCGGCAGGTATTGAGCCGCCCAACACCGTGCCAACGGTCGATACCGAGGATGACTACGGCGGCGACATGAAGTTGCCGGAAGAGAATTTGCTCTACTTCCTGGAAAAGCATTCGCCATCGCTGAAAGCGTGGCAGCGCGAGACACTGCGCATCGTCCGCAATCTCGCCCAATACTTCTATCCGCAAAAGCAAACAAAGGTCATGAACGAAGGCTGCGCCAGCTTCGTGCACCACGCGATCATGAATATTCTTTATGATCGCGGCATGATCAGCGAAGGCTCGTTGCTGGAATTCATGCACAGCCATACCTCCGTCATTTTCCAGCCCGAGTTCGACGATCGGCGCTACTACGGGATCAACCCCTATGCGCTCGGCTTTGGAATGATGACCGACATCAAGCGGATCGCGACCGAGCCGACGGATGAGGATAGAGAATGGTTTCCGCAATTCGCCGGCAAGGGCGATTGGATCGGCGTGCTCAAGGATGCCTGGGCTAATTATCGCGACGAGAGTTTCGTCGAACAATTTCTCTCGCCCAAACTGATGCGCGATTTCCGGCTGTTCGCGCTGTTCGATAAGGCCGACGAAGAAGCCTATCGCGTCAGCGCGATCCACAACGAAACGGGCTTTCGCAAAGTGCGCCAGATGCTCGCGCGACAGTACGATGTGGGACTGAACGAACCGAACATTCAGGTGAAATCAGCAGATCTCAAAGGCAACCGGCGCCTGGTCCTGGAACACAAGATGCATCGGGGCGTTCCGCTGAACGGAAAGACCAAAGAACTGGTACTCGCCCACGTCGAGCGCCTGTGGGGCCATGACGTGGGCCTGAGCGAAACCGAAACGGACTAGCGTCCGATCAGTGTTTGGCCATCGTCGCCGTGGTCGTCGTGGGGTTCGAAGGCGACCAGATGCCGGAGTACATCAAACCACCGGCTACGATCACGATCAGCGCAATACCCGCGACGGCTGCCACGATACGCGGCATTGTTTCGTCACCATCGACGTCTTTTGAAGCGTGAAGCGGTTCTTCCATTCCAATCCTCCCAACCGGATCGGAGCGCCCGTACACAGGGCGACCGAACGGCATGCCCATGCAACGACGCAATTATAGCGCGGGACCGGCTTCGCGTCACTTGGAGATAGGGGGTCTAAGATCCCGAAATCACGCGAAAACCGGCTCCGGCGAGGCTCCGGCATCAACCGGAAACCCCGTTTGCGACGGTGTGCACGGTGTCGACGACCTGCTGCGGCTGGGCCGGGCTGGTCTGCACGCTCTGGGCCGGGGAATAGATCGTTCCTGCCAGAACGAGCGCCGACATGGCGATGACAGCCAAGGTCAGCGCTTTCGAGCCATAAACCTCGCCGTCGGAATTGTGGTTTGACATTGCCTCTCTCCATTTGCGGCCGGGTCTCTGGTGGAAGGGGGTAACCACCCGTTTACCGGCCACACGCGGGAGATGGTGGCTGGTCCGCACTCCACAATAGTTGGAATGCTGCGCTGCAAAGGCCGTCGGCCATGCGCAAATGACATGGTTCGAGTCCTTGAAACTCCACCTGAGAGCCACTAGCGAGAACTTAACAATAGCGTGACATTGCCCCGGTACGCTGGCTCACTCGGGCTTCGCCGGCGTTGTCTGAGCCTTCACCTTTCGGGTGATCGGGGCACCGTTCTGTTTGCCGGTATCGATCAACGCCGTGCAGTTTGCGTCCTTGGCCAGGCCGGGATCCACGAACGGGATGATGGCAGCCAGAGGTGAAAGAAGGCCCAGTGCGACGGCGATGCCGCCCTGTGGAATGGCTTTGCCGGCGTCCACACCGATCTGCGGATGATCGACAGGGCCCGTGATCGTGATCGGCGCGCGCAAATGCAGGATGCGGAATTTCTTGGGATGGCCCTGGATCTCCAGATCCATGTTCTCCCCATCCAGCGCGATCGTGCCTTTGCCCGTCACCAGAACGGGGTCCGTATCGAAGAGGAAGTGGCGCGCCGTCATGGTGCCCTTGTCCACGCTGAAATGGGCGACGGCACAGCGCAGGCCTGTGTCGCTGTTGTCGCCGGACAAAAGCAAGCCGAGTCCATTCAGGACGTTGATGCCGGTCAGCTCGGCGAAGGCCGCTCGTATTTTCCCGGACGGAATGATCGTGGTGAAAGTTCCGTTCGCGCTGTTCGCCGCAGCTTGAATCGATCGTCCCGTGCCGTGCAGCTTCGCGCGTGCAGCGAGAAGACCCTCTACGGCCGGCGGCTTGCTGGAGACGAACTGCTCAAGCCGGACATCCGTCAAGCGCACATCGATATCGGTTGCCGGAACGGCGTTCCGTGCATCGATGCTCGCGGAGCCGGACAACTTGCCCTGCGCGAACGCAAATGACACAGGATTGAGCGTCAGCACGCCATTCTTCAGGATCACATGCGTCGAAGCATGGCGAAGCGGGAAGTCGCGCGATTTCACCGTCTCCGCGCTATACGTCACGTCCGCGTTCATCTGTCGGATACGATCGACCTGCAGCGGTGCGTCCGGCAGCAGATGTTTCATCGGTGCGACTTCCGCCTGCGTCGCGCCCGCGGCCAGCGCTTTGGCGCGTTCCTTGGCAGGCGGCGGCGCACCCACGAGCGGCCCCAAGTCGTCGAAATCCAGAACCTTCGAAGAGATCGCGCCGGAGAGATACGGAATATTGCCCGAGGCGTCGACGGTCAGATCGCCGTGCAGATCGGAGTCGCCGATCGTGCCATTGATGCCGTTCACCTTGTAAACGGCGCCATTGCGCGAGAGATGCGCGGAGAGGTGATAAGGCGGCGTTCCGGGAAGCGCCAATCCGGTCAGATAATAGAGCTGCTTGAGGTTCGGACCCGTGATGTCCAAAGACGTTTCGATCCCGCCGAGATCGAAAGGATGGGTTATCGAACCGTCAGCAATCACGTGCGTAGGGCCGGCGTGCACGTCGGCGCCGAACTTGTAGGGCTTCGTGACATCGACATTGATCAGCGGCCCGCCGCGAATTGCGGCGGTGAACTTGCGATCGTTCAGGAGCCCATCGCCATCGAGCGTGAACGCGGCGCGGCGGCCATTGGCGTTCTCGTGCGAGGACACAGTGCCTACAAAGCTCAACTTGCGGCGCAGATCGTGGATCTCCAGATGGCCTTGCTTGATGATGAAATGGTTGATCGGCGGGATCTTCATGCCCTCGGCCGATCCCTTCTCGCCGTTGAAATCCCAATTGGTGCGGCCGGTGGCGTCCCGCACCACGAGAATGTTGGGATGGTCGACGGAGACCAGCGGCAGATAGACCTGGCCGCCGAACAGATAGGGCAGGAGGCGCACCTTGAACGTCAGGTTTTGCGC
>Ga0153956_1001705_pt1 | contig 18364 bp, 16 predicted proteins | sample TSFL040MetaG_FD_104704 | JGI IMG/M metagenome (GOLD analysis project Ga0153956, IMG submission 104704) | Attine ant fungus gardens microbial communities from Florida, USA - TSFL040 MetaG | ecosystem: Host-associated > Fungi > Mycelium > Unclassified | place: USA: Florida, Wekiwa Springs...
CCTCCGCTGCCCCATGGGACTTCCACCGCAAGGCAGTGTTTTTCGTAACTGAAGACCGCGGCTTTGGCTGTGGCACTGGAGGTCCCTTGAATTGCACAAGCATCATAGCGCGCTGGGGCTAGCTGCCTCCCGACCGGTCCAGCCGGTTACGCTCGTTCGTCCGCACGCCGCACGGCGCGCTGCCCGCTTCTTCGTCGAGAAGTTTGCGGGGAAGTCGCTCTATGCGGTGAAGGCGAATCCGTCGCCCGATCTCATCCGCACCTTGTGGGAGAGCGGGATCACGCATTTCGACGTCGCCTCGATTGCCGAGGTGCGGCTGGTGTCCGGCCTGCTGCCGGATGCGACCTTGTGCTTCATGCATCCGGTCAAGGCCGAGGAAGCAATCGCCGAAGCCTATTTCAAGCACGGCGTCCGCACCTTCAGCCTGGATTCGATCGAGGAGCTGGAGAAGATCGTCCGCGCGACGGAAGGCGCCGACGACCTGACGCTCTGCGTGCGGCTGCGCGTCCCGTCGGATCACGCCAAGCTGAGCCTGGCGTCGAAGTTCGGCGCCGCACCCGGCGAGACGAAGGAATTGCTGCTCGCGGCGCGCCAGGCGGCCGACGCGCTCGGCGTCTGCTTCCATGTCGGCAGCCAGGCGATGAGCCCGAAAGCCTATCTCCAGGCGATGTCCTACGTCCGCGACGCGATCGTCGACGCGGCCGTGCTGGTCGACGTGGTCGATGTCGGCGGCGGCTTCCCGTCCATCTATCCGGGGATGCAGCCGGCGCCGCTCGAAGCCTATTTCGCGGTGATCAAGGACGCGTTCGAAGCTTTGCCGATCAGCTATTCGGCCGAACTCTGGGCCGAGCCGGGTCGCGCGCTCTGCGCCGAATATGCGAGCCTGCTGGTCCGCGTCGAAAGGCGCCGCGGCGACCAGCTCTACATCAACGACGGTGCCTATGGCGCCCTGTTCGACGCGGCGCATGTCGGCTGGCGCTTCCCGGTCGACCTGGTCCGCGAGGAGCCGTCCGAGGCGCGCGACATGGGGTTCAGCTTCTACGGCCCGACCTGTGACGATATCGATCACATGGCCGGCCCGTTCGAGCTGCCCGCCGATATCCGCGCCGGCGACTATATCGAGATCGGCATGCTCGGCGCCTATGGCTGCGCGATGCGCACCGGCTTCAACGGCTTCACCGCCGGCGAGACGGTCGTCGTAACCGACGAGCCGATGGCCAGCGCCTATATCGAAGCGCAGGCGGAGCAGGCGCGTCCGTCGAACGTCGTCACGCTGTAACCATAACCGGCCATCCGGCTGAAACCGGGGAAATCAGGGAAGCGGCGGTCCGCCGTCGCTTCCCCGTGCTTTTGCTGCGAGAAGAAGAATGAACGACCCGAAGATCAACGACACCCGCAAGGCCGAGCTGCTTTCGAAGACGGTCGAGCATATCGACATCCGCTCGTTCGACGCGCGCCCGATCATCGATTCGATGGGCAAGATGAGCTTCACGAGCCGCGATCTCGCCCGCGCCACCGGCATCTACAACCAGATGCTCGCCGACCCGGATTGCACCGTTTTCCTGGTGATTGCCGGTTCGACCAGCGCCGCGGGCTGCATGGACGCCTATGCCGAGCTCGTCCGCTCGAACATGGTCGACGGCATCGTCGCCACGGGTGCCACCATCGTCGACATGGATTTCTTCGAAGGGCTTGGCCACAAGCACTATCAAGCGCTTGAAATCCCCGACGACGATACGCTGCGTTCGCTCTACATCGATCGCATCTACGACACCTATATCGACGAGGTCGATCTCCAGAACGTCGATCATACCATCTTCGAGATCGCGGAGTCGCTGCCGGCCAAGGCCTACAGCTCGCGCGAATTCATCCATCACATGGGCAAGTATCTCGTCGACCATGGCAAGAAGGAGAACAGCCTGGTCAAGCTCGCCTACGAGCATGACGTGCCGATCTTCTGCCCGGCCTTCACTGACAGCTCGGCCGGCTTCGGGCTGGTCAAGCACCAGGTCGATGCGATGAAGGCGGGCAAGCCCTATCTCACGATCGACAGCGTCGCCGATTTCCGCGAGCTGACCGAGATCAAGATCCAGGCCGGCACGACCGGCCTGCTGATGATCGGCGGCGGCGTGCCGAAGAATTTCGTCCAGGACACCGTGGTCTGCGCCGAGATCCTCGGCCACGAGGATGTCGCGGTTCACAAATATGCGGTGCAGATCACCGTCGCCGACGTCCGCGACGGCGCCTGCTCCTCCTCGACGCTGCAGGAAGCGGCGAGCTGGGGCAAGGTGAACACCGGCATCGAGCAGATGGTCTTCGCCGAAGCCGGCTCGGTCCTGCCCCTGCTCGCCAGCGACGCCTATCATCGCGGCCATTGGCGCGATCGCGCGAAGCGTGGCTGGGCCAAGCTCTTCGCCTGAACCGTTCGTGGCGGAGGGCGATCACGCCCTTCTTACCGTCCGGATCACGCCCAAGGCGTCACGCAACGCCATGGGCTCGGTGCTGGCACTTCCCGATGGCCGCCACGCACTGGCGGTACGCATCGCCGCGCCGCCGGTCGACGGCGCGGCCAATGCCGAACTGATCGCCTTCCTGGCAAAGACACTGGGCGTCGCGCGCGGCGCCGTGACGATCGCCGCCGGCGAAACGGGGCGGCTCAAACGTATCCGGATCGACGGCGACGGGCCGGGGATCGCCGCCAGGCTGCGCGCGGCGATCGCGCCCGCTTAACGCGATTGGCGGACGCGTTCGGCGATCAGACTGACCCGCTCGCCGACCGCGCCCTCGACCTCCGAATTGCGCAGGAACTTGACCGCTTCGACCAGGATCTCCGGCGGCGTCGGTGTTTCCCCGAACAGCGCCATCACCTGATCGACGAAGTCGGACAGCGGCATGTAGCCCTTGGCATGCTCCTGCCCCGGCGTCAGTCCGGTCTGGACGGCGGGCGGGACCAGCTCGATGACTTCGACCTTGCCCTTCAGCGCCTCGCGCAGCGACAGGGTGTAATTGTGGATCGCCGCCTTGGTCGCCGAATAGACCGGCGCCGTCACCAACGGCGTGAAGCCCAGCCCCGACGAGACGTTGACGATCGCCGCATCCGGCTCAGCGGAAAGATGGTCGATCAGCGCGTTGATCAGGCGGATCGGCCCGAGCAGGTTGGTGACGATCGTCGCCTCCGCATCGGCGAGATCGCGGTGCTGGTCCAGCGTCTCGTTGCGCATGATCCCGGCATTGTTGATCACCACGTTGAGCATGGGATGCGCGGCGACCAGATCGCGCGCGAAGGCATCGATCGCCGCGGCGCTGTCGATATCGAGCGGCATCGCCGCCATGTTCGGCCGCCCAGCGATCGTCGCCTCCAGCGCGTCGCGTCGTCGTCCGGCGACGATCACGCTGTTGCCCAGGTCGGCGAAACGCCGCGCCAACGCCGCGCCGATACCCGATCCGCCGCCGGTAACGAGGATGGTGTTTCCGCTCCGCTTCATCTGCCGTCTCCCTTCCAGGGTTGATGGCGATCCATCTATGCGCCTACTCTCCAAACGGAAGAAGGCACCGAAAAGATTTGTACTTACCTTTTGGAGAGTGACATGGGCTCCGCCCCGTCAAAGCCCTGGCCAGACACCGATCCACGGCTCGACGCGCTGGTTACCGACGTGATCGGCAGCGTCGCCGACAAATGGACGATGCTGATCCTCGAGACGCTTGCCGACCATGGCGAGCTGCGCTTCACCCAAGTGAGCCGCCGGATACCGGGCATCAGCCAGAAGATGCTGACCCAGACGCTCCGCCAGATGGAACGCGACGGGCTCGTCCGGCGCACCGTGCACCCGGTCATACCGCCGCGCGTCGACTACAAATTGACCGATTTGGGCTTCAGTTTGGGCGAGGCATTTTGCGGCGTGTGGACCTGGGCCGAAGCCAATCTGGAGCGGATCGAAGCGGCACGGGCCGATTTTGACGAGAAGAAGGATTAAGCATCCCGTCAAATGTCCAATGGTGACGGCTCAGCGGCTGAGCGCCGAAACCAGCTCGACATGTGTCGACCAGCGAAACTGGCCGACCGGGCGGATCCAGTCGAGCTGCCAGCCGCCCTCGATCAGGGTTCGCGCGTCGCGCGCGAACGTCGACGGGCTGCACGAGACGTAGGCGATCCGCTTTGCCGTGCAGGCGGCGAGCGTCTGGCTCTGCTCCTTCGCGCCAGCCCGCGGCGGATCGAGCACGATCGCGTCGAAGCGGTTGAGCTCGGCCGTATCGAGCGGACGGCGGAACAGATCGCGATGGTCGACCGCCACGGTATTCTGGAGCCGATTTGCGGCAGCCTTGAGCGCCAGCGCCGCGTCGCGCGCGCCCTCCACCGCCAGGACCTTGGCCGACCGCGCCAGCGGGAGCGCGAAGGTTCCGAGCCCGGCGAACAGATCGGCGATAGCGCCTGCCTCGCCGACCGCCTCGGCAACGCCTGCGACCAGGGCCGCCTCCCCGTCGGCGGTCGCCTGGAGGAAGGCGTTGGCGGGAAAGCCGACCGCGACCCCGGCCAACGTCACCGTTGCCGGCTCCGGCTCCCAGCGCGCCTCGCTGCCAAAGCCTTCGTCGATCGACAGGCGCGCGATCGGATGGCTCTGGCAGAACGCGATCAGCGCCTCCTGCGCCTCGAGCCCATCCGCGCCGACCCCCTCCAGCGCGACATCGACGCCCTGGTCGGTCACCGTCAGGCCGACGCTCGCCTGGCGCCGTGGCTTGAGCATGGGGCCGAGCAAGGCACGCAGGGGTTCGACCAGGGCGAACACCTCGGGCCGCAGGATATGGCATTCGCGCATGTCGACGATGCGATGGCTCTGGCTTTCGTTGAAGCCGAGGATGATCTTCCGCCCGATCCGTTCGGCGCGCAACGTCGCACGGCGGCGCGTCCGCGGCGGCGACAGGTGCGGCGGGCGTATGTCCGGCGCGGCGATCCGCTGCGCGGCAAGCGCGCTGACCACGCGATCGATCAGGTAATCGCCATAGGCCGCATCATCGACATGCTGGAGCTGGCAGCCGCCGCAGCGCGGGAAATGGCGGCAAGGCGGCGCGACATGGTGGGGACCGAGCGTGAGGCTGCCGTCATCGGCCAATATGTCGCCGGGCGCGGCGAGCGGCGAATGGCGCCCATCGGCGGTGACGCCGTCGCCGCGCGCACCGATGCGGACGATCGTCGCGGTCACAGGCAGGCAGCGAGCGCGGCGGGCAGATGGGCGGCGAGATCGTCGGCAATCAGCGCCGGGCCGGCGCGCCGGGCGGCGTCGGCATGCAGCCACAACGCGGCCTGGGCCGCGTCGAACGGCGCCCTGCCGCCGGCGAGCATTGCCCCGACGATGCCGGCAAGGACGTCGCCGGTCCCCGCGCTCGCCAGCCAGGACGGCGCGATCGGCGCCATCGCGGCGCGGCCGTCGGGATGCGCGACGATCGAATCCGCGCCCTTGAGCAGGATGATCGCCCTGCTTTGCGCCGCTGCCGCCCGCGCGCGCGCCAGCCGATCGCCCTCGCCTGCCCCGAACAGGCGGTCGAATTCCCCCCTATGCGGCGTCAGGACATGACCGGCGAGACGATCGTGGCGCGATCGGCCGATCAGGACCAGCGCATCGGCGTCGAGGACGAGCGGCTTGCCCGCGGCAAGCGCCGCGTCGAGCCGCATGCGGCCGGCTCTGTCGCGGCCCAGGCCCGGGCCGACGACGACGGCACCGATGCGCGGATCGTCGAGCGCCTTGGCCGTCCATGGCCGGCGAACCAAGGCGCGCGGACTGCCGTGCTGTTCCCCGCCGATCAATTCGACGTAGCCGGCTGCGCGCATCGCCGCGCCCGCCGCCAGCGCGGCGGCGCCGGCCATCGCGCCGGCGACGACCGCGACCTTGCCGCGGCTATATTTGTGATCCTGGGGCCCAGGTGCGGCGAGGCGCGGTCGCCCGATCGCGCGCAGCGTGGCGGCGCCGGTGTCGAGCCCGATGTCGCCGACGACAACCCGCCCGCAGCGCCCCGCAGCCGGAAGCAGAAGGTGCGCGGGCTTGAGCGCGCCGAGCGCCACCGTGATGTCGAACGCCGGCACCTCGCCGAACAGGGCACCGCTGTCGGTCGCGACCCCGCTCGGCAGATCGATCGCGACGCGATGGCGCGCGGCGGCCGCGAGCCGCGTCAGCGCGGCCGCGATCTCCGGCGCCAGCGCGCGGGTCAGGCCGGTGCCGAACAGGCCATCGATCAGCAACGATGCCGGCCGGGCGTCAGCGAGCGTTTCGACCGGTCCGCCCCAGCGGGCGCGCGCGGCGCGGGCGGCGTCGGTTCCGGGCTCGCCCGACGCGGCGACGCGGACCGATACGCCGCGGGCCTTGAGCTCGGCCGCGACGACATAGCCGTCGCCGCCATTGTTGCCCGGGCCGCACAGGACGAGCGTCGGGACGGGGCCGGCAAACCGCCACGCCGCATCGGCCACCGCCGCGCCGGCCAGGGCCATCAGCGCGTCGACCGAGATGCCCGCCGCGAACAGGGCAGCTTCCGCCGCGCGGGTCTCCGCGGCGGTCAGGATCGGCCGGTCGTCACCCATCGATACCCCCGGCAGTGGCGGCGACGATCGGCGCCAGCCGTTCCGCCCAGGCCGCGACGCCGGCCGCATCCGAGATCAAATCCTGGCGCACTTCGATCCCCAGATAGGCAATGCCGTTCGCTTCGCCATGGCGGTTCATCGTCGCGTTGAGCACCTTGCCCGAATAAGGGAGATTGTCGCCGGCGACGATCCCCGCAGCGGCCAACAAGGGCAGGGCAAGGCGCGCCGCCCGTTCGTCCTGATTGTAGAGGATGCCGATCTGCCATGGGCGAGCCTGGTCGCTCGTCGCCAGACGTGGCGTAAAGCTATGCAATGATATCAGTATCTTCGGATGAAGATTTACGATCCGATCTTCGATTCTTTGATGATAAGGCGTCCAATAGTCGCGCAGGCGTCGTCCGCGCTCGGCGGGTTCGAGCCCGATATTTGCCGGAACGACGTGGCCGTCGCTCCGTTCGGGGATCAGCCCTTCCGCATCCTCTTCGCGGTTGAGATCGATCACCAGCCGCGACACCCCGCCCAATATGCCGGGGCAGCCCAAGGCGGCGCAGAGCGCGCGGCCGAGCGGCGCGACACCGATGTCGATCGCGACATGCTGGTCCATCAAGACAGCCGGCACGCCGAGATCGACGCCCGGCGGTACCCGGTTCGAGGCATGATCGGCGATCAGCAGCAGGCCCGGCGCGGCGGAGCCGGCAATATCGTCCCAGGACTGGATCATCGAAGCCGCGTCGCCATGCGCCACCAACCCGGATGGTCGGCTGCAATCGCCCGATCGCCCGCGGCGAGCGCCGCGACGTCGCGGAACAAGGCGAAGCAGGTCGCCCCCGAACCCGACATGCGCGCCAGGCGCACGCCGTCCTGCGCGCGCAGCACCGCCAGGACATCGCCGACCACCGGCGCGATGCCGATCGCCGGCGCTTCGAGATCGTTGCGCCCGGCGAACGACGCCGCCAGCGCGTCGCCTTCGTCGAGCGCGCCGCGATCGACCTGGTCCCACGCCTTGAACACCGGCCCGGTCGGCATGGCGACCATCGGATTGACGAGCAGGACGGGCAGGCCGGCGACATCGCCCGTCGCGGCTACGATCTCGTCTCCCCTGCCCACGCCGCGCGACAGGGTCGAAGCCAGGCACGCCGGCACGTCGGCACCCAGGCCGGCGGCGAGCGCGATCATCTCGCTCGCCAGCGGATCGCGGCCGTCGCGGGCGCAAAGCAGGCGCAGCGCCGCGGCGGCATCGGCCGATCCCCCGCCCAGGCCGGCCGCAATCGGCAGCTTCTTGTCGAGCCGGAACCCTGCCTCGGCCCCGCCGAAGCGCGCCCGATAGGCGTCGGCGGCACGCACGATCAGATTGTCCGTGCCGTCGCCCAGCGCCCCGCCGAACGGCCCCGTCAGCGACAGGCCCTGTTCGGCGAGAGCGAGGCGATCGCCATCCTCGGCGAAGGCGAACAGGGTCTCGATCTCATGATATCCGTCCGCGCGCCGCCCGCGCATATGGAGCGCAAGGTTCAGCTTGGCATAGGCCGTTTCGACAGGCTGCATCAGGGGGAGGCCGTCGCGTCGCTCAGCCCAAAGTCGATCTTCGACCGCAGCCTGCCCGCATCCTTGTCCGCCGCGGTGACCAAAGCCGCACGCCAGGCATAGCGTGCCTCGAACTCGCGTCCGACCTTCCAATAGGCGTCGCCGAGATGTTCGTTGATCGTCGGCTCGTCGGGATCGCCGGCCGATGCCTTTTCGAGCAGGGGGATCGCGGCAGCAGGATCGCCGCCCAGATAGCGCACCCAGCCGAGCGAATCGGTGATCGCCGGATCGTCGGGGCGGAGCTTGCTCGCCTGCTCGATCATCTTGGTCGCCGCCGCGACGTCGTCGCGATGCGCGACCTGCGAATAGCCCAGCTGATTGAGTACCACCGCCTGGTTGGGCGCCAGCTCCAGCGCCTTCTGCAGAGCAACCTTGGCCTGCGGCCAGTCGCCGGCAAGATCCAGCGCGGAGCCGCGCTGCAGCCAGAGCTGCCAAAGCGTATCGGACGGCAGGTTGGCGGCCTCGGCCGCGGAAATGGCCTTGGTATAGGCTGCCGCGGCGTCGGCCGGCCGCTCGAGCGCCAGATTGACGTCGCCGAGCCGGGTCCAGCCCGGGACGCCCGGATCGAATTCACGCGCGTCGCGCGTCGCCTCGGCAAGCGCCGCCTCGCGCTCGCCGAGATCGTTGAGCAAGGCGACCTTCAGCGAGCGGGCCACCGGCCCGAGCGGGTCATCGGCGGCGATATGGTCGAGCGCGGCGAGACCAGCCCGCTGCTGCTTCAGCATGCCGGCGAAATTGGCAACGACGATCCACCCTCCGGGATCGCCCGGCGCGATGAATGTCGCATAGCGCGCCAAAGTGAAGCCTACGGTCGCCAGTCGGCGATCGAACCCGGACGCCATGCTGACGAACAGGGCGGCGACGCCCTGTGCCGGCGTGGTGACTGAGGTCCCCACGCTCTTGCCTGCCGCGATCCGCGCCCGCGCATTGACCATTGCGGGCTCGCTTCCGTCGAGCAGCGCCAGGGCGCGTTCCTTCTGCCCGGCGCGGATCAACGCGTCGGCGGCGACCAGCCGCAGGCGGACCGGTCGCGCGGCAATACCGCGATTGTCGAGCCCGCGGATCGCGGAGATACCCTCTTCGGTCCGCCCCATGACGAGGAGCAGCAGAGCGCGTTGCTCGCCGAACAAAGGCTGTGCAAAGGTCGAGCCGCGCGCTTTTTCGGCCAGCGCCAGCGGGTCTCCGTCATGCGTGCCGACAGCGATCCAGGCGCGCAGCAAGGGCGCAAGGAAGGCGAACACCCGCTCATTCTCGATCCGATCGACCTGGATCACCGCCGTCTTCCAGTCGCGACGGCCGATCGCCTCGGCGGCGAGGATCAGCCGCCCGTCGGGGGGCAGGTTGCCGGCCGCGTCGAGCGCATGGGCCGCTTTCAGGGTCAGCTTTTCGTCGCCGGCACGGATCGCCTGGCGCAGCGCGCGTTCGGCGATCAGCTTGTTGTTCGGATCGCGCGCCAGCAAATCGCCGAAACTGGCGCCTGCCTGGGCATAATCGCCGATCATCTCGGCGGCGCGCGCGCGCACATATTCGCTGGCCGGAACCGGCACTGCGGATGCGGGTGCGGCCAGCGCCGCCGCGATCAGGAAGGCAGGTGCGCGCATCACATGTTCGGGTAATTGGGGCCGCCGCCGCCTTCCGGCACGACCCAATTGATGTTCTGCGTCGGATCCTTGATGTCGCAGCTCTTACAGTGGACGCAATTCTGCGCGTTTATCTGCAATTTCGGCCCCTCCACGATCTCATAGACGCCGGCCGGGCAATAACGCTGCTCGGGCGCGTCGTAGAGCTTCAGATTGACGTCGATCGGTACGTCCGCATCCTTGAGCGTCAGGTGAATGGGCTGATCCTCCTCATGATTGGTGTTCGACAGGAACACCGAGGAGAGTCGATCGAAGCTGACCACGCCATCCGGCTTGGGATAAGCGATAGGCGTGACAAGATCCTTGCGCCAAAGCGACTTGGAGTCGCGATGGTGGCTGAAGGTATAAGGCAGACCGACCCCGATCGAGCGCATCACCATGTCGATCCATGCCCACGCGGTGCCGACCAGCGGCCCGAACCTGGCCACGGCGGGCTCGGCATTGCGAACGATCTTGAGTTCGCTCGCGATCCAGCTCTCCTCGATTGCGGCGGGATAGGCATCGAGCGTGTCGCCGCCGCGCCCGGCGCCGATCGCTTCGGCGACGGCATCCGCCGCGAGCATACCCGATTTCATCGCGGTGTGGCTGCCCTTGATCCGCGGCACGTTGACGAAGCCCGCCGAGCAGCCGATCAGCGCGCCGCCGGGGAAGACGAGTTTCGGCACGGCCTGCCACCCGCCTTCGTTGATCGCCCGCGCGCCATAACTGACGCGGCGCCCGCCTTCGAGCACCGGCCGGATCGCCGGATGCTGCTTCCAGCGCTGGAATTCCTCGAACGGGGAAAGATGCGGATTGCGGTAGCCGAGACCGACGACGAAGCCGATCGCGATCTGGTTGTCGGCCTGGTGGTACAGGAAGCCGCCGCCCACTTCCTCGGTCAGCGGCCAGCCCTGGGTATGGATGACGCGACCGGGGGCATGCTTGGCCGGGTCGATATCCCACAATTCCTTGAAACCGATGCCGTAGACCTGCGGCTGGCAATCGGCCTCCAGAGCGAAGATGCGCTTCAATTCCTTGGTCAGGCTGCCGCGCGCACCCTCGGCAAAGAAGGTGTAGCGGGCGTGAAGCTCGATCCCCGGCTGATAATCGGGCTTGCGCGTGCCGTCGCGGGCGACGCCCATATCGCCGGTGGCGACGCCGTTCACCCGGCCATCCTCGGCGAACAGCACCTCGGCGGCGGCGAAGCCGGGGAAGATCTCGACCCCGAGCTCGCCCGCCTGATCGGCAAGCCAGCGGCACAGATTGCCGAGCGATGCCGTATAGGTGCCCTGGTTGGACATGAAGCGCGGCATCAGGAAATGCGGGATCGGCCACTTCCCCTTGCTCGTCAGGAACCAATGGTGATTCTCGACCACCGGCACGTCGAGCGGGCAGCCCTTGTCGCGCCAGTCCGGGATCAGCTCGTCGAGCGCGATCGGATCGATCACCGCGCCCGACAGGATGTGGGCGCCGACTTCCGAGCCTTTTTCGAGCACGCAGACCGAAAGGTCGGGCGAAAGCTGCTTCAACCGGATCGCGGCGGCCAGGCCGGCCGGCCCCGCGCCCACAACCACCACATCATATTCCATCACGTCGCGTTCGGACATCAGCCGTATCGTTTCCTTACAACGCCGTCCGATCGTCGTATCGCGCGAACGGCTCGTCATAAAGGCGGTGCGCGCAGATTGACGCCCGCGTCAACCTCGCCTTCACTTATCGGGGTCAGCGAGACGGGGATATGACCGAGGGGCTCACGCTGAGCGCACTGGATTGGTGGACCGAGGCGGGCGTCGATACGCTCGTCGACGAAAGCGCACGCGACTGGCTGCAGTCGCCGATGGCGCCCGCCGCCGCGCGTCCGACGCCGCATGCGGTTGCGCCCCCTGCCGCGCCCGCCTTGCCGACCGATCTCGCCGCCTATCGCCGCTGGCTGTTGAGCGATCCCGCGATACCCGGTCCGGTCGCCGCGCGGCTCGACGCGACGGGTGACGCCACCAGCCGGATCGTCGTCGTCGTCGACATGCCCGAAGCGGAGGATCGCGCGGCGGGCGCGCTGCTGTCGGGCGAGGTCGGCGCGCGCTTCGACCGGATGCTCGGCATGATCGGGCTCGATCGCGGCAAGGCCTATGTCCTGCCTTTCGCGCCGGCGCGCCCGACGACCGGCAAGGTCGCGGCGGCCGACCAGGCGACGCTGCGCCGGTTGCTCGATCACCACCTTGCTTTGATCGAGCCGGCCAAATTGCTCCTGCTTGGCGATGCCCTGGCCCAGGCACTGTTTGCCTTGCCGCTGGCCCGTGCGCGTGGCACGACGCACGCCGTCCGCGTCGGATCGCGCGACGTTCCCGCTATCCTGTCCTTCCCACCCCGCCTCGTCGCGCCCGGCGCCGCTGCCTTCCGCCAGCAAGCCCGCGACGATCTGCTCGCATTCCAGGCCCTATGATCCGCTCCCTCCTCCTTGCGACGGCCCTGGTCGCGGCGCCCGTGCTGGCCGACACCGTGAGCTGGACGCCCGGCACGACGACGTCGCCGGCGGCGCTCGCCGATTCCGATCGTGCCGCTTATGTCCGCGCCTTCGCTCAGATCCGCGGGCGGGACTGGACCGGCGCCGCCGCGACGCTCGATGCGCTTCCCAACGGCGTGCTGACGCCCCTGCTCCGCGCCGAACTCTACCTCGCCAAGGGCGCGCCCGCCGTCGACAGCACGACGCTGCTCTCGCTCGCCGCCGCCGCACCCGATCTTCCCGAAGCGCCGGCGCTGGCCAGGCTGGCGGCAACGCGCGGGACGGTCGACACTCCCTTGCTGCTTCCGGTCCCGCACAGCCTGGTGAAGGTAAGCGGCCCGACCAAACGGGCCCAGGCCCGGCCGACGCGCGGCGATGCCGTCGCGGCACAGCTGGCCGCCCAGGTCCAGCCTTTGCTCAAGGACAATGACGGCGCCTCCGCCGAATATCTGATCGAGGCCGTGTCCGACCGGCTTGCGCCCGACGCGCTGACCGAGCTGCGCCAGCGCACGGCCTGGGCCTATTTCCTGGCTGGCGATGATGCCAATGCCCGGCGCGTCGCCACCCTGGCTCGCGGCGGGACCGGCGATTGGGCGGTGCAGGCCAATTGGGTGGCCGGCCTGTCTGCCTGGCGGAGCCGTGATTATGCCGCCGCTGTCGATGCATTCGACGCGGTCGCGACACACAGCACCGACAGCGAAACGATCGCCGCCGGCCTGTTCTGGGCGGCGCGCTGCGACACTGCGGCCGGCCGCACCGATCGCGTGCCGCCGCGCCTGCGCAGCGCGGCACGGCTGGGCGAGACATTCTACGGCATGCTGGCCAGCGCCACGCTCGGCCTTCCGCTTGCGCCGATCGCGCCGGCCATGACGCAGGCCGCGATCGACCGGCCCAACCTTCGCGCCGCGGCCGCCCTGGTCGAGATCGGGGAAGCAGGGCTTGCCGATGAATTGCTCCGCCAGCAGGCCAGGATCGGCCCCGCCAGCGAACATGCCAGCCTGATCGCGCTCGCCGGATCGCTCGGCCTGCCCGCGACCCAGCTCTGGCTGGCCGGCAATGTCCCGGCCGGGGCCACGCCCTCCCTGCTCGCCCGCTATCCGATGCCGGCCTGGGCTCCGGCCGGCGGGTGGCGCGTCGACCGTGCCTTGCTGTTCGCCCACGCGCTCCAGGAATCGCAATTCCGGCCCGAAGCGGTCAGCCGTGCCGGCGCGCGCGGGCTGATGCAGCTGATGCCCGGCACCGTCCAGCTCGTCGCACGCCACAAGGGCGAGGCGCCGGGCGCGATCGAGAATCCGGGCGTGAGCTTCGAATATGGCCAATCCTATCTCGAGGAGCTGGCCGACCATCCGGGGACCGGGGGGCTGCTGCCCAAGGTCATCGCCGCCTACAATGCCGGCCCGAACAATGTCGCGGCATGGAATGCGCGCTTCGCCGGTGCCGATCCGCTGCTCTTCATCGAATCGATCCCGTTCGCCGAAACGCGCGCCTACGTTGCGATCGTGCTCCGCAATTACTGGATGTACCAGCAGGAGACCGGGGCTGATCCGATCAGCATGGTCCAGATGGCGCAGGGCCAATGGCCCCGCTTCCCCAGTGCCGCCTTGCGCACCGCATCGCGTTCGGACGGTGCCGGCTTCGCCACGGTCAATCGCTAGCGGTCATCCGCCCGTTCGCGCAGAAACGCTCCGTTTGCTTCGAGCAAAGCCGAGAGCGGCGACGTTTCCATTAGGCCAGTATCCGGTTTAAAACCGGATCATGCCGATCGACGAAAGCATCGCCTTCCAGCCTGTGCGCATCGCGGTGCTGACCGTTTCCGACACGCGTGGGCCCGATAACGACCGTTCGGGCGATACGCTGGTCCAGCGCCTGACCGACGCCGGCCACATCCTCGCCGATCGCGCGATCATCCGCGACGATGCCGATCTGATCGTCGTCCGGCTGGATACATGGATCGACGACCCACAAGTGGATTGCGTGATCACCACCGGCGGCACGGGCGTTACCGGCCGCGACGTCACCCCCGAAGCCTTCGCCCGCGTCCGCGACAAGGAGATCGAGGGGTTTGGCGAACTGTTCCGCTGGCTGAGCTACGCCAAGATCGGCACTTCGACGATCCAATCGCGTGCCACCGCCGCAGTCGCCCGCGGCACCTACCTCTTCGCCCTTCCCGGCTCGACCGGCGCGGTGAAAGACGGCTGGGACGGCATCCTGGCGACCCAGCTCGACATTCGTCACACGCCCTGCAACTTCGTCGAGCTGATGCCGCGTCTCAAGGAGCGCTAATGATGGCGGCCCGGCCCGGAGGGCCGCCCGCCGCGGCCCGCGCCGGGCCCTGGCCCCATGCCGTGCATCGAATGGAAGCCGGGTGACGCGTCCGGCCCGCGCCGGAAGTGGTTTCCGCGGTCGGCGACGAAGCGACCATGCGGGGTGTGACGGTAATAGAAGACGTTGCCGTTGCCCCAATAGCCGCCATAGATGGGACCGTAATAATTGTCGTAGAAGCCGTCATAGGCGATCGCGCCAGGCGGCGCGCCGTTGACATAATCCACCCCGCCATAGCCCCCGGCGCAGCCGGCGAGCGGCAGCGTGGCGAGAGCGACCAGGAACCTGACGCGCATTTGCCATCTCTCTAAACATTATGAGAACATAACCCGTCCCCATTCGAATGGTTGCGTCGCCTGCAGTCGGCCGCACGGCGCTTGTGTTCCTTTTTTGTTCTGATAAATTCCCCGCCATGGGCGCGCCGCCACTTCCTCCCCGCCCTGGTCGCGGCGCCACGCTCAATGCGACGCCGCAGCGCTTCAACCTGAAGGCGCGCGAGGAGGATGGCGACTGGCTCGATGCGCGCGACGATCTCGATGGAGAAACGCCGACGCTTCGCACGACCGTCATGGTCGAGAAACCGCGGACGATCATCACCCGCAACCAGTCGCCCGACGTCGGTTTCGACCGATCGATCAATCCCTATCGCGGCTGCGAGCATGGCTGCGTCTATTGCTTCGCGCGGCCGACCCATGCCTATCACGATCTATCGCCAGGCCTCGACTTCGAATCGCGCCTGTTCGCCAAGCCCGATGCGCCCAATCTGCTCCGGCGGGAGCTGGCGGCGCGGTCCTACGTGCCGCGGCCGATCGCCTTCGGCACCAACACCGATCCCTATCAGCCGATCGAGGAGCATTGGCGCGTGACGCGCGCCTGCCTCGAAGTGTTGGCCGAATGCCGCCACCCCTTCACCATCACCACCAAGTCGGATCGGGTGGTGCGCGATCTCGACATCATCGCGTCGATGGCCGCCAAGGGGCTGGCGGCGGTGGTGATCTCGGTCACCACGCTGGATCCGAAGACTGCGCGCACGCTGGAGCCGCGCTGCCCGCGCCCGGCCAAGCGCCTGGCAGCGGTCAAGGCGCTGATCGACGCCGACGTGCCGGCTTTCGTCAGCCTTGCGCCGGTCGTGCCGCAGGTCACCGACCACGAAATGGAACACATCCTCGAAGCCGCCGCCGAGGCCGGTGCGCGCGGCGCTTTCTTCCTGCCGGTCCGTTTGCCGCACGAAGTTGCGCCCCTGTTCCGCGCCTGGCTCGACGCCCATCATCCCGATCGCGCCCAGAAGGTGATGCACACCATCCAGTCGATCCGCGGCGGGCGCGACAACGATCCCGATTTCTTCACGCGGATGCGCGGCCAGGGGCCCTGGGCCGAGCTGCTGCGCACGCGCTTCAAGATCGCATGCGCCAGGCTGGGCCTCAATCGCGAGCGGATGGCGCTCCGCACGGACCTGTTTCGCCCGCCCGAAGGCGATCAGCCGCGCCTGCTGTGAAGGATCGCAGGTTGAAATGTCGCCCAGCCGCGAAAGGCAGCTTTACTTCACCGCGTAGAGCTTGGGCCGCTCGACCTTGCGTTCGAAGGCCGTGACGATGCGTTCGAGCTCGGCGGTGACCACGCCGGGCAGCCGTTCGACCGCGTTGTGCAGTTCGGCATCGATCGCGAAATCGCGGCCGAGCAGGAGCTTCACCTCGCCGTCATCGCCGGGCACGCCGAGCACGACCTCACCATTTCCATCGCGCGCCGCGCCCAGCAGGGCAGCGAGCGGCGCCAGCGCTGCTTCGCTGTCGATCGCGACGATCATGCGCAACCGGGTGTTGGCGACCAGGCTGTCGAGCGGACGCGCGGCGCGCACGGTGACGCGCGGTGTCTCTTCCCCGGGCCGGCGATCCAGCTCGACGGTCAGCAGCATGCAGGCGCCATTGCGCGCCGCCTGCTCGAGCACGTTGGCCGCATCCTCGTCGAACACGCTGGTGATGAACTGTCCCGACGAATCCGAACAGGTCGCCATCAGGTAGCGATTGCCGCGGGCCGAGGTCCGCCAGCGCGCTTCCTCGATCAAGGCCGCGGCGTGGAATTTGGGCCGGACCTTCTGCCGCGTACGTTCGTCCCATTCGGGTTCGCCGACCTGCATCGCGCAGAGTTGCTCGTAGGTGCGCGCGCCTTCGGCCTGCGCGGCGAAACGATAGCGATCGGTCGGATGGGCCGAGAAATAGAAGCCGAACGCCTCTTTCTCGGCTCCCATCCGCTCGGGCTGGGTCCAGCGGACATTGGACGGCAGGCGGATATGGGCATGCGCGCTTTCGGCGGAGCCCCCGAACAGGCCACCCTGCCCCGTCTCGCGCTGTTCGTGCGCCTTGGCCGCTTCGGCGAGGATGATCTCGGCTGCGGCATGCACGCCGGCGCGATCGGATGACAGCGAGTCGAAAGCACCGGCGGCCGCCAGGCTTTCGATCTGGCGGCGGTTGAGCAGGCGCGGGTCGATCCGCTCGGCGAAATCGTCGAGGCTCTTGAACGCGCCGCCGCGCTTGCGCTCCTCGACGAGCAACTCCATTGCCCTCTCGCCGACGCCCTTGAGCGCGCCGAGCCCGTAGCGCACGGCGAGCTGGCCATCCTGCGGCTCGACCGAAAATTCGGCTTCGCCGGCATTCACGTCGGGGCCGAGCATGGGGATGTCGGCACGGCGCAGATCCTCGACCCAGATGGCGAGCTTGTCGGTCAGTGCCATGTCGTAGCACATCGACGCGGCGTAGAATTCGCTCGGGTGATGCGCCTTGAGCCAGGCCGTCTGGTAGGCGAGCAGGGCATAGGCCGCGGCGTGGCTCTTGTTGAAGCCGTAGCCGGCGAACTTGTCGATCAAGTCGAACAGCTCGTTGGCCTTGGCCGGCTTGATATCGTTCCTGGCGCAGCCTTCGACGAAGCGTTCGCGCTGGGCGTCCATCTCGGCCTTGATCTTCTTGCCCATTGCGCGGCGCAGCAGGTCGGCCTCGCCCAGGCTGTAGCCGGCGAGGATCTGCGCCGCCTGCATCACCTGTTCCTGGTAGACGAAGATGCCGTAGGTTTCCGAAAGGATGCCTTCGAGCAAGGGGTGTGGATATTCGATCGACGCACGCCCGTTCTTCCGGTCGCCGAACATCGGGATATTGTCCATCGGGCCCGGCCGGTAGAGCGAGACGAGCGCGATGATATCGCCGAAATTGGTCGGACGGACGGCGGCGAGGGTGCGCCGCATGCCTTCCGATTCCAGCTGGAACACGCCGACCGTGTCGCCCTTCTGCAGGATCCGGTAGACCGCCTCGTCGTCGAGCGGCAGCGCCGCCAGATCGATCCTCTCGCCGCGATTGCCCAGAAACTCGACCGCCTTCTGCAGCACCGACAGCGTCTTGAGACCGAGGAAGTCGAACTTCACCAGCCCCGCCCCCTCGACATATTTCATGTCGAACTGGGTGACCGGCATGTCCGATCGCGGATCGCGATAGAGCGGGACGAGCTGGTCCAGCGGGCGATCGCCGATCACCACACCCGCCGCATGGGTCGAGCTGTGGCGCGGCAGCCCTTCGAGCTGCTTGGCGAGATCGAACAGGCGGCGGACCTGGTCGTCCGCCTCATATTCGCGTGAAAGCTCGGACACGCCGTTGAGCGCGCGCTCGAGCGTCCAGGGATCGGTCGGGTGGTTGGGGACGAGCTTGGCGAGCCGGTCGACCTGGCCATAGCTCATCTGGAGCACGCGCCCGGTGTCCTTGAGCACCGCGCGCGCCTTCAGGCGACCGAAGG
>Ga0153956_1001707_pt1 | contig 18358 bp, 11 predicted proteins | sample TSFL040MetaG_FD_104704 | JGI IMG/M metagenome (GOLD analysis project Ga0153956, IMG submission 104704) | Attine ant fungus gardens microbial communities from Florida, USA - TSFL040 MetaG | ecosystem: Host-associated > Fungi > Mycelium > Unclassified | place: USA: Florida, Wekiwa Springs...
ATCGGTTGTTTACGGTCCCAATAGTTTTCCAGGATCACGTTGTCGGTAACCAATTCGCCATTCAGGTAAACCGTAACGCGGTCGCCTTTCATAATAATATGAAAAGTGTTCCATTCGTCCAGTTTATTATCGGCAACCTTTAAGGGCTTGCTTTCATGTATCTGGTTATTATACAATCCGCCAGAGCCTACCTGCGCACCATCCTTATGGCGGGTAGTATCCCAGATCTGCACCTGCGGCGAGCCGCGCAGATAAATACCCGCATCGCCATTGCCTTTATGGTCGTCAATAATCTTCCAGTCCACATACATTTCAAAGTCGCCGTACTTTTTCACAGAACATAAATTTTGAAAGCCTTTCCCTTCAAACAACAGTTCGCCGTTAACCGGCTTCCAGTCCACTTTAGCTTCGGCATCGGCTTTTTCCTGAGCGGCGGCCAGGGTTTTGGCATCCATTTTGGCCCGTTTTATCGGGTCGGCCACCAAACCTTTCCAACAGCTCAGGTCGGTTCCGTTAAACATCGACACAAAGCCCTCGCCCGGTTTCATTGCGGCCATATATTTGTCAATTGCATCTTTCTGGCGATTACTTACCAGCGGCTTAGCTTTAGCCAGGTAGCTTTTGATCATATCGCCGTTATACTCATCCGCCAAAACCACTTTTACCAGGGAGTTTGCAGCTTCTTGTTTCAAATCGGCATCGTCCAGGTATTTGGCAGCAAAAATTATCGCGCTAAAACACTTGGCCTGATCAGCGCTGCGCAGTATTCTTTTCTTTTGGTCGATATCCTGCGTGGCTGTCATGGCTTCGCGCAGTAGCAACACACGTTGCTCGGGCTCAAAATTATTTTGAGCGATAGCATTCAGATAGGCTCCAACTGCCGCTTTAAGTAATTCCGGGTCTTTCTCGGCATGCATGATTTTAATCAGCTCATGTGTTGAACCGCCTTTTACCCAAATAGTAAAAGCACCCAGGACCGCTTTTTTACTTTCAGCATTACCCGCAGCGTAAGCATCGCTCACAACTTTTAAAGCCTTGTCGCCGCCCAGGCTAGCCAGTATTTTATAATAGGCGGTCTTTTTAGCATCAGGTGCTGCGGAGAGTTGTTTTAATACCAAATTGGTTTGCGCCGACTTATCATCTGCCGTACTCACAACCCTGCTAATTGCACTCTGAACAGCTTCCTGTTCGTCATTGTCGTTTGTCTCATTCAGCAAAACAAATAACTGCGACAAATTTTGTTGTCCCGATACCTGTCTTAAAGCCGAATAGGCAGCGGCACGGGTTCGCGCATTTTTATTTTTTAACTGCACATACACAGCATTATATTGATCGGCTGCGGCACGGGTATCTAAAATACCTATCAAGGCCAGTTGGGCGCTTTCTTTAGCCGCCGGAATTGCTGCGGCAACCTGTTGCGTTACGCCCGCTCCTTTCATGCGGTTTATGGCATCTACAATAACATCAATACCGTCACCATCGCTGCTTTTCATCAGTTTAAGCAGATCACCCAAAACCTGTACCTGGCCAATGTTTACGGCAGCGTTAACAGCAGTTAGCCTAACCTGTGCATTTTTACTTTTGCCCTGCGCTAATATGGCCGGCAAAGCTGTTTTAACATCGGTTTGGCCCAACATGTAAAGGATATCAACCTTTATATCATCATTAGCAACAGCCAGTTTTTTAGTCCACAGCGAAACGGTTGTGGCATTTACATAAGGCAAAGCAAATCGCAATGCTGCTGCGCGATACTCGGGATTGGCATCGCTTGCGGCCGCAAGTAATAATGTTTGTTTGCTGATGCTGGCCCCTACTAATAACTTCAAAGCATTAATGCGGACGTTTACCAGATCATTTGCTTTGGTTTTGGCCATTAAACCGGTTCCTATTTTTTGCGGGATAAGCTTATTGCCATCCTTCAATAATTGTTCAGCATAAACCAAATAAGCCTGGGTAGCATTGGTGCTTTCAAATTTATAAGCACTTTTGGCAGCAGCAGCCGCTAATACCGGTTCTGATGACGGATCGGCAATTTGCGACAGTGCATAGTAGCAAACCTTAGCTAACATGGCATCACCGGTTTTAGCCAATGCGTTGATTGATTTGACAGCCGGTTTATACCGCGCATTACCCAAAGCCTCGATCACCGAAAGCTTTGCAACGCCGCTTGCCTGCGGCAAAGCAGCCAGTAATGCAGCTTTTGAAGATGCAGTATTGACTTTCACCAACGCTCTCGAAGCAGCATCAGCCAAATCATTATCCGTTAAATATTCTTTCAAACAAGCCACCGCGTCGTCTTTACCTACCAAATCAAACTGACTGATGATAAATTGCTTGCTGTATTTGTCGGCAAGTTTGGGTAGGGCTTTAATGTAAGCATCGACACTCATTTTACGCAAAGACTCGTTACCGGGTTGCGTAACGTAGGCGCTGAAACCACCAACGGTATATTGAATAGCGGCATTACTGGCTGTGCCGGGCTCTTTCAAGCCGCTAATCAAAGTGACGTAACCATCCTCGCCCAGACCGGCAACGCTGGCCATATCCTTTTTCAGCATGCCCGAATTATAAGCCGGCATTTGTGCCAGCACAGCCGATACTTTAGCATCCTGCGCAAAGGCGACACTTTGTAGTAAAGCTAATACGGATAGAAAGTAGATCTTTTTCATTAAGTTGCTTTTAGATATTACTATGAAGTAGATGTTAAATACTATATGGCGCACGCATTGACGGATTCATCAAACGATTGGCGGCCTCATCATCAATAAACTCCATTTTAACCGGGTCAAACTTAAGTGAGCGGCCCAATTTTAAGGCTATCATCCCCATATTTACAATGGTACATGAGCGCAAGGCATTCTCCTCATTCAAGGTAAATTTCTGACGGGTTTTAACGCTTTCGGTAAAAGTGGTCATCTGCGGTGGCGGGTCAGGGAAAGCGGCCAGTTTGCGCTCCAGGTCAGGGATGTCAGACTTAAAGCCCGGATATAGTTTTCCCTTTGGCCCTTCAATATAAGGCACGTTGGTGTCTTTGCCTTCGCCATCCAGAATGATCTGGCAGCCATCGGCATACGTGTAGGTTATCCGTCGCCAGGTGCCCACGGCATCGGTATGCTGTTGTGGTGCATCTACCTCTACCGAGATTGGATTGGTATCATCCTTTCCCAAAAAATATTGTATCGGGTCCATGTAGTGCTGCCCCATATCGCTCAGGCCACCCCCATCATAGTCCCAATACCCACGAAAGGTTTGATGTACACGGTGCGGGTGGTAAGGCTTGTATTGCGCCGGGCCCAGCCAGGTATCGTAATCCAGCTCAGTCGGTACAGGCTGTGGTTGCAGGTTGTCCATACCTACCCAGTAAAATTTCCAGTCGTAACCGGTGTATTTGCCTACGGTAACTTTCAAGGGCCATCCCAGCAGGCCGCTGTCCACCAGTTTTTTTATCGGTTTTACCGGCGTGCCCATCCCGTAAAAAACATCTTTATACCTAAACCAGGTATTGATCCTAAACATACGTCCGTTGGCTTGTATAGCTTCTTTAACCCGCTTGCCTTCGCCAATGGTGTGCGTCATGGGCTTTTCGCACCAAACATCTTTACCAGCGTTTGCAGCATCGACAGAAATAATACCATGCCAGTGCGGCGGAGTTGCTATGTGTATAATATCAACCTCAGGCAGTTGGATTAGCTCGCGATAGTCGGAAAATGTTTTCACATTATTGCCTACCATGGCAGCAACATCGGCCAGGTGTTTTTTATCTACATCGCAAATGGCAACAACCGGGGTATCTTCATACGGGATATGGTTTCGCCCCATACCGCCGACGCCAACAATTGCTTTGGTCAGCTTATCGCTGGGTGCCAGGTATCTCGGCCCGCCCAGTACAAAGCGGGGAACAATGGTAAAAGCAGCCACGCCGACCGCCGATTTTTTGATGAAATCTCTGCGTGAGTTTTGGTTTTCCTGTTTGGGTAGGCTCATAATTATTGGTTTATAAGAGGTTTGAATTTAAGCAGCTTTTATTAAGATTGCAACATAGGCTACTTTAATTTTACAAACTTGTATATACAGCTAACCTAAAACAAAAAACCTCTGCGTGTTTACACAGAGGTTTTGCTGAATGTTACAGAACTACTTTTTATAACCCCAAAGTGGCGGAACGGCATCAGCCTTAATACCCCAGCTTTTATTAGGTTTGGCACCCATTATAAAATCCAGTTTACCACCATTCATGATATCTTGCTGGGTGATGTAGGTTTTGTCATAGGCTGCCCCGTTTAATTTTACAGATTGTATGTAGCAATTAGCCGGCGAGCTGTTTTTAACCGTTACGTGAAAGCTTTTGCCATTGCTGAGTTGCATAATGGCATCTTTTAATATTGGCGAGCCCAGGGCGTAAACACCATTGGCAGGATTAACCGGGTAAAAGCCCATCGAGCTAAAAATGTACCATGAGGCCATCTGTCCGCAATCTTCATTACCCTGGTAGCCTGACGACGAATTGTTATATAGCTCGTTCAAAACTTTAGCTACATAAAACTGGGTTTTCCATGGCTGGCCGGCGTAGTTGTACAGGTAAGCAATATGATGGCTCGGCTCATTACCGTGTGCATACTGACCTATAAAGCCCGAAGCATTGCCGTTAACATCGCCCGGTTTGTTGGCCAGGGTAAAGAAGGTATCCAGCTTAGCAGTAAATTTCTGATTGCCACCCATCAGGTTGATCAGGTCAGGCACATTTTGCGGCACATACCATGAATATTGCCAGGCATTGGCTTCAGTATACGGGCTACCGCCGTTGCCGCCGTAATCTAACGGATTAAATGGTGTCAGCCAGTTGCCGTCTTTGTTTCTGGCCTGGAAGAAACCTGTTTTAGGGTTATACAAGTTTTTGTAGAAGGCTGATCTTTTTATAAAATGCTCATAGTCGTCGGTTTTGCCCAGCTTTTTAGCTAACTGCGCAACGCACCAATCGTCATAAGCCATTTCAACGGTTATAGACACCGATTGCGACTCAACATCCTCCGGAATATAACCATATTTTTCCCAAGCGGTAAATGCCGAACCAGGATGATCTGTCATCGACGATGCTTTTACAGCCTGGTAAGCTTTCTCAACATCTACACCCGGAATGCCTTTCAAAATAGCATCCACAATAACCGGGATGGAATGATTACCGATCATACAGTAATTCTCATCGCCCCATAATTGCCATATAGGCAGGTAACCATACGTATCATATTGCCGTATCATGCTGTTGATAAATGACGCTGTTTTTTCAGGCTGAATAAATGTATACAGCGGATGCGCGGCGCGGTAGGTATCCCACAAAGAAAAAGTAGAATAATGAGCTTTATCGGGCGCGTTACCTATGGTAAAGTTTGTTGCCTGGTAATCGCCGTTAACGTCGGCTACGTTATTGGGCTGAGTAAAGGCATGGTAAAGGCCGGTATAAAAGATCTGTTTTTGTTGTAAAGTACCATCTATCTTAATTTTCGACAGCTCGGTTTCCCATTGGTCGGCACTTTGTTTGCTTACCTGGTCAAAGTCCCAGCCGGCAAGTTCAGCCTTCATATTGGCGCGGGCATTTTCAATACTAACTGCCGACAGTGCCACTTTTACCAGGATCTGTTCTTTATCGTTGGTTTTGAAATTTAATGCGGCCCTCAGCGAGGTGCCGTTAATTAAAGGTATGTTTTCAACCATGCGACGTCCGTTAACCAACACGGTGCTGTTGAAAGGTTTTGAAAACTCAGCATGAAAGTACACTTTGCGCAATCTGGCCCAGCCGGTCAGGATGCGGTAACCTTCGATAGTTTTATTGTCAACCACCCTGATCTCAGCACCAATGATGCGGCACTCCCAGTAGTTTCTTTTCTTGTCCAGCGAATGGTTCAGATCGATAACAACATGCGCGCTGTCGCTTTTTGGAAAGGTGTAACGTTGCAAACCCACGTGCGAAGTCGAGGTAAGCTCAGCATTAATACCGTAGTCCTGCAACATCACCTGGTAATAGCCAGGTTTAGCCGACTCCTGCTGATGCGAAAATGCTGAACGGTAACCGCTGCCTTTAACATCGGCCTTACCCGGATCAAGTTTTACCCTACCGGTGGTCGGCATCATTAAAACGTCAAATAAATCGGCCACGCCGGTACCGCTTAAGTGGGTATGGCTAAAGCCGACAATAGTTTTGTCGTTATAGTCATAGCCCGACGCCGGATCGTCCGGAGCGTCGCGCGTATCAGGACTTAGTTGTACAAAAGCAAAAGGCGTAGTTGGCCCCGGGAAGTTACTGCCCGAAAGACTGTTTTTGTCAACAGCACCGGTACCGATGAACGGGTTTACAAATTGACTTACATTAGCAGGTTTGTTGTTTTGTGCGATTAATGATTGCGCCGAGATCAGACACAGCGCAGCAGCGAACAGCGATTTTTTCATACTACAATATTAAACAAATATTTCAGCGTGTGTAAATACCCGTCAGTTGGTATCGTTCTTATCCAAAACCGCCCGCTCCAACGTTATATTTTTGTTAACAATCCCGCTTTATCAGGTAAACGCGTTATTTTAAGTCTTTTATTCTGTAGATAATTTTATTGAAGTGAAAGCTATTGTATTAGCTGGCGGCTAATTTCCCGAAGGGCTTTTTGTTGTATAAGTAACGGCAAGGTGTTTCATTATCATGATTGAAAAATGATAGCAGTATTTACCTAAATAATAGGCCTCTATTTAAAACTTTGTTAGGTAAAAAACACTCTGCACAGATGCAGCGACCTTTTGATTTGAAACCGACGAAAATAAAATTACAGTCACAAATACAAATTATTGAAAACTGATTAAAACAAAAACCCTTTTAGATTCTTTTCAGAACATCAATCAAAAATAAAGCTTATGAAAAAGTATCTATTTATGCTAGTATGCCTGTTACAGGCGGCAATTGCCAGTGCACAGATCCAAAAAGGCAATGTGATGGTTGGCAGCAACTTTACAGACATCAGCCTGGGGCTGGACAACTCAAAAGTATTTAGCCTGGATGTAACCCCTAAAGCGGCCTGGTTTATTGAAGACAACATGGCAGTAGGTGGCTACATCAATTTCGGTGTACAATCTGCACACAACTCTTCTACCACTATTACGTATGGCGCAGGCGCCCTGGGTCGTTATTATACCGGCGCAGATATGGCGGTGCTTAACCATGGTCGTCTTTTTGGTGAAGGTACCCTTGGTTTCGGCGGTATTAATGTCAGCGACAATGGCGGTCATACCAATGGTGTTGAATTTAGCGTAGGCCCGGGTTTTGCTTATTTCGTTACACCGAATGTGGGCCTTGAAACTTTGCTTAAATACAACGGCCTGGGTGGTTTTGGCAATGCTGGCTATCAAAGCACATTAACCTTATCGTTTGGTTTGCAGATCTACCTTTCAGGTAAAGGCGCGGCCGATAAAATCCGTCGTGATATAAACCGTTGATCTAAAAGCATTTCAGTAAAGAGGCTGCCCTCGCCGCGAATGGCCGTAAGAATTAATCTTACGGCCATTCGTGTTTATAACCTGCTTATTGCAAAAACAAAAAGTATTAGTTCGAATAGTTCCCGGCAGCTAAGGCGAAGGTGTTTCAGCGCATGGGTTATCTGGTTTTCGACCGTGCGTTTAGATATGCCGAACAGCTTGGCTATTTCCTCATTAGTGCGGTTCTCTACCCTGCTCAACCAAAATATTTCACGGCATCTTTTAGGTAACGGTGCCAGGTTCGTAGCCAACTCAGATGAAATATCGTGATAATTGAGCCGGGCTACTGCTTCATTAAAATCAACCGGCACAATATGTTCCGCGCAATCATCAATATATTCAACAGGCGAAATTTTAGCTGCTTTCAGCTGTTTGTAAATATGATAGCGGGTAGCCACATAAACATAATTGCTAAAGTTTTCAATTTTTAAGTAGTGCCTGCGGTTCCACAAGGTTACAAATACATTATGAAGTATTTCTTCGGCCGTGGCTTGGTCTTTTAAATAGTATAAAGTTGTTTTGTATAATTTTTTCCAATGGCGATTATACAGCGCAGCAAAGGCCCTGGTATCGTCGTTTATGACGCCAGCCCACAACTCTTCATCATGTAAAAGTGTTGCTGTATTCATTCAGGTGAAAAAATAATTGGTAGGTAAATGTAAATAATGCTTCGCCAAAAAAGCAATCGAAATATTTTTTTTTTAAAAGTATGTGTGTTAATCCATTCGTTCATACTCTTTAACACTAACCAAGATACCTATTTTATCTTTTCCTGCTTATGATGAGTCCTGACGAGTATAGCACGCTATACGAGAAGTTCCTTGCCGGTAATTGTACACCTGAAGAACAACGGTTACTTTTTCGGTATCGCGATAATTTGCATATGCAAGATGCAGGACCGCACCTGTATGCCGAGGAGCGGGAAATCAAAAACCGGATTTATCAGCGTATAAACCAAAGCCTTTTTACCAAACCTGCCAAAGTTATCCGTATGCAATGGCTGTGGGTGGCTGCTGCGTGTCTGGTGATGGGATTTGGAATCAAAGTACTGTTTATTAATAAAGCGTCTGCGCCCCTGGTTACTAAAACGAAAATTATTAAGCCCGGCCGCAACATAGCTACCTTAACGCTGGCAGACGGCACGCATATCCCGTTAGATAGCGTAAAAAACGGCACGGTAGCTACCTCAGGCAACATGGCCGTCAACAAATTAAAAAGCGGCGAATTAGCTTACTCCGCAGGCGCAAATGCAAAAGCCACGGCGGCGACAATGAATACCCTTTCTATTCCGCGTGGCGGGCAATATAAGGTCACTTTGGCCGATGGTACTGTAGTTTGGCTCAACTCGGTTTCATCATTAACCTACCCCACCAGTTTTACAGGCACCGAGCGCCTGGTTGAATTAAAAGGCGAAGCTTATTTTGAGGTTGCCCATAATGAAAAAATGCCTTTCAAAGTAAAAACAAAAGATGTAACCGTACAAGTATTGGGTACTCACTTTAATGTAGCCGCTTATGATGGTGAAGCTTATACCACAACTACCCTGTTAACAGGCTCTGTAATGCTGTCAAACAAACACGCTTCTGTTAAACTGGTACCCGGCCAACAAGGCGTTGCCAATATTAACAGCACACAGATAGCCGTAAATAAAGTAAAAACCAACGAAGTTATTGCATGGAAAAACGGTTCGTTTGTGTTCAGACATGCCAATATTGAACAGATCATGACGCAGCTATCGCGCTGGTATGATGTTGACGTGGAGTATCGCGGCAACATTAAAGAACAATATTTTGGCGGTACGTACTCCAAGTATAAAGATATCAGAGACCTGTTAGACGGCCTTGAACTTACCGGATTGATCCATTTTAAAATTGAAGGAAGGAGGATAATCGCAATGCCTTAAAAAAGTAGCTAACAGCGGTTATCTAATTAACCAGGAACGTTGGCGCGCTCCTGGTTTCGACGAAATAGCCGAGCTAGTTAACCCATATTAAATGATGCATACCATCTTATCGTAAATTAAACCTAGCAATCAAATGTATAAAAATTTTACTGTAATAAGTTGCAGGCTTTCGTCCTGCAATTTTTCAAAAATTGCGCTCGTTATGAAATTAACCGGTATTATATTAATGACGGTTATCCTACAGGTAAGTGCCTCCACTTACGCACAAAAAATTACGCTTCATGTAAAAAATGCAGCGCTTCAGGATATTCTCCTTGATATTCAGCAGCAAAGCGGTTATGATTTTCTTTACAGTTCAGACTTACTGAAATCGGCTAAACCAATTACCTTATCAGTTACAGATGCTGCAGTTAAAGAGGTTATTGAAGAGTGTTTAAAAGACCAGCCCTTTTCATATTTTATTAACAAGCAGATAGTCACTATCAAACCAAAAGACAGGCTTGTTCAAGCGCCTGCTGTGCCCATAAACATAACGGGCTCTGTTACCGATACCAAAGGCGAACCCTTACCCGGCGTTAACGTTCTGGAAAAAGGGACTCAAAACGGCACTGTAACTACGGCCAACGGCAATTATTCATTAAAAGTCACCGATGCCAATGCTGTACTGGTATTTTCGTTTGTTGGCTTTACAACGCAGGAGATTAAGGTTGGTGCACAAACAGCCATCAACGTACAATTAAAAGAAACCGTAAATGCACTTACCGAGATGGTAGTTGTTGGTTATGGTGTACAGAAAAAAGTATCCTTAACCGGTGCTGTTTCAAGCATTACCGGTGCACAGGTAACCACCACCCGTAATGAAAGTGTCCTGAACATGCTTACCGGCAAATTACCGGGCGTGCGTGTGGTGCAAAACAGCGCCGAGCCAGGAGCCTTTAGTAACAGCTTTGACATACGCGGCATGGGCAGCCCACTGGTTGTTATTGATGGAGTACCGCGGCCGGGTATTGAAAGGCTTGACCCTAATGATATCGAAAGTATATCGGTATTGAAAGATGCCTCGGCGGCGGTATACGGTGTACAGGCGGCCAACGGTGTAATATTGGTTACTACCAAAAAAGGCAAGGCCGGCACTTCGCAAATTACTTATACAGTTGACGCGGGTTTACAACATCAATCGGGCTTGCAAACCGTTTTGGACGCCACCGATTACATGACACTAATTAATGAGAAAACAAGGCATAACGTTAATAATCCTACTACTCCGCTTATTTATTCGCCGGAAAACTTTGCCGATTTTGCACCGGGCGGCAGTAAACAAAGTACCGACTGGTATCATGCCGTTTTCAGACAAACCGCGCCTCAAAGCGAGCATAACCTTTCTGCCAGCGGTGGTACCGATAAGGTAACCTATTTTATGAGTTTGGGTTATTTAACTCAGCAAGGCTTTTATCTGAGCGGGGCATCGAACTATCATAAATACAACATGCGGTCTAATGTATCGGCACAGGTAGCCAAGGGCCTTACTGCCGATTTGCAATTAGCCTATATCTCTGATACCCGCAATCAGCCAAGTACTGACCCTTCAAATATTTTTGGCGATGTTTTTAGAAACCCGCCTATTTATTCGCCTTACGCAGGCGATGCCGGTAACCACTACAGCTACTTCGGCGATAACGGTGTAAATGCTGTTGCCTATAGTGATCCGGATGCTTCAGGCTATCGTACCAGCAACCAAAAGCTGCTGCAAACCACCTTTGCGCTTAATTATAACGTACCGTTTATACCGGGTTTAAAAGCCAAAGGTTTATACAGTTACAACAATACTTTTATTGACAGTAAGAACTACAACAGGCAGTTTGATACTTACCAGGCAAAACCTGACGGAACCTATAGCATTGTTTCGCAACAATCGCCTACCAGTATAGTGAGAAATTACTCAAATGCACCCACTACATTACTGCAATACTCATTAAACTACGTACGTACATTTAACCAGGTACATAATATAGATGTGCTTGCCCTTTACGAAGAAGGAACCTCTCAAGGCGACGGTTTTGGCGGCACTCGTTACGTAGCCATAAGCACGCTTGACCAGTTTGGCGCCGGCGGTAACGTTGGTGCCCGTTTGCAAACACCAAGCGGCGGTTTCCCCAGCAGCTCGGCAACGCGCAGCATGGTAGGCAAAATTCACTACGATTTTAAATCAAAATACCTGGTTGACCTGGGCGGCCGCCGCGATGGTTCTTCGCGCTTTGCGCCGTCAAACCAGTACGGCTTTTTCCCGGCAGCATCTGCAGCCTGGCGCTTGTCTGAAGAGAATTTTATTAAAAATGCCAAGTCTTTATCATTCATTGATAATTTAAAGATCAGAGCATCATACGGCAGCACCGGCGATGCCAGCGCCTTGAATTACCAGTTCATTAGCGGGTATGATTACCCGGGACAGAACGGCAACCAGCAAACCAGGGCGCAAGGTTATGTTTTTGATGGCAATTATATTACCGACGTGGGTTTCAGGGTGATCCCTAATGTGGATATCACCTGGTATAAAGCCAAAACACTTGACTTTGGTGTGGATGCCGAGTTTTGGCACGGCTTATTTGGTTTTACGTTCGACTATTTTAACCGTAACCGCACCGGCCTGTTAGGTACACAAGTATTGAGCGTCCCGGGTACTCTGGGTGCCAGCTTACCACAGGTTAATATCAACAGCGATCAAACCCGCGGGCTTGAACTTGAACTTACTCACAGAAACACCATAGGCAAAGTACATTATGAATTAACCGGAAACATTTCATACACCCGTACCAAAAACCTGCATGTTGACAGGGCGGTTGCCGGTAACTCGTACGACAACTGGTTAAACAACGTCAACAATCGTTACAACGATGTTTGGTTCGGTTATACCGGCGATGGACGTTTTAATAATTTTGGCGACATCTATAATGCAACTGTTAACTACGGCGGCGGTAACCGCGCTACTTTGCCGGGCGACTATAAATATCTTGACTGGAACGGTGACGGCACCATAAATATTGGCACTACTGCCGGCCAAAGCGATGCTCATCCGGTAGCAGCAACTTACAATGGCACCAACGTAGGCGGCACATCAACAGCTAACCCGCCGCTTATAAACTTTGGATTAAACATGGCGGTTCAATACGCCAGCTTTGATATGAACGCGCTGTTTCAGGGGGCCGCTGCAAAATGGATAGCGTTTAATGATTTCTCTTTAAATCCGCTGCAATTTAATGGTAATGCGCTAAGCTATTTCCTTGACAGATGGCATCCAGCCGACCCCAATGCCAACTTTTACGACCCGCATACCGTTTACATAGCGGGCACCCATGCGGTTACCGGCACCTCTCCGGATGTGAACTCGACCTATAATATCCAGAATGCATCGTACGTGCGCTTAAAGACGCTTGAACTGGGTTATACGCTGCCTGGCAACCTAACTAAAAAGGCAGGCATACAAAGGCTCAGAATTTATTTAAGCGGATACAACCTGTTCACCGTAACAGGTGTGAAATATTTTGATCCGGAGCATCCGTCGTCAAATTACACCAATTCGTATCCGTTGAGCAAAACCTACAATATCGGGGCAAACGTCACCTTTTAACTTATTTTAATAGTTTAAAAATGAAAAAGATATTCTATTTATTTACCGTATTGGTCATACTGGCATCATGCAATAAATTAAATATTCAGCCAAACAGCATCATACAGAATAACGATATTTATTCGACACCTGCGGGTATCCAGGCTTATATGGCAGACCTATATTCTTATCTGCCTATTGAGGATTTTAAATATTCAACACAGGCGTCGGGCAGCGAGGGCGATGGCGGGTTTAACCAGTTCAGCTTTATCCAAAACCTAAACATGTTTACCGGCGAGGAAGTTAACCGCGAGGTAAATAGTGAAGGGAATGCCTCAGACAACACCCGCTACTGGGCATCGGCTTATACACTGATACGTAACGCCACCATATTTATCAATACCCTGCCGCAATATAAATCAAACTATACCACTGCGCAGGTGAATGCCTGGTTGGGCGAGGCCCGCTTTTTAAGAGCCTATACTTATTTTGCGCTAGTGAAAAGATACGGCGGCGTGCCGTTGATCACTGATGTTGCAGAGCCCGATAAATTACAACTGCCACGCAATTCTGAGCAGGAGATCTGGGATTATGTTTGTAATGAGCTTACAGAAGCCATAAACCTGCTGCCTGCAACCAGCGAGAACCGCGGCCGCGCTAATAAATATATTGCGGCAGGTATCTTATCGCGCGTGGGACTGTATGCCGGCAGCATAGCCAAATACAATACCATAGCTAAAGCCGATCCGGCAACGGGTAAACGCGTACTGGGTATACCCAATACCGAAGCCGTGCGTTATTTTAAGTTAAGTTACAATGCGGCACTAACGGTGGCGTCTGGTCCGTATTCATTATATCGCGCCGTGCCTGATAAAGCACAAAACTTTTATAATTTATTTTTTGATGTATCGGCAGCCAATAAAGAGGTGCTGATGTTTAAAGAATATAGCTTAAGTAACGTAGTGCATAGCTTTGATGTATTTGCCATACCAACCCAAATGCAGGGGCCTAATGGCTATAGCTCATACATGAACCCTACGCTTGATTGGGTGGAACTTTTTGAAGGCCTGCCAAGAAACCCAGACGGCACCTTGAAAACTGTTGATGCCAGCACTGGCAAATTTGCTTACTACGACACCCCAGCCGACTTTTTCAAAAATGCCGAACCAAGGTTATTGGGTAGCGTACTGGTACCGGGTGCTACCTTCAAAAATCAAGCAATTGACGTTAGGCGTGGTATCTACACTGGCGACATTTCAAATGGGATAGCGCCTTTTTCGGGTAGTTTGCCGCCATATCCGGTGGTTACTAATCCGTATCCGGCAAGTGCGGGCATATCGGCAGCTACCAATAAAAACGGCGACCCGGCGGTTACCCTGCCAGATGGGTCCAAATTGCAAAGCGGCGGTGCCAGCGGCGAGTTTTCAAGTCGCGATCAGGGTACCATCACTGGCTTCCATCAGCGTAAATTTTTGAACGAAAGCTATACTGCTTCACAGGTTTTGATAAACGGTTGTACCCAGCCATGGGTTGAGCTGCGTTATGCCGAAGTAGAATTGAACAGAGCCGAAGCCGCGCTTGAGTTGAGTGCATTGGGTGATGGTGGTGCCGATTACAAACAAGATGCTTTAACCATGATCAATGATATCCGTGACCGCGCAGGTGCAACCCTGTTAACCGACGTGGGCGCTTTGAGTGATATCAATGTGGTTCGCAATGAACGCCGTAAAGAGCTTGGCTTTGAAAACAAAATTTTCTGGGATATAAAACGCTGGCGTACTGCCGATATCGAAATTAACAACCGTGTTTGGTTTGTGCTTAATCCAATCTACGTGGCAGCCAACGGCAAATACATAATGGACAAACGTAAGTATGAAGGCAACAGCATATTCACCTTTAATGTTAATCAATATTATGAGGCCATACCTACGGTTGAAATAGGCAAGGATCCGAAATTAATAGACAACAGTTACTAAGTAACAGCAGGAGATCATTAAAAAACAATCAGATGAAAAAGTTAATTTATTATATATCGATATTAGGAGGTATAGCGCTTACAGGCTGTGTTAAAGACGATAATTATGCGCCACCCGACCAAACCCTGACCGGCGTTGTTATTGATAACAGTACAGGCCTAGGTTTGCAGGCTGAGCAAGGTACCAGCAGTTTTCAGATAAGGGTTTATGAAACCAGTTGGAATAACGGCGTAGGCGTAACTCCCGAAAACTTTAACGTACATACAGACGGTTCATTCGCCAATACTAAAGTATTTAAAGGCACTTATAAAATTTACCCTACCGATGGTGCTTTTGTACCATTAGTTTATACCAATTCGTCGGGCGTGGTAGTTGATAATGGCAGCAAATCCATCAGTGTACAAAATGGCACAACCAACGTTAGTTTTAACGTCGATCCGTTTTTAAAAGTTGAGTGGGTTGGCGAACCGGTGGTTAATGCCGATAAAACAGTAACGGTATCATTTAAATTTACCCGCGGTACTGCCGACCCAGCCTGGCAGTTTAACGTAACCGATGCATACCTGTTTGTAAGCACCACAGCCATGGTAGGTAATAACAGCTTTGACAACATTACCTCGCAGCAGGTAACCTACTCGGGCACGGCAGGCAACGATTTACTAGGCACCACTATAACTTTAACTACTAAGGCTCCTTTAGGGGCCGACAGAAATTATTTTGTGCGTGTTGGTGCCCGCACTGCCGACATTGTTAACAAACGTTACAATTATAATGTAGCGAAAAAAGTAAGCATACCTGAATAGTTCAGCACTTAAAAACGCTCAAAATAAATTCGATCATAGCTCATTGAGAACAAGGCCTGCAAATTAATTTGCGGGCTTTTGTTTTCACATCGTATTTAGAGTATTTGTGCTGATAAAGGCTGGAGTGCAGGTTAGCTATCTGTTAGAAACAAAAAAATTTGAATACCAGGTCGCTTTATCGAATACGGTCTTCCAGGAACGTTCGCCACCGAATAAGGTAGATTTTGCATTGGCCTGAATAGAAATGGATCTGCCATCGTTGCTCAACTTCCAAACCTCTGTTACATAAACAAAATCCTGTTTCTGAACTTTCATATTGTAAGGAACGGCAACCATCAGGTGTACAATTGAATTAATGGTCATAGTTTTACCATCACCTGACAACTTTACCGTAAATTCCTTTCCGCTTCCTCTGCCATAATTAATTTTACTTCGTTCACCGCCGAAGGCCAGTTTCTCCACGCTTGTAGTCCGCGCTGCGCCAGGAGACGGGTTTGGTACTTCTATAGTTAGGAAATCCGCATGCTCCACTATTTTCATTGTCTTAGACAGCATACGATCACCCTTGTTATAAGAGCAAACAATATTTCCGCCCATACTTATTGACTCTTTGGATTTCCATTCGCCAGAAAAGTTGGCGTGTTGAGCGCCATGTTTTTGCTTAGCCTGTACGGAGAAATAAATTACCCCAACCAGCATGATAGCCAGGATGTACAAAACATTTTTTTTATTTTTCATATCTATCAAAATTATATGGCGAATCTACCTTGATAGTTGTCAGGTTGACGAATCTGGTCTGTAAATAAAAATGTAAACTTTGTAAATAAAATATTGACAAAGTGCATTTAAACTGAAGCCCCCCTACACGAGAATGGATCAGAAACAGAAAAGCCCCTTAGTAAAACTAAGAGGCTTCATCAAGTGCGCCCACCTGGGAAAGATTATGAGTCTTTTGGCTACCAATTTTATATTGGGCGAAAATCTGCGTTTCTGATTTACAGAGGCCAATTTACAGCTAAATTTTTGGAAATTCAAAATTGACTGTAACACATTTGTAACACACTTTTAATCGGTGTGGTCTTTTGGTCTTATCAAAATTCAACAGTTCGGTTTTTCCGAACCGTTGAATAATTGGGGATTTATAACAATCCTATTAAGTTTCAGATTTTAAATTTGCAGCTGTCAAGTTTTCCTTGACTACTCAGTCCGCTTTTTAACCAGATTATCAAAGCACAAAAGCGCCCTACTTCGAAAAGACCGCGCTTGAAAAAGCTATGCCGGTAATTTTGCCGGGTTTTGGCGTGATATGAAAAGTTATACCGCGCGAAGTAAGTCTCATTCTACTTCTGCGGCGGCGGCTTCGTTTACATAATTTTCAGCTACCTGGGTCAACAGGGAATCGGCATTTTTTTCTTCGGCTAAGGTTTCATCTAACAGACTTTGGGCTTCACTAAAACCAAGGGTGCCTGCTAAAGTGCGTAGGGTGCCATACGATGCAATCTCGTAGTGTTCCACTTTCTGCGCAGCTGAAATAATCGCCACATCACGCACTTCAGTACCTTTATCGGTATCTTCCAGCAGTTCGGCAGCCTCTTTCAGTAAACCTTCCATGGCCAGGCATTTTTTGGCCGCGGCTTTTTCGCTGATCGATTCAAATACGCCCTCCAAACGGGTCACATGGTTCTTAGTTTCCTCCAGGTGATTGGTGATGGTTTGTTTCATATCTTCTGAGGTGGCACCCTTGATCATTTTTGGCAAAGCGCTGGCCAGATGCTTTTCGGCCCAGTAAATGTCCTTTAGTTCATCAACGAATAATTCCTTTAAAGCACTTTCTGCTTCTGGTGTACGGCTTGCAGCTGCTGCGGCCGTTTTCTTGTTTGTTTTTGTAGGCATAATGATTAAAATTTAACTTTATTTATCGAGGTCAGTTAAAGTGCAAGTATTATTCCAAAAAGCTATTTCCTTACAGCGCTTATTTCGCCGCTGCGCTCCAGGTAGGCCGCTTCAATTTGCTCCAATTTATCGGTGACTGCGGTACGGCGTATGCCTTGCATCACATCAGCCTGACTTACCAGGGCACGGTCCATATTCTCTTTGATAAACCGGCCCTTTTCAAACAGCGTGATCTTATCGCCCTCAATGAAATTAGCGAGTTTGGCGCGGCGCACCATCAGCCAGCCGAACAGCCGGTGCAAGGCGGTAATGATGGTGCAGGTAATGATCGTAGCCAAAAACGGCGAGGCGCCCACAATACCTCTGCTGAGCGTTGCTCCCAATAAAATCACAATAATGTTATCTAAAGCAGTATGGATACCAAAGCTGCGGCGGCCGGATAAGCGGATAAGAAGGAGGGCGAGGAAGAATACGACGATGCCCCGGCTGCTCATTTGGATGGCAGTCAGGTCTTTGCCATCGCCAAAAATGGTGAGAAGTGTTTCCATGGTTTATTGATTTAAGCGTTTGTTTGCGGTTGCTGCCGGTAACCGTCCGGTAACCCGAAACTGCTTCCGGCTTGTTCATTGTAGTTTTAAAAAAAATGTTCCAGTTGGTTCAGGATCGC
>Ga0153956_1001708_pt1 | contig 18332 bp, 16 predicted proteins | sample TSFL040MetaG_FD_104704 | JGI IMG/M metagenome (GOLD analysis project Ga0153956, IMG submission 104704) | Attine ant fungus gardens microbial communities from Florida, USA - TSFL040 MetaG | ecosystem: Host-associated > Fungi > Mycelium > Unclassified | place: USA: Florida, Wekiwa Springs...
CCGGGCGGCCAGCATGCCGGCGGTGCACGATTCGGCCGTGGCGATCGTCTTACCCGAAAGCAGTTGCGCCACTTGATCGTCCACCAAGGATCCATCCTCGGAGAAGATATCCAGCGGGTGGCGCTCCTTGAGCAGATCGACCAGCTGCCGGTAGGCCTGCTCGGCGTCGGGTTCGTAGCGGGTGACGATCTCCAATTCACCGCGCCGCAGGCAGGTGGTGATCTCCAGGGCGTCGAACCCACTGATCAACGGCTGTGCTTCCCGCAGCGTCTCGGCCAGACCCGATTCGGGCAGGCCGAACATCCGGATCGTCTCCTGGCGGTAGACGGTGCGACCGGCGATCGCGCGCTGGGCGGTGGCCGTTTCGATCGCCGTGGTCCACATCGGCTGCAGCTCCCGCGGCGGTCCGGGCAGCACGATCACCGTCGGCCCACCGGAACTGCGCGTCACCACCACACCTGGCGCGGTGCCGACCGGATCCAAGATCTCAACGCCGTCAGGGCCTTCGGGCACCAACGCCTGTTTGCGATTGGCCACCCGTACCGCGTCGAAGTCCACGCCGGCGGCGTCCTTGTAGCGGCCCATCAGCGATCGCAGGATCTGCGCGATCCGCTCCTCCAGCGCCTCGTCGAGCACCAGTTCACGGCCGCAGAACTTGCTCACCACCGCCACGGTCATATCATCGGCCGTGGGCCCCAGGCCACCGCTGGTGACGATCAGATCGACGCCCTCGGCGGCCAGAAAGTCCAGTTGGGCCTCGATGTCCCCGGGCCGGTCACCGCAGATGGTGATGTGCGCCAGCTCGATACCCAGTTCCAACAGCCGGTCGGCGAGCCACGGCCCGTTCTGGTCGGCCACCCGCCCGGTCAGGACCTCGGTACCGGTTACGACGATGCCTGCGCGCACACCCATGCCTGTGACCTTACGTCGCGATGTCAGGCACCCATCCAGGCGCGCACTGTGCCCAGGTCACGGGTGTAGGTCTCCATGATGTCGTCCTGGAACCGCGACGCGCCGCTGATGGCCTCGTCGCCCTGCCAGATCACCCGAACGCGTTGCGGGCCGCGCACGTAGATATCGACTCGGTCGTCGATCCGGCGCTGCCAGCCGTTGCTCGTCGTGGTCTCGGCCAGTGCCGAACGTTCGTCAGCCATGGGGTTCTCCTTCGCGTGTTCGGATGTCATCAGTTGATCAGGCGCGCGGTCCGGTGTGCCCGGTGGGTTCGTCTTCGGCCCGTCCGCCGATCGGGACGGTCACCGGCGCCGAGTTGTACCCGCCGACCCGCACCCAACGGGCGGGGTTACCGGACTCCGGTACCTCGCCGGCGATATGCACGGTCTCGCCCGGATACACGGTGACGTAGTTGTCCGAGTATTCGATCGGCAGGATCTCGTCGCCGTCGCGGTCGGCGGTCAGTTCGGCCCGCTCGAAGAATGCCAGTTCGGTGGTCGGGTTGTGCAGCGCGATATCGACCTGCTGACCGGTGCTGCCGCTGCCGGTCTGGGTGGCAGTGACATCCAGCCGCGCCTTGGGCATGGTGTTCAGTGCCGTCATATCCGCCCAGCTGACCTGATGCAGCGCGAAGGCGTCGTCCTTGCGCGGGTCGCCGGCGTCGTCATTGCGCTGGGACTGCCAATAGTCGTTGTCCGCGACCACTGCCCCGGACCGGTCCAGCAATTCGGTACGCACGAAAAACACCCGTGAGTCGGGCGCCTCGCGGGGTAGGGTCAGCGCCTCGGCGGCCCCACCCGATGGCACATCGGTGGGCCCGCTGGTGCGATCGTCACGCAGTCGGCCGGCCAGGTCGTACACCCGCACCCGGGCGCGCAAACCCGTTGCCGCATCCGGTGATTGGTTGGTGATGGTGATCTTGGCGGTGCCGTGATCGCCGGTGGCGTAGGAGTCGAAGGTCACCGACTGGGGTTGCAGGCCCTTCTTCGCACCGTAGTAGGCACCGCCGGGGCGCAGGTAGTAGTCGAAGATGTTGCCGAAGAACGAGGGCCAGTGGCTGTTGAGCATCCAGTAGATGGTCATCTTGCGATCGGAGCGGTCCAGGGCCGCGAACGACTCGAACTGCGCCCGGGTCGACTCATAGTGGGCCAGCTGCGCTTTTCGGGTGAATTCCTCGGAGCTACTGGATGATCCGTAGCGCTGCACGATGGCCGTACGCGCACTGGACAGGGCCGCGTTGCCCGGGTTGGACCCGGCATGGAAGTACCACGTGTCGTTGATCGGCCAGAGCTTGTCGGCCGGGATGAACTTGCGCAGGCTGGCGAAGGGCGGGATGTGTTCGTTGTCGCCCTGCTCGGCCGATGCCCCGCGCGCGGCGGCATAGCCACCGTTGAACCAGTACGTCGGGGGCCGCCAGGTGTAAGGGCCGGCCATCTGGATGCCATCCCAGATCCGGTGCCCATCGGCATCGGTCGCATACGAGGACACCGTGTCGACAATCGCGTTCTGCCAGTGCAGGTCTCGCAATATCGAGTGGTATTGATCGAGGATGTCCGCCGGTGGGTGGCCGTCACTGGCGTTGGCCCAGATGAACGACGCCGCATGCGAGCGCAACATGGTGACCTGCGAGCGCAGGCTCTCCTGGGCCACCCGATGGTCCTCGGCGTTCCACTGCGGCCACTTCTCCCATTGGTTGCAGCACATCCAGCCCACCATCAGCGGGATGCCCAGTTCGTCGGCCCGCTGCACGAAACGCTCGCCCGGGATCTTCGACTCCATCCGGATCAGGTTCAGGCCCAGATCCTTGACGTAGTGCAGGATCGCGTCGTCCCTGGCGGGGTCGTCGCGGTACAGCAGATCGGGCGTGTAGGTGGCGCCGCGGGCCAGGAAGTCGCGGCCGTTGACCTTGAGGTAGAAGTTGCCGCCGGTGCCCAATTGCGGGAACCTGTCACTGTCGTCGCGCCCTTGCTCGACGGTGCGGATGCCGAAGCGCTGGGTCAACGTGTCGGTGGCGCGGCCGTACTGGCGGAATTCGACCTTCAGATCGTACAGATCCGGACGGCCCATGGTGTAGGGCCACCACAGGTCCGGATGCTGGACTTGTAGCTCGGCGAAATCGGCTGGGCTGAAGGCGATGTCGCGGGTCTCCCCCGCCGCCAGCGTCACCGGTTGGTCGATCTCGATATCGGGCTTGCCGGCCCGGGTGATCGCGACGTGCACCACGCCGCCGAGGCGGTTGCGCGAATAGTTGTGCACGGTGGCCAGGACGGTGAGTTTGGCACTGTCGGTGCGTGGCAGCGGCAGCTCGGTGTTCACCGCGGCGCTGCGCAGCGCGACATCGCCCGACATCTTCAGGGTGACCGGCTTGAGGATGCCCGCGTTGCGGTCCGGCACAAAGGAATTGCCGTTGGCGGGATTCTTGTCGGGTCCCTGATAGCCCAGGTAGTTCCAGTTGATCCAGTCGAACCAGCTGTCCGCCAGTTCGACTCCGTTGATGTCCTGCAGCGCACGTTCCGGGGTGATCTTGATGGCCAGGGTGTTGGGCCGGCCGCGTTCGATCCACCGCGAGACGTCGACGTCGTGGTCGACGTACATGCCGGCGATCTCGGTGTCGGCGGCCACCTGGTGGCCGTTGAGCCAGATCTCGGCGCGGTAGTTGATGCCGGGGAAATCCAGCCGATAGGTGCTGTGGCCGGCCGGCGCCACGAACGTCGTGCGGTACCACCAGTCCTGTTTGTACAGATCCTGCGGGACCTCGGTGTGCAGGTTCTGGCCGAAATACAGGTTGGGGTAGGTGCCGTCGTCCTGCAGCGCCTGCAGCACGGTGGCCGGCATGTGGCGCACGGTGTGCCATCCGGTGGCGGCGAAGCCGGTGCGGCTGAGCTGGGTTCCGCTGGCGGCCACGTCGCGGGCCGAGGACAGCTGCCAGCCGTCGGCCAGCTGGATGTCCTGTGCCGGGGCGCCGACCTGCGCGAAGCGCGGCACATCACCGTTACAGACGAACAGCAGTACCAGCGAGATGACTGCGAACAGCACCAAGCCGCGACGTTTGTGGGTTGAGATGACCCTGCTCCCTCCGGGTCCCGGGGGCACCTATTGTGCCCGACCGGACCCGGAGGAACCGAAACGGACAGGTCAGAGCTTATGCGGCACGTCGGTCACCAGACCGCCGTCCACGACGAATTCGCTACCGGTGGCGAACGAGGATTCGTCACTGGCCAGGAAGACCACGAAGGTGGCCACCTCGTCGGATTGGCCGGGCCGCCCGAGGGGTGTGATGACCATGTCGTCGGGGAAATGTTCGGTCATCGGCGTCTTGATGAAGCCGGGGTGCAGCGAGTTGACCCGGATGTTGTAGCGGCCAAGTTCCAGCGCCGCGGACTTGGCCAGGCCACGCACGGCCCATTTGGACGCGACGTACGGGTGCACCATCGGCGCGCCGCGCAGACCCTCGATCGAGGACACGTTGATGATCGAACCGCCGCCGGCCGCGCGCATCGGGGCGACCACGGCCTGCATGCCCTGGAAGGTGCCGGTCAGGTTGACGTCGATGACCTTCTGCCACTGCGCCATATCGAATTTGCCGATCTTGCCCAGGGCCACGATGCCGGCGTTGTTGACCAAGACGTTGAGCAGACCGAAGGCATCGATAGCGGTCTGCACGGCCGCAGCCCACTGGTCGGCGTCGGTGACATCGAGGTGCACATGGCGCGCCGCGTCGCCGAGTTCGGCGGCCAGGGCCGAGCCCTCGTCATCGAGGATGTCACCGATTACAACTTTGCCGCCTTCGGCGACCAACATCCGCGCGTGCGCCGCACCCATGCCCCGTGCGCCGCCGCTGATCAGTGCTACTTTTCCGTCCACGCGTCCCATGATCTGCAGAGGCTACCGCACCGGAATATCAAAATAGAACCTGTTCCAATTTTGACCTCGAGGACGCATACTTGAGCGCCATGAGCATCCGCGTCGCATTGGTCGGTACCGGAAACTGCGGCGCGCTGGCGCTGCGTCAGCTGATCGAGGATCCCCGGTTCGAACTGGTGGCCGTCGGGGTGTCCACCGACGAGAAGCTCGGTATCGATGCCGGCGCACTGGCCGGCCTGGATGTGGTCACCGGAGTCGTCGCGACCCAGGGCATCGAGGGCACACTCGCGGCCAAACCCGACGCCCTGGTGTATTGCGCGATGGGTGACACCCGACCGGTCGAGGCGACCCGCGATGTGATGGCGGCGCTGTCGGCCGGTATCAACGTGGTCGGGTCGGCCCCCGGCGGCCTGCAGTACCCGTGGGGCGCCATGCCGCAGAAAGCCATCGATCGGGTGCAAGAGGCCGCGCACCAAGGTAATTCGAGCGTGTACATCACCGGGGTGGATCCGGGCTTCGCCACCGACCTGGTGCCGTTCGCCATCGCCGGCACCTGCCAGCGCATCGACCAGATCAAGACCATGGAGATCGCCGACTACGCCACCTACGACGGCACCGAGGTGATGTCGATCGTGATGGGCTTCGGCAATCCGATGGATCAGCCCGGCATGCTCTTCTACCCCGGCATCCTCAGTGCCGCGTGGGGCACCGCGATCACGATGCTCGCGGACGGGCTGGGCGTCGAGGTCGAAGAGATCACCGAGAACTACGAGCTCGAACCCGCACCCGAGGACATCGAGGTGGCCACCGGCGTGATCGCCAAGGGCACGGTCGCGGCGATGCGCTTCGAGATCAACGGCATGGTGGGCGGCAAGCCGGTGATCGTCGTCGAGCACATCACCCGGGTCCGCGGCGATCTGCGGCCGGACTGGGCCCAACCCGCGCAGCCCGGCGGTTCCTACCGGGTGGAGATCACCGGCGAACCGTCGTACGTCGTGGACATCTGCCCGACGAGCCGCAACGGCGATCACAACTACGCGGCGATCCTGGCCGCCGCGGGCCGGATCGTGAACGCGATTCCCGCGGTGATCGACGCTCCGGCCGGCCTGCGCACCACGCTGGATCTGCCGCTGGTCACCGGCAAAGGTGTGGTGCGGCCGGCCTGACGGCATACTGGGCCACATGCCCGCACACCTCGACGCCGGGGCACGCGGACCGCGGATCGGCGCCTTCTTCGACGTGGACGGCACCCTGGTCTCGGGATTCATCGCGACCGCGCAGGCCGGCCATCGCTTCCGCAACCGCCAGGCGGTGTTCGGCGAACTCACCGGCATCCTGGAAGCGACGGTGCGTTACAAGCTGGGCCGGATGGAATTCAAGCGGCTGTTGGTGCGCGCGGCCGGCTACATGCGCGGCGAGTCACTGGACGAACAAGAGGCCCTCGGCGAGCAGCTGTTCCACAGCCATATCCGGGCCCGGATCTTCCCGTCGATGCTCCAGGTGGTGGCGGCCCATCAGGAAGCCGGCCACACCGTGGTGCTCAGTTCCTCGGCGCTGACCATTCATGTCATGCCGCTGGCCCGGTATCTGGGTGTCGACCATGTGATCTGCAATCACTTCACCGTCGACTCCGACGGGATGCTGAGCGGCGATATCGTCCGCCCGATCGTCTGGGGCGCCCGCAAGGCCGCTGCGGTCCGCGACTTCAGCAGCGCCAATGATGTTGACCTGCAACAGAGTTACTTCTATGCCGACGGTGACGAGGACCTGCCGTTGATGCGCGAGGTGGGCCATCCGATACCGGTGAACCCGCGTCGGGCGTTGGCCGCCGAGGCCGAGCAGCGGGGCTGGACGGTGCTGCAGGCGAGCAGCGATCTGGGTGGCCCGTTCAAATCGCTGCGCCGTTTCGCGTTCGGTCGCCGGTAGCGGCGGGGCTAACACCGTTCGTCGACACGGCATGGCGTGGTCTTGCATCGGCGCGCCGCGCACGGTACTAAACTAGAACACGTTTCAGTTTATCTTCGGATTCCATAAATCGACCAAGGAGCTCCGCATGCGCACCGCCCTCTGCGACCAGCTGGGGATCGAATACCCGATCTTCGCGTTCACCCACTGCCGCGACGTGGTGGTGGCCGTCAGCAAGGCCGGCGGGTTCGGCGTGCTGGGTGCGGTCGGCTTCAGCCCCGAGCAGCTGGAGATCGAGCTGAACTGGATCGACGAGCACATCGGCGATCACCCGTACGGCGTGGACATCGTGATCCCGAACAAATACGAGGGCATGGATCAGGTCGACCTGGATCCGGAGGTGCTCAAGAAGCAACTCAACGCCCTGGTCCCCGAGGAGCACCTGGCGTTCGCCAAGAAGCTGCTGGCCGATCACGGGGTTCCGGTCGACCACAGCGACGACGACGCCCTGCAGCTGCTGGGCTGGACCGAGGCCACCGCAACCCCGCAGGTGGAGATCGCGCTCAAGCACCCCAAGATGACGCTGATCGCCAACGCGCTGGGTACTCCCCCGGCCGACATGATCAAGCACATCCACGAATCCGGCCGCAAGGTCGCCGCGCTGTGCGGCTCGCCGTCGCAGGCCCGCAAGCACGCCGACGCCGGGGTCGACATCATCATCGCCCAGGGTGGCGAGGCCGGCGGCCACAGCGGTGAGATCGGCTCGATCGTGCTGTGGCCCCAGGTGGTCAAGGAAGTCGCTCCGGTTCCGGTGCTGGCGGCCGGCGGCATCGGCAGCGGCCAGCAGATCGCCGCGGCGCTGGCCCTGGGAGCGCAGGGCGCCTGGACCGGTTCGCAGTGGGTGATGGTCGAGGAGAGCGAGCACACCGAGCAGCAGCACGCCGCCTACGCCAAGGCCAGCAGCAAGGACACCGTGCGCAGCCGCTCCTTCACCGGTAAGCCGGCCCGCATGCTGCGCAACGACTGGACCGAAGCCTGGGAGGACCCGGAGAACCCCAAGCCCCTCGGTATGCCGTTGCAGTACATGGTCTCCGGTATGGCCGTGGCCGCCACGCACAAGTACCCCAATGAGAGCGTCGACGTCGCGTTCAACCCGGTCGGTCAGGTGGTCGGACAGTTCAACAAGGTCGAGAAGACCTCGACGGTGATCGAGCGATGGATCCAGGAGTACCTGGAGGCCACCGATCGGCTCACCGAGCTCAACGAGGCCTAGCTTTCTCGGCGTTGACTTTGCGCTGACGCACCTGCGCTCTCACACTTTTTCTGCGTAGGCGCAAAGTCAACGATCAGGGCTCGGCCGGTGGTGCCGGAGCATCCGGCGGTGGGCCGGGAGCCGGTGCCTGCGGCCCGTCCGGCATGCCGGGCGGTGGCGGGGCATCGGCGTCCATCGGACGTTGCGCCAACAGCACCAGTGCCTGACTCGGTGTCACCTCATGTTGCTGCACCGCGTGCCAGACATCCTTCAGATACGACAACTGATCCGAATCCTGTGAGCCGTCCGGTGTCTCGGTGGTGTACGGCGGCAGATTGTCCGGACTGGACAAGTGCGGCACCGGCGCCGGGTCGGCGCCGGGGATTTCCGACGATGCGTTGGTTTTCGTATCCGGCGCCGCCGGCGGAGCCGGTTCATCTGCATGGGCGGGCGCAGCCGCGAGCAGCGTCATCCCAGCCAGCACGACCAAGCCACCCAAGGTCCGCTTCGCTCCATCGAGACTCCGCATCGCAGCCCCCTTCCGAAAAAGTCGGTGACCCATGGTGCTACAGGGATCTGCGGGAACGCTGATGTTTTGCTGGAAAATTTAGACAACAGCCAAGCTGAGATTTCTCAACCCGGCCCGAACCCGACAACTTCTGGTGTAGCAATGCATTACGCCCGATCACTGGAAATCGAGGAGTTGTCAAACCATGCCGGTCCCCAATCTGCCCCCCGGATTCGACTTCACCGACCCCGATATCTACGCGCAGCGGCTGCCGGTCGCCGAACTGGCCGAAATGCGCCGCGTCGCCCCGATCTGGTGGAACGAACAACCAACGGGCCTGGGCGGTTTCGATGACGGCGGTTACTGGGTGGTGACCCGGCACAAGGACGTCAAAGAGGTGTCCCGACGTAGCGACGTGTTCTCCAGCCAGGAGAAGACCGCCCTGCCCCGATACAAGGAGGGCTCGGTCGCCGAGCAGATCGACCGCGGCAAGTTCGTCCTGCTGAACATGGACGCACCCCACCACACCCATCTGCGCAAGATCATCTCCCGGATGTTCACCCCGAGGGCCGTCGAACTGCTGCGCGAGGAACTGGGAGTGCGCGCCCGGCAGATCGTGCAGGAGGCCGCTGCCGTCGGCTCCGGTGACTTCGTCGAGCAGGTGTCCTGCGAACTACCTCTACAGGCCATCGCCGGCCTGATGGGTGTGCCGCAGGAGGACCGCAAGAAGCTGTTCGACTGGTCCAATCAGATGGTCGGCGACATGGACCCCGAATTCGAGGGCAACGACGCCATCTCGGCCTCGGTCGAGTTGATCATGTACGGCATGGCGATGGCCGCCGACCGCGGCGCCAATCCGCGAGATGACTTGGTCACCAAGTTGATTCAGGCCGACGTCGAAGGACACAAGCTCTCCGACGACGAGTTCGGCTTCTTCGTCATCCTGCTCGCGGTGGCCGGAAATGAGACCACCCGCAACTCCATCACCCAGGGCATGATGGCGTTCACCGAATTCCCCGACCAATGGGAGCTCTTCAAACGCGAGCGCCCTGCCACCGCCGCCGACGAGATCGTCCGGTGGGCCACGCCGGTCACCTCGTTCCAGCGCACCGCCCTGGCCGACACCGAACTCGACGGCGTGCAGATCAAGAAGGGGCAGCGGGTGGTGATGTTCTACCGCTCGGCCAATTTCGACGAGGACGTCTTCGAGGACCCGTATACGTTCAACATCCTGCGCGACCCGAACCCGCACGTCGGGTTCGGCGGGACCGGTGCGCACTACTGCATCGGCGCCAATCTGGCCCGGATGACGATCGACCTGATGTTCAACGCCATCGCCGATCAGATGCCCGACCTACGTCCGATCAGCCAGCCCGAACGGCTGCGCTCGGGCTGGCTGAACGGCATCAAGCACTGGCAGGTCAACTACGGCAAGACCGCCTGACCACAATGAGGCCTTGACTCAAGCTTTTACGATGATCGGGTCGCCGATGTTGACCTGGTTGTAGTACCACTGCGCGTTGTCGGTGCTCAGGTTGATGCAGCCGTGGCTGACGTTCGAGCTGCCCTGCTGGGCCACCGACCACGGTGCGGCGTGCACATACACGCCACCGGAGGTCACACGCACGGCGTAGTACACGGTCAGCTTGTAACCCTCGGGGTCGCTCAGCGGGATGCCGATGGTGCGCGAATCCATCACCACCGGGTTCTCCTTCGACATCGCGGTGAACGAGCCGATCGGGGTGGGGTGCTTGGGCTTGCCCATCGAGGCGGGCATGGTCTTGATGACCTGGCCGTCGATGCTGACGGTGAAGGTGTGGGCACTGATGCTGGCCACACCGAGGGTGGCCGATCCGGTCTCGAACGTCTGCTTGGCGCCGCCGACGGACACCATGATCGACGAGTGCGCCGGCCAGTAGGTGGTCGGGGTGAACTGCAGGGTCCGATCGTCGAGCCAGGCGAACGTGCCCTTGGGCGCCAACTCGGTCGATTCCGAGGAAAATGCCAGGGTGTTCTCGGCGCGATCCCGGTTCGGTACGGGCTTGGCGAACATCACCGTCACCGGCATCCCGACCCCGACCCGGTGGCCCAGGGCGGGCGTGATCTTTGCGACGCCGGCCGCCTCCGGTGAGGCCGCCATGGCAGCACCCACCTGTCCACTCAACATCAGTACTACGAGCCCAGCGAAGACCAGCACATAACGCACAGCTTTGGACAACGAGACCATCCTTGGATTCATGGGCCTTTTGACTACATCGTAGTTCGGCCGGCGACGGACTTTCGTTAGCCACGGTGGCGTCACTGATCACAGCTACCGGCCGGAGGTAACCAACAAGCCCGCCGGATGACTATTCCAAGGGGGTCCTACGCGCCCGGCTGCGCCGGTTGCGGCACATCGGCGGGAGTCGGCTGTTCGCCGGGTTCCGGCTGTTCGGCGGGCACCTGGTCCACGATCGGGGACTCGACGACAGGCGGCTCGACTGCTGGGGGCTCGATCACCTCGCGGGCCAGATCCACCTGTACATGCGCCGGTGGCGCGACGAGGGCGCCCGGTGCCGACTCGCTCGCCGCGGTCGAGACCTGCGGGATGTGCCGATCGGAGTTCAGTTGCAGCGACACCGCCATCGACACCGATGCCACGAAGCTGACCGACCCGGCGACCAGCATCGCCAGCGGCAAGGTGGCCGGCCGGCTCAGTCGGCCGAGCCGCCGGGCGGGCTGCGGATCCACGCGACGATGCCGTCCGGGGCCCCGATAGGGCTCGGGCGGTACGAATTCGGACCCGGCTGCCGTGGTGGTGGCCAACGCCGCGCCCTTGGCCAGCGCCAGTTCAGCCTCAGCCGGTGCGTACACCGGCACCGACAAGACGTCGTGGAGCAGCTCGCACACCTCACCGAAATCGCCGGCGGACCCGACCACCACCAGCGCCTCGGGCTGCCGGTCGGCACGGGCGAACAGCGTGCTCAGCCAACTGACCAGGCTGTCGTCGGAATAGATCGCGTGATTGAACGCGGTGTGCACGGCCGCCTTGTCCCCGACGCCGGCCGTGTTGCACACGATCAACGCGATCACGGTATCCGGTTCGATGGCACAGACCGCCGTGGTCCGATAGCCCAGCGCGTCGGCGATCCCCCGCGCCAGCGCCTCGGTGGCCGCCGGCATGGCCACCGGCACGATGTTGTCGAATCCGGACTCGGCCAGCGTCTGCATCAACTTCGACGCTTCGGCACCGACATCCTCGCTCCAGGTGACACCGATCGACTTGAGCCGCAGGCCGCGGGTGGCCGCCAACGCCTCACTGCCGAGGATGGCCGCCGCGGCCTCGTCGGAGTTCTCGATCTCGACGGCGTCCCGTCTCATCGTGGCGCCGTCACCTTCATCGCCGTCGACCAGCACCAGGCCAACGGACGTCGGCGTCATCGACAGGCCGAGTACCGCGTCCACTCACCAATCCCTTCGAAATCCGCACGACAACACGCCACGAAACCCGGTAACACACGGATCGGCACCGCGGACTGAGCGGGATTCGTGGCGGATTCAGCCACCTTTCGCCCGACAGTACCTGCTTGTCCCGCGTCGGGATACCCCTTTGCCCGCGCGTTGGCCAGCGGTTATTTGCCCGTGGTTAAGACCAGGGAGATGAAATCGTTATCTATGTTTGCCGCCGTTTTCGGCTCCTCGGCGTGGCAGGGTGGGCCGATGGCAGATCAGCAGACCCGGACCGTACTCGGCCATCCGATCGCTTTGGCCAATCTGTTCGGCGTCGAACTGTGGGAACGATTCTCGTTCTACGGCATGCTGACGATCCTCGGCTACTACCTCTACTACTCGACATCCAACGGCGGCCTGGGTCTGTCCCAGCACACCGCCACCGGCTTGGTCGGCGCCTACGGCGGTTTGGTCTACCTGTCCACGGTGCTCGGCGGCTGGGTCGCCGACCGGCTTCTGGGCATGGAGCGCACGGTGTTCTACGGCGGCGTGGTGGTCATGTCCGGTCACTTGGCGCTGGCCGCACTGCCCGGACTGTCCGGCATCGGCGCCGGACTGGTGTTGGTGGCGATCGGTTCGGGCGCGCTGAAAGCCAACGCGTCATCGCTGTTGGGCACCCTCTACGTGCCGAACGACGCCCGCGTCGATGGCGGCTTCACGCTGTTCTATCTGGGCATCAATCTCGGCGGCTTCCTCGGTCCGGTGGCCACCGGTCTGCTGCAGTCCCGTGCCGGATTCCACTTCGCGTTCGGTGCGGCGGCGATCGGCATGGCGCTCGGGCTCACGCAGTACGTGATCTTCCGGAGAAATCTCGGCCATCACGGCCGGGAGGTCCCGAATCCGTTGCCGCCCAACAGCTATCTGCGGCATATCGGCGCCGGTGTTGCGGTGGTCGTCGTCATCGGCGCGGCCTGCGCGACGGGACTGGTGACCCTGGCCAACCTGTCACAGGTCGCCAGCGTCGTGCTGGCCGCGGCGGCGGTCACCTATTTCGCGGTATTTCTCACCAGCCCGAAGGTATCGCCCGTCGAGCGTTCGCGCGTGCGCGCCTTCATACCGCTGTTCGTCGCCTCGACGGTGTTCTTCGCCTTGTTCCAGCAGATGTTCACGGTGTTGGGGGTCTACTCCGACACCCGGGTGAACTGGTCGGTGTTCGGCTGGCGCGCACCCTCGAACTGGATCGGCTCGATCGAACCGGTGTGGGTGATCGTGCTGTCCCCGCTGTTCGCCCTGCTGTGGACCCGGCTGGGCAATCGTGCGCCGCGCACACCGCGCAAATTCGCCGCCGGCGTGGCCGGTATGGGCGTGGCCTTCCTGCTGTTCCTGACGGCCGCGGGCAGTTCGGGACGATCGGTACCGGTGGTCCTGGTCGCGGCGATCCTCGGCGTGTTCGCGGTATCCGAACTGCTGATCTCCCCCATCGGACTGGCCGTCACGACAGCCCTTGCGCCCCAAGCATTTCGGTCCCAAATGATGGCGCTGTATTTCTTGTCGGCGGGACTGGGAACGGCACTGTCCGGAGCGTTGGCGCGGTACTATTCCGCCGAGCAGGAATACGCCTACTTCGGAATCCTCGGCGCCACGGCGATATTCACCGGCCTGGTGGTGTTCGCCGGATCCGGACCGATCACCCGACTGATGGCCGGCGTGCACTGAAGCGCGGTACGCCGATTTGTGACCTGACGGTGGCCGAATCCGTTGTCATGCCCACCGACAATGGATTTCACGCCCGACACAGGAGGGTCACGATGATTGTCACCACGTCCGGCCAGGTGCACGTTCAGGTCCGCGGGATGCTCTCGGCCCACGCCATCTGTTCATGCGGCTGGTGCGGTGGCCGTCGGCACCTGAAGGCATCCGCCGAAGTGGATGCCTGGCAGCACGCCATGCAGACCCCCTGTTCGGTGTCGTTTCCGTTGGTCAATCCTTGTTCCGCAATCCAATTCGCACACTGAGAGCGATCAGTCCCACGCCCGCCGCGGCCAATACCCCCAACGTCGCGGTCGACTGGGTGGCGGCATGGGCCCAGCCGGCCAATGCGCCCTGCACCCGCGCGGCCGTGGAGATGATCGGGTCGGGGCCCGACAGGTTACGCAGCCGCACCTCGTAACCACCGTAGTAACCGACATACAGTCCGGCGACGACCAACAACAGCGCCCCGGCCAGTGATACCCATCGCGCACCACGGCGCAACAGCCGCACCAGGATCGATCCGGCCACCGCACCGGCCACCGCGACCGCACCGACCACGGTGGCAAACCCGGCGGCGTAGGCCGCCAACGCGCTCCACGCCCGCGATCCCCCGCTCAGTCCGATCCCGGTGACCGCCAGAAACGGCGCGATGGTGCATGACAGTGACACCAGGGCATAGACCACGCCGTAGCCGAGCATCGAGGGCAGCGATCCGGTTGCGGTGTCCCACTGCGGCAATCGCATGGCGGCCAAACCCACCGAGCGGCCCCGGAGTTGGCGCACGCCGAGGAACACCATCGCCACACCGATCGTCAGCGTGAGGTAGGGCAGCACCCGCGACAGCAATTCGGAGACCGAAATCGCCAGCAGCGCAAAGACTCCGAAGACCGCCATGAAGCCGAGTGTCATCAGCAGCGCGGCCACCAGCGCGCGACCCAGGGCGTGCACCGAACCCCACTGCCCTGCCACCAGACCGAGATAGCCGGGCAACATGGCGAAGCCGCAGGGGTTCAGCGCCGCGACCACTCCGGCGGCGAAGGCCAGGGAGTATCCGCCGGTGTTCATCGGGTCTCAGCGCGTCAGCGCCGAGACCCGGTCGGCCAGCTCGTTCTCGGACATCGCCGAGGTCGGGTTGTTGACGAAGGTCGACGATCCGTCGGCGCGGTAGAACACGTAGGCCGGCTGCCAGGGCACGTTGTAGCGCGCCCAGATCGAGCCGTCCGCATCGTTGATGATCGGGAAGTTCAGGTTGTATTTCGTGGCGAAGCCTTGCATCGCGCCGACGTCGGAGTGTGCGGCGATCCCGACGAAGGCGACCTGCGGATTGGCCTGCGAGACCGCGTGCACGGCCGGTGCCTCGGCATTGCAGAACGGGCACCACGGCGTCCAGAACCAGAGCACGGCAGGGCGGCCGGTCAGACTCGCGCCACTGAAGCTGCCACCGCTCAACGTGGTGCCGGTGAACTGTAATCGGTCATCGGCCCGGGCAGGGATGGCGAAAACCAAGGTCAGGGCCACTACCAGAGCAGTGGTCAGGGCATTGATGAATGTGCGCATACCTGTGCCACGAGCCAGCGCTGGGAAAAGTTCAGTGCCATCCCCCTTGTGCCCGGCGCCGTGGCGTTACACAGTGGGGTATGACCGAACAGTGGATAAAAGGATGCGCCGTACAGCGGATCGCGTTCCGCGACGGGCTGGTCCTGAACATGGCCGATTACAACGAGTTGGTGATCTCGGCGCCGATGGCGCTGACCTTGCCGGCCACCGATTTCGATGATCGCGAAGTCGTTCCGATCGATCCGATCAACGTCCGCATGCAGGAGCGGCCGTTGTTCGATTTCGCCGGACAAACCTGCACCGCAGCGGACTGGGATGACACCGGAAGCCTGCATCTGGTGTTCGCCGACGGGCACCGGATCGATGTGCCCAGCGACGACGACCGCACCTCGTGGGAGTTGTACGGCAAGCACCACGGCTACGTGGCGTGCCTGCCGCACGGCCGGGTCCGGGTGGTGCGCCACGACCTGCCCGAGGAAGACGCGGCCGTCGGCTGATCCGGTCAGCCGAATACGAAGTCCTCGGGGTCCGGTGTGCGGGTCCAGGTCCAGTAGTCCACCAGTCGCCACGGGCTGAGGGTGTAGATATCGCCATCGGCGTTCTTGTAGAAGGAATGCCGGATCGACGGCTGCGCCCACACCATGGTGCGCATCTCGGCCTGGGAGCGTGCCACCCAATCGTCCAGCCGTTCGGCCTTCGGCTCCATCACCGACCGCTGCCCGTCGATGAGCAGGTCCAAACACTGTGCGATATAACGCATCTGGCATTCGGAGTGAAAGATCAAACTGCCGCCGCTGGCCAGGTTGGTGCCGGGCCCGTACATGCAGAAGAAGTTCGGAAAGCCCGGCACCGTGATACCCAGGTAGGCGGTGGGACGTTCACCCCATTGCTCGGCCAGCACCCGGCCGCCGCGGCCAGTGATGGTCATCGGCCACAGCGCCCGGTTGGCGTGAAAACCGGTGGCATAGACAATCACGTCGACCGGATGCCGGGTGCCATCTGAGGTCACCACGGCGTCGGGCTCGATCCGCGCGATGGGTGTGCGGGTCAGCTCGACGTTGTCCCGGGTGAGCGTGCGCAGCCAACTGCCGTTGTCCTGCAGGGTGCGCTTGCCGGTCGCCGGGTAATCGGGAACGACCTTGGCCGCCAGTTCCGGATCGTCGCCGATCTGGCTGGTGATCCATTCGGTGAACATCATCCGGGTGATGTCGTTGATCTCGCTGACCGCGCGCTGCTGATCGGGGAAATCGGGGTCCACCTTGGCTGCGGCCAGGCCCTTGTCGCAGCCCGGCCAGAACAGCAGGAACCGGTACCAGCGGCCGTAGAACGGCAGGTGGCGCAGCGCCCAGCGCACGCCCGCGCCCACGTCGGCGTGGTAGTTGGGGTTGGGGAACATCCACTGGGCGGTGCGCTGAAAGACGTTGAGGTGAGCCACTTTATCGGCGATGGCCGGGGCGATCTGAAATCCGCTGGCGCCGGCGCCGATCATCGCCACCCGCTGACCTGCCAGGTCGACGTCGTGGTCCCAGTGCGCCGAGTGGAAGGCCGGCCCGGCGAAGCTGTCGCGTCCGGGGATATCCGGGGTATGGGGCCGGTCGAGCTGGCCGACGGCGCTGATCACCGCGCGGGCCCGGACCGTCTCGAGGGCGCCGTCGTCGCCGCAGACGGTGACGGTCCAGCTGGCGCTGTCTTCGTCCCAGGCGGCGGCGATCACCTCGGTCCGGAACCGCACATGCGGTGTGACACCGTACTTGTCGGCGACGCCCTCGAAATACGACTGCAATTCGGGCTGCTGGGCGAAGAATTGGGTCCAGTGGTCGCTGGGTTCAAAGCTGTAGCAGTAGAAGTGATTTCCCACATCGACGCGAGCACCAGGATAGGTGTTCTGCCACCAGGTGCCGCCCACGCCGGCGTTGCGTTCGATGATGGTGAACGGAATCCCGGCTTTATTCAACCGAATACCGGCCAACAGGCCCGATTCGCCGCAGCCGATCACCAGCACCGGGAACTCGGAGGCGTCCCGTCGGGGTGCCGCGGTGGCGCGGTCGTCGTGGCCGTCGAGTTCCATCTCTTCGAGCACCATTGGCACGTATTCGTCGGGGACCGGTTCGCAGACCAGGAACTCCATCATCTCCTTGAGCAGCTCGGCGCTCACCGGCTGCGGCTCGGGGCAGCCCCGGTCGCGGTAGTCGGCGATGATCGGCAGCGCGAGCGCTCGTACCGCGGCCTTGTCCTCCTCGGACATGTAGCCCTGCACCTCGTTGAGGAACACCCCGGCCGGGCGCAGCGCCCCACGGATCACCTCGGGATCGCCGGACATATGGACCAGCGACAGCATCAGGGTCGGGATGCTGACATCGGCCAAAGCATCGGCGATTTCTTCATCGGTGGCCGTAAAAGGTTGTCCTGCATGTGGGTTGCGCACCCCATGGTGCTATCACGTTCGGTCGGCGATCCGCAGCCGATTCCGGCCCGAGCATGGTCAACCGCGTTCTAGGCTCACCAGAATGGCCATCGCGTTACCGCTCAACGGGGCACCGCCGCCGGACATCGCACTCGCCGACGTCGATCTGGGGTCGGTGCGCTTCTGGGGTCGCGACGACCCGATTCGCGACGGCGCGTTTGCCACCCTGCGCCGACAGGCCCCGATCGCCTTTCACCCCGAGATGGAGTACGAGGGACTGGCCGAACCCGGCCCCGGCCACTGGGCGCTGACCCGTTATGACGACGTGTTCTTCGCCAGCCGGCACCCCGATATCTTCAGCTCTGCCGGAGGTATCACCATCGCCGACCAACAACCCGAGTTGGCCGAGTACTTCGGGTCGATGATCGTGCTGGACGATCCCCGGCACACCCGGCTGCGCAACATCGTGCGCAGCGCGTTCACCCCGAAAGTAGTGGCCCGTACCGAGGAGTCGGTCCGCAGCCGGGCCCGGCGCCTGGTGCAGACCATGATCGAGCGTCATCCCGACCGCCAGGGCGATATCGTTGAGGACCTCGCCGGCCCGCTGCCGTTGCAGATCATCTGCGACATGATGGGCATCCCCGAGGCAGACCATCAGCGGATCTTTCACTGGACCAACATCATCCTGGGCTTCGGCGATCCCGATCTGA
>Ga0153956_1001710_pt1 | contig 18309 bp, 14 predicted proteins | sample TSFL040MetaG_FD_104704 | JGI IMG/M metagenome (GOLD analysis project Ga0153956, IMG submission 104704) | Attine ant fungus gardens microbial communities from Florida, USA - TSFL040 MetaG | ecosystem: Host-associated > Fungi > Mycelium > Unclassified | place: USA: Florida, Wekiwa Springs...
AAGCTGAGCCGATGCCTTTGCCGGCCGGCGGTCCTTCAGCCCAAAATCGCCACGGTGGCGCGCCGTCAGGCGTTGCGCGGACCCGGTTGAGCTGGCGATCCAGCGAAGACCGACCGCGACAGATACCACCCCCCGCGCCTTTCGGCGCGCCGCCTCCCCTCATGCCTGGAGGGGAGAACTGCTCATCCCTCGGACGCGCAAGCGCCGCGAGAATGCGAACCCGTGTGTTTCAGGATGACGTGGCTGTTTGACAGGTTGAATCCGACACCACACTCCCCCTCATGCTGAGGAGCCGTGCAGCGGCGTCTCCTTGCGAATGGCAAAGCCATTCGCTGGGCATGGCCGCAAGCTCCGAGCCCGCCCATTCATGGTTCGAGACGCACGCCTTCGGCGCGCTCCTCACCATGAGGGCGGTGGGTGTGTACGGCCTCGTGTCCCGGTTCTGCAAAGCATGAGAGAGGGAGAAAAATAAGCGCTACCGCTCGTCGCTCAGGGCGGGACGGAATGTCAGCGGTTCCTCCTGCGATCGCTTGCGCGCGCGCACCACGGCTTCCGCGAAATCCGCGGCGTTGAACCACGGCAGATCGCGCATCGCCGCATCGAGATCGTCGTCCCAGATCCGCGATGCCTCGATATCGAATTTCATGTTGTGTTTCTTGCTGACGGCCTGAACGCCGAAACCGGTGACGGCCCATTGCCGACCAAGCCAGAACACATCGCGATGCAGTACCACGCGCCTAACGCCACTTTCCCCGAAGAACCGCAATGACCTTACCCGCGCCGCGCGCAAGGTCCACCACCGATTCTTCTTCAAGAACACATGCCTGCTTCAAGAGCAGATGCCTGCGCGGACGACCGCGGCAGTGCGTTCATCGCATGCGGCCTTCTGACGTCGCGACCGCAACTGCACCTTCTGCGCATGCACGGCATTCATCTTGTTTGCATCGCACGGGCGAATGACGCAACCCGCAAACGCACTGCCATCCCATGCCGGATACAACGACAGTGGATAGGTCTGCGTTTTTGCAATGCAACTCCAGTCGTGACGGCGACAGCGCGCAACCACCGGCTTCGTGCCGACTGTCGAAATGCGCAATCGCACCCGCGATGCGATTCGTGCCATAGAGGACGAAAATCGAAGGGACGAAACCACCGATGCCAGCCCCCAAGCCACCTGCTTTCGAAACACTGAGCCTGCATGCGGGCCAACATCCCGATCCCGTTACCGGATCGCGTGCGGTCCCGATCCATCAGACGACATCCTATGTGTTTCAGGATACCGATCACGCCGCAGCGCTGTTCAACCTCGAACGTGCCGGCCACATCTATACCCGCATCTCCAATCCCACGATCGCCGTGCTGGAGGAGCGCCTCGCCGCGCTGGAGAACGGCGTCGGCGCGGTGTGCACGGCGTCGGGCATGGCGGCGCTGCATCTCGCCATCGCGACACTCCTCAATGCCGGCGATCACATCGTGGCGTCGTCGTCGCTGTACGGCGGCACCATCAATCTGCTCGCCCACACGCTGCCGCGCTTCGGCATCAACACGAGTTTCGTGAAGCCGCGCGATCTCGCTGCGTTCAAGGCGGCGATCACGCCGAACACGAAGCTCGTGATCGGCGAGACCATCGGCAATCCCGGCCTGGAAGTGCTCGACATTCCCGCCGTGGCCGACATCGCGCATGCCGCGCAGATTCCGCTGCTGATCGACAACACTTTCGCGACGCCGTTCCTCTCGCGGCCGATCGATCTCGGCGCCGACATCGTGATGAACTCCACGACCAAATGGATCGGCGGCCACGGCATCGCCATCGGCGGCGTGATCGTGGACGGCGGCCGCTTCGACTGGCGCGCCTCCGGCAAGTTTCCGCAGCTCACCGAACCCTATGCCGGCTATCACGGCATCGTCTTCGACGAGCAGTTCGGCACAGCCGCCTTCATCATGCGCGCCCGCACCGAAGGCTTGCGCGATTTCGGCGCGTGCCTGTCGCCGACCAATGCGTTCCAGTTATTGCAGGGCGTCGAAACCCTCGGCATCCGCATGGAGCGCCATGTCGCCAACACCAGCGCGGTGCTTGCCGCGCTCACGGCCAACAAGGCGGTCGACTGGGTGCTGCATCCGTCGCTGGACAATCACCCCGATCATGCGCTGGCATCAAGGCTGCTGCCGCGCGGCGCCGGCTCGATCGTCTCGTTCGGCATCAAGGGCGGCCGCCCCGCCGGCCGCAAATTCATCGAGGCGCTGAAACTCACCAGCCATCTCGCCAATGTCGGCGACGCCAAGACGCTGGTGATCCATCCGGCTTCGACCACGCATCAGCAGATGGACGCCGCGCAACTGAAGGCTGCCGGCATCGGCGAGGAACTGATCCGCCTCTCGGTCGGCATTGAAGCCGCGCAGGACATCATCGACGATCTCGCGCAGGCGCTGCGCTTTTCGCAGAAGGGCTGAGCCGATGCAGATCACAGTCAACGGTCACGACACCTTCGTCGCCAATGGCGGCCGCGCCTTCGATCCGTCGCTTCCGGTCGTGGTGCTGCTGCACGGCGCCGGCTTCGACAGTTCCACCTGGGCGCTGCATACACGCTGGTTCGCACATCACGGCTATGCCGTGCTGGCGCCGGATCTGCCCGGCCACGGCCGCAGCGGCGGCGACGCCCTCACCACCATCGCCGATCTCGCCGACTGGACCGCCGCACTGATCACAGCAAGCGGTGCGTCGCAGGCACGGCTGATCGGGCATTCCATGGGCTCGCTGATCGCGCTCGAAACAGCGGCGCGCCATCCGAACAAGGTCACGCGCCTCGATCTGCTCGGCACGGCGGCCACCATGACCGTCGGCCCCGATCTGCTCAAGGACGCCGAAGCCAATCAGCATTCGGCCATCGACATGGTGTCGATCTGGGGTCTCGGCATGCGCGCCGAACTCGGCGGCAGCCTGGCGCCCGGCCTGTGGATGCACACCGGCGCGCAGCGCGTGCTGGAGGCGACCAGGCCCGGCGTGCTGTATGCCGACCTCAATGCCTGCAACGCCTATCAGAACGCCCTCGCCGCCGCCGCGCAGATCGGGATTCCCGTCACGCTGATCCTCGGCGAGCGGGACATGATGACGCCTGCGAAAGCCGGCAAAGCACTCGCCGCCGCACTCAGCGACGCCCGCACCGTGGTCCTGCCGGCGACCGGCCACATGATGATGATCGAACGCCCCGACGAGGTGCTGGCGGCATTGATCGATTAGAAGCCCGTAGGGTGGGCAAAGCGAAGCGTGCCCACCATTGCCTTCACCGCACTTGATGGTGGGCACGGCGAAGACGCCTTTGCCCACCCTACATGCTGACGGCGGTGAGAAAGCTTATTCACCGGTTGCACATCACCGCGCGCTGTGCCACCTGTGGCGCGTCATCGGTGCCTCCGCGAGGAGGTGAAACGGGAATGCGGTGTGGGGAGACATCCCCTAATGCCGCGGCTGCCCCCGCAACTGTAAGCAGCTTATCCGGATCCAAGACGCCACTGACCATGTTCGGGAAGGCGGATCGGGAGAGCACTGCGAGCCAGGAGACCGGCCGAAGACGTGTTTCAATTCGTTCGACGGTGGGTCGACGGAAGAGGTTTCATGTCTATCCGCACGATCGCTGCAGGGAGTGCAGCGATTATTGTCGTGTCTGCGCAATCGGCGCAGGCACAATCCGGCACGCAGCAGCTTCCGGAAATCGTGGTTACGTCGGCCCGCGTCTCGCGGCCGACCGCTGCAGCGAAGCCGCCGCAGGTTTCGGACATCGTGGTCACCGCGGACCGCGTATCGGAGCCGGTCAGCAGAACCGGCAGTTCAGTCAGCGTGGTCGACGACAAGACCATCGCAACCAGCAACCCGACATCGCTCGTCGATGCGCTGCGCTCGGTGCCGGGCCTCGACGTCACCGAAACCGGCGGTCCCGGCGGCACCACCAATATCCGCCTGCGCGGCGGCAACACCGGCCAGACGCTGGTGATGATCGACGGCATCCGCATCAACGATCCCACCGCAGCATCGGGCGACTACGATTTCGCCATGTTCACGCCGAGCGCGATCGACCGCATCGAAGTGCTGAAAGGCCCGCAAAGCGCGCTGTACGGTTCCGATGCGATGACCGGCGTGGTCAACATCATCACCAAAAAAGGCTCCGGCCCCGCGCAGTTCAATCTCCGCACCGAAGGCGGCAGCTACGGCACCGCCTCGACACAAGCCTCGGTGTCCGGCTCGAACGGCCCGTGGTCTTATGCTTTCAGCGGCGGCGGCCAGCATTCCAACGGCTTCTCGCGCTACGGCTATCGCATCCCGTCCATCGAAGCGAAGTTTCCCCACCTGGAAAAGGACGGCTTCGACCGCGCCGGCGGATCGGCCCGCATCGGCTATGACAACGGCGAGGGTGTTCGATTCGAAACGGGCATGCTGTCGAGCTTCACGCGCGCGGCCTATGACGCCGCCACCGGCACATTCCCGGACACGCCGTCCTCCTCGACCAAACAGCTCGACCAGATCTGGGGCCGTGCGTCGATCGACACGCTGGACGGCGCCCTGACGCATAACTTCACGCTGACCGAAACGCATATCGACCGCACCTTCAACGACATCAGCTACAAAACGAATACGCTGCCTGCGAACACGACCTCGACGATCACCCGATATCTCAGCGACAGCATGAGCGCGGAGTATCAAGGCAATCTGAAGCTCGGCATGCTCGGTTCGTTGATCTTCGGCGCCAAGGGTCAGCACGAAACAGCCAACACCTATCTGACCAAACTGTTGCCGATCGGCGTGCCGGAAACACCGCAGCTTGCGGCGACGCAGGACACCAATTCGGTGTTCGGCCTGTGGTCACTTCCCATTGGCGACCGCTTGACCGTGACGCTCGGCGGCCGTATCGACGATGTCATCGGCGTGGCGACCTTCGAAACCTGGCGCGCAACCGCCGCCTACACGATCAGCGAGACCGGCACCAAATTCCACGCCAGCGCCGGCACCGGCGCCAAGGCGCCGACGCTGTTCCAGCTCCACGATCCCATCTACGGCACCGCCGGATTGAGGCCGGAAGAAAGCACAGGCTACGACGCCGGTGTCGACCAAAGCCTGTTCGACGGCCGCGTGATGCTGTCGCTGACCGGCTACACCAATACGTTCAACAACCTCATCAACTTCACCAGCGATGCGTCCCGTCCGCTCGGCTACTATGTCAACGTCGCCCGCGCCGAGACGTCGGGTCTCGAAGCCGGCGCCGACATCAACATTCTGCCGGGCTTCATGAAGCTCAACGTCGCCTATACCTATCTCGAAGCGACCGATCTCGACACCGGACTGATGCTGGCACGGCGGCCGAAGAACCTCGCCCGTTTCGCTGTCACCATCACTCCGACCGATCGCTGGACGATCGAGCCGCGCGTCACCACCGTCTCGAAACGCTACAACAGCGCCAACCAGGTCGGGCAGCTCGACGGCTATACCCGTGTCGATCTCTACAGCGAATACAAGATCGACGCGAACTGGAAGGTATTCGCCCGCGGCGAGAACATCCTCAATGCGCACTATCAGGAAGCGCTCAACTTCGGTACGACCGGGCCGGCGGTCTATGCGGGATTTAACGCGACATGGTGACGGGACAAACAGCGGCACGGCGAACGTATCTCGTCACCTCGGCGTTGGTGGTGCTGGTCACGGTTCTGCTGCTCGTCTCGCTCGGCACCGGTCCGGTCCGCCTCCCACCCCTGACGGTGTTCGATGCGCTGTTCGGCGGCGGCAGCGATGTGCAGCAGATCATCGTGCGCGAAATCCGCCTGCCGCGCGCGATCCTCGCCCTCGCCATCGGCGCGATTCTCGGCCTGTCCGGCGCGGCGCTGCAGGGGTTGCTGCGCAACCCCCTCGCCTCGCCGTCGCTGTTCGGCGCGCCGCAGTCGGCCGCCTTCGGCGCGGTGCTGACGATCGCGCTCGGGCTTGCCGATGTCCGCTCATGGGCGCTGCCCGTCTCCGGCATCGTGATGGCCTTCCTCTCGGTGTTCGCGCTGCTCGGCATCGCCGGCCGCAATGCCGGGCTGCTGCTGCTGATCCTCGCGGGACTTGCGATCTCGAGTCTCGCGGGCGCGGCAACGGCGCTGGTCATGAATCTCTCGCCCAATCCCTTCGCGGCGCTCGAAATCGCGTTCTGGCTGCTCGGCTCGCTGGAGGATCGCAGTTTCCGCCACGTCATGCTCGCGCTGCCTTTCATCGCCATGGGTGCTGCGATGCTGATGAGTCAGCGCGCGGCGTTTCGCGCGCTCAGCCTCGGTGAGGAAACCGCGCAGAGTCTCGGCGTCCACGTTCCGCGCCTGCGGCTGCTGGTCATCCTCGGCGTCGCGCTCGGCGTCGGCGGTGCGGTCGCCGTGAGCGGCACCATCGGCTTCATCGGACTCATTGCGCCGCATTTGATGCGGCCGCTGATCGGCCACGATCCGGCGCGGTTGCTGGTCCCCAGCGCACTCACCGGCGCGGCGCTATTACTTGCGGCCGATATCGCCGTGCGCCTCATCCCGGCCACCACCGACATCAAGGTCGGCGTGCTGACCTCGATCATCGGCGTCCCATTTTTTCTCTATCTGATCGTGCGCGAACGCCGCGCGCTGGGTGGAGGCGTCGCATGAGTGCAACGCCGCTGCTCATCGCAAACGACCTGAATGTCACGCTGGCCGGACGCCGCGTGTTGCAGGACGTCGTGCTGGCACTGCCGAAGGCACGTCTGGTCGCGCTGGTCGGACCGAACGGCGCCGGCAAGACCACGTTGCTGCGCGCTCTCGCCGGCCTGCAGCCATCGACCGGCCGCATCGCCGTCGACGGCATCGCGCTCACTGACATGTCGCTGCGCGAGCGCGCCAGGCGCTTCGGCTACCTGCCGCAGGGACATCTCGTGCACTGGCCGCTGATCGCAAAAGACGTGGTGGCACTGGGCCGCTATCCGCATGGCAGCCTTGATCCGGCGCGGCTCGCACCGGCGGACGAGTCCGCCGTCCGGCGCGCGATGGAAGCCACCGACACGCTCGGCTTTTCGCAGCGGCGCGTCACCGAACTCTCCGGCGGCGAACGCAGCCGCGTGGCGCTGGCGCGCGTGCTGGCCGTCGAAGCGCCCATCGTGCTGGCCGACGAGCCGACCGCCTCGCTCGACCCGCGCTATCAGCTCGATGTCATGGCCAATCTGCGCCGCGCCGCCGACGGCGGCGTGCTGGTGATCGTCGTCACCCACGATCTCGGCCTCGCCGCGCGCTTCGCCGACACGGTGCTGGTGATGTCGAACGGCCGGCTTGTTGCGGCAGACGTACCGGCAGAGGCGCTGTCGGATGCGATCCTGTCCGACGTCTTTCGCATCAGTGCCTATCGCGCCGTACATGACGACGAAACCGTGATCCTGCCGTGGACGGGAGGCTGAGCGATGTCGCTTCTATGGCGCGAGGGCGGCCGCCAGACGACTGAGCGCCTCGGCATCATCAGGCAGGCCGAAGCGCAGCAGATCACGCGCCCAGTCGAAACGGCGGCACCAGATATGCCGCTGCGCGAGCTTGCGATGCAGGGCCGCCGCATCGCGATGGCGTGCGAGCCGATACAGCGACGTGCCTCCGACGACCGCGAATCCGGCTTCGATCAGAACGCCGTCGAGCTTGATCGCCTGCGCCGCGAGCCTGACGCGCGTCTGCATCGCCCATGGCGCATCGGCGAGCGCCGCCGCACCGATGGTGAGCGCGGGCCCGGATACGGCCCATGGACCGAGCATGGCCCGGATACGATTGGCGAGATCCGGCATGGTGATCGCGAAGCCCAGCCTGATGCCGGCCAGGCCGTAGAATTTGCCGAACGAGCGCAGGATAATGATCGGCAGCCTGCCGCAGGATGCAACCGCGCTGATGCCGGCTTCGACATCCGCAAAGGCTTCATCGATGATGAGCCAGCCGCCGCGCCGCTGCAGAATGGTTGCGACCTCAATGAAGCGATGCGGCTCGACGATCCGGCCGTCGGGATTGTTCGGATTGACGATCACCGCATGCGTCGCGTGAGCAGGCAGTTCCGCGAGATCGCCGATGGCCGCGATCGGATGGCCCGCGTCGCTCCACGCCGCCGAATGCTCGTGATAGGTCGGACCGACGATGGCGACGGTGCCGTCGGCGGCAAGCCGCGGCAACAACTGGATCAAAGCCTGCGTGCCGGACGCGGCGGCGATGCCGGCCCCCTCAGGCACACGATAGGCCGCGCGCGCGGCGGCGAGCAGCGCCTGTTCGTCGGCCCGCGACGGCAGACATTGCCAGGCGCGATCCGGCAGCTTGCGGATCGGCCACGGCCACGGATTGATGCCCGTGGACAGATCAAGCCATTGGTCGGCCTCGCCGCCGAACTCGGCCATCGCCTGGGTCAGATCGCCACCATGTTTCATACCGCAGTCATGCCACCATCCGCGCGGAAGCGCGAGAGGCTTTGGCCGGCGCTGGCGTCGGCGGTCCTATTGCTGACCGGCAGCGCGGTGCATGCGGCCGATGCACCGCGCATCGCCTCGATCAACCTGTGCACCGATCAATTGCTGGTCACACTCGCCGATCCCGCACAGATCCTCGGCCTCAGCCCGTTCGCGCGCGATCCCTTCCGCTCCTGGAATCCGGACAAGGCAAAGCAGTTCCGCCTGCTGTCCGGCGATGCCGAGGATGTGCTGGTGTTGAAGCCGGATATCGTGGTCGCCGGCCGCTTCACCAAGCGGGCCACACGCGAACTGCTGAAAGAGAAAGGGCTGATGGTCGTCGAATTCGATCCGGCCCGCTCGCTCGACGATGTCAGAAAGCAACTCCGCGGGATGGGCGCACTGGTGAATCACCCGGAGCGGGCAGAATCCGAGATCGCGAAACTCGACGCCGCACTCGCGCATGTGCGGGCAGCCGCGCAGCGCAAACCGCTGCGTGTGCTTGCGGTGTCGCGGCGCGGCTGGGTCTCCGGCGGCGACAACCTGACGACATCGCTGTTGTCCGCCGTCGGCCTCAAGAACGCGGGCGGCGAACTCGGCCTCAAGGCCGGTGGCTTCGCCTCGCTCGAAGCCATCGTGACGCTGAAGCCGGACCTGTTGCTCGTTACCGACAACACCGACTTTGCGGAAGACGAAGGCCGCGCCTTCCTGCTGCATCCCGCATTGGAAAAAACCTATCCGCCCTCGAAACGGCTGGTGCTGCCCGAACGCCTCACCGCCTGCGGCGGCCCGACCATCACCGAGGCGCTGGATCGCCTCTCCGCTGAAATCGACCGCGTGGCGCCGTGATGCTGGTGCATGGAGACGCGCTGTTGCTGGTAGTCGCCGCGCTGCTGCTCGATGCGGTGATCGGCGATCCCGACTGGCTGTGGCGCCGCGCGCCGCATCCTGTGGTGTGGATCGGCAGCGGCATCGCCTGGCTGGAACGCAGGCTCAATCGGGAAGACTGGTCGAAGCGAAAGCGCAGATGCGCGGGCGTATTCGCGGTGATCGTGCTCGTTGCCATATCTTTCTTCGTCGGCGCACTTCTCTCCGATCTCCTGCAGGGCCATTGGATCGGCTTCGCTGCAGAAACCCTCATCGCCTCGACCTTGATCGCCCAGCGCAGCCTGTATCAGCACGTCGCCCGCGTGCATCGCGCCTTTGCGGAGGGCGGCCTTGCCGCCGCGCGAAAAACCGTCGCGATGATCGTCGGCCGCGATCCCGAACGGCTCGATGACGCCGGCGTCGCACGCGCAGCCATCGAATCCACGGCCGAAAATTTCTCCGACGGCATCGTCGCGCCGGTGTTCTGGCTGGCACTGCTCGGCCTGCCCGGCCTGATCACCTACAAGGCGATCAACACGGCGGATTCGATGATCGGTCATCGCACCCCGCGTTACATCGACTTCGGCTGGGCCGCCGCGCGGCTCGACGATCTCGTCAACCTCGTGCCTGCACGGCTCTCCGGCGCGCTCGTCGCTCTCGCCGCGCCGACCGCGGGCGGCTCGATCGTCGACGCCTTCAGAACCATGCTGCGCGACGCGCGACACCATCGCTCGCCCAATGCGGGCTGGCCGGAAAGCGCCATGGCCGGCGGACTGAACATCGCCCTCAGCGGCCCGCGCGTTTATGCGGAAGGCATAGCGGACGAGCCCTACCTCAATGCGGACGGCCGCATGGCTCAGCCCGACGACATTCGCCGCGCGCTGCGCGTCTATGTCGGCGCTTGTGTGCTGGAATTCGTGATCTACACCGCGCTGATGCTCATGTAAGCACGATACCGTAGGGCGGATGAACTCCGCTCATCCGCCGCGAAGTCTGCGGCAAGCGACGGCGGCGGATGCCGCTTCGCGTCATCCACCCTACGGCAAAGCTTTTCTCACAATGATGGCGGAGAGGCTTGGAGTGTAGGGTGGGCAATTCAACCACGCCGCCGCGCGATCGCGATCAGGGCATCGATGTCGAGATGTTGTTCGCAATGATCCGCCAGCGCATCGAGCGCGTCTTCCACCTGCGCCTCATAGGCAACCGACGATGCGATGCCGAGTTGCGCCAGCCATGCCCTGCGGAAGGCATCGCCGGTGAACAGGCCGTGCACATAGGTTCCCTGCACGCGGCCGTCGCGCGAGATCGCGCCATCCGGCCGCTCATCAAGCATCACCATCGGGCGCGCGCAGTCGGCGCCGCTGCTGCGGCCCATGTGGATTTCGTAGCCTTCGATGGCGGCGCCCGTCGCCGCATGCGTCCCGGAGACAACCGTGGTCGATTTGCTGCCGCTCATCACCGTCTCGATATCGAGCAGGCCGAGCCCCTCAATTTCGCCCGGCGCGCCATCGACGCCGTCGGGATCGGCGATGCGCCGCCCGAGCATCTGATAGCCGCCGCACAGGCCGAGCACATGACCGCCGCGGCGCAGATGCGCGGCGATATCGATGTCCCAGCCCTGTGCACGCAGGAACGCGAGATCGCCGATGGTGGATTTGCTGCCGGGAATGATGACCACGTCGGCATTGCCGGGAATCGCCTCGCCCGGCCTGACGAAGACCAGCTTCACGCCCGGCTCCATGCCGAGCGGATCGAGATCGTCGAAATTGGCGATGCGCGCCAGCACCGGCACGGCGATGATGCGGGCGGCATCCGATGCCTGCGCGCGGTCGAGATCGACGGCATCTTCCGCCGGAAGAAACGCGGCCTGCGGCAGCCACGGCAGCACGCCGAGCGCCGGCCAGCCGGTGAACTTCGTCACGGCCTTGAGGCCATCATCAAACAATGCCGGATCGCCGCGAAACTTGTTGACGATGAAGCCGTGAATACGCGCGCGCTCGTCCGGCTCCAGCACCAGATGCGAACCTGCGAGCGAAGCAATGACGCCGCCGCGGTCGATATCGCCGGCAAGCACGACGGGGACATCCGCCGCCGCCGCAAACCCCATATTGGCGATATCACCCTTGCGAAGATTGATCTCCGCAGGACTGCCCGCGCCTTCGACCAGCACGATGTCGGCCTGATCCGCCAGCAGCGAAAAACTTTCCAGCACGGCGGGCAGCAGTGCCGCCTTCTTCTCCATATAATTGCCGGCGCGCAGCGTGCCCCATCGCTGCCCCTGCACGATCACCTGCGATCCGGTATCCGTCTCCGGCTTCAACAGCACCGGGTTCATGTGCACGCTCGGCGGTAACAGCGCCGCTCGCGCCTGCACTGCCTGCGCACGGCCGATCTCGCCGCCATCGACGGCGACGGCGGCGTTGTTCGACATGTTCTGCGGCTTGAACGGCGCAACCTTGAGACCACGCCGCACCAGCGCGCGCGCGAGCCCCGCAACGATGGTCGACTTGCCGGCATTGGAGCCGGTGGCCTGGATCATCAATGCGGGCGTGGTGCGGTTCATTAAAATTCAACGCCCTTCTGGCCTTTGATGCCGGCGCGGAACGGGTGCTTCACCAGCGTCATCTCGGTCACGAGGTCGGCCATCTCGATCAGTTCCGGCTTGGCGTTGCGGCCGGTGATGACGACATGCTTGTCCGCCGGCTTTTCCTCGCGCAGGAAAGTGAGGATGTCGTTGAGGTCGAGATAGTCGTAGCGCAGCACGATGTTGAGTTCGTCGAGCAGCACCATGCGGTGGCGGCTGTCGCGGATCAGTTCCTTGGCGCGCTCCCAGCCCGCAGTGGCCGCGGCAATGTCGCGTTCGCGGTCCTGCGTCTCCCAGGTAAAGCCTTCGCCCATGATGTGCAGGGTGACAAGTTCGGGAAACTTCGCCAGCACGCGCGCCTCGCCGGTGTCCCAGGACGGCGACTTTGTGAACTGCACCACCGCCACCGGCATCTCATGGCCGATATGGCGGAACACCATGCCGAGCGCAGCCGATGTCTTGCCCTTGCCGGTGCCGGTATGGACGATCAGCAGGCCCTTCTCGCCCGTCTTGGTCGCCATGATCTTGTCCTTGGCGGCCTTGTGCTTGGCAGCTTTCTCCTTGTGCCGGAGATTTTCGGCGGCAATATCGGATTCAGATCCGCTCATGCGTGTTCCCTCATTATTTCGCTGGTGTTCGACATCAGTTCGGCGAGCAGATTCTGCGCGCTGTTGGAGCGCGGCGTCCACAGCCCGCGGCGGATCGCTTCGGCAAAGCGCGCGGCGGTTTCCTGCAAGGCCGCCGGATTGGCTGATGCCATGAACGCGCGCACGTCATCGTTTTCCAGATAGGCGGCGAACAGCTGATCGAAATGATGGTTGCCGACCGCATCCGTGGACGCGGCAAATCCGAACAGGTAGTCCACCGTCGCGGCGATCTCGAAAGCGCCTTTGTAGCCATGGCGCATGACGCCGGCGATCCATTTCGGATTGGCGCCGCGGCCGCGCACCACGCGCGAAATCTCATGCGCAAGCGGACGCGCCACCGGCGCTTCCGGCCGCGACGTATCGATATGAGCCACGCGCGGCGCGGAACCGCGCAAAGTCTGCACCGTCGCGCTCAGGCCGCCGATGAACTGATAGTAATCGTCGGAATCGAGAATATCATGCTCGCGATTGTCCTGTGCCTGCGCGACGAGATCGACGGCCTTCAACCGCTCGGCGAACTCGCCGCGCGCATCCTCGCCCTCGGTTCCGCTGCCGTAAGCGTAGCCGCCCCAATCGAGATAGACATCGGCGATGTCGGCGCGCCCGCTCCAGCCGCCTTCATCCATCAGCGCCTGCAAGCCCGCACCGTAAGCGCCCGGCTTCGAACCGAACACGCGGCGCATGGCCTGTCGCCGTGCCGCCTCACAATTCATGCCCCCGGCAGCGAGGGTTCGAGCGCGAACACGGACATGCGCGGCAATCGGATTGGCGTCGTCGGGTTCATCGAGCCCGGCAACCGCGCTGACGGCCGAGCCGATGATGTCCATCTGCGTCGGGAAGGCGTCACGGAACAGGCCGGAGACACGAAAGGTGACATCCACGCGCGGCCGCTTCAATTCCGACAGCGGCGTGATGGCGAAACCGGTGACGCGACCCGATGTCTCCTCCCAGACGGGACGCGCGCCGATCAGCGCCAGCGCCTGCGCGACATCGTCGCCGCCGGTGCGCATGTTCGCCGTGCCCCAGGCGGATAGTGCGATGCTGCGCGGCCATTCGCCGGCCTCCTGCCAATAGGCTTCGACCAGCCGTTCCGCTGCAAGCTTGCCGATCCGCCATGCCGACGGCGTCGGCACCGCGCGGACATCGACGGCGAAGAAATTTCGCCCGGTCGGCAATACGTCGGGACGCCCCCGCGTCGGCGCACCGGACGGGCCGGGACGCACGAAGCGGCCGTCGAGCCCGAGCAGAAAAGTCGCCATCTCGGCATCGCCGCATGCATCGATGGCAGGGCGCAGCGACGTGTCGATCCAGTCGAGCACACAGGCGGCTTGAGTCCAGTTCGCATCGCGGGAGCGCTTGCCGGCGACGAGTTGCAACGCGAGCGCCTCGATCCGTTCGATGGTATCTCCGGTCGTCCGCCATGGTGCGCCGGACATTTCGGACAGCGCCTGCGGTCGCGGGCCGGAATAGTCGTCGGCCATCTCCCGCGTCAACGGATCGAAATTCCCGAGCCCGAGATCGCTCGCCAGCGCACGGTGCAGCGACGCATCGCGCGGGCGGATATCGGAGCGCGGCAGGCGCGCGATGGAGACGAGCAGATCGTTCCGCTGCGCGTCTTCCGGCGTACGGCCGAAGATGTGCAGGCCGTCGCGGATCTGCATTTCCTTGAGATCGCAGAGATGCGCGTCGAGCGCGCGCAGCGCCTCATGGGTCGGCGTATCCCTGTCGATCTCGACATCGCTGTCGATCTGCTGCGCACGGGCGAGCGACAGGATGTCCTCGGCGATCACCGCGGCGCGCCTGGGATCGAGATCGCTGGCGGCGGCATATTCATCGACCAGGCTTTCGAGGCGCGCGAGATCGTCATGCAGTTCGGCGCGCGCCATCGGCGGGGTCAGGTGATCGACGATAACGGCGGAGGTGCGGCGCTTGGCCTGGATGCCTTCGCCGGGGTCGTTGACGATGAAAGGATAGAGATGCGGCAGCGAACCGAGCAGCGCATCGGGCAAACACGCCGCCGAAAGGCCGGTGCTCTTGCCGGGCAGCCATTCGAGATTGCCGTGCTTGCCCACATGCGCGATCGCATGCGTATCAAATGCACGCCGGAGCCAGAGGTAGAAAGCGAGATAGTGATGCGGCGGCACCAGATCGGGATCGTGATAGGTGCTCTTGGGATCGATATTGTAGCCGCGCGCCGGCTGCACGCCGACGACAATATTGCCGAAACGATGCAGGCCGAGGCGGAACGCACCATCATGCACATGCGGATCGCCGGCAGGATCGCCCCAGCGGCGTTCGACGGCGACACGAATGGCGGCGGGCAATCCGGCATATGCGGCGCGATAGGCGGCCAACGGCCAGGTCATGCCACCGCTGCGCGCCGCGCGATCCGGCAGTGCGTTGGTGGGGCCGTCCTGCAACAGCGTCATCATCGCAGCCGAGGTCGCGGGCATATCGGGCGCAACGTAGCCCGCGCCCTGCATGGCGCCGATGATACCGACGAGGCTCTGCGGCGTATCGAGGCCGACGCCGTTGGCGAGGCGACCGTCGCGATTGGGATAGTTGGCGAGGATCAGCGCGACGCGGCGCTCCGCAATGGCGGTGCGGCGCAGGCGTATCCAGGCTTGCGCGAGATCAGCAGCCGCATCGATGCGATCGGGCACCGGCTTCAGCAGCGTCGGCGCAAAGCCGCCGTCGCTCTCGCCGCGCTCCTTGAAGGCGATGGCACTGGCGAAGATGCGGCCGTCCACTTCCGGCAGCACCACATGCATCGCCAGATCGCGCGGCGTCAGTCCCCGCGACGAGGCTTCCCAGCTCGCGCGCGACATGCCGGCCTGCGCCACCTGCAGGATCGGACAACCCGAAGCCGACAGCACGCCGGCATCGTCACCGGCCGTCGCGGTGGCAAAAGCAGTGGCGTTGACGATCACGTCCGGCGGGAAGGCCGCGAGCGCCGCGCGGACGAAGGCGATGGAGCGTTCATCCTTGAGGCTGGTCACGTAAAGACAGACCGGATTGAGGCCGCGCGCATCGAGTGCAGCACGCAGCGCATCGATCCCCGCGGTATCGCCACCGGCAACCAGCGCGCGATAGAAGATCACCACGGCATTCGGCCGCGCATCACTTGCGGGCGCCTGCGGCCAGAATCCGGCGGACGGCATCGGACGCGCCGCCGGCGGCTTTGCGCCCTGCCCGATCAGATGCGCGACGTAGCGCAGCGCCAGCCCCGCGTTTTCGACGCCGCCCTCGCTGCAATAGCGCCACAACGTGTGCGTCGTCTCCGCATCGAGCGTGCCGCGGGCCGCGAGTTCGGCATTCCAGTCCATTTCTCCGGGTATGCAGGCAAACAACGCACCGCGTGCGATCGCATCCGCGCGCAGGCTCTCGACGCCGTGCGGCCAATAGCTGACACCCCCGAGCATCCGCAGCAGCACGATCTTCGCGCAAGCCAGCGTGCGCTCGACATAAAGGTCCACCGATGCGGGATGGCCAAGCGCCAAAAGATTGGTCAGCCGCACGCTCGGAAAACCGTCCGGCATCGCCGCATAGGCTGCGCCGAAGGCCGCAAGATCGCTGTCCGCCGCCGACAGCACCACAATGTCAGCCGTGTCCTGCCCGAGGTCGCGGGCGACATCGCCGTCGTCAATGCTGCCGGAGGTGTCGAGCTTGAGGTGCATGCGCCCAGTGAAACCCTTCGTGTTGGGCAGAGACAGGAGTGCTCCCTCCCCCAAGCGCAGCCCTTGCTGCGCGCAGTGGGGAGGGCCGGGGTGGGGTGCCTCCGCATGCTCGGTGCTTGCGGCACCATCCCACCCGTCACGTTTGTTCGCTGCGCTCTCAAACGCGCCACCTATGGCGGACGACTTCGTCCGCCAGACCCCACTGCGCAGCTTAGCCGCTTGGGCGAGGGAAAAGAACTAGCTCGCCAGCGCTTTGCGCACGGCGTCGGCGTCAAAGCCCTTCAGCCCGATCACCACCAGATGTTCGGGATGGCTGACATCCGGCCGCGCAAAGGCGAGATCGACGCGGGCGCCGACGGCCTGCACGACGATCGGCGCCGGCTTGCCGGCGATGCGAGCATGGCCCTTGACGCGCAGCACGCCATCGAGACCGAGCGCATCGGCGACGCGCGCGCGCATGGCGTCGAGATCGGTGGCGGCGGCCGGCTTGATGACAATGCTGTCGAAGTCGTCGTGGTCGTGATCTTCTTCTTCACCGTGATGGCCGGCGCGGGCGGCCATGTCGTCCTCGGCGGCGGCGTTGAGGCCGATCAGAACTTTCGGCGCGAGATCGCCCTTGGAGCGGACGATGCCGACGCCGGCGCGGAGTTCGGCTTTCAGTTTGGTCTCGATGTCAGCGAGTTGCTCGGCGCTGACGAGGTCGCTCTTGGACAGCACGACGAGATCGGCGCAGGCGAGCTGGTCCTCGAACACTTCCTCGATGGGATCGTCGTGATCCACGGCATCATCGGCAGCGCGCTGTTCGGCAACCGCGTGCTCGTCAAGCGTCACGCGGCCTTCGGACAGCGCCAGCGCATCGACCACGGTGACAACGCCGTCGACGGTGGCGCGCGTCTTCACCGCGGGCCAGGCGAATGCCTTCAGCAGCGGCTGCGGCAGAGCGAGCCCGGACGTCTCGATGACGATGGCGTCGAGCGGCTGCTCGCGCGACAGCAGCTTCTCCATGGTCGGCACGAAATCGTCGGCCACGGTGCAGCAGATGCAGCCGTTGGTGAGTTCGACGATATCGCCGGGCGCGCACGCTTTCGCCGCGCATTCCTCGACCAGGCCGCCATCGAAGCCGGCGTCACCGAACTCGTTGACGATGACGGCAATGCGGCGGCCTTCGGCCTGCGTCAGCAGCGAACGCAACAGCGTGGTCTTCCCCGCGCCGAGAAAGCCGGTGAGAACGGTGACGGGAACGCGGGACATTCAGACCTCCTGAAAACGCTTGAGCCAGAGCGGCAATCCGGCAGCGATGAAAGCGACGTTGTTCACGGCCGCGGCAATGGTTTGATTGAGGCGTCCCTGCGCATCGCGAAAGGCGCGGCCGACCGGCGTCTCCGGCACGAGGCCGAGGCCGACTTCGTTGGACACGAACACGATGGGATAGCGCGACACTTCGAGGAAGCGCACGAGGCGCTTCGCCTCGATGTCGGGATCGCGCTCTGCCATCATCAGGTTGGACAACCACAATGTCAGGCAATCGACCAGCACGACACGGCCGATGGTCGATTCCCGTGTCAAGGTATCGACCAGCGCCAGCGGTTCCTCGACGGTGATCCAGCTTTCGCCGCGCTGCCTGCGATGCTGCGCGATGCGCGCCTGCATCTCGTCATCGCCCGCGGTCGCCGTGGCGAGATAGACCTTGGTGAGGTTCATCTCACCGATCAGGCGCTCGGCAAACGCCGATTTGCCGGAACGCGCGCCGCCGAGAACGAGTGTGGTGCCAAGCGATGTCATTTCGGCGCCCTTCCGTCAGCGGGAGACCAGCGCAGCGGCGGAACGCGCGCCACCATCCCCTTGCGCAGCACGTCGGCGCGTTCGCGCCACGGCACAAGGCCATAGTCGGATGTTTGATAGGATTGCACGAAGGATGCAACCGCCGCCGCGCCATCCACAGGCGCGAGATCGCCGAACAGAAACGTGTAACCGTCCGGACTCGTCACGGCGACCGTCGTCGGACGCTTGCAGACGCTGAGGCACTGCACCGGGCGCACCATCACAGGGACATCGCGCGCATCGAGCGCGGCCGTCACGGCCTCCAGCATCGC
>Ga0153956_1001711_pt1 | contig 18307 bp, 10 predicted proteins | sample TSFL040MetaG_FD_104704 | JGI IMG/M metagenome (GOLD analysis project Ga0153956, IMG submission 104704) | Attine ant fungus gardens microbial communities from Florida, USA - TSFL040 MetaG | ecosystem: Host-associated > Fungi > Mycelium > Unclassified | place: USA: Florida, Wekiwa Springs...
GAACTCGATGCCGCGATCATGGACGGAGCAACGCTGCGTGCCGGAGCTGTCGCCTTTGTCAGGAACATCAAAAATCCCATATCACTCGCCCGCCTTGTTATGGAGCGGACCGAGCATATCTTATTAGCCGGCGAGGGTGCAAATATCTTTGCTGCTCAAAATGGCGTCCCGACCGAACCGGACGAATATTTTTACACCGAGCACCGTTGGCAGCAGCTGCAGGACGCGATCGCCGCAGGACGCATTCAGCTCGACCACACCTCAGACCCGGAACCGAACCTCGGCACCGTCGGGGCCGTCGCATGTGACATTCACGGCCATCTCGCCGCCGCCACTTCGACAGGCGGTATGACCAATAAAAAATTTGGCCGGATCGCTGATTCGCCGCTGATAGGGCTTGGCACTTATGCCGATGACACTTGTGCTGTATCCTGCACAGGCCACGGCGAGTATTTTATGTTAGGCGTCGCGGCCTACGACGTCTCGGCCAGAATGAGATACAAAGGCATCTCGATCGACAAAGCCGCACAGGAAACCATCGACCGCCTTACATCTATCAACGGCGAGGGCGGCCTGATCGCTGTCGATAACGGCGGCAACATCTCGATGCCCTTTAACTCGGATGGTATGTATCGCGGTTCGATCTCTGAGGACGGCATCACTAAGATCGAGATCTACAGATAAAAAACAAAAGGCAGCCGCATTTGTATAATGCCGACATGCCTTTTTGTTAAATGACCACTCTTAAATGCAGTCTCACGACTCTGTCATTTTGTCTCTAAACTCCTGCACGTATGCGATATCATCGGGCACACGGTCGGCCAGCGTCACGACCAATTCACCCTTGCGGCCGTGTTTGATCGCGTGATGTATCGCCTCGCGGCTCTCTGGAATGATGCGTACCGCAGGATCTTTTTTCGCTTTAGCGATGCCTTTCTTTAAAAGGTCGTACATTTTCTGCTCGTCTCGCCCTCTAAGATAATGGCCTCGCCTGATAACGATACGATCAAAATTCTCACCTGCGACCTGGCCAAATTCGACAATATCCTCATCTCGACGATCGCCGGTACCGTTAAGTACGCAGGTGCGATATTTATTAGGCAGTTTCGAGATAAAGTTAGCTAAACCTCTGAGTCCTGCGGGGTTATGAGCATAATCCATCAGCACGGTAACGTCACCTATCTCGACAAAATTAAGCCTTCCCGGCGTTTGTGCGGTGCCGGCATTAAATGTGGTCAGTCCGACCCTTAGATCCTCGAGCGAAACGCCGTGCACAAAACACGCAAGCGTCGCCGCAAGCACATTCTGGATCATGAACTCCGCACGACCGCCGTATGTGATCGGTATGTTAGTAACCTTTTCGACGCGGACCTTCCATTTACCTTTAAGTATGGTTATATAGCCATTCTCATACACACATGAGATGCGGCCGCGCTCGGCACGCCTTTTGATGTTCGGATGATTTTCGTTCATCGAGAAACAGACGACCGTGCCGTCCGTTATCTCTTTCATCTCATAAACAAGCTTATCTTCGGCATTTAGCACCGTAAAGCCTTTCTTGGACACCGCACGAGGAACCACGGATTTGACCCGCGCCAGATCCTCGAGAGTGTTTACATCCTTAAGCCCAAGATGATCAGCGGCAATATTCATCACAACACCGATATCGCAATGATCAAATCCCAAACCGCTGCGAATGATGCCGCCGCGAGCCGTTTCAAGCACCGCAACATCAACTGTCGGATCCTTTAACACAAGCTGCGCCGACACCGGCCCCGTATTATCACCGCGAACTATCTGCTGATTTCCGATATATGTACCGTCTGTAGTGGTAAAACCTACGGTTCGGCCGCTGTTCTTTAAAATATGAGCGATCAGTCTGGTCGTCGTCGTTTTACCGTTAGTGCCGGTGATAGCAAATATCGGTATTCGCGAAGGCGTACCCGGTGGAAAAAGCATATCGATCACATGCTCGGAAACATTTCGACCGATACCCTCGCTCGGCGAAAGATGCATTCTAAAACCGGGAGCGGCATTGACCTCGATGATCCCGCCGCCGTTCTGATGCAGAGGTTCGGTCACATTAGGAGCGATAACATCAATGCCTGCAATATCCAGCCCGATTATCCTCGCAATTCGCTCGAACAAAAATGTATTTTCCGGATGAACCTCGTCGGTACAATCGATTGCGGTCCCGCCGGTCGAGATATTGGCTGTGGTCTTGAGATGCAGGATCTCACCTTTTTTAAGTTTCGAATCGAGTGTATAGCCCGCCTTTGCGATGCACCGCAGCGTCTGATTATCGATGCTTATCTGCGTCAGCACATTTTCGTGCCCATAACCGCGTCGCGGGTCCGAATTTGTCAGGTCTATCAGCTCCTGTATCGTTGACTTTCCGTCACCTTTGACGTGAGCCGGCACACGCTCAGCTACAGCGATAAGTCGATTATTTACGACCAATGCCCTAAAATCCGACCCCATCAGCTGCTGTTCGACTATGACCCAACGTGAATATTCCTTTGCCTTTTCCCACGCAACCTGAGCTTCTTCCAAATTCTTGATGCCGACAGTCGCACCTTTCCCATGATTGCCGTCAAGTGGTTTAATTACAGCAGGATAGCCGACGCGAGTTAAAGTATCTTCCAGATCGTCGATATCACGTATCCGATACCCTTTTGGCACCGGAACGCCCATATCGCCCAAGAGCTTTTTCGTCGCGGCCTTGTCTCCGGCAATATCGACCGAGATCATATTGGTGTTGACCGTCGTCGTCGCCTGAATACGCTTTTGGTTAACGCCATAGCCGAGCTGCACGAGCGATTGCTCATTGAGACGAATGTACGGAATGTCGCGGCTCTCAGCTTCTTCGACAAGCGATCCGGTCGACGGGCCAAATCGGACATCTTCGCGGATCTCGCGCATCTCTTGTATCTCTTTAGCCAGATCTTCTTTTATCAGCTCGACATCACGGCCATTTGCAAGATCAAGCCACAGCCTGACAGCGGCACGTCCGGCAAATCGGCCGACCTCTTCTTCGACATAGCTATAAACTACGTTATAGATGCCCGACTCAGAGGTTTCGCGAGTTCTGCCGTAACCGGTATCCATACCCGCAAGTGTCTGCAATTCGAGGGCGAAATGTTCAATAACGTGACCTGCCCAGGTGCCCTCTTTGACCCGTTTAAGAAATCCGCCTTCTTCGCCGTAACTACAGCCATGCGTTACGACCGACGGCATTACGTTAACTAATCGGTCATAAAAACCTTTGATCTTGTTGGTCGGTTTTTGCTCGAAATCGCCGATATCGAGTCGCATTATGATCAGCTTTTTCCAATAACCGCTCCAATAATTTGGCCCGCGAAGAGTGCGTATTTCTAAGATTTCCATAAGATAAGTTAACTTCCGGTTCGATCCGTATTGGAATTATAGCTCAATGGCTCGGTCGGGCAGCTGCGAGTTGATCAGCTCTATCTTTTCACTGTATTTACCGCAAACTCTGCGGTTAAATATTACTAGCCGAGATCAGGCAGCAGGAACTCATTTGGCGGCTGTACCGGAAAGCGCTGTAAATAGTCATATATCAAACCATCACGTAATACATGAAACTGTACCCCGCATACGCTAAATGGTTCTTTATCAGTCACTTCCGCGATCTCATTAAATGTGATCTGTGAGCCGTCAACGATCGTTGTCGTGCCCTGTCCGTAAACCTCAAGTATTCCTTTACCATTAACGATTATTGCCGTATTCTCATCGATCCCGATACCGAGATTGTACGGATTATACGAGACGGCCGTAATTAGACGGCTGATCCGGCCCCGCTCGCTAAAATGCTGATCGATAATGATATTCTTTAAAAAACCAAGGCCGGGTGAGAGTTTCGCAGCTTCCTTATGAGGATGTGATGACGGTTCGCCGCGTACGATCATCGATGTGCTCATAGCTGCGGCACCGGCACTGGTGCCCGCAAGCACAATATCGGTCTCTCTTACCAGCTTGCGCAGCTTATCAGCCAGTTTTGTGCCGCCCAGCAAAGACACAAGCCGCATCTGGTCACCGCCGGTCATAATGACGCCCGTGATGCCATCCAACAGCTGTTCGTGATCGGCACTAACGATGTCATGCCGAGAGGTCGCACGCAAAACCCTTGGGTTTGCCACACCGAGCTTGCGAAAGGCCTGCGTATAAACATCCGAAGCAAATTCCGGATAATCCGAGGCAACGGGAATGATAAGTATCTCAGCATTGTCGCCGCCCGCAAGCTCTATGAACTTCTTGAGGATACGCCGCTCATTGTACTTATCCTCTGCCCCGCCGATCACCAGCAAATGCCCGCCGATGATCTCGCGATCGTGTGATTCTGTCATAATGATTTTAGAATAAAGTAGGGCATCGACCGCCTCTTGGTCAAGGCAGTGCGGGCACGATTTACGATCTCGGTATCGTATCGAACATTATCAGCAGCGTTCGACTATGCCAAAATAGCCCCGTGTATCTCTTGCAGGCTGCGCACGGCGGTTCCCTTTTGAGAGCGTTTTGCGGTTATTGCCTCGACGAGAGCCTCGGCACCGGTGATGGTGGTTACGCAGGGCACGTTGAATTGAAGTGCCACCTTTCTGATCGCTTGCTCGTCGTAATGTGATGCCTGTCCGAGCGGAGTATTGATGATCAGTGCGATCTCGCCCTGGCGGATAAGGTCGGCAATATTAGGACGGCCCTCGTTAACCTTAAAGACGCTTTCGCATTCGAGGCCGACCTCACGCAGCCTATTTGCCGTACCGTATGTCGCAACAAGCGAAAACCCGAGGTTACTGAGGCGTCTCGCGATCAAAACAGCCTGGCCTTTGTCAGTGTTGTTAACAGAAATAAATGCTTTGCCATTAAGCGGCAGCGACAGGCCGGCACCTTCCATTGCTTTGCCGTATGCCTCGCCAAACGTGGCACCGACGCCCATGACTTCGCCTGTCGAATGCATCTCCGGCCCCAAGATAGGATCTACACCGGCAAACTTTTTGAATGGAAAAACAGGCGATTTAACGAACACAAGCGAGACCGGCAGAACCGGCGGCAGGTTAAAGTCGGCAAGTGCATTCTTTCCGGCCATAACCAGCGATGCGATCTTGGCTATCGGCACACCCGTAGCCTTAGCCACAAATGGCACCGTTCGCGACGCACGCGGGTTTACCTCTAAAACATAGACCCGATCATCTTTGATCGCGAACTGTATGTTCATCAGCCCTTTGACCTTAAGGCCGGCGGCGAGCAGTTCGGTATAGTGGCGTATCGTCTCGATGTGTTCGCCTGCGATCTTTTGCGGAGGCAAAACACTGGACGAATCACCTGAGTGAATGCCCGCCTCCTCAATGTGTTCCTGAATGCCGGCTATCACGACAGTTTTACCGTCCGCCAACGCATCTACATCAAATTCGCTCGCGCTTTCGAGAAACTTGTCTATCAAGATAGGTTTTTCAGGCGAAGCATCGACCGCCGAACGCATATATTCATCCAAAGAGCGCTCATCGTAAACTATCGCCATCGCACGTCCGCCTAAGACAAAGCTCGGACGCACAATGATCGGATAACCTATTTTATTTGCAACAATTTTAGCCTCTTCAGCTGATGTAACACTAGAATTTTCCGGACATGGAATATTAAGACTCTCAAGCAATGTACCAAAGCGCTTTCTGTCCTCGGCGAGATCTATCGAATCCGGCGAAGTGCCTATTATCGGCACTCCTGCACCGCTAAGCCTGTCAGCAAGATTAAGCGGTGTCTGACCGCCGAACTGGACTATGACGCCCTCCGGCTGTTCGATATCGACGATATTCATCACGTCTTCAAAAGTAAGCGGTTCAAAATACAGCCTGTCCGACGTGTCATAATCTGTCGAGACGGTCTCAGGATTACAATTGACCATTATCGTCTCGAGATCGGCGCCACGCAGGGCAAAGCTTGCATGACAACAGCAATAGTCAAATTCGATGCCCTGTCCGATCCTGTTCGGGCCGGAACCGAGTATCATTATCTTTCTTCGCGATGTCGGATCTGCCTCGGACTCTTCCTCGTAGGTCGAGTACATGTATGGCGTGAACGACTCAAATTCGGCTCCGCAGGTATCGACACGTTTATATACGGGCGATATGCCCATAGACTTTCTTGCTTCGCGGACCTTTGTTTCCGGCGCATTCGACATAAAAGAGATACGTCTGTCCGAAAGGCCAAATTCCTTAGCCTGACGCATCTCGTCAGCTGAGTAGGCGTCAAGCTCCTTATCTCCGATAGACGCCTGAAACTCCATCACCTGTTCAAGCTGATCCAGAAACCAAGGGTCGATATTTGTAAGGCGATGGATCTCGTCGATCGAGTACCCATTTTGAAGAGCGTAGGTGATGTATGAGAATCGCTGCGAATTAGGCCGAGCAAGTTTTCGCTGCAGCTCATCAACAGATATATCTTTTAAACGCAATGGTTTAACAGCCTCTAGCGAACGTAATCCTTTAAAGAGTGATTCTTTAAAGGTACGGCCTATCGCCATCACTTCGCCGACCGACCGCATCTGTGTACCGAGGACATCTTCGGCACCGTTAAATTTTTCAAAAGCCCATTTTGGTATCTTAGTCACCACGTAATCGATGGTCGGTTCAAACGAAGCAGGTGTCTTTTTTGTGATGTCATTAGAGATCTCATCGAGCGTATAACCAACAGCCAGTTTCGCTGCGATCTTTGCGATGGGAAAGCCCGTCGCCTTAGACGCAAGAGCTGACGATCTCGACACGCGCGGGTTCATCTCGATGATCCTGACATCGCCATTCTCCGGATTTACGGCAAATTGTATATTAGATCCGCCTGTCTCGACACCGACCTTTCTGATACATGCCTTGGACATATCTCTTAGACGTTGGTACTCGACATCGGTCAATGTCTGGGCAGGAGCGACCGTGATCGAGTCACCGGTATGTACACCCATCGGATCAAAATTCTCGATCGAACAGATGATGGCGACGTTATCGTTGAGATCACGCATCACCTCAAGCTCATATTCCTTCCAACCGAGGATCGATTCTTCGACAAGTATCTGCGAAACCGGAGATGCCGCAAGGCCATTCTTGGCGATCTCCTCAAATTCCTCGGGGTTGTATGCGGTTCCGCCGCCGGTGCCGCCGAGCGTGAATGCGGGCCTGATGATCGCCGGATAACCGGTTTCCTCAACGATCGCCTTTGCCTCATCCCATGAGTGTGCAAATCCGCCTTTTGCCGATGGTATGCCGATCTCATCCATCGCCATTTTAAAAAGCTCGCGATCCTCGCCAACCTTGATAGCGTCGATATTTGCTCCGATCATCTTAACGCCAAACTTTTCTAAAATTCCCTTTTCGTAAAGTTCGACCGAAAGATTTAATCCTGTTTGTCCGCCGACTGTCGGCAGCAGTGCATCGGGACGCTCCTTTTCAATGATCGCGGTCAGTGATTCGATGGTCAAAGGTTCGATATATGTGCGGTCGGCGATCTCCGGATCGGTCATGATGGTCGCCGGATTAGAGTTGACCAGGACAACCTCAAAACCTTCTTGTCTGAGAGCCCGACAGGCCTGTGTTCCCGAATAATCGAATTCACAAGCCTGTCCGATCACGATCGGCCCCGAACCAATGATCAAGATCTTTCTTATATCGTCCCTTTTAGGCATAATCCGTACTTATTTTAAACTTTCGATTATACAAAAAAGTGCGGCTCACTCGAACCGCACTTATAAAACAATAACCGGCTATTTAAAACGGCCTGGGCAGCTTTGGCACCTTCGGTACTTTTGGCACCTTATTTTCGATCTTATTTTTGGCATCGTCTATGACCTGTTTGCCGTTAAAGACGTCATTCAGCATATTTGCCATTCTCGGATCGAGTCTCTTGAGCCTGTCCTGCACCTTTTTCGCTTCTTTTTTATTTCCGCTGGCGTTGTACGCCTCGCCGAGATTAAAGAGGCCGTAGGTGTAGTTAGAGTCCAAATTGGTCACCTGCTGAAACATCGCGACGGCATTTGTAAGGTCATTGAGTCCTCGATAACCCAACCCGAGCTGATTTGCGGCAATGACCCAGTTGCTGTGCAGGTTGAGAGCGACCTTCAGAGCCGTTACGGCAGCTTCAAAATTACCCAGCTTATTCTGTGTCGAGCCTAAGTTGAGATATGCGGCGTCAAGTTTCGGGTCTTGCTGAACCGCTTTTTCGGCAAATGTGCGGCTAAGTTCAAAATTCGCCTTTGCATTGGCGTCCGCCGTCGGGTATGACATTGCGTAATTGTAATAAGCCCACGAAACGTTTGAGCTATTGATCGCGGCCGGCAAGATCTCGCTTGCGGTGATGAGGCGTTCGGCGGACTTGTCCCATTCATTGGTCTTGCCGAGGCAATAGCCCCATTCGCTGTAAAGGTCGCCGTCACGTTTCTTTTCGGCCGCGATCTTATATTCGGCATTAGCGTCGGCATATTTTTCCTGCTGACGATAGGTGCTCGCAAGGTTTGCGTGAGCGTCAGAGTTACTCGGATCATATTTCACCGTCTGCTGATAAGCTGATGCGGCATCGTTATAATCTCCATCATTGTAGTACGCAACCCCAAGGTCATAGGACGCAGGCGAATATCCCGGATCGATATCGAGAGCCTTTTTATACGATGCGATCATATCGTCGCGTCGGTCGAGACGGTCGTACGCCTGGCCTCGATAATATTGAGCGTCCGCGTTATTTGGGTCCATCTGAATCACGCGGTCAAAGGCGGTCAAAGCCGCGTCATTCTGATTTTGCTTGAGAGCGATCAGGCCGGCCAGCATTCGCGAATCGACGGTGTCCGCCCCACTCGCATTTAACTTTGTGCTGCATGCCTGTGCCTTTGCGATCTCGCCTTTTTGCAGATAAGCAAGTCCGAGGCGGGCATTTAGCGACGACATACTCGGATCGGCGACGGTGGCTTTTTCATAGTAAACGATCGCATTTGCCTGATCGCCGTTGGCATCATAGACCGCCGCCAGCTTTGCCATCGCCTCAGCGTTACCTTTATCGTATTTGACCGCCTCGGTAAATAGAGGTATTGCCGCCGAACTGTTTGTCGGGCCTGCCGTTTCGGTGCCCTTGTTCGTGAGAGCCTCGCTCAGCCCGTTCGATGCTCGGATATTCTTCGGATTCTGGGCGAGCGAATCCCTAAAAAATTTGATCGCGGCATCGGTTTGGTCCGCGTCGAGTGCATTTTCACCCTTTTTTGCAAGCGTGTTGGAAAGAGCTAATTTCTTATTGGCTGCAGCGATCATCGCTTTTTTACGTGCCGCCGCAGCCGCCGCACGGCGCTGTTTTGCCGCTGCCACGATCTGCGCGTTAGATCGTCCTGATGCCGAGCCTCGAGCCGCACCTTCGTTAGAGTAGGTATAACCTTTTTCGAGGTGTGCCTGCGGCTTTTTGGCAGACTGCCTAAAAACGAATGCACTCGAACCGCCTGCGATGCTGTCGGTCGGCACCAGATCCTGTGCGGCAACTGGCCTGACAGCCGGAATAATCGAGAGAACGATCGAGAACACGATCAGCGAGCTAAGCAAAAAGTTATATCGACGCATAGAATTATTTTCCGGAGAAGGATAATTATACCCCTATTTAGACGGACGTGAACCGACTATTTGCTTTACGGTGCTAAAAGATCAAGGCAGGACAATATGAAGCGAACAAAAATATTTTAGGTCAGGACGCCAAAAATACAGGCTCTTGCATCAGTTCGATGGCAAATATTTCGACGACCTTTTGCCGGATCTCATCTCTCAGACAAATGATATCAGCGGCCGCGGCCCCGCCCAGATTAACGAGAGCAAGCGTGTGTTTGGTCGAGATGCCTGCCTTGCCTCGACGGGTGCCTTTGGCAAATCCTGCGTTTTCGATAAGCCACGCGGCCGGCACCTTTACCGAACCATCACCGGCAGGAAAACTCGGTATGGCCGGCCATTGCGATCGAAGTTCATCAAATCTTTCGAGCGAAATTACCGGATTTTTGAAAAATGAACCTGCGCTGCGAGAGTCAGGGTCGAGAGGGTCGATGACCATTGATTTTGAGCTGCGGATCGCAAGCACTGCTTTTCGCACCTCGCTCAAGGTTGGATCTTCTTTGTCGAATCTTTGCACGAGATCGCGGTATTCGACCTTTGGTTTGCCGTTCTGTTCAAGCAGAAAATTTACGCTTGTGACCACATATCTATCACGTGCGGCCGTATTAAAAATACTGCTGCGGTAGCCGAATCGGCATTCATCGGCATTGAGATCGATGATCTCGCAGGTTTCGCGGTCGATGCACCTGACGGAAACGATTGTTTCTGAAACGTCCTGTCCATAGGCGCCGACATTCTGAACAGGCGTGCCGCCGACCTTTCCCGGAATGCCGCTCAAACATTCGAGACCGGCAAGATCGAGATCGACACAGACAGATACAAGGTCATCCCACTCCTCGCCCGCACCGGCTGATACCAGCACCTTATGTTCCTCTCCGAACTGAAATTGGACGCCAAATATATCGACCTTAATGACCAGCCCGTCAAACCCGTCGTCAGAGACAAGCAGATTGCTGCCGCCGCCTAAAATAAAGATATTAAGGCCGTGTTCTCTGCCGTATCCGAGAGCGGCAATTATCTCATCTTCACTCAAAGCCTCGACAAAGCATCGCGCCGCACCACCAACTCCGAGAGTGGTGAACGGCGCGAGTGCCACATTCGATCTGATGTCGAGTTCAGGCGTCAAAACTTATTTCTTGACCGCTCCTCTGCTCATCAGTTCTAACTGTCCTGCAAAATTCTTCTGGCCCATTTTTATGAGCTTTTGATAAGCCTTTCGCGCGGTGGACATATCGTTTGAGCGTATCGCTGATTCGCCCATGTTGTACCATGCTGATGCCAGGTTAGGATCGACATCGACGGCCTTTTTAAATTGCTCGACCGCATCCGAATATTTATCCTGCTTGCGATATGCAATGCCTAATTCATTCCAGGCGAATGCCCATTTAGGCTGCTTTTGTACCGCACGCGTAAGAGCCGACACCGCACCGGCGTAATCGCCGAGATCGGTGCGTACCATTCCGAGATTTAGCAGCGGCCCCTCGATAAAGGACGGATTTGCCGCGACCGCTTTTTCAAGTGCGGCACGTGCAAGCTCGGTCTTTGCCTTAGCCTCAGCCGTTCGTTTTGCGTATGTATCTTCCATCGCGGCGTTGTAATAAGCCCACCCGAGATTTGCGTTATCAGCCGGCGTGCCGCTAAGCTGTGCTGCCTTTTCGAGAGCACTGATCGCCGACGGCCATTCGCACCGAACGTAATTCTTGAGGTTGATCTCGCACTGACGTCCGATCACGTAACCTAATTTGCTGCTGACGTCGGCCTGCTGATCCTTGCTGTACGCATTGCTACGTGACATAAAAAGCTGAGCAAGACGATAGCTGCCGGCGGCATCGTTGTATTTACCCGCGAGCCGCTGTGCATCGGCAAGCCCCTCGGCGGTGTCGGCATCGTCATTTTTCAGACGAAACGCCTGCTGATAAGCATTGATCGCGTCGTTATAATTCTCTTGTTCGAGATATGCCGCACCGAGCGAACGCCATGCTTCGAGGTAATTCGCTTTTAGCTGGACAGCACGCCGATACTCGTTGACAGCATCTTTTGTGCGGTCCATACGCGTGTAAACGTCGCCAAGCCCGTTAGCGGCTTCGGCAGAATTTGGGTCAAGGCTCTTTGCCTTTTGAAACGCTGTCAGGGCATCGGCATTACGATTTTGTGCAAGTCTAATAGAGCCTACGAGAAGCTGTGTATTAGCGGAGTTCGGGGCCGCAACGAGAGCTTTGGTAAGCAGCTGATCAGCTTTAGCGATATCGCCGTTCTGATAATAAAGGGTTCCGAGCGGGTCATATATCTCGGTCAGGCCGGGGTCGGCGGCAAGAGCTTTTTCATAGCTTGCGATCGCCTCTTTGTTCTGATCCTGATCGGAATAAATATCGCCGAGCCCGAATAACGCCTCGGCATTTTTCGGGTTATATTTAAGCGATTCGAGATAAAAATTCTTTGCCGCTGCACCATGATCCTTGTCTGCCAGACCCGAAGCCTTGGTCGCAAGTGCGTCGCTGAGGCCGAATTTTGCCTTTACGTTCCTTGGGTCGAGGTTTGAAGCATCGCGAAACGCCGCGATAGAATCTTCGAGATCGTTTCGATCCAGATAATATTCACCGACACCGGAAAGCAGGCGAGCCGCCTCGGTCTTACTCATCGTCTTGATATTAGACGGCAATTCGGTCGGGGCAACGACCGTAGAGCGTTCGCGATGCGGTTTTGCGGATGCCTGAGCACTATACTGCGTCCGGATGCGCTTGCTCGTCTCGGTACGCTGAGTCTTGGTCTTGGTTACCTTAGCGGTACTTGTAAATCTTTTCTGCGTTGTCGTCTTTCTAAAAACAAAAACGCTCGAACTGCCTGAAATACTGCTCGTCGCAACCAGATCCTGTCCCATCACGGGCATGAACGAACTCGCCAACAACCCGATGATCGTCGCTAACGCACCTGCCGATCTTTTTATTTTTTTATCTCGTCTCATAACGATCCTGTTGATGCAAAGAAAACCAATAAAATCACCGCTGCCCAAAACGCAGCATTGAAAGATGACGTCAACAACCGCCACTTTTGCCCTAAAAAATCTCGAGTAACTGCATGGTTAAAATAGCGATGATATCACGATTTAACCGCCGCGGGTCAGATGATATTTAAAATGAGCGAGACGGCCGCAATGTCGCAAAATGACATTTAAGGCCGTCTCATTTTCTGATCACCAAGCTTGATCTTTAATGTATAAGCGCATTCTCAGCCGGAACATCATTTTGTGCTCCGAACTGTATAGCGCCGAATCCCGTTGTCGATCTATACAGATACCAGACGCCATCCGATGGCCGAAACACCTCAATGCCTGCCGCCCGGCCGAGCGATCGGTGCTGACGGAGCCGGCACAAATGTCGGATCGACCGACGACGCCCCGAACGCAGCCGCGTTCATACAGATAAATACTGCCGTTAGGGTCAGCAATCGGAATGTATCAGACAAACTTTTCATAGTCTTTTAATGTCGTATCTCTTTATCGGTCTCAGACCCACCTCACATCATATAACAAATATGATCTTTGGCCGTGAGTTCTCGCATTTTGTATCTTATATACGTTTTTTTTTCGATCACATCACTCTGCAATAGCTCATCAATATGTTCGCAAGGCTCTAAAAGCCCGAGTTCATATAAAATAAATGACTCGCACAGGTCATACGCGTACAAACTTCTTGCCGTTTTGCATACCTTGAGATAAATTTAATTTTACCAACCAATTCGTTGCGGCTCGTGCGTCGAGGCCGTTTTTGTGTGGCGGCTTTGATGCGGGTTGAAATGGCCCGGGTTTGTGCGAGCATTCCACTCTGATAAGGAGATCTAGCCGAAGATGAAAGCATTCACTACTGATAATATCAGGAATCTGGCTGTCATCGGACACGGCGACGCGGGTAAAACGCAGCTCGTCAGTTCGATGTTGTATGTCGCGGGTTCAACACCGCGATGGGGAAAGGTCGATGAAGGCAGTACGGTCACCGACTATGACGAAGACGCTATCGAACGAAAGGTAACTCTCAACAACAACTTTGCCCACCTCGAATATAAGGACACCAAGATCAATCTCATAGACACTCCGGGTTACGCGGCATTTGTCTCACACGCACGCCCCGCACTGCGCGTCGCCGATTGTGCTCTTGTCGTCGTTGATGCTGTACACGGTATCGAGGTACAGACCGAAAAGACGTGGCAATACGCTAACGAATTTATGCTGCCGCGTTTTATGGTCATTAATAAGATCGATAAGGAACACGCGGATTTTGGCCATGCACTTGAAACGGCAACTTCAAGTTTTGCACGTTCGATCGTGCCTTTTACATTGCCTATCGGCAGCGAAGGCGACTTTCGCGGCGTTGTTGATGTTGTTCATCAAAAGGCGTACGAGTTTGACGACGCCGGAAAGGCAAAGGAGATCCCGATGCCCGAAAGCGGCCGCGACGTATTCAACCGTACACGCGAACGCCTGATCGAGATCGTCGCCGAATCTGACGACGCTCTGATGGAAGAATATTTTGAGAACGGCACGCTGCCCGAGGATAAGATCTATCCGAACCTTGCAAAGGCCATTGCGAGCAGCAAACTGTGTCCGGTTTACGCTGTCTCGTCATCGTCGCTTGTCGGGCTGCAGCTTCTGCTCGACCACATCGTCGAATTTGGCCCCAACCCCGCGACACATGAGGCAGAATACGGCTTTGCGGACAACTCGATGACCGGCGACCGCATTTCGCGCAAGTACAATAACGACGAACCATTCTCCGCTTACGTTTTTCGCACGATCGCCGACCCTTTCGCCGGGCGGATCAATGTGATGAAGATCGTCAGCGGCAAAATATCAGCCGATGCCGCCGTACAGAACACTTCGCATGACATTCCCGAGCGATTAGGTGCTCTGCATGTGATCTCAGGCAAAACTCTGGACAAGGTCGATAGTGCACAGACAGGCGATATCATCGCCGTCGTCAAATTAAAGGACACGCAGACCGGCGACACGCTTTCCGACAAGGCAAAACCGATCGTTTATCCAAAGGTCGAATATCCCGAAGCCGCGATCGCATTTGCCATCGAACCCAAGTCTCGTGCCGACGAAGAAAAGATCTCTGTCGCTCTACATAAGATATTGGAAGAAGATCCGAGTCTTCATTTCGAACGCGATCCGCAGACCAAGGAGTTCATACTTTCCGGCTCAGGCCAGCTGCATATCGAGACGGTCGTCGAAAAACTCAATAAACGCTATCACGTCGAGGTCACTCTGCATCCGCCAAAGGTGCCTTATAAAGAAACGATCACAATGTCCGCAGAGGTACAGGGCCGCCACAAAAAACAGAGCGGCGGACGCGGACAATTCGGCGATTGCAAATGCATCTTTGAACCGCTCGACCGCGGCGCAGGTTTTGAGTGGGTCGATAAGATATTCGGCGGCGCCGTTCCGCAAAATTTCAGGCCGGCGATCGAAAAGGGCATTCTCGAAGCCGCCGCCGCCGGTGCGGTCGCGGGCTATCCGCTCGTCGATTTTCGCGTAACTCTCATCGACGGCAGCTATCACTCGGTCGATTCTGACGAGCACTCTTTCAAAGCGGCCGGACGCAAGGCATTTCGTGCCGCGATGGAAAAGACAAAACCGACGCTGCTCGAACCGATAATGGACGTCGAGGTCTTTACCCCGCAGGAAGTTTCGGGCGATATCATGGGCGATCTGAATTCGCGTCGAGGCCGCGTCGGCGGTATGGATATGCGTGGCAAACAACAGGTCATCAAGGCAAAAGTGCCGTTATCAGAGATGCTTGACTATCAGTCAAAACTGAATTCGGTCACACAGGCACGCGGTTCGTATCATATGCAGTTCTCGCATTACGATCCGCTCCCGCACAACCTTGCTCAAAAGGTCATTGACGACGCCGTTGCATCCGGCCGCGTCCGTGCTCATGACGATGATGAATGATCTTAGATCGACATTATCGGCACCTCAGTGTGTTGATAATGTCATCTTATTATGTATTAACTGATGCTGTATATTACGGCTGCGGCGTGACATCTAACTCGCCGCAGCCTTTTTATTCAAGTCGATCTTTTTATGCATCTTTCAGCATAAATGCGGCATTTTCCGCCCTAGATCGCCCAAAACCGTGTGGATTACAGTCTAATATTTGATAAAATCGCCGGTATGAGAACACTTGCTGCACCGATCATTTTGTCGTTGCTTTTCGTCGTTTCGTCATACTCACAAACAACTGTCAGTCCGGAAAAACGCGAGCTGATACATCAGTTCGGCGAACTGACAAAGTCTAACGAGATTGACTTTAATATCACATATTCAGCTGACGGCTTTAAGAAAAAACTGGTCGATATGGTGGACAATGATGCTGTACTCACAAATGCACAAAAGGATCAGCTGCATACTGAGGCTGCCGAAGTTGTGCTGCGTGTCGGCAATAAGTGGAAAGATATCTTTGAAAGCGATCCCGAATTTCGCACATTCGGCATCGAATCAGCTTATGAGGTTTACGGCAAGACATTTACAGAGGACGAATTAAAAGAACTGATCGCATTCTACAGTTCGCCGCTCGGCAAAAAAACAGTCGCGTTCTTTGGCACGGTCAAAGAAGACGTCGAGCGAACGTATATCGAACGGTCTCGTCCCAAGATGGAATCCATCATCGGGCCGCTCGTCGATGCCGAAACTACCGCTTTTGCCAAACGCATCACGGATATGAAAAAGACCGGCAAATAGCACAAATGTCCAATTTGTCTGAAGCTGTCTTTATCGGCATTCGCCCCGTCAAATAACGAAACTCGATTCAAACTAATTATTTTTTAATACTTTTAAAGGAGTTATATGAAAGTCCGACATTATTTTTCCTCAGCCGCTGCCATTATTGCTGTTGTGATCGCCTCATCGGCCATTGTTGCCGCACAGCGTCTGATCACTCCGCGTCCGAGCCAGAACGCTTCAGTTTCGCAAAGTGTCGGAATGGCGGATATCTCGATCACTTACAGTCGCCCGCTCGTAAAAGGACGCACTATATTTGCCGAAGCACCGGCCGAGATGGCCGCCCGAGCATCAGGCGAAAGAACGCTCGACAATCAGAACGACCGCAAGGCCGGCGAGCCTATCGTCCCGTTTGGCCACGTCTGGCGCACAGGAGCCAACGAGGCGACATTGTTCACTGTCAGCGACGACGTTCTTATCAACGGCCAGCCGCTCACGGCGGGCAAATACAGCCTTCACTCGATACCGGGCAAGGATGAATGGACGATCATCTTCAATAAGGATGACGGACAGTGGGGCAGTTTTACTTACGACGAATCAAAGGATGCTCTTAGAGTGAGCACAAAACCGCAATGGGTCAACAGTGACCAAGAGGCATTGCTCTTTACTATCGAAGCCGCCGCACCGCAGGATGCCAGCGAGATCTCAAAACTCGCCACGGTGAATATTCGCTGGGCAAATGTGTCGGTTCCCTTTACCGTAGAGGTCAGAGACCCTAACGGTGTTGCCCGCAAACGTATCGCCGCTCAGGTTGCCGCCGCTAAAGCAGATGATTGGGCCATTCCTTTCGGCGCCGCTAATTGGGCAAAGAACAGTAAGGACGCCGAGACCGCTGCCGCCTCAAAAAAATGGTTCGAGCGATCGCTGGCCGCCATCGACGCCCAGATCAAGACAAAGGAAACGTTTCAGAATCTCCAGCGTAGGTCCTCCAGCCTTTTGGCTCTCGGACGCAAAGATGATGCGATAGCCGCCGCCGAGCGTGCAGTTGTCGTAGGCAAAGCCGACACAACGGTTAAACCGGCCGACATCACCGCTCTCGAAAAAAAGATCGAAGAACTCAAAGCCGGTAAGTGATATTCACTCGTATCACAGGCTGCAAAGCCTTAGCTGATCTAAAAAAAACGAGGCTGTCTGTAAATGCAGTAAGCATTGCCGTTTGCTTTAGCTGACGGCTCTACAGCTAAAAATGAAAATATCGGGCTTTAACCAGGATCATTTTATCGCGAAACCGTCACGGTTACAGTTCGAGTGTATTACAAAAAAGCAGGTTTTAGCTTAGCCCCGCTGTAAACGGCGGAGCTAAGCTAGCCTAAGATCCTAGCTTCGTCCTGCTTCGCTATTTGGCCCGATCCCGTTCATCGCTTTCTTATCAGCACTAAAGGCAATGGCAATAATGCCTCATTTTAAGATCAAGATCAGTTACTTTGAGTAGATTGCCAAAGATAAAAGACAATTTGGGTCAATTACCCCATTTATCCCATGCAGCTTTTGCCATCTTGGCGATCACTGACTCTCGGGTCTTCTGGTCTGCGGCAGAATCGCGGATGAATACTGCGATTGCGAGATGTTTGCCGTTAGGCAGTCTGATAATGCCGATGTCATTCGTCGCAGGTGTAATATCGGCCGGAGCAGGCAATGTCACGGTTCCGGTTTCGTTGGTAAATGATGTCACCTGCTTTAGAGTTCCCGATGTGCCCGTTTTATGGGCAACTTCAGTGCCCTTTGGCAAAAGCCCTTTAAGCCGTTCGGCTCCCGGTACGGACTCGATCATATAGCGGTTAAGCAGATCTATGCCCTCAGGATCGACATTGTTGTCTGTAAGTGATGATCGAAACCACGCAAGCATTTGCAGTGCGGCAAGCGGCCGCGCGTAATTGCGATATTGTGCGGTTTGATC
>Ga0153956_1001712_pt1 | contig 18290 bp, 15 predicted proteins | sample TSFL040MetaG_FD_104704 | JGI IMG/M metagenome (GOLD analysis project Ga0153956, IMG submission 104704) | Attine ant fungus gardens microbial communities from Florida, USA - TSFL040 MetaG | ecosystem: Host-associated > Fungi > Mycelium > Unclassified | place: USA: Florida, Wekiwa Springs...
AAAACTGATATAGCAAAACTCGACATGAAAATTGATGGTTTATCGGGCAAGATTGATTCGATCGTTTTTGCTTTGTTGAATGTAGCGCAAAGAAATGAGCTCGCTGTTGCAGCTGAGAATAGAACCTTAAGAGATGAGCTAGAAAGATGCAAAAAATCATAATCTTTGGAGGTTAAATAAAACCTTGTTGCATTAAAAGTTCGGCACTAAAGAGGAACATATGTGGAACTGCTTTTTTGAAAAAATCTGACGGTTTTTCTAATGGGTTCCAACATTATTAAATAGTGCCACTAGTATTAATGAGCTGGTTGGGCAATAAAGCTCCTTATCTTTTGGGATAAATTCTCTTTCCACTCCTCTTCATGAGATGAATGTGTTTTAAAGTTTTTGATCATATCTTCTATCTGAACAATTAACGGAATATGCGGGTTGGCAAATTTACCTAATCCTTTTTCAATTAAATATGCTCCATTAGCCTCTTCCCAAGGGTAAGAATCAAAGATAAGTAAAGGAGTGTTTGTACTTAACGCCTCAACTGTAGTGGCTCCCCCAGCTTTTGAAATCCCAAGCGTTGAAAGATTCATTATTTCATTCATTTCTGAAGGAGACAGATGACCATAAATTCGCATAGCAGAAGAAGCTGTTCTTTCTAATTCAGATTTTAACGAAGCGTTTTTACCACAAACAAAAAGATACTTTAAAGGCAAATCAGTTTGTGCTTCTTTTAGTTGATTAAAAACATCTTGCATTGACGAAGTGCAATGCTTGCCCATGACGATAAAAACAGCAATTTCATTTGACGCTATCTCCCATTTTTTCTTTAGAAATTCTTTATCTTCAATATTATAAAAATGCATACATGGATAGCCAATCAATTCAAAATGTTTTTTAGCACCGTGAGAAGTAACAATCAATTCATCCAGTTTTTCAAAAAGAGTTTCCTCATTATCATGTTCATTAAAAAAAGAGAGTCGATCCATATGCTCAAAAAGAGGTCTAAATAGACTGGGTTTTAAAGTTGGGATCCAAAAATGGATAGTTGTAGATGGAATGGAACGATAGAAAGAACAGAGAGAAGAATAAAGTTCATAATCTGTGTGACAAAGACAAAAAGGCACACCAAGAACAGAAAGTGAGATGTCATCACAAGTATAAGCCCTTGTTGAAATAATCAAATTTGGGCAATACGAAATGACTTTTTTTTTAAGTAAGCTCAGGGTGTTATTAGGAATATAGTTTTCGATTTCACGGATAAGTGTTTTTCGGGCTTGCACTACACTAAGATCGTTATTTTTCTGTAAAATATGTGCATATACCCCATCGTAAGTATATATATCAGTAGCAATCATCAGAGGATCAAGTTCTCTTGCAATTTCTTCAGCATCAATGACAATTGTCTGAATATTCGGCTGCGTTTGTAACCAATCGGCAATGGAAAGTGCAACAGATTGATTGCCTCCACTGCTGCTTGTTGTAATGATCACCACTGTAAATAGATCTTTCTCACCTACATGATGAAAGGGAATTAATGGAGCACTTGCTTCCTTCACAAACACCTCTATTTCAAGATGATATTTGTCGCTCCATTCCTTTAAACCATGGTATTCAAGAGCTGTTTTTAAGGGAATTAAAGGTGAAAAGTAGTGGCTACCGAAATAATGACACACTTCAACCAAAGCCTTTGAAAAGGTGTTATAAATATTTAAAGAGGTATTTTCATCGGTAATTTTTGTAATGATAGGAAGAATGTGAGCCTTATAAGCGGCATATATTTGATGTGCCATTTCAAGATCTTTAAGAGAATGCGAAAGATCAAAATGTAGTTTGCTCTCATAAGGATATTGGCTAAATTTTCTTCCAGATCTTGTCGTCAATGTGTGATTTTCTATACGGAAAGCCTGACGCAAATCTTCAATTGATTCACAGGTGAGATCGAAAATAGGAAAAACAAAAAGAAGTGTACAAGTGAAAAAGAGTATTTTCATTGATGCACGACGACCATTAACTGATTGGCTCGATTCTTGTAGAAGTTATAGTACAAAATTTCACCCCCTTTTAATTGATTACAAAGCTTATGTTCCATCTCTTCTCGAGAAGAAACTGGGTACCTTGAAACCTGTTTTCCTAAGCAGATTTGATGAAAAATAGCCTGTACTTGTCGAGATTGATCAATAAAATCTGCTGCATAGACATTTGCCGCTTCGCAAATTTCATTTAAATGAAAAGGAAAGAGAGCAATTGCTGTTTTCGCACATTTGATAATCTCCTCCTTAGTTGCTGGGACATCACGAAGAGTAAAGCATCCAAGATCAATAAGTGCGACTTTGCCTTTACCCTTATCTAGAATAAGGGGAATATTATCATTACGAGCTAAAGATAAATTGTGAGTGCCTTGATAGGGATGACTTTCTGTAAGGATATCATCTAACTTTGTTTCAATTAAAAAAGTTGTAAATTCTTTTGCAGCTTCAGAATATGCTGGTAAGTTTTTTAAGTAGAGAGCTGTTTGTGACCACAAAGTAGTCGTTGTAACTGGTAGTTTCTCTTCAAGAGTAAAATCATTGTAATAGGCACATTTAGGAACAATGAGACGAGTATATCTTGCCCTTAGACAAAGATGAGATGCGTGCCAGTTAGCCCAGAATCTTTTTTTTGCATTTTCACACCCTAAGTTCTTTAATACTAAAGGTAGCTCTAAAGGCACATAGACCATGCTTATCCCGCAGGATGCCGTAGGAGTTTCATTCAGTGTTGCTCTAATGCACGCTATTCCTTTTTCTCTCAGAGATAGAGAGAGAAGAGGTTTTCTTACACTATAACCACGAAAAGCACTTTGAATTGTGATGGCTGCTTCATTGATTTGCATAAAAAAATCACTTTTTCTTTTTTAGAGGAAGCCAAGAACCATCCCAAAGATGAATGGCTAAACTATCTGGGCTGATGTAATCCAGTATTTCATGGGCATTTGTTTCTCTTTTTTTCCAAGGAAGTGGATAGAGATAACTGCAAGGAAGAATGAGCACAAATTCGCATTCTGTTCTAAGAGCCATTTGACATGCACGACTGATAAGTCCAGGCCCAGTTCTTTTGATAATCCCTTCGTCTGGAGCATCCGATTTAGCGCGAAGATGCTCAATGCAATATTTGAGTACTTTGCTCTCTTTACAAGACCCCATTACAGCAGATCCTACAAAAAATGATTCTCCATAATGTTTACTAACATAATTGAGTTCAAAACAACTAAAAAACCCTAGAGGTTGTATAGTAAGAGCATCAAAAGCATTAAGACAAACAACATCTGCATCACTATATAGCCCGCCATACTGATAAAGAATTTCTAAACGTAAGATGTCTGCTTTTTCAGCCCAAGTATCTGCCTCTTCAAAACAGCATTTAGAATGATCGCATGACCAGTTAAAAAGTGGAATATCATTGTCAGTCCAGATGTGAACTTTCCAATCTGGATGATGTCTCTTCCAAGAATCAAAACATGCAATGACTTTTTTAGGCATTTCAGATCCAAGCCAAATGAGATGAACCGTATGTGGAATGTAAATCTGCTCTGAAGGAGCATCAAGTCGATCACAAAAATACTCAAAGTTTTTTTTTGCTGCAGTTACATCTTGATCAGTATAAAATTCTTCTGAAGTTTCATCACGCCCCCAACGCATTGCCTCCCAGAAATTGTTTGAGTGAAATCCTTTATTAGCCTGTTGATAGTTCAATAAAGAATCTAATGAGTAAGGAATCTCAGCTATTAAGAGACTTGAAATAAAAATCAAAGAAATTAGCTTTTTATACATAAAAATTCAGATGAAAATTTTAACAAATGAAGAGATTTCTGAAATCAAAAAACTTTATTGAATTTCAGGTGAAATTAGTTGTGAAAAATTGAAATTAAATAAAACCTTGTTGCATTAAAAGTTCTGCACCTAAAAGGGCGCCTTTAGCTCCGCCTCTCAACGCATTGTGAGAAAGGGCTACAAAGCTTGCATCGAAGTGGGGCGTTTCTCTTAAACGGCCTACGGTAACACCCATACCAGCTTCACGCATTCTATGCAGTCTTGGTTGAGGAGAAAATGGATCTTCAAGATAAACGACCGGCTCTTTTGGAGCAGAGGGTAAATCAAGCCCTTTAAAACTACTCCAGCAATTTTTCAGATCCGATAGACTAGGTCTTTTTTTGCAGGAAAAAGAGACAATAGCCATATGACCATCAATAACTGGAACACGTGTTGTCGTTGCATGAACTGAGAGGTTTGTTTCAACAATTCTTCCCTCTTGCAAAGTTCCAAATAATTTTCGCGGTTCGATAACGATTCTTTCTTCTTCACCACCAATATTGGGAATGACATTATCTAAAATCTCAAGACTTGCAACACCTGGTAAACCAGCTCCTGAAAGAGCTTGAAGAGTTACTACATCGATTTTTTCTACCCCGAACCGATCGTGGATAGGTTTTAAAGCAAGTGTCATCCCTACAACGCTGCAATTAGGTTTTGCAACAATCCATCCACCCTTTTTTCCTTTCAATAGCTCTAGATGGCCGCTATTAACTTCTGGGATTAAAAGAGGAACATCGGATGCCATCCGATGGGGGCGGGCGCAAGTGATCACTTTATGCCCTTGTTCTGAAAGATGTCTTTCAAGCTTTTCCGCAACATCTCCTTTAACGGCAGAAAAAAGAAGATCTACAGGGATTTTGTCCTCTGTAGATAATATTTTCATTTGTAAAAGAGAGTCGGGCAAAGAAATTTGCCCGCCTAATACTTCACCCAAACGCTTGCCTGCAGTCTGTTCAGAACCGACTAGGGCACCTATTTCAAACCAAGGATGGGCAACAAGCTCTTGGATAAAATGGCGGCCGATTAGGCCGCTAACTCCTATAACCCCGACTTTTTTTTTCATATTTTCAAAAAGTCGATAAGCAATCTAACCCCATACCCTGTGGCATGTTTTGGATAAGGAGGCGCTACATACTTTGTGTAAGCGCAACCTGCAATATCTAAGTGTGCCCAAGGTGTCTTCGTAACAAATGTTTGGAGGAACAAAGCAGCAGTAATCGCCCCGCCTTCTCTACCACCAGCATTGGCAATATCGGCAACGTGAGACTTCAACTGTTGTTTTTTATAAGATTCGATCAAAGGCAATCTCCAAAGAAGTTCGCCAGAGTTTTGACCTGCCTCTACAATTTTTGCAGCTAACTTATCGTCGTTGGAGAAAAGACCTGCACATTCCGGCCCTAAAGCTACCGCACATGCGCCTGTCAATGTAGCCAAATCGATGATCTGATCTGGTTTTAAGTTTTTCTCGCCCCATGCCAATGCATCAGCTAGGATCAATCTCCCTTCAGCATCTGTGTTTGTGATCTCTACAGTCTTACCGAGATAACTTGTGAACACATCACCCGGTTTAAAGCTGTCTGGGCCAATAGGATTCTCTGTAGATGGGATCAACAAAGAAAGTTGAACTGGCATTTTTAACATGGCAGCCGCCCACATCGTAGCTAAAGTAATAGCAGCGCCGCTCATGTCACATTTCATTGTTTCCATGCCACCAGTTGGCTTCAAATTCAAGCCACCTGTATCAAAAGTGATCCCCTTCCCCACTAAGAGAGTATGGCGACCTTTTTTAGCTTTTCCAGCAGTGTAACTTGCTTCAATCACAACCGGTTCACTTTTAATAGAACCTTGTCCGACAGCTAAAAACAGTCCCCATCCAGCCTTTTCAGCCTGCGCTTTGGTCCATACTTTTGCTTTGATCTCTTTGTGTCGTTTTGCAATGGCTTGTGCACATTTGCCCAAAAAACCTGGGGTGATAAGGTCTGCATTGGCATTGATCAAGTCTTGTGAAAAGAAAACAGCACGAGCAACGGTTTCTCTTTCTTTCAGGTCAGAAAGCCATTTTTCATCTGCACCGATAAGTGCAAAACTTGTTACACGTTTCTTCTCTTTTTCATCTGTCTTCCCTTTATGGAATGGGAAAATATACGATCCAAGCAATAAACCGTCTGCAACAGCTTGTAAAACTTCTTCTGTTTTCAATGTTGTGTCGGTTGGTACAACTACAGAAACTTTTGAAAGCTCTTTTTCATTCAGATGGCTTGCCAATTCGAAAAAAGCTTTTTGCAAAGAGCGTTTTTCAATTTTTTCTTTTTTACCAAGCCCAAGTAAAGCAAGCCGCTTCTCTTTTTTCCCATTTTTATAGAGAAAAATAAGCTGGCCTTCTTTTCCTTTGAATTCATCTTCAACAAGTTTGACCTCATCGCTCCACTCTTTTGGAGCGTTTGGCATCTTCCCTTCTACAGAAGTTAGGACCAAAAGATCGGACAAGTTTCTAGATTCAATTTTTTTTGTGATCGAAAGTGTTGGCCACTTCCGATCTAAAAAGTCTTCCGGTGTAATTTTCATTAGAATGGCAACTCGCTAAATTCGTCGGCCATATCAGCCCCTTGCCCTTGACTAAATGAAACACCACCACCTAAAGAGAAGGTCGACGCGCTAGAATTTGATTCTCCACCTTGATACGCCCCTCCTTGAGGTTTATCAGTTCTTGATGGAAGGAAACGGATGATATCGGCAGTCAGTTCAAGAGAAACTTGTGATTGGCCATCTTTGTTTGTGTAAATTTCAGGACGTTTCATTTCACCCATCACTAAGATGAGGCTACCTTTTTTCAAGTGAGGCAATAGATTGTCAAAAGTGTCTCCCCAAATAGTTACACGCCACCATGTAGTCTCTTCTTTGCCCTGTTTTTTTGTGTTAGAGGCAATTGTCAATGTTGTGACTTTTTTTCCAGAGGGTGTGTAACGGGTTTCAGGATCTTTTCCTAAGTTTCCGATCACTTCAACAATATTCATGGTCTGCTCCTTAATAGTAGGTAAACCTTGAGTTTATGAAACTCTACCAATTAGTTGGAACAGTAAAAAAAGATAAAACGGGAAGAAAAAAAGAACAGGGTGCAGAGCAGTTTGCTCCACACCCAAAAACGAAATTAGATTTTGATAAAGCCAGGTTGGCCGCCAGGAGAAAGTCCTGGACCAGGGCCTTGAGCTTGTTGGCCTGGGCGCTTTGGAGGCTCTTCAGAAGGCTCTCTACCTTCTGCCAAGTCACGACAAATACGGCGCCATTTTTCAACAGTTTCAACATACAACGGAGCAAAGGCTCTCAATGCAGAAGATACAGCATGTTCCATATCAAGCGTGCAGTGGATCAAAATGATCTCTTCTTTCACAGCAACACCAACACCGCCGCCAGCCATTTGACCACCTAGCATAGAACCTTCCAAAAGCTTTTCATAAAGCTTTAGCAAGTGCTTTGGATCTTTTGGGAGTCCATCTAATAGAGGAGAATAGAGGTACATTCTCTTAGAATTAGGCTCATAAGTGATGTGTAACGAAAACTCATCATCAATCCCTAGAATACAGGTGTTGTTTTCGTCGAACTCAAGCTCCCCTAGGCCAAGCTCTTTTCCAAACTCTTTTAAGTTATGTCTCGCATTCTCGAGTGACATAATGTGACTTCTCCTTGACTGGGCAGTACTACCTACCCTAATAATAAAACTTTTTCATAAAATTTCCCATCTACCCTAGACAGCCGTTTAAAGCTTTCATTTAAAGTGAGTTGAAAAATCTTATTCTTTTTGACTGAGTGATTATAGAGAGAACAGGCCTCCAGATGCAAATCATTTCACTTTCTGCTAGGAATAAGTCATATGGAAGGACAGGCAGGATCTCGTTACCCAATGGGGGTGACAAAAACAGAAGATGGGTGGAATTTTGCCTTTTTTTGCCCATATGCAAAAAAAGCAGTACTCCAGCTTTACGACTTGAAACAGACGCCCATAGGGGCGTTTGAAGCTACCCTAACCGGCCCTCTAGCTCATGTTGAAGTAAAAGATATCCACGCTCCTTTTGCCTACCTTTGGGAAGTCGATGGACAGTCCTTAGTAGATCCTTTTTCAAAAGGAATCTTATCCAATCCTGAATGGGGAGCTTTCCCTTACCGTCCACTAAGCCTCCATTTTGAGCATTCATTTGATTGGCAAGGAGTTACATCTCCCCCTATCGAAGACAAAGACTTGATAGTCTACGAGGTGCACACAAGAGGTTTTACTCAAGACCCTACAAGTGGCGTACAAAAGCCAGGAACTCTAGAAGGCTTCATCGAGAAATTGCCCTACTTAAAAGAACTTGGCGTCAACGCTATCGAGCTCTTACCTATCATGGAATTTAACGAAGGTGAGTATGACAAAAAAAATAACGATGAAAGACTTTTCAATTTCTGGGGTTATTCAACTGTTCACTATTACGCCCCTTCTAACCGACTTTTAGCTACTCCCCCTTTTGGGCTACAAGAGCTCTGCAAATTTGTCCAAGCTGCCCACAAACTAGGGATGAAGGTCATTCTAGATATTGTTTACAACCATACTGCCGAAGGGGGTGAACAAGGCCCTGTCTACCACTTCAAAGGGATGGATAAAGAAACCTTTTATCTCATCAAAGATGGAAATTATCTAAATTTTTCTGGCTGTGGCAATTCTGTTGCTGCAAACCACCCAATCGTTGTCGAATGGATCATTCAAACTTTAAGAAATTATGTCTTAGAAGCCCATATTGATGGATTCCGCTTTGATTTAGCCTCAGGGCTGAAAAGAGGTGATGGGGGTGGCCCTATGGATCCATCCCCTCTCATCGAAGCTATTTCTGATGATCCCTATCTTGCCAATACGATCCTTTTTGCTGAACCTTGGGATCCAGGTGGCCTTTTTGAACCTGGCCATTTTTACACCAAGAAACGAAGATGGAAAGAGTGGAACTCTTTTTTTAGAGATGGTGTCAGAGCGTTCATCAAAGGGACGGGTGGAACAAAACAACATTTTGCCACTCGTTTAGCTGGTTCCAACGATCTTTTTGCCCCTAACCGTACGCCAGTTGAGTCATTGAATTTTATCACATGCCATGATGGCTTTAGCTTAAAAGACCTCGTCTCTTATAACCAAAAACACAATGAAGCCAACGCTGAAGACAACAGAGATGGTGAAAATAACAACATTAGCTGGAACTGCGGCGCAGAAGGGTCAACAGATAACGAAGAGATTTTAGCTTTAAGAATCAGGCAGATCAAAAATTTCATCGTTGCGCTCATGGTGGCACAAGGTGTTCCAATGATCCTTTCTGGTGACGAATATGGTCATACAAAAGATGGCAACAACAACACATGGTGCCATGATAACCGTCTCAATTGGTTTCAGTGGGATACACTGGCCACAGAAGAGGGGCAAGAGTTGCACCGCTTCATGAAAGAGATGATCGCTTACAGAAAAGAGAATCCACACTTTCGAAAAGGTCGTTTTTTAAACGATAAAGATATCACCTGGCATGGCAGACGACCGCAAGAGCCCCATTTCGAACGAGATGACCATCTTGTCATTTTTACTTTACACGACGAAAACGACCCCAAAGATATTTTCATTGTTTTCAACTCAAGCCACGAAAAACACCTTCTCATCCTACCCAAACCAAAAGAAGGGACCCGTTGGTATCAAGTGGTCAACACTTCGCTTGATTCTCCTGAAGATATTTTAACGAAAGAGAAAAGAGCGATGGTCGAGCTTCGGTTTCTTGCTGTTCCAGCTTACGGTGCTATTATTTTAGAAACAGGGCCCGCACCAAAATAAAAAAGGCCCCTATTGGGGCCTTTTTTCCATGCGATTTTAACTCGCCTCTTTTAGTGAACGTTTTTGCGAGTTGCTTTTTCGTTTGTGGCTTCTGCAAGTTCACGACCAGCAACAGCATCAATGGTTGTATGGACTAAAGCAATCGTTGTATTTGGGAAAATCTGTCCCAAAATTTTATCTGCAGGTTTTCCTTTTGAGGCCAACACTTCAACTTCATCAGCTGAAAGAGAAGTTGAATTTTCTCTTTTTGCTGTCTGGGTTTTTGTAACAACATTTGTTGAAAAAGTTGTAATTTCCCCTGAATAAGCGCTTGATTGGCTCATGACCATGTGCTTTGTACTGTCTACCGCATCTCTCACACCGTTGTTTTTGCTGCCAAGGGCATACCCTTGATAACCAACTTGTTTAGCTTGAACGTGCCAAAGTGGGTTTTGAGCATGTTGTGAGTGGTGATAAGCATCTGTTCTTGTTGCAATAGCAATAGCATTCATCGCCTCTTTTGAAAGAGCTTGATCGAACATTGGAGATAGAACAGAAAGAACGTAATCTTCGATAGGCACTTCGTTGATGATGCTGATTTTGCCGCCACCGACGTCATAAACATACAAGATACCGTTGTATTCGATGCCGTTTACAACAAGACGTGTCTTTGCGTCGTCTGGAACAATTTTAACTTGGAAACGATCTAAGAAAACCTCGCCCCACTTGATCCCCTCTTTTGTAGGTTCAATGTAGGCACGGCGTGCTGAAAAACGGCTAGCAATATTTTTGTTGATAAAAGGATCATCCACATTGTATTTCCCTTTAACCTCCACCAAAGCAGAAGGAATGGCGTGAGAAATCAACACGCGGATCGTTGGGGCTTGTTGAGCTTCTGGCTCGACAAAAGCATTTTTGATCCGGTCCCAAACCCCAGCATTCACAACCATTGGGGAAAAGACTGATAATATTGCGCAAGAAAGTAGTAGCGTGTTCTTCATCGTTTATGTCCTATAAAACCTCGAGGTATATCCTTTAGAGGGCCATCTTGTCAAGGTGATGATACGCTCTCTCTGTAGCGACCCGTCCTCTTGAGGTTCGTTTTAAAAAACCTTGTAAAATCAAATAGGGTTCATGCACCTCTTCTAGGGTCTCTGCCTCTTCTCCACAAGCCAAAGCAAGAGTTGAAAGCCCAACAGGTCCCCCCTGAAATTGCTCAATCAAAGTTTGCAAGATCCGCTTATCCATCTCATCAAGACCAGCCTCATCCACTGCAAGTAGTTCAAGTGCTTCTTTGACAACATCTGCACTCAATTTTCCTTTTACACGTACCTGAGCATAATCCCTCACCCATCTCAAAAGATGATTAGCAACTCTTGGAGTGCCGCGTGCCCGCTTTGCAATTTCACATGCACCCTGTTGATCAAGAGGAACAGCTAAAAGTTTTGCTGTTCTGATAATCACGTCGGATAATATCTCTTCACTGTAATAATCTAGCCGTAAAGAATGTGAAAACCTTGTTCTAAGTGGACTACTTAAAAGGCCACTACGAGTTGTCGCAGCAACTAATGTAAAGGGTTTTAAAGCAAGCTTAACTGTACGAGCATTAGGTCCAGTGTCTAACACTAAATCGAGAGCAAAATCTTCCATCGCTGGATACAGATACTCTTCAATATTTTTATGAAGACGGTGGATCTCGTCGATGAAAAGGATGTCTCCTTGTTGCAAAGAGGTCAAAATGCCGGCTAAATCTCCTGCACGTTCAAGCACAGGGCCGCTTGTCACGATGCAATTAGTCCCCATCTCACGTGCTAAAATATTGGCAAGAGTTGTTTTTCCAAGGCCAGGAGGACCCGATAAAAGGCAATGCCCTAAAACCTCTCCTCTCCCCTTTGCTGCTTCAATCACAACAGAAAGTCTATCTTTAACTGCATCTTGTCCAATAAAATCTGCCAACATTTGCGGACGGAGAGGCATCTCAAAAGTGATATCTTTTGATTCAAAACTGGATTCTATAAAACTTGGTCTTCCGCTAGTCATGACAAAAAGGATTGGAATAAAACAATCCCGATTAAAACCGGTGCAATATATTTTACGCAAAATGTCAAATAAGGACGAAGCCAAGGATTGCGTTTGACAAACTCATACGCCCCCTGCTTCACCTCTTCCATCCACGCTTTCCCTTTCCACTTCCAACCAATCAATAAAGCTGCAGCCAGCCCACCAAGAGGGATGAGAACTTCGCTTCCTAAAAAGACAAGCCCATCGACAATCGAATGTCCAAAAGGGCGAAGGTTAGCTAGAAGATTGTAAGAAAGTGCACAAGGAACGCCAATCAAAAAGGCACCAATTCCTACAAGAGTGACACATTTTTTCCTTGTCCAACCGAACTTGTCCATCAGATAAGCAACAGAAGGTTCCATCGCTGAAACTTCTGATGTCAACGCAGCCAACATCACGAGCAAGAAGAAAAGAGGCGCAAGCAATGTTCCAAATGGAATTTGACTAAAGACAACAGGCAGCGTGTGGAATAAAAGAGCCGGTCCCCCTGCCCCTTCTGCCCCTACAGAGAAAAGGATTGTAAAGACAATACCTGCTGCGATTAATGACACAACTGTGTCCATCAAGACGATAGGAAAACAAGAAAAGATGAGATTTTCAGATTTTGAAGTATAGCTACCATAGGTCACCATAGTCCCTTGGCCTAAACTCAAAGTAAAAAAAGCCTGTCCCAATGCTGCCAATACAGCAAATGGTGTCAACGCTTTAAAGTCTGGCATCCATAAAAATTTCAGCGCTTCACCAGAACGTGGCAAAGAGAGTCCCCAGAAAAGAAGGACTAAAAGGAGCAAAAACAAAAGTGGCATTAGGACTTTATTGGCCCGCTCAATCCCCTTTCTGACGCCGAAATAGAGAATAGAGATAGACATGGTCAAAAAGAGAAAATGGGCACCTAATGTTAAAACAGGACTTTGGATCCATCTTTCAAAATATTCTTTAGACTCTCCGACAGTTGTAAAGTCTGTTAAGTTTCCTCGTAGGGCTTCGATCAGGTAACCCACAATCCAACCGGCAATGGCGCTATAAAATCCGCTGACGATAAAGCCTGTTAGAATGGTCATTCCACCAAGAGCACCCCAACCTTTGTTGCCTCCTAACATTCGAAAAGCTTTTGCAGGGCTTTTTCCTGTAGCTCGTCCTACTGAAATTTCTCCTAACAAGAGGGGAAACCCTAGCAATATTAAAAATGTTAGATAAATTAAAACGAAGGCAGCTCCCCCATTCTCACCGACGAGGTGTGGAAAGCGCCAGATATTTGCAAGGCCGATAGCCGAGCCCGAAACAGCTAGGATAAACCCAAGCCTTGAGCCCCAAGATTCTCTTTTCATACAATGATGATAGTGAAGCGACCCACTTCCATTCAAAAGGAAAATAGCCCAACAAACTCTGTAAGAGAAAATTAGAAAAACAACTTCTCACGAAAACCGTTGAACGAAAATCTCCTAATCCCTATCATTTCGCCACATAACCACTGTTCCGGAATAGCTCAGCGGTAGAGCAGCGGACTGTTAATCCGTTGGTCGTAGGTTCGAATCCTACTTCCGGAGAACTAGCCTCGGTCGAAAGATCGAGGCTTTTTTTCTTCTTCAGGAAGAAGATCAAATTAAAAATTCTTAAGTTTAAGGCCTGCTTTCTATTTAGTTGTCCGTCCACCTTTCGTTTTAAAACCTTTATTACCGTATACAGATTATCTGAAAGATACTCAGTATAATCTTCACTCCAAAGATAATGATCTTCCCGAAAAGGGAAATTGTGTGACTGCTATCAGACACCTTTTAAAAGAAGCTAGCGGTTTTTCTCTTCCCCATTCATGGATAGGAGATCTTCCTTATATTCTTTTTGAATACTATGACTGGCGCATAATTCGAACAGAAGAACTCCGTCAAGGAGATCTTGTCTTTAGAGGGAAAACTACCAATACCATTACACACGTTGGTATCGCTATCAGCAACGAAAAAATTTACCACTGCACTTCAGCTACAGGGGGTAGTCTTATCGATTTAGCTTCAACTTTTATCCATAAAAACAATAATTCCATCCATACTCCACAACAACTCCGCTTGCATCGTGATCAAAGACATTACTGGCAAAAACAATTTTAAGCTTTTAAAGGCATGACATATTAAAAAAATCAGAATGCGCTTCATATTGCCCCACAATTGAACAGCAGATTAAACTCATAATCTATAGATATTTAATGATTTTTCAAGTGGGGATTTATGAACCTTGAGTTTGATGAACAGCAAATAACCGAAATTTTTTACAGTTGGTACAATGGGGAAAAGGTTTCGTCGTTGCTTGAAGAACTCGAAGTTGAAAAAATTCCGAATTGTTCTTTGGCCAAACATTTTCCTCCTATTGCTTTAGAGACACCTTGCCGTAATTGTGGGGAAAACCTGTATGCGTTTCGGTCAAACCCACCGCATTTCAAAAAAACAAATGCTTTATACGACATCTCTACCGCACATTGCTTGAATTGTGAGCATGTGGAAAGCGAAACTTGCCAATGTACAGGCTGCATAGAGATTCTCAAAGAGAGAAATAAGCTTATTGCGCAGCATGAGCAGGAAAGACTTCAAAAACGTGGTATCCAACTTGAAAACCTCTTCAATGAAATAACACCTATTGATTCAGATAATATAGAAATTGAAAAATTAATTTATTTATATTCATTGTGTTTGCAGTCTACTTGTGAAGATGTTTGTTTAATATCTCCTTTATCGGCCTCAGAAGCGCCTTTTACCCCCTCAACAGAGTGGCAGAGAGAGTGTATTATGTCGTTATTAGATTATATAGCACCACTTTGTGAAGATGAAGAACTTTTACAATTCAATAATAATGGTCATGCGACTTGGGAAGGTGATCAAGTGTCTTACAGGATAAAAACCGGAGACACAAATCATCTAGACTACTTAGAAGGCTTGCTGAAGGCGATTAAAGATAGACTTAAACGAGCTAACATCGAAGAAATGTCAAGATTCATCGCTCTTTGTGAAAGATTGATGATTTGTGAATGCATTGACTATTTGAGATTTCAGAGAGAATCGTATCACTTGCCGCATGAAGTTGGAGCTAAAACTACAGCATTATTTAAAAAGTTAATTTACAACTTGAGAACAGACCAGATTTACTCAGTTATATGGAGGTCATGCAGAGAAGCGACTGCTTATAAAGTTAAGAATGGTCTGCCGAAACATCACGCCAGCAATTTAATTATAAGTTCAATTGATTCCTATGTTGATAAAGCAACGCAAAAAAACTGGGAGATTCGAAGCTATTACAGAGACAGCTCTAAGCGCCAATCTACCCTTAGCCGCGTAATTTTCAACAAAATATTAGAACTTGATGGTCATGGCGTAGAGCATACTCTTCAAGACGTCATAACAAAAATAAACTCTCTAAATAAAATTGAAAAATCTGAAGAATCAGGCGCACAAATCGACATGAGGGAAACCTCGTTAGAAACAGAAAGCATCATTAAATAAGCAGACCAAGCCGTAACAAAGCCAGCAATAAGGATTAAAGACCCAAAGTTCTCTTTCACTGAATCCTTGTAAATAGCTGCGCGAATCCGCTTTTCGATTTAAAAAAATATTTTTTTAGCGCCAATTCTGCCCAACAGCTTTCTTTCGCCTAACTCTCCAATGCTTCATCGGCAAAACTTATCGTCTTCATCAAAAGAAGCGAAGAATCTATTCAATCACTATCATTCGTCACTGCATAGATATAGCCTTCGAAAAGTTCTCCTTGAGATTCTAATGCCGCAAAATCCTTGATGGCCTGCAATAGCTCTTTGGCTGAAACCCACCGCTCTTTAACGTGAGTATGAATATTAGTCCCAAGACCTAGCCTTGGAAAGTCCTGTGGTGAGAAGTTAAACCACTCATAGCCAAGCAATTCAAGTTGTTCAAGGCTCTTTTCTAAGGCAGATAACGATTTCATCTTAAACCTAAAGCCAAGACCTGGGATTTTTTGCGAAAGTCCCTTTAAGATGGAAGGGACCTCTTCAGCATTATGGTGCAGCATGCAGAAGTCAGGCACTTTATAAAGATCAATCAACCCGTCTATTGTCTTCTTGTCACTTAGGTGTTGAAGCTCAGTCCCAGTGATAAAATTCACACGCTCAGAAGCAAATTTTTCACTTCTCTCCTCGTCTACATGATCAAAAAAATCGCAGGCAATGATTCTGGCCCCTAGTCCAAGATAAATGTCGAGCCACTCATCGGAAGCACTCGGAATCTCAAAGACCTTCCCAGAGGCCGGAACAAAACGTCTTAGAAAATTGATTCTATCGCTTTTATGGACAGGATAACCGACTAAGTGGTTCCAGAAATGGTGTTCAACCTGCTTGCTATCGCTCAAATTCAGCAATTGCCCATGAGCCTCTAATCCTTCGGGGGTAAAGAAAGTCGGTTTAACGGCACCATTTTTTTGACGAGCCGCATCACTTATATCGACCCAAGCAATTTTTTTCCCTTGAATCACCATATTGTTTACCATCCAATCGGTGTGAGGCTGATCTTTCAACGCCTCTAAGCTCTCTTTTAGTGTCTCTTTTGAAGGGTAGATCCCATTGCACATTTTGAATGTCAGCAAATTAATGCCGGGAATCCAGGATGAAGTCGTAACTCCCTTGGGCCAAGCGGGCTTAGTCAGAGTTTTGCTTTGAAATGAGGAGGATATGACGTATTTATCCTTTATTCTTGGAAGCAGCCATGTTTTGCGTTGAAGATATTTTTGGTCCGCCGAAAAGTGATAGAGTTCTCCCTCTGGACGCTTTATGAAAGCATGGCTTGCCATGTTCACTATCGCGTCCACAACACGAGGCCCATCCTCTCCAAACCGCTCCCAAACAGAAAGCGCTACAACCACGTCGAAATGCTCACATTCGCTCAAATGCTGCAGCTCTTCCGGCGTAAATTCTTTATTCAGAAAGATTAAATTGTCGATCTTATCACAGAGTTTAATAAGCTCACGGTCTCGGTCTGCGATCACGCTCACAGTTTCATACTCTGAGGCTATTTGACAGGCATACATCCCCTTATTTTCAAAATCTAAAACAGTGAATGGCCTTTCATATTGATCTAAGATAGGCTTTATCGTTTCATAATGAGATAAATTGATTACATTAAGAAAAGCAGTGGCCATAAAAACACCTAAAAACATGAAGCTATGATAACACTTTTTCCAAATCATGTCCCATTACTGATTTTTAATTAGTTCAGTCAGCCTTTATCTGAATAAGATGGAAGCCAAGCTTTCCGAATTGATTATTCTTTTCTACTAAGAATACGCAGCAACTTAGATGCAAGGGGAGCCAAAAATGGCGCACTGGTGGTGCACTTGGGTGCAAAAACAAGCGGTAATTGATGACTGAGCACGACAAACCAAAACTGCTTAACTCCTTAAGCTTGTCATTACTACGAATTGTATGTTGTTGTAGATTATTTGGCTTACGTCGGACTGTTAATCCGTTGGTCGTAGGTTCGAATCCTACTTCCGGAGAACTAGCCTCGGTCGAAAGATCGAGGCTTTTTTCTTTTAAGAAAAAAAGCCTCTTCTTTTATAATAAAATATTTCTACTGAGAACTAACGATGTGGATAGAGCGGTCCAAGCACTGACTGAGGATGAATTCAACACACTGATCAGAAAGATGGAAAACTATGAAGGTTGGCATCCCTGGGCAGAAGGAGAAGAATATACGTCCATTCAAAAAGTTGTCGGGATTAAGGTTTGCAATCATCGGATTACCAGCTATTTGGTTTTAAATCTTTCTGAAAAAAAGTGGATTTCTCGCGAAGAAGCAATTGAATTGGCTGAAAATAGAAAGTTGCGGGCTGTGGTCGTCCATAATAAGAAATACCCCTACCTCCGCCCTTTTCCACAGGACCCCCCTTTTAGAGGCATGATATGCTGAAGAAAATCATGTAAACATTGCTTTATGCGTGTTTTTTTGCTGTAACCCCGGCATATGGTTGGGAGTTTAAGCAAGAGGTCGTTGTTGAAGGCGTTTTAAGACGGGCGGAAAGAACCATTACCAAAAACGTGAATGGTGATCCAGAAACTAAAGTCGAAAGAAGTGTCGTTCTAGTCACAGATGAGCCTTTAGTTCTCTCACGCTCGGCTATGCTGGGAGGCCAACAACTTGTCACCTCAGAAGACTCTTATTCCCTCATTGGGGTCTACCTTTCCGAAGAATTCCATCCACTCATTGGCAAACGCGTGCAGTGCACTGGCAGTTTTAAAAGAACTTTTGATTGGCTTGCAGATGAAATCATTTTAAGTGTGGACACCGCACTAGACTACGAACAACTAGGAAAGCCGCTAAAGGCAGTTTTCTATGAGCCTGAAGAGGTCGAACTCTCTGGCATGCTCTATAAAGCCACCTATCCTGGTCCCCCTGAGTACACGAGCGTGGAGATGGGTGATCGTCCTGAAGAAGCCACGATTTTCGCTCTGAAAGACCCCATTGATGTTGAGAGCAAAGAAGAGGACGAATTCAATGAACCAGAAAAGGGTGTACGCGAACTGCAAGTGGTCTTTTTGGATGCTGAGCCCTCAGCACATCAAA
>Ga0153956_1001713_pt1 | contig 18287 bp, 18 predicted proteins | sample TSFL040MetaG_FD_104704 | JGI IMG/M metagenome (GOLD analysis project Ga0153956, IMG submission 104704) | Attine ant fungus gardens microbial communities from Florida, USA - TSFL040 MetaG | ecosystem: Host-associated > Fungi > Mycelium > Unclassified | place: USA: Florida, Wekiwa Springs...
CTATGAACACCAGAACCGCGACCGTCCCCAGCAGAAGCAGCACGAGGTCCAGCATACGCCCGCGCCCGACTCAGGTAGCCTCGCGCCCATGACGATCGGCTTCACCGAGACGGCCAGCGTCGACGGCGTCATCGGGCCGACCGCCGAGGCGACGATCGGGCTGAAAGACGATGGCCTCTACCGCGGCGACGGCGCCTTCGAGGTCATCCGCCTCTACGCGGGCCGCCCCTACGCGCTCGACGACCACGTCGCGCGCCTCCAGCGCTCCGCCGCCGCGCTGCGCCTCGAGTTCGATGGGATGGCGCTGCGCGCGGAGATCGACGCGCTGCTCGATGCCGCCGGCCCGGTCGAAGGCCAACTGCGCCTGATCGTCACCCGCGGCGGTCGCCGCATCGCCGCCACCGAGCCGGTCCCGGTCCACGCCGAGACGGTCAAGGTCGGCTCGGTCACCTACCAGACGACGATCGTCCTCAACGGCGTCAAGTCGCTCTCCTACGGGGCGAACATGCTGGCGACGCGCCTGGCGAAGGAAGCGGGCGCCGACGAGGCCCTCCTCGTCCGCCCCGACGGCATCGTCCTGGAGCCGCCGACCTCCTCGATCTTCTGGGTCGCCGACGGCGCCCTGCGCACGACGGCGCTCGCGGAGGGCGTGCTCGCCTCGATCACCCGCGACCGCATCCTCAACGCCATCCCCGGCATCGAGGAGGGCGCCTGGACGCTCGACGAGGTGAAGGGCGCGTCAGAGGCCTTCCTCGCCTCGACCGTGCGCGAGGTGCAAGCGGTCGCGGCGATCGACGAGGTCGCGCTGCCCGAGGCACCCGGCCCGCGCACCCGCGAAGCCAAGGAGGCCTTCGCCGCGCTGCGCGACGCGGAGCTCGCACGATAGGCGTCAACCAGTCAGGGGGCAGGGAATGGACTTCAACCTCAGCGACGAGCAGAAGCTGATCGCCGAAACCGCGCGCGAGTTCGCCGACCGCGAGATCCTGCCGCGGGTGCGGGAGAACGACCGCGCCGAACGCTTCGACCGCGAGTTGGCCCGCAAGCTCGGCGAGGTCGGCTTCCTCGGCCCGATCCTTGACGAAGCCTACGGCGGCCGCAACCTCGACTACATCGGCTACGGGCTCATCGTGCAGGAGATCGGCCGCGCCGACTCCTCCGCCCGCACCGTCGTCTCCGTGCAGACCTCGCTGGTCGGCTCGGCGATCGAAAAGTGGGCGACGGTCGAGCAGAAGGAACGCTGGCTGCCCGGGCTCTGCAGCGGCGAGGGGCTCGGCTGCTTCGGGCTGACCGAGCCCGACACCGGCTCCGACGCCGCCAACCTGCGGACCCGCGCGACGAAGACCGACGGCGGCTGGTCGATCAGCGGCCAGAAGATGTGGATCAGCCTCGGCAACGCCGCCGAGTTCGCCCTGATCTTCGCCCAGACCGACCCGGGGCTGAAGCACAAGGGCCTCGCCGCGTTCATCGTCCCGACCGCCTCCGAGGGCTTCACCAGCCAGGAGATCCACGGCAAGCTCGGGCTGCGCTCCTCCGACACCGCCGAGCTGTCCCTGGACTCGGTCGAGGTCGGCGACGACGCCCTGCTCGGCGAGGTCGGCGACGGCTTCAAGGTCGCGATGAGCGCGCTCGAATCGGGCCGCTACAGCGTCGCCGCGGGCTGCGTCGGGATCATGGACGGCTGCGTCGACGCCTCCGTGACCTACGCCAAAGAGCGCCAGCAGTTCGGCGTCCCGCTGGCCCGCTTCCAGCTGGTCCAGGAGATGATCGCCGACATGATCCTGAAGCGGGACGCGAGCCGGATGCTGGTGCTCCGAGCCGGGCTGCTGAAGGACGAAGGCAAGCCGAACGCGACCGAGACCTCCGTCGCCAAGGTCTTCGCGACCGAGTCGGCGGTCGAGTGCGCGAACCTCGCGATCCAGGTCCACGGCGGCTCCGGCTACGTCGACGACTACCCGGTCGAGCGCTACCTCCGCGACGCCCGCGTGACGACGCTCTACGAGGGCACCTCGCAGATCCAGAAGCTGATCATCGGCCGCGCCGCGACCGGGATCAACGCGATGACGCCGATGGTCGAGGCCTAGCGCCGATGCCATCCGTCGCCGACCAGCTCCGCGACAAACGTCGCGAGGCGGCCGACGTCTTCCCCCACATCAAAGCCGGCGGGGACATCATCGTCGGCGCCTACAACGGCGAACCGAAGACGGTGGTCGACGCGATCGAGGCGGGCGCGGACTTCAGCGAGGAGGTGCGCCTCCACCAGATGCTGCCGGTGCGCGATCGCGACCACTTCGTCGGCAAGGTCCCCGGCCTGCGCCACGTCTCCTGGTTCCTCTCCCCGCACGACAAAGACGCCTTCCACGCCGGCACCTGCGACCTCGTCCCCAACAACTTCAGCGAGGTGCCGGCGCTGATGCGGCGCACGCTCGTCGACCCGCTGGTGATCGTCGCCGTCTCACCGCCCGACGCCCACGGCTGGTTCAGCCTCGGCACCAACGCCGAGTACTCGGCGGCGATGATCGGGGAGCTCCCCTTCTTCGTCGAGGTGAACGCGAGCATGCCGCGCACCTTCGGCGAGAACCAGATCCACGTCAGCCAGCTGCTCGGCTGGTGCGAGGCCGATTACCCGCTGGTCGAGATGCCGCCGCGCGAGGGCCGCGAGCAGGACCGCAAGATCGCCGAGCTGGTCGCCGAGCGGATCCCCGACGGGGCGACGATCCAGGCCGGGATCGGCGCGATCCCCGACCTCGTGCTCGGCCTGCTCGGCGACCACCGGGAGCTCGGCGTCCACACCGAGCTCTTCGGCACCGGCTTCGTCGACCTGGTCGAAGCGGGCGTCGTCACCGGCTCGCGCAAGCGCACCCATCGCAACAAGGCGATCACGACCTCCTGCAGCGGCACCTCCCGCCTCTATGAGTTCGTCACCGAAAACCCCGGCGTCGAGTTCTGGCCGGTCGACCAGACCAACGACCCGAAGCTCGTCTCCCAGGAGCCCCACTTCAACGCGATCAACGCGACGATCGAGGTCGACTTCCTCGGCCAGTGCGCCTCCGAGAGCCTCGGCTCCGACTACTGGTCCTCCTCCGGCGGCCAACCCGACTTCGCCCGCGGCGCCGTCCTCTCCGAGGGCGGCCAGGCCTTCATCGTCCTCCACTCCACCACCGGCGACGGCTCGACCTCGCGGATCGTGCCGCGCCTCCATCCCGGCGCCGCCGTCACCACCTACAAGAACATCGTCGACCACGTGGTCACGGAGTACGGCGTCGCCGAGCTGCGCGGCTCCTCGATCGCCGAGCGCACCCGCCGCCTGATCGACGTCGCCCATCCCCAGTTCAGGGAGGAGTTGACCACCGAAGCCCGCGCGTGCGGCTATCTCGTCTGAGCGCCGCAAGAGCAGGGAACAAGAACGTCGAGCTAGTCCGCCTCGAGCCGCAGCATCAGCTCGTCGACGTAGCACCAGCTCCAGTCCTCGCCCGGCTGGGCGGAGCGGATGATCGGGTGGCCGGTGCCCTTGAAGTGGGCGGTCGCGTGCTTGCCTTCGGAGTTGTCGCAGCAGCCGACGTGGCCGCAGGTCTGGCACATCCGCAGGTGGACCCAGCGCATGCCGAGCGCCAGGCACTCCTCGCAACCCTCGACGTCCGCCGGAACCTCCAGGAACTGGACGGAGTCGAGATGGGAGCACTCGGCGGGCACGGGGGCCAACATAGCGCTCCGGCCCGACTGGACGAATGTATTAGCCGCCCGGAAACCCCCGAGCGGCGGGGGAGCTGAGTCCCCTAGATCTCGATCTCGACCGGCTCCCCACCCGGGAACCAGTGGGCCTCGACCGGCGGGGCGGCGTCGCGGAGGTAGCGCTCGGCGTCGAGCGCGCCCATGCAGCCGGTGCCCGCGGCGGTGACCGCCTGGCGGTAGGTGTGGTCGACGACGTCGCCGACCGCGAAGACCCCGCCGAGGTTGGTGCGGGTCGAGCCGGACTCGACCTTGATGTAGCCGTCCTCGTCGACGTCGACCTGGTCGGCGACCACCTCCGAGCGGGGCACGTGGCCGATCGCGACGAAGGCGCCGGTCGCCTCGACGTCGATCTCCTCGCCGGTCTCGGCGTGGCGCATGTGGACCTTGGCCAACTTGCCGTCCTCGCCGGCGAGGAACTCGAGCGGCACGTAAGGGGTGAGCGTGTCGATGTTCTCCACCGCCAGGGCGCGATCGCGCATGATCTTCGAGGCGCGGAACTCCTCGCGGCGGTTGACGATCGTCAGCTCCTCGGCGAACTTCGAGATGAAGATCGAGTCCTCCATCGCCGAGTCGCCGCCGCCGATCACCAGCACCCGGTGGCCCTTGAAGAAGGCACCGTCGCAGACACCGCAGGTGGAGACGCCGCGGCCCGCGAGCTCCATCTCGCCGGGCACGCCGAGCCGTTTCGGCTCCGCCCCCATCGCCAGGATGACGGCCTTCGCGCGGTACTCGTCATCGCCGAGGAAGACCTTGTGGACGCCGCCGTCGGAGAGCCCGACCCGGTCGACGTCGTCGGTGACGAAGCGGGTCCCGAAGCGCTCGGCCTGGGCGCGGAACTGGGCCATCATCTCCGGGCCCATGATCCCCTCGGGGTAGCCGGGGTAGTTCTCGACGTCGGTGGTGTTCTGCAGCTGGCCGCCCCATTGGAAGCCCTCGAAGACGAGCGGCTCGAGGTTGGCGCGGGCGGTGTAGAGGGCCGCGGTGTAGCCCGCCGGGCCGCCGCCGACGATGATCACGTCCTCGACCTTCTTTTTGCTCTCGCTCATCTCACGCACCCAATCTCGTCGCTCTACGGTCCATTACTTTACTTTCTGAAGTGTACTCCCGGCCGGGGCGGGGCGCAAACCGGTGTCGCGGTCGATCGGCAGCCCCTCCGCTTCCCAACGATGGACAGTGTTGCGCAGTTGGAAGAAGGCGACGACGCCGGGTGGGATCGGCATCCAGAAGGAGACCAGGCGGAAGATCAGGATCGCCGGGAAGACCGTTTCCTCCGGCAGGCCGAAGAGGACGAAGGCGCCGATCATCCCCGCGTCGACCGCCCCCACCCCCGCGGGCGCCAGCGGGAAGAGGTTGGCGACCATCCCGAGGAAGAAGCCCTGGACGACGACGGCGAGCGGCACGTGGATGCCGAGCGAGTGGAACGAGGCCCACAGCACGCCGATGCTGAAGGCCCAGAAGCCCGCCGCGCCGAGCACCGCGAGGCCGCCCTTGCGGGGATGGGTGAAGAGGCTGAGGGCGAAGCGGAAACCGTCGCCGAGCGTCTCCGGCACCCGCGAGGCCCATTCGACGAAGCTCCGCGTGTGGGCGCCGTGGGCATGCGGCATCAGCTTGCCTTCGACGTCCGCGGGGATCAGCGTGACCAGCACGCCGAGCACCAGCATGATGCCCGCCACCGCGGCGGGGATGATCGTCAGCTCGACCGAGTTTTCGCCGTTCAGGACGCCGGTCCGCAGCAGCAGGCCGAAGACGATCAGCGCCAGCGGATAGAAGGCGTAGTGGAGGCTGACGAAGGCGATCATCCGGCGGGCGACCTCGCGGCGCCGCATCCCGGCTTTGCGCAGCGCCCAGTAGGTGAGCGCGACGCCGCCCGCGCCGCCCGCCGAGAAGAGCAGCGTCGCCGCCACCCCGGCCATGTTGATCTGGTAGGTCTCGCTCCAGGTCAGGCGCAGATCGTCGCCGCCGACCACCGCTTTGAAGAGCGCGATGTAGGTCGCGTAGGAGGCGATCGAGAAGACGACGGCGACGCCGATCCAGACCGGGTCGGCGTCGCCGAGCTTGCCGACCGCGTCCCCCAGCCCGACCAGCTTGGGGAAGAGGAAGTAGATCCCGACCAGCAGGATGAGCACCACGGCGCCGGTCTGCAGCATGCGCTTCGTGGTGAAGACCGGCAGTTCGGCGATACCGCCGCCGCCCCTCTCCTCGTCTGGCCTCTCGTCGTCGGGCACCTGCCCCGGGACGCTACCGAGGCGAGGCGCGGACGGACGGACTGGAAGGGACGAGGCCGTCTCGGCCACGGCCCTGGCAGGCTGTGACCGTGGCCGAGACGGCCGGGTATGCAGGGAATGGCGGGGACCGTCCACGCGAGCCCACGGGCGCGTCACGGGAGAGGGACGGAACCGTGACGGGACCCGCGGGTCGTGGGGGAGATGTCGGGAAGGTCACGCTTCCGTGCGTGTTGGGCAACACGCACTTTCGCGCTGAGTGAGTTGACCACACCATGGTGTGGTCAACTCACTCAGCGCGTTCCCGGGCCCTTTTCCAGGCCCGGGGACGGAAGGAAGACGCGCGGGAGTGTGACGTTCCCGGCGTCTTCGTCGACGGATCAGGCTCCCCGGGGCCCTTCGTGACCTCTCCCACGCGGGACGCCCACGGAAGAGCGGCAACTTCCCGACCCGCGGCGTCCCCCCCGCGAACCTCACGAGTCCCGGGCATTTCGTAGCGGCCACAGCCTGCCCGGGCCGCTACGAAATGCCCGGGACCTCACTCGGACGGCCGCAGCGGCCCCGAACAACGGCCGCCCCTACCCCTCCGCAACCCTCTCGAGCCTTTGGATCACCGCGCTGACGGCGCCGACCGCGGGGGCGAAGACGGGGTCCGCGCGGCGCACGGCGCCGACCAGGCCGGCGCCGGCGAGCAGGTCGGTGGCGTAGTGCTCGCCGAGGTAGACGAGGCCGAAGCCGAGGGTCAGGGCGTAGGCCCAGGCGACGGCTCCCTCCCGACGGTTCGATTCCGAGAGCGAGACCGCGCCCTGGACCGAGGTGGCGAAGTGGAGCGAGGGCATCGCCGCCCAGGGGTTGCCGCCGAGCGCCTTGTAGAGCGGTCCCCAGTAGCGACCCCAGAGCGGCTGGCCGACCTCGACCATGATCCGGCGGACCGGCTCCTTGGTGTAGCCCTGCTCCGACGACCACCAGGGCGGCGCCGTCGGGACGGCCCAGTAGCCGAAGGCGCCGGCGTCGAAGACCGCGGCCATCTGGCGGGCGGCGCGGGGGAAGTTCTCCGGATGGCGGACCTGGATCCAGAAGAGGATCGCGTAGGGCTCGAAGAACCAGAGCCAATGGGTGACGGTGAGCAGGCGGTCGAGCGCCGCGGTATGGCGGCGGCCGGCGAGAAAGGTCTGCAGGCGCGTGCCGGGCAGGCGGCCGGCGCCGATCACGGAGTCGATCTTGATCGGGTAGCGGGTGTAGAGGCGGCGGCGGAGAGCCTCCGGATCGTCGTAGGGCATTTCGTGGACGACGGTGAAGGCCCACATCTGCATCGCGAAGAGAGCGACGTCGCGCTTCCGCGATCGAGGGGCGAGGACGGCGACGGCGAGGGGTCCCGAAGCGGCCACGGCGAGGGTCACCGGGCCCGGAATCTTGAGTCGCCTGCGCACCAACGGGAGGGCGATCGCGGAGCCGACGATCGCCGCCGCGCCCGCCCTGACGGCCAGCCGTACCGCTTTGGGTGGCCGTGGGCGCCTCCTCATAGCGTCGGCGAGTATAGGTTGAGCCTGCCCGGTACCCACCGACCGCACCGCATCCACGCCGCTCGCCGTGATTAGAATGGCCGCGCCTTGACGCCGCACTCGCCTGGCACCGGCCAGATAAACACGCTCATTTGGATCGGCTTCTTCGCCGCGCTGATCGTCGTTCTCGCGATCAACCTCGGCCTGTTCGGCGCGATCCGCCGCAACCGGGGTGGCCGCGGCCGCGTCGCGACCCAGCCGCGCGGCGCCGTCGGCCTGCAGTGGCGCGTCGCGGGCGTGCTCTCGGGGTTCGCCGCCCTTCTCTTCGTGCTCGGCATCATCTTCACCTCCAACGCGACTTCGGAGCCGAAGACGACCTCCGCCGGGCTGACCTCCTACCACGGGGAAAAGCTCGAAGGGCCGCTGGTGATCAAGACCACCGGCCAGCAGTGGATCTGGCGCTACAACTACCCGAACGGCGCCTTCAGCTACTACAAGCTGGTGATCCCGGTCCACACCGAGATCGAGATGAAACTCACCTCGACCGACGTGATCCACACCTGGAACGTCCCCGACCTGACGCCGAAGGTCGAAGCGGTCCCGGGCAAGGACACCAAGATCTACTTCCGGGCCGACGCCGAAGGCGAATTCTGGGGCCAGTCCTCGACGCTCTCGGGCCAGGCCTACGCGCCGATGCGGATCGCGGTCGAAGTCGTGAGCCCGGAACGCTTCGAAGAATTCATCGCGGAACAGCAGAAGGACATCCGCAAAGGCGACGAAGCCGCCGAGGAAATCGAGGCCGAAAAAGTCGCCGAAGAGGAAGAAGGCGAAGAATCGTCCTCCGAAGGCGAAGAATCCGGCTCTGAAGGCGAAGAAGCCGGCGAAGGCGAAGCCACGGAAGGCGGCGAAGAAGAAGCCGAATCCACTGAAGAAGGCGGCGAATCGGCCGAAGCCGGTGGCGCGCCGAACGCCGAAGCCGGTGGCGAAGTCTTCGCCGAAAACTGCTCGGTCTGCCACGGCGCCGACGGCCACGGCGGCAACGGCGGCCCTGACCTGACGACGATGCCGAAAGCCCAGGAACAGGCAAGCGCCGAAGAACAGGTCACCGACGGTGGCGGCGGCATGCCCCCCTTCGGCGGGACCCTGAGCGAAGAAGAAATCAAGAACGTCGCGGCCTACGTGGTCGAAGACATCGTCGGCGGTAAGTAAGGCGGAAGAGGAATGAGCACTTCACAAGAGCACCGTCCCGAGATCGCCGTCGACGGCTTCCCGCGCCGTAATCGCTGGGCCTGGATGGACTTCGTCACCAGCGCCGACCACAAGACGGTCGCCAAAATCCTGATGGTCGGCTCCGGCGGGTTCCTCTTCCTCGCCGCGCTCGAGCTTTTCCTGATGCGCCTGCAGCTGGCGATCCCGGAGAACACCTTCATGGAGCCGTACACCTTCAATCGGGTGCTCTCGCTCTACGGCGCCACCTCGATCTTCTTCTTCGTCCTGCCGCTGGTGATGGGGATCTTCCTCTACATCGCGCCGCTGCAGGTGGGCGCGCGCGGCACGGCGCTGCCGCGCCTCAGCCAGATCGGCGGGATGCTCTGGGCCGCCGGCGCGGTCGTCCTCTACTCGGGCTTCCTCTGGACCCCGTCGGAGGCCGGCGTCAACCCCCTGCCCCCCCTCTCCGAGCTCGCCTTCCTCAGCAACAACGGGGTCGACGCCTGGCTCACCGCCTGCGGTTTCGCCACCTTCGGCTTCGTCTTCATCTCGATCGACCTCGCCACCACGCTGCAGGTCGACCGGGCGCCCGGCATGGCCTGGCGCCGCGCCCCGATCTTCGCCTGGGCCGCCAACGTCGGCTCCTGGCTGATGCTCTTCATCGGCCCGATCCTCCTCGCCGCCTTCACCATGTTGCTGATCGACCGCAACTACGACGGCACCTTCTTCAGCGACGGCTCCGGCGGCGCGCCGCTCCTCTGGCAGCACCTCACCTGGATCTTCTACTCGGGCGCCTACATGCTGGTGCTGATCTTCGCCTTCGCCGCGATCGCCGAGATCTTCGCGGTCTTCTCCGGCAACGAGCTCTTCAACCGCACCGCGGTGATGGCCTCGATCGCCGCGATCGCGGTGATCGGCACGCTGGCCTACATGCAGAACATGTACACCGCCCCGATCGGGATCGGCTGGAAGTACTTCGGCATGCTGATGTCGCTGGCGCTGATCGTCCCGGTCGGCCTCGTCTTCTACAACCTGATCGCGACGCTCGGCGGCGGTGCGCTGCGGATGCGGGCGCCGGTGCTCTGGGCGGTCGGCGCCCTGGTGATGCTGTCGCTCGGCCTCGCGGCGGAGATGCAGCAGTCGCTGGTCGGCGCTGCCTTCTACCTCAAAAACACCACCGCCTCGACCGCGGCGACCAGCTTCGCGCTGATCGGCGGCGGCGTCTTCGGCGGCTTCGCGGCGCTCCACTACTGGTACCCGAAGATCACCGGCCGCGCGATGGGCGAGCAGCTCGGGCGGATCTCCTTCTTCACCACCGCGGCGGGCACCCTGCTGGCCTTCGTGCCGCTGGCGCTGGCGGGCTGGGAACAGGACCAGGTGGTCGACGCCTACAAGTTCTTCAACCACACCGGCGTCAACTTCTACAACCTGCTCTCCTCGATCGGGGTGCTGATCCTCTTCGTCGGGATCATCCTGATCCTGATCAACGCGGTGGCGAGCGTCAAAGGCGGCGCCCGCGCCGGTCACGACCCCTGGGGCGGGGACACGCTCGAGTGGTTCGCCACCTCGCCGCCCCCGGTCCACAACTTCGACGTCCAGCCGGACGTCCGCAGTGCCCGGCCGCTTCGCGACATCCGCGCCGCGATCGCCACCCGCACCCGCGAGGCCGAGCAGCGCGCGGCCCGCGAGTCGCAGCCGGTAGCCTGACCGGCACCATGCCTTCCGGTGCCGGCGCGCAGACCGCGCCATCACAGACGGCAGGCGCGGACTCTCGCGCGCTCACCGTCATCCGCGACTACGTCACCCTGACGAAGCCGAAAGTCCAGTCGCTGCTGCTGCTGACGACGGTGACGACGATGTACGTGGCGGGAAATCCGTCGCTGGGCCTGATCCTGGTGACGCTGCTCGGCGGCAGCCTCTCCACCGGCGGCGCGGGGGCGATCAACCACGCGGTCGACCGCGACATCGACATCACGATGAAGCGCACCGCCGACCGTCCGGTCGCCTCCGGCCGCGTCTCCCCCACCGCCGCGATCCTCTTCGGCTGCGTCCTCGGCGCCCTCTCCTTCCTCCTGCTCGCGACCCAGGTCAACGTCCTGGCGGCATCCCTCTCCCTCTCCGGCCTGCTCGGCTACGTCTTCGTCTACACGCTCTGGCTGAAGCGCACGACGCCGCAGAACATCGTCATCGGCGGTGCCGCGGGCGCCGTTCCGCCGCTGGTCGCCTGGGCCGCCGTCACCGGCTCCCTCAGCGGCATGGCCTTCTACCTCTTCGCGATCATCTTCTTCTGGACCCCGCCCCACTTCTGGGCCCTCTCGATCCTGATGAAGGACGAGTACGCCGCCGCCCGCATCCCGATGCTCCCCGTCGTCGCCGGCGAGGACGAGACCCGGCGCCAGATCCTCCTCTACACGGTCCTCCTCTACGCCGTCACCCAGCTGCCCTTCTGCGCCGGCGGCCTCGGCGTCGCCTACCTCGTCCCCTCGATGGTCCTCGGCGCCCTCTTCATCGGCTTCTCCTACATGCTCCTGCGCACCAAGTCGCGCGGCTGGGCCCTCCGCACCTACCTCTTCAGCCTTCTGTACCTGGCGCTGCTCTTCGTCTCAATGGCGATCGCCGCCCACGCTTAGCCCTCGAGGCGCGAGCCTCTCGGCGCTTCCACAGAGGGGATCCCGGTAGGGGTCCGAGCGGCTTGTACCCCGGAGCTTCAAAAGCAGTGGGCAACAGCTTGTAGGCGATCCGGGCGAAGGGGTTGAGCGAGACCCCTACCGGGATCCCCTCCTCGCAACCTCCCGGACTGATAGAAATCCACCCGTGGATCGCGAGACCGCACGCAGGAACATGACCGCCGGCCTGGTCGCCGGGGGATTTGCCGCGACGGTCTTCGGCCTCTGCTTCATCGTCGCCCTCCTCTACATCGCCCACGGATGAGCGAGCACACGCGCATCCAGGCGGCGACCGAGACGATCCAGACGCCGCGCTCGTCGTGGGGTCCGGCCTTCTTCGCGCTCGGGGCGACGGGCGCCGTGGCGGGGATCTACGCCAACGGCTTCGTCTTCTCCGCCTTCGTCTGGTCCTACATCGGGATCATCGTGATGCTCTTCGCCTTCCGGGCGATCGTGCGGACCTCGGTCCGCAGCTACTTCAGCCTGCCCCGCCGACAGGAGGCGCGTCCCGCCACCCTGCCGGTCGAGCAGATCTACCTTGAGTCTCGGCCCACCAGCGGCCGTCCCCAAGGCTGAGAAGGCCTCTCAGCGTCTCTCGCGGGGCGCTAACCGCCTCCCGCACTGCTCGGCAGCGGCATTTCACTCGTGGCGCCGTCGGAGGTCCATACCTTCACGATGTCGCGCATCGAGAGGATGCCGATCACGTCGCCCTCCTCGAAGACGACCAGGTGGCGGACGCTGCGGCGCGACATCTCGGCGGCGGCGTGCTCGAGGCTCCAGTCGGGGGCGGCGGCGAGCACCGACTCGGTCATGTGGCCGCCGACCGTCTCGACGTCCGGGTCCTCCCCGGCCCCGACCGAGAGCAGGAGGTCGCGCTCGGTGACGATGCCCGGCGTCGGCGCCTCGTCGTCGATCACCAAGGCCGCGCCGACATTGCGGTCGACCATCGCCTTGGCCGCCTGCCTCAACGTGTGCGACGGGCCCACCGTCACCGATACATCCGACATGCCATCCCTCACCTGCATCGCGGCCTCCTTCGCGGACGAGATTCCCGTTAGTGCGGATCGGTGCAATCGTACCCCGCCTTCGCCGACCGGCAAACGTCATCTCGACAGCCTCGACATATAGACTCCGGCGCGCCTCGCAGTATGCAGAACCTTCCTAAGCCCATTCGCCTGCTCGCCCCGCTCGTCGCCCTGCTCGCGGCTGTCGTCGTGATCTCCGGCTGCGGCACCACGAACGCCGACATCGCGCGGGGTCGCGTCCTCTTCACCAAGAACTGCGGGACCTGTCACGTGATGGCGCAGGCGGGCACCTCGGGCACCACCGGGCCGAACCTTGACGACGCCTTCGCCGCCGCCCGCGAAGCCGGTGGCTTCGACGCGGCCACGGTCGAAGGCATCGTCAAGGCGCAGGTCGACAACCCGCGCCCCGGCAACGGCAACCCGATGGCCACGATGCCCCCCCACATCGTCGAGGGCACCGATCTTGATGACGTCGCCGCCTACGTCGGCAAGTACGCCGGCGTGCCCGGCGCCGCGCCGCCGGAAGTGGAAGGTGGCGCCGGAGCCCAGGTTTTCGCCAACAACGGCTGCGGTGGCTGTCACACCCTGGCCGCCGCCAACGCGGGCGGCACCACCGGCCCGGACCTGGACGAAGTCCTCCCCGGCCAGTCGGAAGCGGAAATCGAAGAATCGATCGTCGATCCGAACGCGAAGATCGCGCAGGGCTACCCGCCCAACGTGATGCCGGACAACTTCAAAGAAACGATCCAGCCGGAAGAAATCAAAGAGCTGGTGGAATACCTGAGCGAATCCGCCGGCAAATCCGGCGGCGAATAGCCCAGGGCGGCCGAAGGGCCGCGGCGGTAATCATCTGAATATGTTCGCGAGCCTTCGAAACCGCTTCGAGATCTCCCCGCACCGCTACGCGCAGGTCACGACCATCGCGCTGATCGGCCTGGCGCTGATCGTCTTCAGCGGTGCCGCCGTGCGGCTCACCGAGTCGGGGCTGGGCTGTCCGGACTGGCCCCAGTGCTACGGGCAGGGCCAGCACCCCGAGCTCGAATCGCACGCGGTCATCGAGATGAGCAACCGGATCATCACCGGCCTGCTCGGCGTCGCGGTGATCGCCGCCTGCCTCCTCTCCTTCTTCCGCCGTCCCTACCGCAAGCACCTGGCCTGGATCGGCGTCCTCCTCCCCCTCGGCGTCATCGCCCAGGCGATCCTCGGCGCCCTGGTCGTCAAGTACGACCTGCGGCCGGAACTCGTGATGGGCCATTTCATCCTCTCGATGATGCTGCTGGACGCCGGTTTCGCGCTGTTCTGGTGCTCGCGCTACGAGCCCTGGGACCGGCGGCGCTCCTGGGACCGCAAGGGCGTCTGGGCGGTGCGCGGACTGGTCCCCTTGGGTCAGCTGACGATCCTCGCCGGGACGATCGCCACCGGCTCCGGCCCGCACGCGGGCGAGTTCGAAGGCCAGTTCGTCAAGCGCTTCACCTTCGAGGGCCACGACACGCTCGAATGGGTGGTCCAGCGCCACGCGGTGCTGGCGGCGATCTACGGCTTCGCGGCGATCGGCGTCTGGTTCTACCTGCGCCGTCCGGGCGGCGACCGTCGGGCGCTGAAACCGCTGACGCTGGTGCTGCTCCTGCTCCTGGCCCAGGGCGTCGTCGGCTACATCCAGTGGGAGCTCGAACTGCCGAGCGAGATCGTCTGGGTCCACGTCGCCCTCGCCACCTGCAACTGGCTGGCGATGCTGTGGACGATCGCCGCGGCGGGGCGGCTCGAGCCGCGCGCGGGCACGCCCGCCGTGGGCGAGCGCGGCGAGGCGCCCTCCGGCCAGCAGGCCTCGGCACCGACCGGCGCGGGCGCCGGAGCCGCCTGAGAGCACGGGGAGCGGCCGATGCTCCCCTTCTGGCTCTCGATCGGCTTCCTCAGCGCCGTCCAGGGCGTCCTCGTCGGCCTCCCCCGACCCACGGTCCCGATTCCCCTGCTCAGCCGCCTACAGGGCCGCTGGTGGGCCCTGGTGCTGCCCCTCTCGATCGTCGTCGCGATCGGGGCGATCGCTCTCGACTCGGCCTCCGCCGACTTCCTCACCTGGCTCGCGCTCATCGCGGTCCCCCCGCTGGCGGCCATCGCCCTCGACTGGATCGTCCACGGCGCGAGGCCCTGGTTCGCCCTCGCCGCGATCCCCCTCTTCGCGGTCGCCTGGGCGGCGAAGGGCGAACTGGGCGGCCAGAGCTGCGCCCTCTCCCTCTCGGCCCTTGCCTGCGTGACCCTCGGCTGGCTCCTGGTCTGCGTCGTCCCGGCCCGCTGGGTGAAGCTCGGCATCTACGCGATGGCGGTCGTCGACGCCTACCTCGTCTTCACCGAACTCCTCCAGGAACCGAACACGGTCCTCAACGCCGCCGCCCCCGCCGCCGACCTCCCGAAGCTGCAGCTGGTCAACTGGGGCTCCGCCCTGATGGGCTTCGGCGACATCTTCATCGCCGCCGTCCTCGGCGCCCTCCTCGCCCGCGACTCCCGCCTCCAGCTCCGCGGCGCCCTCCTCGCCGCCCTCCTCTGCTGCGCCTGGGACCTCCTCTTCTTCGCCATCGACACCACCCCCGCCACCGTCCCCATCGCCCTCACCCTGCTGACCCTGGAGCTCTGGGGACGATGGCAGCGACGCCGCCCGCAGGCGCTCAACCGTGAGTCAGGATGAGCGCCACGATCGAGATGAATCCCGCGAGGACGCCGCAGGTGAGCGAGATGTTCCCCGCGATCATCGTCCTGACCATCGAGTCCATCCGGTCGTTGGTCCTCTCCTGCCGGTCAGCAAAGCCACCGAGCCGCCGATTGACTTCGTCGAGTCGCCGGTCCGTCTCGGTGGAACGTTCCGCGCCTCGCTCCTCGATCCTGACCAGCCGTTCATCGATGCGCTCAAGCCACTGGTCAAACCTTTCGTCGACCCGGGCGAATTGTTCGTCGTTCTTCTCTTCGAGCCGAGTCAACTGTTCGTTGCTCTTCTCTTCCGACCTGGCCAGTCGTTCGTCGTACCGTTCGAACCTTTCGTCGATTCGATCGAACCTTTCTTCGGATCGGTCAATACTTCGGCCAGTTCCCCGCCGGTACTCCCTGCCATCTCCGCCTCCTCTCGCCTCTCCATCGTCATCGTCATGTGACGGAGGCTAAGGAGCAGATTTGCCTGTCCGAAACGGCGAACGTGCCAATTGTGTGCCAATTTCAGATTGGCCTAGCGTCAAGGTTTGTAGTCGGGTCCACCCCGTCGAGTGCGCGCCTCGCGCCACCAATTCCGCGTCCATCTATAGGCGTAGAAACACCCGATGATTGCCAGGACAAGCCCGTAAAGAGCCCCGACCAGACTGCCCGCCAACAACGCCAGCCCGATCGCCGACCCACCCGCCACGGCGAAGATCAACACCCATTTGAAGACGGCAGCCTCGTTGTAATTCATCTAGCCAACCCCCAGCGCCCGGATGGGCGATGGACGTCGCCCATCCGGGCGCGACTACAGGATGTAGACGGTGAAGAACACGATGATCCACATGATGTCGACGAAGTGCCAGTAGATGCCCGGGATCTCCACCCCGAGATGCTTCTCCGGGTCTTTGTCGAAGTGGCCGCGGAAGGCGCGGAGCGTCGCCGCGGTGAGCAGGCAGAGGCCGATGAAGACGTGGGCGCCGTGCAGGCCGGTCAGCGAGTAGAAGATCGTGCCGAAGGCCTCGGTGCGGGCGCTGAAGCCAAGGTGCACGTACTCGTTGATCTGCACGAATAGGAACGTCAGGCCAAGGATCCAGGTGAGGACCAGGCCGAGCTTCATCGCCGCTTTGTTGCCCTTGCGGATGCCCTCCAGGGCGTAGTGGATGGTGAAGCTGGAGGAGATCAGGATCGCCGTGTTCATCCCCGCGACCGCCACCGGCAGTTCGAACGGGTGCGGCGGCCAGGACACCGGGTTGACGACTACGCGAAGGAAGAAGTACGAGGCGAAGAACGACCCGAACAGCATGACCTCGGAGACGATGAAAAGCAGGATCCCGAGCGTCTGTTTGTCGATCCGGGAGCTGACATTCGCCTCCGGAGGACCGTGGTGCTCGTGCTCGGCGGCGTGACCGCCGGTGCCGTGGGGAAGCGGTACGGACGCGCTCTCCATCAGTGCTCACCTCCCTCTGCCACGACCGAAGCGAAGGCCGCGGGGGCGCGACCGGACTCGACGTGGCTGACCGGCTTGTCGGTGATCTCGCGGACCCGGCCGATCAGGTCGCTCTGCAGCCAGCGTGACTCCTGGCCGGCGAAGGTGGAGATCAAGATCTCGTCGATGCGGTAGAGCTCGATCGCGTTGCGGACCGCCTCGAAGGGGTCGTCGCCGGAGATCGGCAGGCCCGTCGCGTCGATGTCGGAGCGGTAGAGCTCGGCGAGCGTCGCGGCGAGGTCGCGGACCACCTGCTCCTCGGCGACGTCCTCGGCGCGCGGGCAAATGATCGTGTAGCGGTGCGGACGGGTCGCGGCGCGCTCCTTCAACCTCGTGACGAGGTCGGGCGTGTTGACGGTCTTCGTCGCCACCACCAGCACGTGGCTCAGGTCAAGCCGGATCGCGTCCTCTTCGACGCGCACCGGGACGTGGGTGAACTTGACGTCCGGCTCGGCGATCTCACGGCTCACCTCGACCAGGTCCTTGCGCATGATCCCGAAGCGGGTGTCGTAAAGCGCCGAGTAGAGCACCTCCGCGGGCTGGTTCGCGCGGATCGCGTCGTCCAGGGCGAGCTGCGGAGCCGGGTCGAGGACCTCGCCGACCGAGTCGATCCCGAAGGCGGCGAACAGCGACATCGTCACCTCCACCCGGGCGCGGGACGAGGCGTAGAGGTCGTCGCGATCGATCTTCGTCCCGATCGTCGGCTGGTTCTGCGGCGCGGCGACGATGACCTGGGACACGGTCCCGGCCTCTGTACGCGTGCGCACCGCCTCCAGCAGTTTGCGACCGCCCGCGACCTCGTTCAGGAAGACGAGCAGCGGACGCTTCTCGACGGTCTCCGCGGCGACGTCGCTCACGAGCCCACCATGGTCTGCCGGGTCGCCGGGACCTCGGCGCCTTCACCGGGCATGATCGCGTGGCGCGCGCCGGGGATGCCGTACTCGTACGGACCGCCGACGACGCGCGGGATCTCGTCGAAGTTGAAGACCGGCGGCGGCGAGGACACCAGCCACTCGATCGACTTGCCGCCCCAGGGGTTGGCCGGAGCCTTCGGCCCGAACCGCCAGGAGACGATCATGTTGTAGACGAAGATCAGCTGGACGGCGCCGAGCAGGAAGGCGAAGCAGCTGATCAGCAGGTTCCAGTTGCCGAACTGCGCGGCGTAATCGGCGACCCGTCGCGGCATCCCGTCCATGCCGACCCAGTGCATCGGGATGAAGGTGCCCCAGGTGCCGAGCAGGGTGCCCCAGAAGTGGATGCGCCCGAGTCGCTCGTCGTACATCCGCCCGGTCATCTTCGGGAACCAGTGGTAGAGGCCGGCGAAGATCGTGAAGACCGAGCCGCCGAAGAGCACGAAGTGGATGTGGGCGACGATGAAGTAGGTGTCCGACACGTGGATGTCGAACGGCACCATGCCCAGCATGACGCCGGAGATCCCGCCGATCGTGAAGGTCACGATCATTGCCAAGGCGAACAACATCGCCGTGGATTTCGTGTGGATTTTGCCGAAATAGAGCGTCCCCAGCCAGGAGAAGATCTTGATCCCGGTCGGCACGGCGATCAGCAGCGTGGTCAGCATCATCGGCACGCGCAGCCACGAGAACATGCCCGCGACGAACATGTGGTGGGCCCAGACCGAGTAGCTGAGCACGACGATCCCGATCAGCGCCAGCGCCATCAGGCGGTAGCCGAAGATGGGTTTACGGGCGTGCACGGATATGACCTCGGAGATGATCCCGAAGCCCGGCAAGATCATGATGTACACC
>Ga0153956_1001714_pt1 | contig 18263 bp, 19 predicted proteins | sample TSFL040MetaG_FD_104704 | JGI IMG/M metagenome (GOLD analysis project Ga0153956, IMG submission 104704) | Attine ant fungus gardens microbial communities from Florida, USA - TSFL040 MetaG | ecosystem: Host-associated > Fungi > Mycelium > Unclassified | place: USA: Florida, Wekiwa Springs...
GGAACCGTCGAAGAACTCGACCGTGCCGGCGGGCGATGCGCCACCGGTCAGCATGGCCGTGAGGGTCACGGTCGCGCCCAGCGACGGGCTGGCGGTGTCGGCCGAGACCGTGACGGTGGGAGCGGATTGGCCGACGGTGACGGTGAAGGCGACCGAGGTCGCCCCGGCATTGTCGGTGTCGCCGGCATAGACGGCGGTGATGGAATGCGCGCCGACGGTGAGTGCGGCGGTCGAGAGGGTCGCCGTCGTCCCCGAGAGGGTCTTCGTGCCGAGCGAGGTCGAGCCGTCGAAGAACTCGACCGTGCCGGATGGCGACGAGCCGCCGGTCATGGTGGCGGTGAAGGTGACGGTCGCGCCCAGCGCCGGGCTGGCGTTGTCGGCGGTGACCGTGACGATGGGCGCGCTCTGGCCGACGGTGACGGTGAAGGCGACCGAGGTCGCCCCGGCATTGTCGGTGTCGCCGGCATAGACGGCGGCGATGGAATGCGCGCCGACGGTGAGTGCGGCGGTCGAGAGGGTCGCCGTTGTCCCCGAGAGGGTCTTCGTTCCGAGCGAGGTGGAGCCGTCGAAGAACTCCACCGTGCCTGATGGCGACGATCCGCCGGTCAGTGTGGCCGTGAAGGTGACGGTCGCGCCGAGCGCCGGGCTGGCGTTGTCGGCTGTGACGGCGATGGTCGGCGTGGACTGGCCGACGGTGACGGTGACGGCAGCCGAGGTGGCTTCGGCATTGCTTGTGTCACCGAGATATTTCGCGGTGATCGAATGCGCGCCGAACGTCAGCGACGAAGTCTGGAAGGCTGCGGTATTGCCGGAGACGGTTCTCGTTCCGAGCGAGGTCGCGCCGTCGAAGAACTCGACCGTGCCGGTGGGCGATACGCCGCCGGTCAGCGTGGCGGTGAGGGTGACGGTACCGCCGAGCGCCGGGTTGGCGTTGTCGGCTACGACGGTGACGGTCGGCGTGGCGACGAGATAGGTGAAGCTATCTGTCAGGATTGTCTGCCCGCCCGGTGTCGAGATGGTTATATCGACGGCGCCGGCGGGATGGGCCGGGGTGATGATGGTGATTTGCGTGTCGCTATCGACGGTGAGGTCGGTTCCTGCCGTGCCGCCGAAGGTTACGCCGGTCGCTCCGGTCAGATGGGAGCCGGTAATCGTGACGGTCGTGCCGCCCGAGATGCTGCCATAGTTCGGCCCATAGCTGGAGACCGTCGGCGGCGGCTGGCTGACCGTCACTGTGATCGCGGCTGCGGTTGCGTCGGCGTTGCTCTCGTCTCCGCCGTATACGGCGGTGATGGAGTGCGCGCCGATGCCGAGCGTCGAGATCGTCAAGGTCGCCGTCGTTCCCGAGATCGTGCCGGTTCCGAGCACGTTCGCACCGTCCTTGAAAGTGACGGTTCCTGTAGGCGATGCGCCGCCTGTCAGGGTGGCGGTGAAGGTGACGCCCGCGCCGAATACCGGGCTGGCGTTGTCGGTCGTGACGGCGATGGTGGGTGTCGCCAGTTCGTAGGTGTAGGTGCCGGCGTTGCTGTCGCCGCCCGATGTGGTGACCACGACGTTGACCGCGCCCGCCGCGTGGGCCGGGGCTTTCACGGTGATCTTGCTCTCGCTGACGACCGTGAGGTCGGTCCCCGCCACGCCTCCGAAGGTAACGCCGGTCGCGCCGGTGAAATTGGTGCCGATGATCGTCACGATATCGCCGCCCGCCGTGTTGCCGCTTACGGGCGAGACGGAGGTGATCGTCGGGGCAGGCGCCGCCCGCGTCACCTCGATCGTGTAGCTCTTCCTCGTCGTTCCGTCCTCGGCCGTCGCCTCGACCGTGATGGTGTTGGGGCCGACATCGAGCTGGATCGGGGCGGTCAACGTCGAGCCGCCGGAGCCGCTATTGTTGGGGCCGGTGATGGCGAGGGCCGCATGGCTGTCCGCTGCCGTCGCCGTCACGTCGACCGAGGAGACGTTGTTTGCGACGGCGGCCGTGTAGGTGGTCGCGTCCGCGGAGAATACCGGGTCGAGCGTGCCGGTGCTCAGCGTCAGGCTGGAAAGCGCGGCGTCCGTGGAGGCAGACGAACCCTCCACGCATGTCACGGTTGCCTGAAGCTTTGTGTTTGGATCGTAGTAACTACCCCATGCATAAACAACATAGTCGTCACCATCTTGCGGTACAGTGAATGTGCTGTTTACATCAAGTTCATTTCCAGCCGTGGCCCGCTCTTCTAGGTAAGTAGTCTCTGCCGATTTTCCGCGATAAATCCCAAATCCAACCCCCAAAACTTCATCAGAATTACTGCTTGAGGATGAAACAACTCTGTAAGCGATTGTGTCTCCTGCCTTCAAGCTGAGGCCGGACAGAAACATTTGCTCTTGATCTTGCGCGGTGTAGCCGCCGCCGAATGCCGCGTTGATTGCTGAGCATCCATCCGAGGCGAATGCACCTTGGGAGAACGCGAGGGCCGCAAGCAGACCCGCGATGATGGGGAAGATAGCTCGTAGCGCTCTTCCCGTCTTGAACGCACACAACACGACGGCAAGGAAAATTAGCGCCAAAATCAAATTCGTCATCAAATGCCCCGTAAGCACTGCTTTTCCGAAAAGACACCGAACGGGATGCGCGCATCCCGCCAGTTCCGTCCCATGTCATTTGTCGCGGATATGCCGCTCCATTCCTGTCCTCGCCGCGGCTCGGGCCGGGTCGGCACGGACGGCAATGAATACCGGGAAATTCTATAGGTACGGCAATTCACAACCAAGGCCTGTGGACTTCCGGAGATGGAACGCCAGGGAACGTGAGGGAACGCCAGGGAACGAAATGCGTGCCAAAAATGCAACGATGGGTAGGATTCGCGAGAAATCGCAATCAAGCAATCGCTTAAAAGCCGTATGCACGAGATTTGCGGCCACGGAAATCGTCACGAATGTGGCAGGGCATGCGAATCAGTCCGAGCGCTTTCTCGTGATTTGGTCGAACGGCTGTAATCCAGAGCGGAAGGCCGCATGTCCTCGCGCCGTGCAAAATCCGCGGAACGACGGTGCTTTCATATCGTGGCCGCCGACAGAGCTTGATCTGCCGGCGGCCAAAGCGTCATCGATCAGGGCCTTTGCGGGAAGTCTCCCGTCACGACAATGCAGTATTTAAGGCCGAGGGATGGCGGCTGTATCCTGACGGGCTCCCGCGCCGTGGCCGCGGCGTTGCCGACCGTGACCGTGCCGGCAACAGCAGGGATATTGGCCGTGATCGCGCCGTTCCCCTGCGTTCCCGTCAGCCCCACCGTCAGGCCGCCGAGGCTTGCCGTGTCGGCTTGGGTACTCGACGCGACGTAGATCGGGGCCGCCATTGTGCCAATACCTCCCTGTCCGAGAAAGTAGCCGGTATCGGGGACCACCGTGCCGCCAATCTTCTTGGCGATAAGGGAGCCGGAAACGCCGAGCGTGCCCGCATTCGCAGGGATGTTGAGAGGCCACGTCTTCGTCGTGTCCGCCGTGAACGTGGCCATGTGCGTATGCGTGACCAGAGGGACCTGTTTCTCGGTCAGCGTGTAGGATATCTGCCCGAACTTCTGTCCCTGCGTGACGATCGCGCCGGTCGCCTTGTCCTCTCCGACCCCGACGATGCTTCGGGCCTGAAGATTGGGGAGGTTGAATTCCTTCCTGGTCGCATCGCCTCCGTAAGTCGTTCCAATCAGGGTGTAGAGACCCTGGTTCTCTTGACTGACGGTTTGGAGGGAGCCGTCGGCCGCGAGCGTGCCTTTCGGGCAATAATCAAAGGCGACGGTGCAGATCGTTCCTACGTATGATCTGCTGGAACAGGCCGCGGCGGGCGTGGCGGCAAGGAAGGCGCCTCCGCTGAAAACGCCGGCACTCAAAACGAGATTTGCCAGCGATAGGCCAGCGAGGCCGCTCCTGAATCTGGAAAATGCGGACATATCTTCGATCCTCTTGAAAAAGGTTTCAGGATGTTGCGATGGCCGCGCTCTTATGCGGTTTCGTCTTCGGCATCGCCGGGAACCTGATCGATGCCGACCGTGCAGCCGCTTGAGTCCGAGAAGGAAACGTAAAGCTTCTTATCCGCGCCATCGAGCCGCAGGGTGACCTTTCCGTCGTCGCTGGAGCTGATGTAGCAGTAGAAATTGTTCTTGATGGAAAAGGTGGCGCCGTTCATCACGCTGAACTTGATCCACCAATAGTCGAACGGACTGCCCGCGCCAGTCGTGTACGTGATTTGAAGCGGCCCCATTGTCTCCCCCGACCGAACGTTGTCGTAGGTAATCTGTTCCTGCTTCGAGGCGTCATTGCTGCGTCTGTGGCGGACCGTGACGGAGTAGAGATCCGAGCCCCAATCATTCTTGAACCATACGTATCCCAAGTGGTCGGTGCTGCCGACGCCCTCTTCCCCGGCCTTAGCGTCATGCGCGCATTTTTCGTTGCTGAAATCCTGATTGTTCATGGCTGGCTCCTTCTGGTTGAACAACGGCCGACAGTCTCGCCGCCAGATCAAAAATCGCCAAGACCAGCCGCTTTTGGCTGCGGGAACGCCAGGGAACGCGGCGTAACGCCAGGGAACGAAAAGCGTGATAAAAGTACCACTGCGGGAACAATTCGCCTGTTGCCGAAGCCGTAGGCCAGCATAGATATCAACTTCAAAGCGTGGGAAACCGCCGGAGCTTCGGCATGCCGCGAATCAGTCGGCAAGGGCCGGCAGCCGGATCGCGACCGTCGTTCCCTGACCCTCGGTGCTATCGATGCAGACAGTTCCGGCATGGGCCGCGACGATGCGGGCGACCAGCGAAAGGCCCATGCCCGACCCTTCCACGCCGGCGGCGTTGGATCCCCGCCACGAGGAACTGAAAGCCGAGCCGATCTCTCCGGGCGGAATGCCGATGCCCTTGTCCGCCACCGAGATCGCCACGTCTCCGTCATCGAGACGACAGGACAGGACGACCGGCTCGCGGCTCTTCGATCGGCTGAATTTTGCGGCGTTCTCCAGCAGGTTGATGATGGCAAGACCGAGCATGTCGGCGTCCGCTCGCACGCGCATCGACGTGTCGCTGGGAATATCCGTGACGATTGCACATTGCAGAAGATCACGGCCGCGCGCTGCCGCGGCCTCGGCGATGTCGCCGGCTGAAGTGCGGACCAGGACCGGCCGGAATGCCGACCCCTGTAGCCGCGACCGGGAAAGATTGACCTCCAGCACCTCGACGAGCCGCAAGATGCCTCTGCGCACGCGATCCAGCCGCGTATGGTTGGCCTCATCCGAAGGCGGCAGGCTAAGGCCGATATTGTCGACATGGGTGCGGATCGAGGCAAGTGGCGTACGGTATTGATGCGAGATCACTTCCATGAACCGGACCTGCTGTTGCTGCGACGCCAATTCGGCCTCCAATGCGTCTTCAGCCGTCTGTCTTGCCGCGACCAGTTCGCGCGTCCTCTCTTCCACCAGCTTTCGGGCTTGCTCCTCCGCCATCTGCGCGGCGATCAGCGCCTGCTGCTGCATCGCCCGGTTCAGGTTCTCCGCCGCACGCAGGCGCACGCCGAGCGCTGCGGTCAGGAGAATCGTTTGCAGGACGGAGGCGACGGCATAGAGGTGCACGGTCCAGACCGGCAGGGGAAGCAAATCCGTTCGCTGGACCATGACAGCGGTCACGCCGATCGCAAGCGCCGCGTAGGCAGCGGCCCTGAGTTGCGTGGCCGCTCCGCCGGCATTGGCCGTCCGGAAGCCCTGAAACGCGGCGAGCGCCGCCAGCCCGATGGTGGCGACATTGCCGACGGGGGCGAAGAGGTGGTGTTGCCCGAACATGCCGAAACCCATGCCGACCAGGCCCATGGCGACAAAGGCAAGAAAAATGCGGTAAACCCACCGGCTGTTTTCCTTGAGGTCGAGGATATGGATGGCGGCAAGCGTGCTGGTGATCAGGCTGAGCCAGATCGAGACGGCGACAAACCTGTCATTTCCCACCCCGCCGCCGGGAAACAGGAGCAAGCGGGAAACGCCGAGCGACCCCGTGTAGACGACAGCCACCATGAAGGTGGCGATCGCCAGCAGCAGGTTGCGGGGCTTGCGGTCATAATAGAAGAAGACGAGCTGAATGACAGCGAGAATTCCCATGCCGCCAAACCATATGCCGGCCATGAGAACGGATGCGGTCTCTCTGAAGGGGCCTTCGTCCTTGGCGTAGACATGAAGCTCGGTCGTCAGCGCCGAGTCCAACGCCGCCAGCCGGATATAGACCAGGGTCGGCTCGTGCGCGCGGAGATTGAGTTCGACGCTGTCGTCCAAACCGGAATGGCCGCCGCCCGGAACCGGGCGATGGTCGCCCGTCGCAACGTGGGAGAAATCGCCTGCAGCAGCCCCTGCGCCCTCCCGCCCGACGTAAATATCGATCAGGTCGACGAAGTTGGGCGTCATCGACAGGAGAACCGTTCTGTCCGTCTCGCTGGTAACGACGACGCGAAGCCACGCCGCCATTCTTCCATAGCCGAAATTAATGTCGGGGCGGGAGGCCGGTTCGAATTGCGCGCTGTCCAGCGCCAGCACCCGTTCAAAGGTAAGGTCGCCGCGTGGATCGGCGAGAATTCGGATGTCGAGCGAGGTGTCGGCGGCCATGGCTATCTGCGGCGATTGCACGAAGGCAAGGAAGCACGCGATTGAAAATGCCAGCAGCAATGAGAAGAGACGGGAAAAGCCGTGCACGTCGATGAGAACCAATTATCGATGACCGAAGAGCATGCTATATGGCATCAACTGTAGGTCAGAAAAGGCAAACGCTCCCACGTTTAGTTGAAAAATGTCGAATATCATGCAGCAACGCGGCCAAAAATTGCCTATCCCGCGAATCCTCCTGGTGGAGGACGACGACGATTTGCGAGAGGGGCTTGCCGAGAATTTGCGTCTCAACGGCATGTCGGTGACGGAAGCCGATTGCGGCGCGGCCTTTTATGAGGCCCGGCGTAAAGCGGCATTCGACCTGGCAATACTCGACGTCAATCTGCCCGACGCGAATGGGTTCGAGCTGGCGGCCAGCATGGCCAACGATCTCGGTCGCCCTGGCATCATCATGCTGACGGCGCGCACCGCGCAGGAGGATCGCATCCGCGGCTATTCGGAAGGGGCCGACCTCTACATGACGAAACCTGTCGCGGGTGAGGAACTGCTGATGGCGGTCCGCAATCTCGCGCGGCGCATCGATGGGCAGCAAAAGCCGGCACCGATCGAAAGCCCTGCCGGGTGGCGTCTCGATATTCCGGCGCGACGGCTCTTCTTTTCCGACGGGCGCTCGATCGGGCTTTCCGGACGAGAAATCTCGTTAATCGAGCAGTTCGCCGACCGGAACGGCGAAGCGCTTTCGCGGCAGGGGCTCTCCGAAACCCTCGGCTATGGAACGCCGGGGCCGGGAAACCGGGCGCTCGACGCTGCGCTGCGCCGGTTGCGGCTCAAGTTTGAAGAGGCCGGCCTCCAGCAACCGATTGTCAGCCTGAACAATCTCGGCCTTCGGTTCAGCGCTCCACTGACGAGTTTCACGGGACAGAGCAAAGATTAGCCGGGGTGTTCTGCCAGTCTGCCGCGAAAGCCAGGCCAACGAGTTCACCGTGGTCGAGGCTCCCGCGATGCCCGTCGAAGCCAGCAGATCGCGGGAGCCACCCTTGGGAGGGATCGGGGTTTATCCCTCACAGCAAGCGTTCAACCGGCCCCAACGCGACAACGAGGCCACCCGGTCGAGCGCGGCGCCCGCCCGCAACGCCGCTTTCTCGTCCGACTTAAGTACTCAAGCCTATTGAGCCAGTCGCCGGCGAATTTTCGGCGTGACTCGGCTATCCGAGGCTCGGGCACCTGGCCTCGGACTCGTCACAACTTCCGGCGGCATGCTTCCCCGGTCCTCGGCGAAATGTCGCCTGTCGAGTTCATTCCCGTGGCTGAAGAGGCCGGCCTGATCGTGCCGATTGGCGACTGGGTGCTCGGCGAAGCGTGTGCCCAGGGTCGGGCTTGGCTCGACGCCGGACTGCCGCCAATGACGGTGGCCGTCAACGTTTCAGCGCGAGCCGGCCACCTGGGTGGCGGCCATACTGGAACGCACCGGCTTCCCGCCCGACCTGCTAGAGCTGGAGTTGACCGAGTCGGTTCTTGTCCAGGATACGCCTGAAGGAGGCGAGGCAATCGCCACCCTGCGCAAGCTCGGGGTAAACGTTGCGATCGATGACTTTGGCACGGGCTACGCATCGCTGACCTATCTGCGGCGCTTTAACGCCACCACGCTGAAGATCGACCGCTCCTTCATCAACACGATGCTTACTGAGCAGGGCGACCTGGCCATCGTGCGTGCCTCCATCGCGCTCGGCCACGCCTTCGGCCTCAAGGTGATTGCCGAGGGCGTGGAGACCGAAGCGCAACGCGATTTCCTGCGGACGCTTGGGTGCGACCAAGCTCAGGGATATCTGATTAACCCGCCGTTGAACCCCGACGCGTTTGTGGCGCAGCTCGCCAAAAGGAGAATGCGTCGGAAGCCGGCCCTCAAATCAGTGGCCGCCTGAGAGAGGTATGGGCTGCACATTGCCCCTTTCTCTCTTATCGAGAAAGGGGCCGTCAAAGGCTCTTCAGATATTCGACCAGAGCCCACCGGTCGGCATCGCTCAACGAGCCGACGTGGTATTCGTGACCCTGATTGCCATTCCCATCGATTGGCCCTCCATCGCCATCGGTGGTTTTGAAGAGGAACGTGGCCGGTCCATTGTCGACGTCGGAGACATAGCCCACCCGCTTCGGATCATATTCCCGATTGCCGACGTAGAACTGGCGCGGGCGTTCCTTGGCCGGAAGCAGGAGGTCGTAGAGCGTTGGCACCGATCCATCGTGCAGATAGGGCGCCGTCGCCCATATACCGTCGAGCGGGCGGGCCTTGTAGGCAAGGAACTTGTTGTCGGCATTCAGGCAGAGCCGGTAGCGCTGATCGCGAATGGAGCGCGGGCCGCCCGACCAGACATGGTCGATGACCGTCGGCGGCGGCGTATCCCCCCCGAAAATCTTCCCCAAGGCGATCCCAATCAATTCGGTCTTCCGATTGTACATCGCGCCCTTCACTGCACCGGTCAGCGCGTCACTGACAGGAATGAGGTCGTCCGCCTTCGTGTTGCGGTCCGTCAGGTTCCCACGACGCATAGCATAGGTATAGGCGTTGCAGGCCATCCAGACATCTGTGATGTCAGTCTTGTCGGATGCTGTCCTGAAGAGTTGCATTCTCTCCGTGTCGTGCGTTTCGGTCGTCGAGATATGACAGTTTGAACAGTTCGCCTCAAAAAGTGCAGCGCCCTTCGATGCCAGCTTCCGGTCGATCGGCGGAAACTCGCGCGGCCATTTCGGTGGCTGGAGCTGCTTGACCAAGCTCTCCATCCGATTCAGATTTTTGATATCTACGCTGGAGACATAGCCGCCGAACGAGGAAAAGAGGCCTGTCTGCGGAGCGATCATGATTTCGCCGAAGACGCCCAGAACTTCGCCCGTATTGCGGCCGATGGCGCCGTAGTCGAAATCGCCTGCCCGAAGACGGATCTTGCTGTTCGGGGCGATCCCGTTCCACTGGACCGACGACTGGCGTTGAATGTTCCATAGAAAAGGGAAACTCACCGGCGCGTCCGCCGGATTTGCCATAGAATTGTCCGAGCCGGAGAAGAGCACGATCTTGTTGAAGATGTGCCCGAACGCATCGACGCGGCCGAACCCGTAACGGAGCGGAGTTGTGTTCAAGGCATCAGTGCGTTCCTGCCATTTGATCATTCTCCCCAATTCGGCTTGCAGCAGGCTGCGGTTCGTGGCCGTGTCCTTTCCCTTCAGCACCCGGCTCGCGAAGCGGTTCCATTTTTCTTGGTTGGATCGGGTTGCGTTCAACGCGGCGTCGATGGTTTCGATCAGCGATTGGAAATCGGTCAAGCTCGGGCCGCCGTCGACGCGGAAGCTGGTTCCCTTATAGGTAAGCTGCGCCGTATGGCACGCCGAACAATTCATCCCAACCCAGGGCTCGGCCTGATGGCCGCCGCGCTGGCCCTGATACCAGCGAAGCTTGGTCACGGCAAAGGCGTCGTCGTCTTGCCGGTCGATGGCAAAGCCGATGGGATATCTGTGCGATCCATCAGGCGCCGGCAGATAGCCGAATGTGGCGAGAAATGCCGGGTCGGCAAGCATTGCCGTCGACGTCGGCTGCTCAAGCGCGTCGAACCACGCTTCAGGCAACAGCCGCGAGCCTTGCGAACCCCAATACCAACCGTTGCGATCCTGTTGCGACCAGCCTTGCGGGAGCACTTTCTCCGCGCCGAGGCCGGGTTGCGCCGACGCGATGGCAAGTCCCGCCAGAAGGCAAATTTTGGCAAGTCTGTTCATAATCCCCTCCCCGATGATGAGCCCCGTCAACGATGCGTAACATGCAATTTGAGCGTGAGAAAGGGAGGGAAATCGCCGCTCATACTTGGTGGGGAAAGGATGAAAAAGGAGAAAGAAAAGAAGAAATCCGCTCGCAGATCGGTCGCGCCGTCGCCGCTATCGCTCAACCGTCACCTTCGCGATCCCAGCCCCGCGTCCTTCGCAGGGCCGAAGGCCCCGCTTGTCCCGCATGGCGGGGATGCTCAGCCGCAGTTGCGCCGGCCTGACCGCTCTGCGGTCCGGGAGATGTCTTCGGGAAAAAGAAGACACGAGAAGGACCGGCAGAGGGCCGCGTCCGCACCCCGGAAAGGAATATCCGATGCAAATCATGAAGGTCGACCCGCGCGCGCTGAAGGACAATCCCGACAAGACGCGGCAGACGAAATCCAGCCCGCAGGAAGATGCGCTGCTGCTGGCGACCATCAAGGCTGTCGGCATCGTTCAGCCACCCATCATCTTCCCCGAACGCGACGGCGGCAACGGCTACATCATCGAATCCGGTCATCGCCGCGCCCGCCTTGCGATCGCCGCCGGCCTCGAGGAAATCGACGTTCTTGTTGTCGAGGCCGCCAACGACAACGGCGTCATGCGGTCGATGGTGGTGAACACCGCCCACGCAGCCCTGAACCCCGTCGACCTCTGGCGCGGTATCGAACGGCTGGTGGCGCTCGACTGGACCGAAGAGGCCATCGCGGCAGCACTTGCCCTGACCGTTCGCCATGTCCGCAAGCTGCGTCTGCTCGCCAACCTCCTGCCGGCCATGCTCGACCAGATCGCACGCGGGGATATGCCGAGCGAGCCGCAGCTTCGCACCATGGCCGCCGCGACGATCGAGGAGCAGAAGGAGGTCTGGAAGGCCAGAAAGCCGAAGAAGGGCACTACGGCCGACTGGTGTTCGATCAACAATGCGCTCTGCAAGACGCGCATGTTCGCGCGAGATGCAAGTTTCGGGGATGACCTTGCTGCTGCCTACGGCCTCGAATGGACCGATGACCTGTTTGGTCCAGCCGACCAGGACAACCGCTACACGACGGATGTCGAGGCTTTCCTCGGTGCGCAGCAGGAGTGGATGACGGACCACTTGCCGAAGGGCGGCACGGTTGTCGAGGTTAATTCCTACGGCCAGCCCGATTTGCCGAAGAAGGCCGAGCGTGTTTACGGCAAGTCGCAGAAGGGTGATCACATCGCGATGTATCTCGACCGCGGGGGCAAGGTCCAGTCCGTCGTCTATCGGATGCCCGAGGCCTCGAAGCCGAAGGGCAAATCCAGAACGGCCGTCGGCGGAGCGGGCGAGGTACACGACGGTCAGGTCGTTGTTTCCAGGCCGCGCCCGGATGTGACGCAGCACGGTTATGACATGATCGGCGATTTCAGGACCGACGCGCTTCACGAGGCGCTCGGCCGCGCGCCGATCGAGGACGACATGCTGATCGCCCTGCTGATCCTTGCATTCTCCGGGTTGAACGTCCGCGTCGACTCCGGAGCCGATGGTACTTTCTACAGCGGTACGCGCCTCAAACGTCATGCCGCGATGCTCTTTGACGGCGAGGGAAAATTCACCTTCGACATGGACACGGTGCGCGTTGCCGCCCGCTCGACCCTGGTTGATGTGTTGTCCTGCCGCCGCAACGCATCGAATAGCGGCGTCGTCTCCCGGATTGCCGGCGATGCGATCGGCGCGGATGCCTTCCTGCCGAACATGGGAACGGTCGACTTCCTCGAATGCCTGTCTCGCCAGGCGCTGGAAGCGTCTTGCGCCGGAACGTCGGTTCTGCCGCGCCAGCGTGTTCGCGATACGCGTGCCGCTCTGGTCGACCATTTCAAGGATGGGTATTTCGTGCATCCGGTCGCCCTGTTTGCGCCGGACCCGCAGGATCTCGCGGATCTTCTGAAAGCGCGTGATGTCGCCGATACCGGTGACGAAGAGGCGGCAGCAGTCGAGGACGGTGCTCAGGCAGACGGGGAAAGCATCGCCGAGGGCCAGTTGAGCGCTCCTGACCGTGGTGACGACGATGCGGTCAGCATCGACGAGGTCGAAGCCGCCTACGGCATAGCCGCCGAATAGCCGGGACGACCCGTGTCCGAAGGACTTTCCATCTCCGATCGAATTCGCCGCCGCCGGACGAACCGGCGGCGGTTCTATTTTCAGCACACTTCAAACGGAAGGAAAATGCGCGTGACTGCATCGTTTATCTACGATCTCGTTCCCATCGGCTCTATCGTCGCCTGGAGCGATGGGACGCCCCGGCCGCCGCAGCGCCACAGGAAGAAGCTTTCGACGTGGCAATCGAATAACAATCGCGGCCGGATGATCCGAAAGGAAGGAGCCCGCGCCGGTGGAACCCACGGCCTCCCGTCGGCCTTCACCATTCTGGAGGGCGACCTGGAAGCCAAGGGCATTATCGTCGTGAAGATCCTGCGGACGTTTTCCATCGCCAGCAACCTGAACTTCACGGTCATCGAGCGCCCGAAAATCGGATCGATACGGGTTTTCGACCGTCCTGGTCCCGGCGCCGAGCTTGTTCATCTTGCCCCAAGCAAGGCCGATGCGGAGCTTTGGCTCAAATCACACGGTCATCCGCGTGCCGTCTTCGATGAGGTGACCGCCGACGAGATCGCCGCACTCACGGATGGCAAGGTCGCGGCATAGCCACCCCGTGCCATCCGCGCTTCGGCGTCACATCTCAATCTCCAGGAAACGGCGCACAAACCGTCAATCGAGCCGCCGCCGGCATCACCGGCGGCGGCCTTGTTTCATCACAACAGCATAGGAGGACAACATGTCCGCAATCACAATTCTCGACCACGCGCCGATCGGCGCGGTGATAGAATGGTCCAATGGCCTACCCCGGCCGCCCGAACATCACGTCGACGCCCTGTTCGACTGGAGGCGGGACAACAGCAGGGGGATACTGATCCACAAACACGGTGACTCGGCCAGCGGACATTATTCTCGATTGCCTCACTTCACGGTGCGGGACGGCAACACGAACCAAGTCTTCCTTGTCGATTCCCCCTATTATTTCCGTGTCATAAGCCGGCCAAAGGTCGGCTCCGTGCGGATATTCGGCGATGGTCATCCCAATCCAGTTCTTTTTCATCTCGTAGAGAACCGGGCGGATGCGAATGCATGGCTGGTTTGCCGCGCACTTCCCCCAACGGTGGTTCTGAGCGAAGTCGAGGCCGACGAAGTGGCCGCCGATCACGTCGAAGGGAGGGCGGCATGACCAGCGCTCCACTCTCGGCCCCGCCGGTTGACGTTTCCGAACATTCAGGTGTCGAGTTTGGCCGAAGCGCCGAGGACTTCCCTGTCGCGCGTGTCGGCGATCTCTTCTTCGCCTTGCTGACCGGTCAGCGAGACCAGCACTTTCTTGCCAGCGCCTGGCGTGCGCGGCGTCCATTGGCGGAACTCCGACGTGATGATTTCTATTCCCATGATGGTCCCGTCGCAGACGAAGCGGCATTTCGGAACCGGATGATCGAACACGCGGAACAAAGCCGGCAGCTTGCTGCTCTCTCCCGCCAGGCCGTGCGTATGAACTGCAACACGCCTTGGGGACCGTCGCACGGCGCGACCGTCTATGCCGATGGCGTGGTAGCCCATACCACGGCTGGTCATGGCGGTTTTGTGTTGTCGCCCGCACGCAATGCCAAGGTCCATCCCATGCTCCGGGCCGTGGATGGCTGGTATGAGGAAGATGTGTGCTGGGCGGCTGTTGCCCTTACCTTCCCTGATCTTTTCACGACCTACGAGCGCCGATGCGCGGAGCGCACGATCAAGGACAGCTTTCCCAATGCCTGGGAGTCGATCACTGGCGAAGCCCTTTTACCCGGCGAATCCGACACGAAGGATCGGCGGGTGTTCGAAAACGAACATGCCGCCGACTGGATCGTCACGTCGGCAATCCTGTCGGATCATTGCCCCGGCATGACGGAGGTAATCGCCGTTCTCGGCGGGAAAGATGCCGCCGGCAAGGAGGAGCGCCGCTTCCTCGTACCATCGACGGAATACAATGTCGGCCGGTTCGGCTTCGTCATCGATCAGGACCATCATGAAGCCTATGACGGTCCTTCCTCCTTTATCGGCTGGCAGCGGAGGCGGGCATCATGATCGTCCACCCGAGTCGACAGGCGCAGCTTGCTCGTATGGAGGAAGCGCGCAGGCAGATACAGCGTCAACTCGACCTGATCGAACGGCAGATCACGCGCCGGATGACGGCGCTGATCCCGGAACTCCATCCGCGGCGAACGGCTTACCGGCGCGGCAAGGTGCCGGAGCCGGCAACTTTCCTCGAGCGCTACCGGTCGAACCTTGCCGCGATCACGGCAGAACGCCAGCCGGAAATCGATGCCCTGGCCCGAAAGCTTGCCCGGCAGGACCAGGCAATAGCTCGGATGCGCGAACGGATCGGCAATCCGCCGGGCCTTGCGGCGTGACCCCGTTCAGCGCCAACGGTCGGCGGTTTCGTTGCCATCGGTGCGGCCAGTCATGGCCGGACCACCCCGTCACGAGGGTTGCCTGCCCCGTGTGCCGCGCGGCGCCCGGCGCATGGTGCCGGCGACCCTCTGGGCATCGCGCCATGGACCTGCATGTCGATCGCGAACATGCCGCGCTCGCCAAAGGCGTCCTTCAAAAGCGTCCGGGGGCCGGCAAGCCCGGCGAACAGCCACCATCCAAAATCATGTCACCAACGGAGGCCGAAATGCCCACCTATACGGTTGAAACCACCGCTATCATCGCCGACAACGTGGGAGCGTCGAGATGAGCGGACCCGACGATCTGAAGCTTGGCCATTGGGCTGCGACCGCTACGGTCAACAGCACGAGGCGAAACCTGTTCTATCTCGAGCCGGGCCGGGAACGTCATATCGGCACGCTGATTGGCGGATCGCGAACAGGCATCGCGCAGTTCGATGCCGATTGCGAGCATATCGTGCGAGCGCTGGCGCATTACGATGCCGCGATCGCTGTGATGCGCCAACATATCGTTCCTGAAGCTGTGTGCGATCTCGACCGCTCTGGCAATGCGGGGGCCGGTGCGGTAGGCTCCCGTGATGGCGTCTGTTGGAGGAAGATCGAACATGGATGAGGCGACGCGCGAAGCCTTCGGCCGGCTGCTGACAATCGCTCGCTCGGATACGGGGCAGGCACGACGCGTCGCGTCTTTCATTCTGGCCTGGTGGAACGCCGACAGTCTCGGCGGGTTCGATGTCGCGGATCTCTTCGCGGTCGACCGCGCCATTGCCCGAGATATGTCGACGGTCTTTGCTTATGTCGCCAATCGGCGGGAGCCGGAGTATCCCACCCGCTATCAATCCGAGATCGAGGAACTGATCCGGCAGTGGCGGCCGGAGATTTGGGCAAAGGCAAGCGAGACCAACTGAAGCACCAAACAGTCGTGATCGTCGTGGTGAGAATCGACGGCGATGTGCATCTTGTTCGGAAGGGTTTCTTCCCGGCGGTTTTCTGTTGAGATCAGGCCCCTCCGGCTTGCCCTTCGGTTTGCTGCGGTCTGAACCGGCGGCTGTTCGTTTCAAGGCCGCTATCGCGCCGCAAGCGGCCGGCACCCCCTCCCTTTACAAAGCAAACTCGCGTCCCGCTGCAAGGGTGGACCCTTGCCGGGCCGCAAGCCCGCTTCGCTTGTTCAGGTGTTCCGGACCTGTGAAACGCCCGTCTTCCGCCGGTTCCTTTTGACCGCACCGAAGGGCAAGCCGGCAGAAGCCGGACCCGCTTCGGAGGAAACCGCGAAAGGAAGAAACCATGGCCAAGGCCGCACAGCAACCCCGTCAATCCGCCCGCGTCGTCGCGCTCCGCAAGGGCGCATCCCTCGAAATGGTCCGCCTGACCTGCCCGGACGCCGCCCAGGCCGAACGGATCGCCGAAACCTTCGGGACCGCTTTGATCGACAGCGACGGGATCCGCGAACTCCACGATCGGCTGATTGTCGAGACCGCCGATAGTCTCTCCGAAGGTCTTGGCGAGCGGGCGATGCAGATCCATCTCCAGCGCATTGTCGGAGCCTTCGTCGGCTCGGCCCACGGTGCCGGTCAGTTTTACAGCCGCGCCGTGACCGAAGCCCGTGACGCCTCAGCGAAGGCGGCCAGCGACGACCGCGACAACGATCGCGACGGCATCGTCGGTTACGACAGCAACGCCCAGCGCAAGCGCGAGTTTGCGGCCGACATGGGCGTCCAGGCCCACGCGCTCCGGATGGCGGCCGAGGGCGCGGTCAAAGCCTACGAGCACGTCGTCGGCGAAGCCTGGAAGCCCTTCGACCGCCCGGTCGACAATCCCGGCCAGACGCTCGATCGCAAGGCGGCCGATGCGCAGATGGCGGCGTTTGAGTAAGCCGCCATGGGCGAGGCTCCGGCCTCGCCCAATTTCGCTCTCGAATTTCGAGCCGGCTTCGCAAGAGGCCGGCCTTTCTCTATGCCGTTGTCGCTCCGCGACCGCGCGGGCTCAACGGGAACCGCTCCGCATCGTCGTTCCAGGGGTCGAAGATCGTCGCGCCCGAGGGGCGGGTGTCCTTCACATTGCGCGTGACGAGATAGAGATCGTGTCGGATTGCCGTCGCCGCAAGCATCGTGTCGATCACCGGCGGAGCATAACCGCTCTCCCGCTTGACGTCTCCGGAGATCCCTCCCCATAGCCGCACAACGCCATCATCCAGCGAAAGGACGCGTCGACCGAAGCGCTCGGCGAGCGCGTCGCGGGCCGCGATGTACCTCGGCCGATCAGGATGATCGTCCGCAAGATTGTGGATGCCCTTGTCGTATTCGGCGAGCGTCAGGACGCTGATGTGGAAGGTCTCCTCATCCTGACCGGCGGCCCAGCTCCTTACCGAGGGCGCGCCCCGCGGATTGATCAGCGCGGCGACGACGTTGGTGTCGAGCAGCCAGCCCTTCAAAGCTCGACATCCCGGCCGCGATCCATTTCGCGTTCCAGATCGAGACCGCCGAGATGCAGGCTTTCCATGAATTCGACAAACGGCGCACGTGGCTGGCCCGGCACGAGCCGGTCGAACTCCTCGACGCTCATGACGACGACCGCCTCCTTGCCGCGTACGGTTACGCGCTGCGGGCCGTCCTCACGTGCGTGCCGCACCACCTCGCTGAAGCGCGCCTTGGCGTCTTCCAGCTTCCACCATCCGGCTGCATTCCGCCCATGGGCATCTTTCGTCTTCGCCAATTCCATGTTCTTGCCCATCGCAGGCTCCTAGTCAGATAGTCAGATATGTAGCACGCCGAACGCTCCTTTTCCAGACCCGGTCGGCCGGGAAGGGAGAGGAGCGTGTCTCCGACCCCGTTTCCGGCTGTGGTCCTGCCGGGGCCGGCGGCGCGCGCAACGGCTTTGCCGTCCTTCACTTCGTTTCGGCCCAATGACCACGCAGTCGCGCCAGCGCGACCGTGATCGTGGTCGGGTGCGCGCACCTGACCCTCCCCGGCTGAGGGACCGCCGCAACGAGGTCGCGATCCGCGCGGCCTCTGAAACGGAGAGAGAAAATGAAAGCAGATAAAGCGCGTGCCAGAAACAAGGAAACCCTGTTTGCGCTCCTCGAAACGTTGGGTGTGACGCAGATTTCCGTCCAGTTCGATGGCTATGGTGATAGTGGCCAGATCGAGCACGTCGAAGTGCACAGCGGCGATTCCGTCGTCGAATTTCCGGATCCGACTGTTCGTTTTACACGTATCGATGGAGATGGAAGCGCTGTCGAGCAATCGCTCGAGGATGCCCTGGATTCAAGATGAAGGCTCTTGAGCGGGAGAACCGCGAGCTTCGTCAGGCCAACGAGATTTTGCGCAAGGCGTCTGCTTATTTCGCGATGGCGGAGCTCGACCGCCCCTTCAAACGATGATCTCGTTCA
>Ga0153956_1001715_pt1 | contig 18257 bp, 8 predicted proteins | sample TSFL040MetaG_FD_104704 | JGI IMG/M metagenome (GOLD analysis project Ga0153956, IMG submission 104704) | Attine ant fungus gardens microbial communities from Florida, USA - TSFL040 MetaG | ecosystem: Host-associated > Fungi > Mycelium > Unclassified | place: USA: Florida, Wekiwa Springs...
AGGCAACGAGCAGGCGAAAACTGTATTTCTAAAACTTACTGACTGGGCAAATGATGAAATAGCCGGCTTAACCGATCGGCAAATACAAAACATGCTGAATGCAGAGCATGGTGGTATGAACGAGGTATTTGCTGATGCATACGCTTTAACCGGAAATCAGAAATACCTAACCCTTGCAGAAAGATTTTGCCATCATCAGATCCTCGATCCGCTAGAACGCCATGAGGATAAATTGAACGGCCTACATGCCAATACCCAGATTCCTAAAGTCATAGGCTTTCAGCGTATTGCCGAGTTGAGCAAGGATACCGCATATTCATCAGCGGCGCGGTTTTTCTGGCAAACGGTGGTTAATAACCGCACCATCTCTATTGGCGGCAACAGTGTGCGCGAACATTTTAACCCATCTGAAAATTTTGCGTCCATGTTAGAATCGGAACAAGGCCCCGAAACATGTAATAGCAATAATATGCTTAAATTATCAAAAATGTTGTTTATGGATGAAGGCAAACCGCAATATATTGATTTTTACGAGCGACTACTTTATAATCATATCCTTTCTTCACAAAATCCGGATAATGGTGGGTTTGTCTATTTCACACCTATCCACCCGCAACATTACCGGGTTTATTCTACAGCCGATGAAAGCTTTTGGTGCTGCGTTGGCACCGGTATGGAAAACCATGGCAAGTATGGCGAATTGATATACACCCATAAAAATGGTAACATTTATGTAAACCTATTTATCCCTTCAACGCTAAACTTTAAAGAAAAAGGCATCAAGCTAATCCAGCAAAATAATTTCCCCGACCAGGAGAGCACTTCGTTATTAATAGATGTAGCTGCAGGAAAACGATTTACCTTATTTATAAGAAAACCGTATTGGGTTAAAAACGGCGGTTTTGTAATTAAGCTGAATGGCCAAACCGAAACCAACTTGGTTAAGGCAGGGCAATATGTAGGCATTAGCAGGATCTGGAAAAAAGACGATAAAATTACAGTTTCACTCCCGATGAAAACTTTTGAGGAACGCCTGCCCGATCATTCGGCATGGGTTTCATTTGTTCATGGCCCTATTGTTTTAGCCGCACCTACTGATACTACCCAAATGCCGGGCTTGTTTGCTGATGGTAGCCGTTGGGCACATATTGCTGGCGGTCCGATGTACCCGCTTGCCAAATCGCCACTATTGATTGAAGGAAATTTGAACCCGGTAAACCAGCTTCAGAAGATCGATAGTAAAAACATGGAATTTACGATGAGTGCTATAATTGAGCAGCCTGAATTTAAAAACCTTAAGTTAATTCCGTTCTATCGCGTGCAGAATACGCGATACATGTTATACTGGCCAATTACTTCAAAAGACGAAGTAGAGATAGAAATTAAAGAATTGGCAGCACTTGATGAAACCTATCTTAGACTTGCCCCACGAACTATTGATCAAATTTTCTTTGGTGAGCAGCAATCAGAAAATGATCATAAGTTGCAGGCCGACAATAGTCAAACAGGTCTCAGCCATAATACACACTGGCGTTCCTTTTCAGGGTACCTTAATTTTCAAATGCGAACTTCTCCTGCAGCCAAATTTTTGAGAATAAGCTATTATGCAAAAGATAAAAACCGCTCATTTGATGTGCTGATAAACAAATTAAAGGTTGCTCATATTGTTTTAGACGGTTCTGGCGCTGACGATTTTGTAAGTGCTGAATATCCTTTGCCCGCGGCTATAAGCGGACCTTTACAAATAGAGCTTATAACTACAGGCAACCAGCAGACTGCTTCAATTTGTGAGGCAAGAATCTTAAAATAAGTTTCTGATAAAAATACTTAACATAAGAATAGCTTAGGAAAAATCAGAAATGAAGTTTATTTTCATCACTACTCTATTTGTTACAAATCGTGTATTTTTATATTTATTGCTTCAGGACGCATTTATTCATAAAGCAGTATTTTGTGACGTTCAACTAGGTAAACATTCTTTAAAATGCGGCCGTTTATCCCATTATCCCCTTGTTGTAGGGTCGGACATTGCAGATTATAATTAATGATGAAGGAGATGCAACAACTCTCCAAACAAGTGTTGTCATAAATTCCTGTATTAAATCTGTTTTTGTTAAAATTTTGTCTGGTAATGCTAAAAATAGAAGACACTTGCCTTATAAATTTGAGGCTATTAATTAGCCTGAATTCATTTGATCTTCAGTAATTTATTGGCATCTATTATTTAATAGAGTGACATTATTACGCCATTTATAAAGGTTTGGTGTTTTAGAAAACCCGCTGACCTTGGCAGCAGTTAATAACCAAAACCAATCGCGGATATTTTAAAGTCGGCGACAACAAAAGCTTTGTATAGGTAACCGGCTGATAGTGGGTAACCTAGTGATAGTTTGAAGTCGTGGGTAACGGCGATGCACAAATTTATAAAGGAAGGACTTCAAGCTTTGTGATTTGAGAACAAGTATAAAACAAAACAGCAACCCAAAAATGAACAAAAAACTTATCTATTTATTCCTACTTTTAATTAGTATAAGCTTAATTGGCAACGCGCAAAGTTTTCAAAAAACTGATTTAGGTATCAAGTCCGAGATCAATTCGTCATTGATTGAAATACAGTTTTATACGCCGTCAACCGTGCGGATAATAAAATGGCCCGATTTAAACGCTAAGTCTAAACAAAGCTTGTCTGTTATAAAACAACCGGAAAAGGCAGCATTTACTGTAACACAAAAGAGAAACGAAATTTTACTTAAAAGCAGTGAATTAGTTGTAAGATTGAATACCAAAACAGGCAATATTTTATTTGCTACAAATAATGGTAAACCACTTTTAAATGAAAAAACACCGGTTGCCCTATTCAGCAAGGTTAATGATGCCGGCAACGAGACCTACTCCGTTGCGCAAAGTTTTGCCCTTGATAAAGAGGAAGCAATATATGGCTTAGGCCAGCATCAACGCGGCAACCTCAATCAGCGTAACCAAGTGTATAAAAATATGATACAGGGAAATACTGATGATGTAGTGCCATTCTTTCAATCAATAAAGGGGTACGGCGTTTTTTGGGATAATTACTCGCCAACGACTTTTAGTGATACGCCTGATGAGACTTTCTTCAAATCGGATGTAGGGGAAATGATAGATTATTACTTTATGTACGGCCAAAATGCCGACGGGGTGATAGCTAAAATGCGCGATCTTACCGGACAAGCCCCTATGTTTCCTTTATGGACCTTCGGTTTCTGGCAAAGCAAAGAACGCTATAAAACACAGGATGAATCTGTTGATGTGGTAAAAAAATATCGTGAATTAGGTGTGCCAATTGATGGTATCATACAAGACTGGCAATATTGGGGGAATAATTACTTATGGAACTCGATGGAGTTTTTAAATGTTGAATACCCTAACCCTCAAAAAATGGTGAACGACGTGCATAAACTAAATGCACACCTAATGATTTCAATATGGTCATCTTTCGGCCCGGAAACAAAACAGTATAAAGAGATGAAGCCTAAAAACATGATCCTGGATTTTCATACCTGGCCCGAATCCGGCTCGGAATTATGGCCCCCCAAGCTGGATTATCCTTCAGGCGTACGCCCTTATGATGTTTACAATCCCGAAGCCCGTGATATATTTTGGAAATACTTGAATAAAGGCCTATTCTCTTTAGGCATGGATGGATGGTGGATGGACTCGACAGAACCTGACCATCTTAACGCCAAGCCAACAGATTTCGACATAAAAACATACCTGGGGTCGTTCCGTAAAGTACGTAATGCATTTCCTTTAATGGCGGTGGGCGGGGTATCAACACACCAGCGCGCAGTAAGCTCAGATAAACGCGTATTTATCCTTACCCGGTCTGCATTTGCGGGACAGCAGCGTTTTGGTGCCAATACATGGTCGGGCGATATAACTTCCTCATGGGAAACATTGCAAAAGCAAATACCAACCGGTCTGAATTTCTCTTTAAGCGCAATACCTTACTGGAACGCAGATATAGGCGGTTTCTTCCTTACAAAATACAGGAAAAAGCTGGCCGATCCTGAGTTTCGTGAGCTGTATGCGAGATGGATGGAGTTTGGCGCTTTTACTCCTATGATGCGTTCGCATGGCGCCGATGCACCCAGGGAAATATATCAATTTGGTAAAGCCGGCGATAAAGTGTACGATGCTGCCAGCAAATTTATTAAAATCAGGTACAGTTTGCTTCCTTACATATACAGCACCTCCTGGGATGTAACCGCTCATCAATCAAGTATGATGCGTGCGCTATTTATGGATTTTGCCGCTGATAAAAATGTTTGGAATGCAACCGACGAGTACATGTTTGGAAAATCAATATTAGTAAACCCCGTAACCAGGCCTATGTATGTAAAGGCAGGGACAAACGGCATGGAAGAAGACTTCGATACAGTGAAATCGCAGGAAACCTATTTACCAGCAGGTACGGTGTGGTATGATTTCTGGACCGGCGAAAAAATTGCAGGTGGACAAAAAGCTACAAAACAAACCCCAATTGATATTATCCCACTATATGTTAAGGCAGGTTCCATTTTACCAATTGGTCCGAAGGTACAGTACGCCACGGAAAAGAAATGGGATGACCTTGAAATACGTGTTTACCCAGGTGCTAATGGCAAATTCGTGTTGTACGAAGATGAAAACGACAATTATAATTACGAAAAAGGTGAATATACTACTATCGCTTTTGAGTGGAACGATGCTAAAAAGAAACTGATCATTAATGACAGGAAAGGCTTATTTAATGGAATGCTTAAAGACAGGAAGTTTACAATTATGTTAGTTGGCACAAACAAGGCTGGCGGTGAAAATCCTACAGGAAAACCAGCTAAAGAAATAAACTATTCCGGAAAATCATTAGCTGTTAAATTATAAATCTCTAATATGAATTTTTTAAAAATATCTGGTATCTGCTTCTTGCTTATTAAGGTTGTATTAACGGCGAACGCTCAAAAAGTAATCGTTCAATCACCTAACAAAAAGATCATTGTATCATTGTTTAATACCGATGCAAATACAGGCGAATGGAATTTAAAAGTAGCTTACGCTGATAATGAAAAACAAACGGAAGTTATTCCGCAAATTAAATTAGGTTTATTGTGTAAGGACCAGGATTTTGGGCACCTCACATATGTTACTGCCAGCAAGCCGTTGATAATTAATGAAAAATACACTGTTTTGCATGGCAAAAAATCTGTTTGCGCTAATACAGCCAATGAGGTGAAGGTTAATTTTCAAAATGTTTCTAAAATTAAATTCAACTTAATTATTCGCGCCTATAACGATGGTTTTGCTTTCAGATATGAGCTGCCCGGCAGCCAAAGAACTTACGTTGTGAAGGATGAATTGACTACATATACCATTCCGGCTGCAACCACACGCTGGCTTGAAAAATGGAATCCGGCTAATGAGGGCTTGTATGCTGCAAGCAGTGATGATAAAGTATTGCAACAGGAGTGGTGTTACCCGGCATTGTTTAACACAGCCGACAAAGCTGTTTGGTATCTGATACATGAATCGGACGTTGACAGAAATTATTGCGGAAGCAAATTGAGTAACGAGGCAGTAAAAGATGAATATAAATTAACGTTACCTAATCCCCGTGATGGCAACGGGCAAGGTGAGGCGCTACCAATTGTTGACCTGCCGTTTAAGTCGCCTTGGAGGGTGGTTATTATGGGTAGCCTCGCTGATATTGTTACCTCAACATTGGTTGATGATGTGGCATCGCCGTCAACTTTAAAAGAAACGTCATGGATAAAGCCTGGTATAGCATCATGGAATTATTGGTCAAGCAATCATGGCACTATGGATTATAAAATAGTTACCGAGTTTGCCGATCTGGCTGCAAACATGAACTGGCCTTATACCTTGCTTGATTGGGAATGGGACCGCATGAGTAATGGCGGTAACTTAGAGGATGCTGTAAAGTATATTTTGGCCAAAGGCGTTAAGCCCTTAATCTGGTATAATTCGGGAGGAAAACATACCGGGGTTACTTCAACTCCGCGTGATAGGATGCTTACGCATGAAGCTCGTGTTGAGGAATTTACCAAATTGAAACGTATGGGTATTGTTGGTGTTAAAGTTGATTTTTTTGAAAGTGAAAAACAGGATATGGTAAAATATTATCTGGGTATTTTGGATGACGCCGCAAAGTTTAACATAATGGTATATTTTCATGGTTGCATTGTGCCACGCGGTTGGGCTAGGACATACCCCAATTTAATGACCTATGAAGCTGTACGCGGCGCGGAATGGTATAATAATGGCCCTGATTTTACTAGTACTGCTCCTGAGCATAATACAATACTACCCTTTACGCGCAATGTCGTAGGCAGTATGGACTATACACCGGTCACATTTACCAATTCTCAATATCCGCATCTTACATCTTATGGTCATGAACTAGCATTGAGTGTTTTGTTTGAGTCAGGTATTCAGCATTTTGCCGACAGACCTGAGGGCTACTATAGCTTACCTGATGTTGTCAAAACGTTTTTACGCAATGTGCCAAATGCCTGGGATGATATCAGATTGCTTGATGGCTACCCGGGTAAAGATGTAATTATTGCCCGCAACAAAGGTGCAAACTGGTATATAGGGGGCATAAATGCTGAGATAAAAGAAAAAAGAAAAACAATAAAATTTGATTTCTTACCTATAAATACAAAATATAAGCTAACACTTATCGCTGACGGTATACACGATAAGGCATTCGCGACTCAGTATTTAGTGATTGACAGTACTAGTACGATTGAAGTTAAAATGCTGCGCAGGGGAGGTTTTGCTGCCTTATTAACGCCTTTCCAATAAATTGGAAGCAGTTTATAAACGCCGTTAACACTTAAGACTATGTGCATTCATCGAAAAAAAAGCAGGTGATATAAATGTGTGATGCAAACAAGACAATGAGTTATAATGGCAGAGCAATTTTTAAAACTATAATAACGCTATTTATTTGAAATGGTAAACGACTTGATTTAATAAATAATTTATCAAAAAGTTAAGAAATTATACAACTAATTCAGATATTTTCTTCTTGTAATCGCGTGGAGATAACCCGCTTATTCGTTTAAATGTTCTTGAAAAATTTGAAAGACTTTTAAATCCTGTCAACTCTCCTATTTCAGAATATGAAGTTTGCCCCGAAGCAATCATATGTTCAGCCCGCGCTATGCGCTTTTCATTTATATAGGCAAGCGGGCGCATACCTGTATGCTGTTCAAATATTCTTGAAAAATGTTCGGGGTTTTGGTTTGCTCTTTCAGCCAATGAATTCACTGATAAAGGCAAATGCAAGTTAACCATCACAAAACGCATAGCATCTAAAATTTTAACAGGCACAACCTTTGGGCCTTTTTTATGAAAAACTTCAGGTAGAGTAAATCTTGATAATAATTGAAGTAAAATTCCTTGTGTCTCAATAAACGCTGAGAAGTTTTGATGGTTATTCAGCTCCTGATATTCTTTATAGTATATATTTTTTTCATATACCTGTGGATTATCAGACCGGTTAATCCCCCTGCCAGGATTAATAGAAATAAGCCGTTGAAAGTTTACGATATCAATGTCGTGGGCTTTTACCTTTATAATTGATCTATTATCCGTAAATAAGGAATCCCCATCAGGTGATTCTTCGAAAAATTGTGTAAAATACTGGCTAAGATAGCTTTCGCATGAAAGGTCGCATAACGTATAACTAGGAATAAAATAAAGATAGCCAGCTTCAAGATGCAAAGTTTTCATTGCGTCAGACAACTTTCCTTCGCCTTCATCAATATAATAGATCCGATGATATGGGCTTATTACATTTCGATAATTCCATTTGTCATTTAACTTAACGTAGTCTGCATTTAACAGAGAAAAACTTTGTCTTAATATCCGCTTCATGTATAAGGCTCAGTAACTTCTGTGTTAACGATGAGCAAAACAAAATTATAAAAAGAGTTTATGGTTAGTGCTTTAAAGACTATATTTTATCACAGAAAACGCAGATTCTGTTAAAAAAAAGTCCGTTATGGTCAAAAATGAAAATAACATGGTATGTATTTTTGAAGTGAATGACTAATGCCAAATTAGCATCTCATACCAATTATTACTATTTAATCCGAGTAGATTATTTTTAAAATTCTATAATCTAATTCAGAAGGTTGAAGTGTAGACTTTGACAAATGTTTTATCAATGAAAAGTATTTGCGGAATTTTACTTATGTCCTGTATTGAATTCCTGTTACTGGTACTTTAAAATCTATAAATATTATATGAAACGTTATTGTTTTGCGCTTGATTTAAAAGATGATGAAAAACTAATTGCCGAATATGAATCGTGGCATCGTGCAGAGAATGGGTGGCCGGAGATTAAGAAAAGTATTGTAGATGCACATGTCACTAACATGGAAATCTATCGCACGGGAAATAGGTTGATGATGATAATGGAAGTGGACGATTTTTTTTCATTAACCGACAAAGCAATGATGGATATTGATAATCCGAAGGTCCGTGAATGGGAACAGTTAATGGACAAATTTCAACAACCTTTGCCCTGGGCAAAAGATGGCGAGAAATGGGTGCTTATGCATCAAATTTATCATCTCAATGCAAATGAGATAGAAAAAAAAGTTCCTAAAATATGATGAAGAAGTTACTGCTCATTCTTCTCAGTGTGGTATTTAGTAATGCATTTAGCCAACAATCAGGACAATTAGCCCCGGTAAGGCAAAAGATAAATATCAACAGAGAATGGAAATTTAAGATAGGCGATTACAATGGTGCCGATCAAATTGGATATAATGACAAGGGTTGGAATAATGTTAATCTTCCGCATAATTTTAGCATCCCATATTTTCAAACATCACAATGGTACACGGGTTACGGTTGGTACCGTAAATATTTTGACGTTCCCGCTCAATGGAAAGATAAACGCGTATTTATAGAATTTGAAGCTGCTTTTCGTGATGCTCAGATTTTTGTAAACGGGCAAGAAATAGGCAGGCACCAGGGGGGGTATACGGGTTTTACTTTTGATATTACTGATAAAATAAAACAGGGGCGGAATGTGTTGGCTGTTCGGTTAAATAATAATTACAGCAGAAGCTTGGCCCCCCGCAATGGTGACCATAATTTTACCGGCGGTATTTACCGCGACGTTTATTTGGTAGTGACTAATCCGGTGCATGTTACCTGGTATGGGAGTTATGTAACTACTCCCAAAGTTTCAGATTCAAATGGGAATGTTAATGTTAAAACTGAGATTAAAAATGATGGTATAGAAACAAAAAATTATGCTGTAAAAACAGATATAGTTGATCCGACAGGAAAAATTGTAAGTACAGTATTTTCAAGTCAGAAAGTCAGTTCAAATTCCACTGTTGTTTTTGATCAGACAACGCAGCTTATTAATAAACCAAAGCTTTGGCACCCTGACCATCCTTACCTGTATAAAGCAGTAAGCCGGATTTTGGACGGAAAAAAGGTTCTTGACCAATACGAAACCAAATTTGGTTTTAGATGGATGAAATGGACTGCTGATAGTGGCTTTTTTCTTAATGGCAAACATTATTATTTTAAAGGGGCAAATGTACACCAGGATCATGCCGGATGGGCCAATGCAGTTACCAACGCAGCTATAAAACGCGATGTGCAAATGATAAAGGATTGCGGCATGGATTTTATACGAGGATCGCATTACCCGCATGACCCTGCGTTTTCAGAAGCGTGTGACAGTTTGGGTGTTTTACTTTGGGAAGAAAATGACTTTTGGGGATCAAGTGGAACATTAAGAGAAACAGATAACTGGTATGAAGGCGGAGGTTCATATCCCATAAATATTGAAGATCAGGCACCTTTTGAAGCAAGTGTAGAATCTGATCTTCGTGAAATGATACGCATTCATCGTAATCATCCTTCAATAATTGTTTGGAGTATGTGTAATGAGCCTTATTTCAGCGCACGAAGTACCCTGCCAAAAGTCAGGGAGTTTTTAAAAGCACTTACCAAACTCACACACGAGTTAGATCCAACCAGAATGGTAGGTTTAGGGGGAACTCAGAGGGGGGATATTGATAGGCTAGGCGATATAGCAGGATACAATGGTGACGGCGCCCGGTTATTTATAAACCCCGGTATCCCAAGCATAGTTAGTGAATATGGTTCTACTATTGCTATACGCCCCGGAAAATACGAACCCGGCTTTGGGGATTTGCAAAAGGAAAAATTTGCATGGCGCAGTGGTGAAGCATTATGGTGTGCTTTTGATTATGGCACACGTGCAGGTGATTTCGGTAGAATGGGTATGGTTGACTATTTCAGGCTACCTAAGAATATGTATTACTGGTACCGTAATGAATATAAAAAAATCCCGCCGCCCGAAGCTGCAAAAGAGGGTTTACCTGCTGAATTGTTATTATCTGCCAATAAAAATACAATTATAGGTACTAACGGAACTGACGACGTGCAGCTAATTGTTACCGTTACAGATAAGGATGGCACCCCGCTCAGCAATTCGCCTGATGTTACGTTAAAGATTGTATCCGGGCCTGGAGAATTTCCAACCGGAAGCAGTATAACATTTGGCAATAAATCTGATATCTATATACGGGACGGTAAAGCGGCAATAGAATTTCGATCATATAATGGTGGAAAGACAGTTATTGAGGCTACTTCCGCGGGTTTAAAAAGCGGGACAATAACTATTCAAACCAAAGGTTTGCCTTTATATAAGCAAGGTATTACAGCCAAGGTTGAAGAACGCTCGTATGTACGCTATGTTATTGCAAAGCCAACAACTGTTAATGCTAATGTCAACATTGCCTATCAAAAGCCTACCACAGCAAGCAGCGAAGCCGAAGGGAAATCGGCCAACAAAGCTAATGACCGAGATACCACCTCAGCCTGGCAAACCAAACCAGCAGAAACTGTTAAATGGTGGCAGGTAGATATGGAAAATTTGTATACCGTATCTGAGATAAGACTGCAGTTTCCACGCGCTAATGCAAGTACGTATAAAATTGAATTGTCTAAAGACAACCAAACCTGGGAGCCCATAATAAACCCTATTGCAATAGATGATAACGTAACAAAATTAACCCGAACTACAGACAGCAATATAGTTGGCCGCTTTTTGCGGATAACTTTTACAGATAGCGCTGATAAGCCCATATCATTAAAAGAAGTGGAAATTTATGGTAAACCGGTTAATTAATTAGAAACTTTTTATCGGGTAAGGCCATCAAGGTACAATCGACACTTAGACTTTACGTCAACTGTTGAACTCGCTAACATAGTTATATTCGGCATTTTAAACTTATAAGAATGAAAAGCAAATTTTATATTTTTTTTATTATTACAATCCTGAGTATTACCAAGGCAACTGCACAGGAAAACCCCGGCTATTGGCAATTTGCAGCCAAACCGCCGCTTGGATGGAACAGCTGGGATGTCTTCGGGACAACAGTTACAGAACAGCAAATAAAGGAACAAGCCGATGCGATGTCCGTTAATTTGTTACCAAGCGGCTATAAATATCTTACGGTAGATATTCAATGGTATGAACCTGAATCGAAAGGCCATTCTTATAATCCCCAAGCCATCTTAACTATGGATCAGTACGGACGGTTAACGCCTGGCTTACAAAAATTCCCGTCAGCTACTGATGGTAAAGGGTTTAAGCCTCTGGCAGATTACGTGCACTCCAAAGGGCTAAAATTCGGTATCCATATTATGCGAGGAATTCCTCGTCAAGCTGTCGCGAAGAATACGCCAATATTGGGAACTACCGTGAAAGCAAAAGACATCGCGCTCACCAGCTCTACATGTCCCTGGAATCCGGATATGTATGGGGTAGATGCCACTAAGCCCGGAGGTCAGGCATATTATGATTCGATCATTGGTATGTATGCCGGTTGGGGAGTTGATTTTATTAAGGTTGATGATATCTCTCGCCCGTACGATAAAGTGCAGCGCGCCGAGGTTGAAGCTATTAGAAAGGCTATCGACAAAACCAAACGCTCAATTGTGCTAAGCCTATCGCCCGGAGCAACACCCATTTCAGTGGGGGAACACGTAATGAATCATGCTAATCAATGGCGCATTACTGACGATTTTTGGGATAGATGGGGTTTGTTGCGGGCGATGTTTGAGCGTCTGGATGTTTGGACCCCTTATCGCGGACCGGGCCATTTTCCCGATGCAGATATGTTGCCTATTGGTATCATTGAATTTACCCGAAAGACCAATTTCACACAAAATGAACAATACACGCTGATGAGCTTATGGTCTATCGGCCGTTCCCCGCTTATTTTCGGCGGAGATATGACTAAGCTGGATGACTTCACCAAACAAATGCTTACCAATCCCGAAGTATTAAAAGTTAATCAGGAAAGCACTAATAACCGTCAGGTATTACGTGAAAAAAACCTGGTGGTGTGGACAGCTGATGTTCCTAATAGCAAGGATAAATATATTGCCCTTTTTAATGCCCAAAGCAAAGGAGAGGATATTGATTTTAAAAATGCAGATTATGCAAGCCCTGTAATAGCTGGCGCCGGCAGTTCTCAGAAGGTTGAGATACCAGTGAAAAATTCAAAAAAGCTTATTCTTTTTGTTAAAGATGGCGGAAGCAATGGCTCAAATGCTCGCGTTGCATGGGTTGATCCCGTGCTTCATGGACAAAAAGGCGATTTAAAACTCATAAATTTAAAATGGAGCAGCGCTACAGCCGGTACTGGTGAGCCGCGTATAAGCCATGTAACTGACAACAGGCCATTAATGATTAATGGAAAAGCGGTTGAAGGGATAGGTACAAATGCAGAATCGACGATTATTTTCGATCTGCCGGAAGGCTATGATTCCTTTTCGGCAACAGGGGTAGTTACCCAGGATAAAGGGTCAGTAATATTTGGCGCTTTGGCCGATAAAGGAACACTTGTGATAGCTGATGAGACGGAGGTTAGTGTTGATCTGAATGCGATAGGTATTAAAGGTAAGGTAAAAGTCCGCGATCTTTGGTGCCACAAAGATATTGGAACATTTGCAGGACGTTTCAGCCAAAAAATTATACAGCACGGCGCTGGTCTGTATCGCATTAGCCCAGCGAAATAATAATTCAGCAAATTAGCGGAGGCTTATCTCGTAAGGGGTAAGCCTTTTTTGTTTAAGAAAATTATTGAAGTTGGTTTGGCGTTAATTAACATACATAATAACCAACTGGTATAGTATTTTAATCTATTTTCTACAAAAAAAAGTCTGAAATAGTCATTTTTCTGTTTTTAACAAAATTTACTTTTGAAGTAAGCCGGATAGCATTCAAGCGTTTTGCTGACACCAATTATAATAAATTAATCTGTAACCTTAGATGCCATGCATACGAATGCTGGGCAATTTAAACCATATCATAAATGATTATGATGAATTCACTTAAAAATATAAGCATATCAAAAAAGAATCCTTTTTTTTCCATATTATCCCTGATCGTATCACTTACATTATTTGCTACTGACTATGCAAGTGCTCAGTCTAAAAGAGTCCATGAAAATTTTGATAACAACTGGCAGTTTCATAAAGGCGATATCGCTATAAAGCGTGCAGTAAAGGCAGGAAAACAAGGTGGATTAACTGATGCAAATGTTAAAACAGTAACCGGCGAAGAGGCTATAATTGCTTATACTGATAAAAACAAAGTTGCCTCCTACAAAGCCAGCGATTGGACTAATGTAAATCTGCCTCATGACTGGTTAGTTGAAGAACCTCCTGTAAATGATAATAATATAGGTAGCCAACCTGGGGGTAACGGTTATCATCCGGGAGGGGTAGGTTTTTACCGTAAAGAATTTTTAATTCCTGAAATTGATAAAGGTAAAAAGATCACTATTGAATTTGATGGCATTGTTAGGAATAGTACGGTTTGGGTAAACGGCCATTTAATGGGTAATCACCAAAGCGGATATACACCTTCCAATTACGATCTGACGAACGTACTTCGATATGGTAACGAAGGCAAAAACGTTGTTCTGGTTAAAGCTGATGCGACAGATTATGAAGGATGGTGGTATGAAGGCGCCGGCATTTACCGACACGTATGGTTAAATAAAACAGATAGATTGCATGTAGCCCGTTTCGGTACTTATGTTACGACGCCTTCGGTATCCGCTGATGAAGCGACGGTAAATATCAAAACCATTATACAAAATGAAAATAGCTCAGCCAGGAATATCACACTTATTTCAAAAATAGTTGATAGTAAAGGGACTGTTTTGAACACTCAAACAACAACACAGAAAATAGAACCAGAGAGCCAGGTTGAAATAGCACAGAAAGGAACAATTCAAAAGCCATTTTTATGGTCGCCTGAAACGCCTAACCTTTATAAAGTTCTTACCGAGATCACAGAAAACACAACACCTGTTGATACTTATCAAACAAGTTTTGGTGTAAGGACGGTTGAGATTACTAACCAGGGATTTTTTCTCAACGGCAAGCTTTATCCCGTAAAAGGAACCGCTAACCACCAGGATTTTGCGGGTGTAGGTGTGGCTCTCCCGGATAAATTAAATGAGTATAAGATCAAGTTATTAAAAGAAATGGGCAGCAATGGCTATCGCAGTGCCCATCATCCGCCAACGCCCGAATTGCTGGATATATGCGATAAGGTTGGAATGCTGGTATTAGATGAAAACAGGTTATTGTCAAGTACGGAAGAAGGAATGAAAGATCTCACCGATTTGCTATATCGTGATCGGAACCACCCGTCAGTGTTCATGTGGTGTTTGGAAAATGAAGAATCTCTGGAAGGTAATATAACCGGAACAAGAATATTGGAATCGATGGTAGCGGCAGTGCATAAAATTGATCCCACACGTCCAACAACGGCTGCCATGAATCATGGTTGGAACGATGGCGGATATAGCGATGTGCTTGACGTAGTAGGTTATAATTATGGGCAAAGAGGGATGCAATATGTAAAGGATCACGAAAAATATCCACAAAGAAAAATGTTCGTTACAGAATCAACCAGTTATGTTTCTACACGCGGTGAATATGAAGATAGTAAAGAGAAAGGGTACGTATCAAATTTCGGGAAAGGGATATCATGGGGTTTACAACCCGGACAGGATTGGGAGCATATAGTGCAGTATCCTTTTCTTTCAGGGACATTTGTATGGACAGGTTTTGATTACCGTGGCGAACCTACACCATATTTATGGCCTTGCGTAAGCTCTCATTTCGGCATAATGGATTTATGCGGGTTTCCTAAAGATGGTTATTATGCCTATAAGGCCGCCTGGACAAGCACACCTGTAGTTCATGTTTTTCCGCATTGGAACTGGCCGGGCAAAGAGGGGCAAAAAATGAAGCTTAGGGGCTATACTAATTGTGATGAGGTAGAGTTGCTTGTAAATGGGAAAAGCGTTTATAAAACTAAAATAATCCCTTTTGAATATTTTGATTGCGAGGTTACTTATCAACCCGGGAAATTAGAGGCAAGGGGTTATGAAGCAGGAAAAATAATAACTAAAGAAGTTATAGAAACTACATCAGCACCGACCAAATTAGACTTAGTAAGCGATACTAAAACGCTTAAAGCTGACGGTACTGATGTTGCTATAGTAAACATCGCCATACGCGATGCTAAAGGCAGGGTAGTTCCTACTTCCGATAATTTAGTGAAATTTTCTATTGATGGACCGGGCAGAATTATTGGGGTAGGTAACGGCGATCCAAGCAGCCATGAATCAGAAAAAGGCAACCAACGAAAAGCATTTAATGGTTATTGCCAGGTTTTGATACAGTCTGACGCTAAGGCAGGGAACATTCATTTAAATGTTACTTCCGAAAATCTAAATGGTGCCCAGGTAATAATTAAGACAGAGTAATCCAAGATTATAATCACATTCTACACTCAAATATGAAGCAGCCATGAAGGTTCATATAAAGAAGACAATTTTTATACTTTGTTTAGTGATACTCTATTGGCCATCAATAGGTTTATCGCAAACCACCTTTTATGTCTCATTAAAAGGAAATAATACATATTCGGGAAGCAAAGACAAGCCGTTTGCTTCTATAAACAAAGCGCTGACAGCAGCAAGGAGAATACATGGCCCTGTATTTATTAAACTTTTTGACGGCACCTATTATTTAAACAAACCGGTAGTTTTTACGACGGCGGATTCGCGAAAGGATAAGGAGCCATTAACCCTGACTTGCGTCAAAAACGCTAAAGTGATTATCAGCGGTGGAAAAGCCTTGAGTAATTTACAATGGCAACCGTATAAAAATGGCATCTGGCAAGCCCATGCAGATACAAACATCAAGTTCGATGAGTTAATTATGAACGGGAAAATACAGCCTATGGCCCGGTACCCTAATTATGATGCCACAGCCCATTATCTTGGGGGCACAGCGGCCGATGCCGTTAGCAAGGAACGTGCAGCCAGATGGAAAGCGCCCGAAGGTGGTTATGTACATGCCCTGCATAGATCAGAATGGGGTGATCTTCATTATATCATTACCGGGAAAAAAGATAATGGTGAGCTTTCATTAGAAGGCGGCTGGCAAAATAACCGCCGCTCGGGTATGCATCCTAAATACCGTTTTGTTGAAAATATTTTTGAGGAACTGGATACCGCCAATGAGTGGTATTATCGTAAAGCATCGGCAACATTATATTACATGCCGCCCAAAGGATCAAATATCAAAGCCGCCAAGTTTGAAACGCCGCAGTTAGCCAACCTGTTTGAATTTAAAGGTACCGAGACAGATCCGGTAAAAAATATTACCATCTCAGGCCTCACTTTAACACAAACCGTGCGCACCTTTATGAAAAATAAGGAGCCATTATTACGAAGCGACTGGACAATTTACAGAGGCGGAGCGGTATCATTTAACGGCGCTGTTAATTGTAGCATTAAGAATTGCACACTTAACAACTTGGGAAGCAACGCAATATTCTTCAACAAGTATAATCGTTATTGTGAAGTAACTGACTGCCTGATATCAGAAATAGGGGCAAGCGCCATTTGTTTTGTAGGCGATCCCAACGCGGTGAGGTCGCCAAGCTTTGAATATAATCGGTTTGTACCACTGGCGAAGATAGACCGGACACCCGGACCAAAAACAAATAATTATCCCGCAGAGTGCAGAGTATATAATGATTTGATGTTTAATCTCGGTCTTGTAGAAAAGCAATCCGCCGGGGTTGAGTTATCAATGTGCCAATCAATTACGGTTAGCCATAATACTATTTATGATGTGCCACGCGCCGGCATAAATGTAAGTGAAGGAACGTGGGGAGGGCACATAATTGAATACAACGATATATTTAATACGGTAAAGGAAAGCGGAGATCACGGCTCTTTTAACTCATGGGGCCGCGACAGATATTGGCACCCTGATAAACGGGAGCTTGACTCTATTGTTGCGACTAATTATAATCTTACAATGCTTGATGTTGTAAAGCCTATTACTTTGAGATATAACCGGATAAGGTGCGATCATGGATGGGACATTGATTTGGATGATGGGTCAAGCAATTATATTATTTACAATAATTTGTGCTTAAATGGCGGCATAAAATTACGCGAAGGTGTTAATCGCATAGTTGAGAATAATATAATGGTTAATAACACCTTTCATCCCCATGTGTGGTTTAAAAACAGTAATGATATCTTCCGCCATAATGTTGTAGCCACAGGTTATAATCCGGTTAATATAACCGTATGGGGTAAAGAGGTAGATTATAATGCCTTTCCTGATTCTATTGCCTTAAAACAGGCCTGGAGCAGAGGGACGGATAAACATTCAGTAGTTGGGCCGCTTGATTTTGAGAATCTTAAAAAAGGAGATTTTAGATTAAAAGAAGGTTCCACAGCTTTAAAATCAGGCTTTAAAAATTTTCCAATGAATAATTTTGGAGTGCTTTCGCCCAGATTAAAGGCATTAGCCAGCCATGTTACGCTGCCTACGGTAATTGCTATTGATAAAGTTAGCGATAACGAAGCAGCCGATTTTATGGGCGCAAAAGTGAAATCTCTTAATACAGCCGGCGAACGCTCCGCAACAGGGATGGATGACATTAAGGGTGTATTGGTGCTTCAGGTTCCATTGGGCATGTCGGCCACAAAATTTCTTCAAACAAATGATGTCATTCTGTCTTTCAATGGGATGAAAATCAATAATCTCAGAGATTTGTTAGGTGCACAGATGTCAACAGCTGGGTCTTCAACTGATATTAC
>Ga0153956_1001716_pt1 | contig 18249 bp, 23 predicted proteins | sample TSFL040MetaG_FD_104704 | JGI IMG/M metagenome (GOLD analysis project Ga0153956, IMG submission 104704) | Attine ant fungus gardens microbial communities from Florida, USA - TSFL040 MetaG | ecosystem: Host-associated > Fungi > Mycelium > Unclassified | place: USA: Florida, Wekiwa Springs...
GTCGAGCGCGAGGCGCCGCGGATTCCACGCAGCTCCATGAAGAACTCGTCCACCAGCCCCGCCGACCACGACCACGGGTAGGACTCCGCGTAGGAGCGGAAACGCAGCACAATCGACCGACGAGCATCAACCGTCGACGGAGACAGGTTCCGAGCGAACTGCTGCGCCCGCCACCCATCCAGCATCGCCAGCCAGACATTCTCGGCCTCGTTCAGGACCGCCGAACCGGACCGCAAGTAGGCCGGGACAACTCCTGGAACCGACTCGTCAGACACTCGCATAATACGCGAAAGCTTCGCATTAACTGCGAAACGGACGCAACCGAGAGAAATAAATGCCTGATCAGCGGACAATCCAACCACTCTAAGGGGGCCGCCGATGACTGGTCTATTCGCATCCAGGGGCGCTCGACGCGTCGTCTCATCAAGAGGCTGCAAGGGGAGTCGTGCCTGGCGTCGAATTCTCATCCAGTGGGAACAGGCCATCTTCAAACTGACATAACGTCGATTATAGGCTTAGCTCTGATCGGCGCTGAGAGGGGCTGCGATCGAGGCGTCGAAGCGGTCGACCGGATGCGTGCCTATCGTCGACGCGATCGCTTCCGAGCTGGCGACCAGCTCGTCGACCAGCTCGGCGCGTGTCGCCAACCAGTCCTTCAGCGAATGGACCCGGACCTTCACCGACCCCAGACTCTGCGCCGCGATCGTCGACCGACTCACCTTCCACGGCACCATCATCGAGGCCGGCACCGACTCCTACCGCCTCAACCACACGCGACAACAGGTGGCCTAAAGACGAACAGGCAGCCTACTTGGAAGCAGGCGCGACGTCCGTCCCGTTTTCGACCGTTCCCTTGGAGCCGTAGACGGTGAATTCGCCAATCTGCGTCTTCCCGTCCGAGAGATAGACAGGAACGATGTGGTCCTTCTGCCCTTCACCCTCGGACCACTTCACAGCTTCGTCGATCGATGTGAAACCGGTACCTTCTGCTGCGGCGAGATCGGTCTTCTTGGCGTATCCGGTCTTGCCATTAGAAGCGTCGACCATGATCAGATCGGGTTCGTTATCAGGCGAGGTTGCGTCCAGCGCAGAGCCATACGTCTGCCCCGCGTCATTGCTGGCGTAGTTCGGTGCAGTGACCGGAGCAGGAGTGCCATCGGGCGACGACGCGACGCCTGCGGGGGCGAAGATCGTGGGTGCGGCCACCGCGACAGCGGCGCCTCCCACGACCGTGCCCAGAACGGCGGCGCTAGCGACCAAGATCGTCTTAGCGCTGAGAGCGACTGACTTCTTCATGGTTCGATTCCGATCAGTTCGTCACAGCTGGGGTGCGGAATGTGTACCAGGGGTTGTACCCGTTGCCGTTCCAGGAGTACGACACTCCATAGCTATACCAGGACCCGTGGCTGTACCGCGTGCACGACTGATTGCTCCAGTTTGACGGGTACGTAAGGCTCGTGTTGCTGTAGGAAGTCGTTCCCTCGCAACTCATTGCTCCCGTGCTCTGGATGAAGAGCCTTCCACGAGAGCCGACATATCCGGTGGGAGACGAGGACGGACTGTAAGGGCCAGTCCGGGTCTGAGCGTACGCGTACGGGTTGGTCTGCGCGTCGAGGAACGCATAGTTCACGTATTGGCGGCCGGCCACGGTGTAGTAGCCGTTGTTGCTGAACGCATAGCCGGCAGCCACGGCTGCAGTTGCCACGCCGCCGACGCTGCTGCCAACCAAGAATGCGCTCGCCAACACAACGATCAGTCGGCGCTTACGTGTTGTTGTCCGAGACATCGACCAACCCCCTTCGCTTGGATGCGTCAAATTTTTCTCTAAGGGAGGGAGGCATGTCAAGCACTCCCTGGACAGATCAGTACCGGAGGCCGCTCATCTTGTGCCGCGGTCGACGAGGCCGTCCTGTTGTGCCGCGGTCGACGAGGCCGTCCTGCCAGGCAGAATGGCGGACGGGCCACGTGCACATTCCTGACCCGGGGGTCATCATCCACTGTCCCGGCGGCGAGTACATCGCCACCATCGACCCCATGTGACCGACAGCGGGGTGGGCCGGGCTCGCACGAGCTGCGGCCGCCCCGCTCAGCGCCGGTTGCTGGTCGGCGGGCCGGTGGCGCGCACGTACTCCGACCAGGTGCACTCGCACGCGAGCCGCATCCCGTCCTCTGGGAAGTACCCGATGAGCACCCGCCGGGCCGGGTCCGGGTCGAACGTCACGACGCGCAGCAGGCGGCGGCCGCGGACGTCGACGTACCTGATGATCGCGATGCGCTTGCTCTTGTCGTAGATGTACCAGATGCCCGGCTCAGGGCTCGCCTGGAGCTGCGACATCGGACTCCAGTGCTGCACCACCGTCGAACGCTCCCGAGCTGCGAGAGCAGCGGTCAGGCGGTGCGCCAGCCGCGGCCGCGGACGTCGGCCGCGCCCAGGGCGATGCTGGCGACCACACCGAGCGGGATCGCCAAGACCCATAGGGCGCAGAAGATCACGGCGCGCAGCGCGAGGACGATGACGCCGAAGACGCCACCGACCATGAACCCGCCGATGCCGTCACGCAGCGGCCGCGTCACCCGGTAGTAGCCCTCACGGGCCGCCGGGTAGAACAGCGCGCTCAGCGTGTAGAACAGGCCGCTCGTGACGAGCGCAGCCGCCAGGCGTGCCGGGTCGCTCTTCCCGGCCGTGCCGAGGGCGACGAACAGCAGCGCCGTCATCGTCGCGGCCCAGACGATCCCCGACAGCAGGATGCTCGACGACAACCGCGTGTAGCGACGGTTCAGCCACGCTCCCGCGACGAACGCGCGCAGCGGGAGCCCATGTGCTCCCGCACGGCTCGGTGCAGCTGCTCTCTCGCTCATGCGCACAGTGTGCCTCATCCGTCCGACATTGGACCGCTCTGCTGGCCATCCCCGACAAGAAGCCGACCTTGTGCGAACGGCTCGCTGCTCAAGGGTGAGGCGCAGCCTCATCGCATGCGACGCGCAGCGCCCTTGACGGCGAGACGAGAACACAACACCATCAGCGCTTGGGGACGCCACTCCCCCAACCTCGAGCCGTTGACACGTACGTGTCAACGGTGCCCCTAGGCCAAGGGTTACGGGCGTGTCGCGGTCCTTTAACCCTGTATCAAGGGTTAACTGTTGCGCATGGCTCCCCGTCGACGTCCCCGAGGGTCGCTCGTCGATCCCGTGAACATGGGGTACGAGGTCGAGCGGGTTGCGAAGGAACGCCTGGATCGAGTGGCGGAGATTGCTGGGGTGTCGTCTGCGGTGATGTTTGAGCACATCATCGGGCACCTGGAGCTGACCGACCAAGGGCTGCCGGTGACGTGGCCCGAGAACCCGCGCGATGGGGAGCTGCCTATCGACGCCGCATAACGAGAGAGGCCCGCCAGGGGCGGGCCTCGAAGCTCTTGAGCCTCATCTGTCTTGGTTTGCCGACTGTGCCAGATGAAGGCGGGTTCCGAAGATCCGGCGAGAAGCCGGGGCTTCGTCGTTTCTTCGTACCTCTGTGGGAGGTGGCTTTATCGTACCCTCACGCCTGCCCAAAAGCGATCTAGCTAGGGCCAGCGATCACCGCGTGTCGCCGGAGCGCAACGGCTCGTGGAGCCTGCCGGCGCCCGCTGGAGCGCACCAGGATGCGCCCGCGTGGCATGGTCCGCAGACGTGGCTCGCGGCCGTGAGCGCGGCGCTGCGCACAGCCGCCGGCGCCGAGCTGCGCCGTGCGTGGAAGGTTGCCGGCGACACGCTGCTGCGCGTCGGCCAGCTCGACGCCTCACACGCCGACGCCCGGACGGGCCGAGGCGTCGCCACAGCGCATGAGACAGTCGCGGCCGAGCTGGGCATGTCCAAGCGGCAGGTACAGCGCGCTCGCGGGCTCCTGGAGGCCCTAGGACTCGCTGTCACGGTCGTCGAGGGCCGATACCTCACCACCGCCGAGCGGGACGCTGCACGGGCCGCTCACGGAGGGCACCAGGTCCGCGCCGCATCCGTGCGCGCGCTGGTGATGCCGCGTGCCGCTGTGGAGAATGTCCACCTACCCCGTAGGGGTTTAGATTCGAAGAACCTTTCAGTTAAAAAGAACTCACCAACGCGCCCGCGGGCGCGTAAAGCGACCGCTCCGCGGCCGCTCGCTAGGACGATGAGGAAGACAGCGAGTTGCACAGGCGGCCTCCGGTCGATCGAGTTGCAGCGCTTCGCCGCCCGGCTCGTCGACGGCGACGAGCGGGACGGCGCACAGCGCCGCCGGATGCCCTGGCTGCTGCGCTCCCCTGCCGGCGGCCGCCGACACATCGGCGCCCTCTGCGACGTACTCGCGGCCGCCGGCATCGACCCGGCCCGATGGTCACCGCGGCAGCTCGTCGAGGCGATCGACGAGTGGCACCGGACGACCGCCCGACCGGCGCTCGGCGCCGCCGCGACCAATCCGCTGCGCTTGCTCGCCTGGCAGCTGCGCCAGGCGATCGACCCCACCGCACCGACGCCCGCAGAGCTGGCCGCCGAGCGCGGCGCTCGACGTCGTGCCGAGCAGCTGGAGCGAGCACGCGAAGCCGAGCGCGAGCGTCAACGAGTCGAGGCGATCGACCACGATGAGGTCGCTCGGATCATCGACAAGATGCACCAGGACATGGCCGCCGATCGCCGCCGACGCCAGCTCGTCGCCCCACGGCCTGGTGATTCATCAGCAATGTTCGCAGCACCGGCAGAGACCCGCGTGCACGGCCGCGCCGATGCTGAACAGCTGCACGACGCCGGCGTAGCTCGGACAAACGAGACTGCGCGTCGGCGGTCGACGCCGAGCGGGTCGACGCAGGCCCGCTCGGGCGTGGAGGGCGCGTGCTGACGGTGGCGGATGCTGCGCTGAGCAGCGCAGCTGCGGCCTCCACAGACGCGTCAGCGAGCGGCTGAGGGCCTGCGAGCCCCATACGCTGACCTATTCACCGGGCGCGAATAGGTAAACGCACGCCCAGGGGCGTGCGTTCCCTGTCCTGCCCCCACACCCGCGCTCCGCGCGCTTGCCAACCTCCCCCAGCCAGCAAACAAGTTTGGACTGAGGGAGGTTGGCAAGTAAAGGTGTGGGGGCAGGACAGGGAACAGAGGAAGGTAGTACAAAAACAAAACAAAAAACAAAGACACAGAGACCGAGGACGAAGCGAGGCGGAGGGCGTGAGGATGACCGGGTGACGAGCTAGAGAGAGCGAAGAGCTGGAGCGAGAGCGAGGCAGCTGGAGAAGATCGTGGGAGCTGGGCGGGGCCGTGGCTGTAGAAGGGGTTACCTGGTAGTTTGGTTGCGTAGTTCATCGGGGGTGATCGTATGCAGCTCACAGAGCGCGACGAGGCGATGCTGGAGTGGCTAAGCGTTGTGCGGCTGGCCGACATGAGCGCGTTGCGCTGGGCGCTGGCCGGCTTGGCCGGCTCGGCCGAGGGGCCGGTGTCGCTGCGCAAGGCGCAGCAGTGGACGGCCCGGCTCGCTGACGTCGGCCTGGTCGATCGAGCGCGGCCGACGTTCCGCGACGGGTCGATCGTGTGGGCGACGCACCAGGCGATCGGCAAGGCCGCTCCCAACCTGTTCCGACAGACCACCCGACACGAGGTCGCCGTGGCGACGGTGAGCGCGCGATACCTCGCGCGCGGGTTCAGCTGGGAGCGGGACCGGAAGCCGGCGCAGAAGAACGAGCACCAGACGGACGGTGTGGCGATCGCGCCCGATGGACGCCGTGAGCTCGTCGAGGTCGAGCTGACCGCGAAGGTGTCACACCGGTACCGGATGATCTTCCAGAGCCACACGTGGCGCATGGCTCGCGAGGGCGTCGACCGCGTGCGGTACTTCTCCGATCCGGCAACCGCCCGGATCGTCACCCGCGAGGCCGACCAGCTCGTGTTCCGCGACGACCGCCACCGGGTGACCGTCGCAAGCGTGTTCGATGTGCGCGGCCACTGGGTGGCCGACGACGAAGAGCCATTCCGCGACCTGGCACCCGTCGCGGTCCCACTCGACGGGCTCGACCGATCGGCGCCGGCCGAGCGGCAGGAGGCGTCATGAGCGATCAGCAGAACGTCGAGAGCGACGACTGGGTAACCAACCTGCTCGTACCGTTCTTCAAGCTCGCCGGGCTCGTCGTCGCGGTCGCGGTCTGCGGCCCGCTCGTCGTGCCCTACGTCGTCGTGCGCGTCACCGGAACGGTCGTCGCGACGAAGATGTGGTTCTGGACCACCTGGCGGTGGCAGTGGGTCATCAACACCCTCGGCATCGCTCTTGTCGCCGGACTCATTGCCTTTGAGGTTCTGTTGGTCGTGCAGTGGGCGGCGAGCGGTGAAGCCGCTGTCCTGCCCCACACGCCCGGTTGGCAACTTGCCGCCCTCCAGGCCGTATGGCCGTGGGTTGTCGCGAACCTGCTTGCCGGCATCCTGCTGCTGCCGGTCACCTGGTCGATCCGCCGGCGGAAGGTCGCACAGCTCGTGCGACGCCGGCACATCTCCGACGTCGTGCAGCAGACCCGCATCGAGACCGCACGCCGGCGGGCGGCCGATCGCGCCGCCGCCGGCCGCATGGGCGTGCGCGTCGACGCCGAGACGGGCAAGATCACCGGATCGAGCGACGGAGGCCTGACGGCCCCGCTGCACACCCCGGACGGCTCGTCCGGGTTCGGGCTCGTCAGCCGGCCGACCGTTCGCACCCTGGCGGATCGGTTCTACGACGTGCGGCGAGTGCGCGACTGGGTGGACACGGACGGCAAGTTCGTGCACCTGCCGGCCAGCGCCGCCGCAGTCCGATTCCTGCTCATCGCAGAGTCGGGCACCGGCAAGACCGTGTTCCTGAACGGGCTGATGCAGTGCGCGCTCGAGTACGGGTGGCCGGTGTTCTTCGTCGACGCGAAGGGCGACCCCGAGGACGCCGACGCCCTCGCAGCTCTCGCCGCGAGCTACGGCCGCACCGCGGCCGTCAACGGCGGCGGCTACTACGTGCCCGGCGCCGCACCGGCCCCGAACCCGCAGGGCTGGAACATGTTCACCGGCACCGCCGACCAGGTGACGACGAAACTGATGCGGCTGATGCCGCCACCGGACGGCGCGAACCAGCACTACCTTGACGAAATCCGCGGCATCCTGCAGGCGGTCCAGGACAGCGCGCCGCTGCGCAGTGTCGACGACCTGCGCACGCGGCTCACGAACCCCGGCCCGCACGTCCGCGACCAGTACGACCTCGGCATGGTCAACGCGGTCGTGGACTCGCGCGCCGGCATCACGGCCGGCGCACGAGTGCTCCAGAGCTTGCTCGTCGCACTCCGGCCGCTGGAGCGCTGGCTGGACGAGGACGGCTGGAGCTACGAGCAGCCCGCGGCCGACATCACGATCGTTCCGCTCGCGCCGTCCGACGACTCGCAGGCCCGCCTGGGCGACCTGCTGCTACTCGACCTCCGCAACTTCCTCACCAACCGACTCATGCGACGCGACAAGTCGCCGGTGCTCGTCGTCGTCGACGAGTTCCCGCAGCTCGTCACCGGCACCAGTGATCCCGGCGACACCGCCGGCTCGCTGTACGAGACCGCCCGCTCTGCCGGCGTCGGTCTCGGCCTCGCGGCCCAGTCCCCGGCCGGCCTGTCCAACGACGAGATTCGCCGGCGCCGCGCGCTCTCCTCCGGCGCCGCGCTCATCTTCGGCCGGCAGAAAGACCCCGAAGACATCGTGAAGTACGCCGGCACGCTGATGCAGCTGGAGGCCTCCGGCGCCGCTACCGGCGAAGAGCTGCGCAGCGCACGCGCGCAGCACACGTTCGTGATCCCGCCGCAGGAGGTCCGCGAGGCCGCCGACGCGCAGATGTGGATCGTCCAGGGCGGCGCGCACGCGCCGTTCCGTGTGCTGCCCACCAGACGCGCCTCGGTGCCCGCTGCGGTGCAGGAAGCGCTGGCGGCCGAGGACGCCCCGACGCGCAACGAAGGCCCCACGGAGGCCTGACAACCCCCTGACGCACCTGTGGACGGCTCCAGCTCCCGCCGGCTGGACCCGCCCACAGGTGGACAGCGGGACCCATCACGACGGTCGATCGCACGGGCGCGCAGCTCGTGCGTGCACGACGTCGACGAGTGCGGCTCACGACCCAGCCGGCGCCGGTCTCTCAGCTGATGACGAAGGGGGGATTCCGAAGGGCAACAGCTCCAGAGCCCCGGAACGATCCCACGCGCTCGGGTTGGGTACGCCCTCCCCCACTCCCCCGGCATCCGCGCATGCGGTGCGAGTCCGAGCGGCACGAGTTGGGCAGCAAGGGGAACCCCCAGCCCTCCCGCAGCCGATCGCGCCCCAGCTGTCACGTCGACGAGACCAAGCCCCGGAAATTGTCTAGAAGAAAATGCTAGATAGGCTTGCACTGACGATGCAAGGGGTGATAGAATTAAAACATGAACAAGGCAGCAGCAGAGGAAACCGTGGTCACGGTGTTCAGCGCTGGCAAGGCATGCGTGCAGTGCAACGCCACCACCCGCTGGCTCGACGGCCACGGGATCGCGTACCGCGTTATCGAGGTCGCAGCGGACGACGAGGACACGCGGGACCAGCTGCGCGAACTCGGCTTCATGCAGTTCCCCATCGTGCGCAGCAGCGTCATCGCCGCATTCTCAGGGTTCCGTCCCGACAAGCTCGACGAGCTGGCCGAGGCGGTGGCCCGATGAACGCCGCAACCGTCACCGCTCCCCTGGTCGCCGCGATCGAGACCGCATGGACCGCGATCCAGACCCGCCACGAGGACGTGCCCGAGGTCGTCGTCACGATCGGCAGCGGCAGCGGCCCCAAGGGCCTCACCCTGGGGCACTTCGCAGCTGACCGATGGGTGCGCGGCGAGGAAGCCGTGCACGAGCTGTTCGTGGGCGGCGAAGGGCTGGCCCGCGGCGGCGCCGACGTGCTCGGCACCCTGCTCCACGAAGCAGCACACGCGGCCGCACAGACCCGCGGCGTGCAGGACACCAGCCGTCAGGGCCGCTACCACAACAAGAAGTTCAAGGCGATCGCGGAGAGCTTCGGCCTCACCGTCGAGCACGACGCCCGGATCGGCTGGAGCGTCACCACGCTCGCAGCTGGCACCAGCACCGAGTACGCCGCAACCGTCGCAGCTCTCGACGCCGCGATCACTGCCCACCGCCGCGCCGAGGCGCAGCCCGTCAGCGGCGGCCGCAAGAGTAACAACAACGGAGCCGCGGCCGTCTGCGGCTGCGGCCGGAAGATCCGCGCATCCCTCACCGTGTTCGCAGAAGGCCCCATCCTCTGCGGTCTCTGCGGCGAGGAATTCGAGCCCGAGGAAGGGGGCGAATGATGATCACCCGCACCGAGGCCGGCGAGCCCATCGAGGCAGCCGGCCACGTCGCCCTCAGCGGCGCAGACGCGACCACGCCCATGCACAAGGTCGCCGCCCGCATCGGCCGCGAGACCACGCCCGCCGGACTGCTTGTCCTGCTCGGAGACTGGGAGAACGAGACGCGTTGACACGTACGTGTCAAAACCTCGAGAAACACGAGAGGGAAAGTGCTAGGAGGGCTTGCATCGCAATGCAAGGAGGACTAGCATAGAATCATGACCAAGCGACAGAAGTACCGCGATGTGGCGAAGTTCCTACGGTCGAAGGACTGGGAGATTGCTCGCAGCAAGGGCAGTCACGAAATCTGGAAGTCGGAGGACGGGACCATGACGCTATCGGTCGCAGCCCACGCGGGCGAAGTCTCCGCGGGCATCGTGAAGCAGATTCAGGACGTGTTCCCCGACACGCCTGAGAGCTGGAACTGAAAGGACGGGTGACCATGACCGAACCCCGCAGCATCCAGGCCCTCGCGTACCGCGACGAGGACGGCTGGTGGACGATCAAGATTCCGGACTTGACCTCCCCCGGCCCCAACGGCAACACCATCACCGCGACGGGCAGCGCCACCACCTGGCGCAAGGTGCAGCGCGCCGCGGAAGAACTCGCGACCGCGTGGCTCGACGTCGACGTCGACGCGGTATCAGTGGCCGTCGACGTCGTGATCCCCGAGGACGTCGCGCAGCTGTGGAAGGAGGGCACCGCAGCCGAGGAAGCAGCACGCGACCAGCAGGAGCGCGCTACCACTCTGCGCCGCGGCGCCGTGCGCGCGCTGCGCACCGCCGGCTACCCCGCCGAGGCGGCCGCCGTCGCGCTCGGCATCAGCAGGCAGCGCGTCGACCAGCTCGACAAGGCTGCAATGTCGGAGGCACAGGAGAGGATCGCGTCATGAGCACCGATGATGGACGCTACGTGTCGAGCTGGGAGCGAGCGACCGCCTTCCAGGCGGATGCTGCCGCGGTCAGCGCCTCCCAGCTGCGAGCAGCTGCCGACGTGCTGCACGCGATCGCTGACGTCGACCTCCGCCAGCTTGAGCGCGCCATGACGTGCGATGCCCTCGGAAACCCCATCACCGACACGTCAGAGAAGCAAGACGCCTGGGCGATCTACGTCGAGGCCATGGACGTGCGCGACCGCGCCCACGGCTGGACTCGGGTGCTGATCGAGGCCGCCGAACGGCGTGAGTTCGTCGAGCAGATGGCTCCAGACGACGTGAGCTTGATGATCGAGGAAGACCTGCGAGCGGACGGTCTGCTGTGAGCACGATGGAGCAACGGGATGCGGAGACTCGCGAGTACCACGACCAGCTGCGCAGCTGGGCGCGGGGCATGTACACGATCGAGGCGGCGACAGAGCTGCTGATCCGCACCGGCTGGGCATTCCCCGACCATCTGTGGATGAAGCGCGAGGAAGACGGCCGCGTGTGGATCGACTTCACCGCGATCCCCGACGCGATCAGCGCCTACTCAGGAGGCGAACAGCGCGTGCTGCGCATCGCCGCGAGCATCGGCGCCGAGGAACCTGTGATCCTCGGTGACGAGGTATCAGGCATCGACCGTGACCAGATGAAGCTCGTACTCGCCGCGATCACCCACGCCGCCGGCTACGCCGTGGCCGGCCGCACCATCGAGATGAACGCGGACGGCCACCCCGAGATCGTCCCCACCGAGCCGCTGTACGCCTGGCCCGTCTGACCGCCCGCGTCATCCAGTAAGCCGCTAGCTAGCGTGAGTTCTAGCACGCTAGAACGAACTCTAGAAATATAGAACACAAGCCAGAACACAAGTTCACTAGTTAGAACGCATGAATGCTAGCTAGCACGCCAGAAAGAAAGTAGGATCAGACCATGCAGACCGTGATGGTGTACAGCGAGGCCGGAGGCGTCAAGAAGACCACGACCGCCGTGAGCATCGCGATGGTCGCCGCCGAAGGCGTCGCCGCCGACCCTGACAAGGACATCGAGGCCGTCGCACCGCGGCGCGTCACGCTCATCGACCTCGACCCACGCGCCGCGACCACAAAGTGGTTGCGCGTCAAGGCTGCGGGGGAGGGCCTGCACATCGGCGCGATCCTCGGGGCGAAGGAAGACCCGACCGGATGGGCCGAGGACCTGGCCGTGCCGAGCGGCTGGCACGAGAACCTGCGCGTGATCCCGTCCGACCGTGACCTCAGCAACCGCGAGAGCGACCGCGATGACTATGCAGAGCTGCGGCTCAAGTCATCGCTGGAGGGACTGGAGGCTGACCTGGTGGTCATCGACTGCGCGAACCGGCAGGGCGGCCCGCTGACCCTCTCGGCGCTGCACGCCTCCGAGAGCGTGCTGTACGCCGCGTCAGCGTCCGATTCGGGTGTTGATGGGGTCATGGGTGCACAGCGCACCATTCAGGCCTACAGGCGGCACATGGAGCGCCTGGGAGCCGCAGCCGGACTCGACGAGCTCGGCGTGGCCGTCACCCGCGACGGCACCGGATATCTCAGCTACGCCGAGACGGATGCGATCGACGAGCTGCGCAAGCTGGCGCCCGTCATCCAGCCGATCGTTCCGCATCTGTCGATCGTTCCCGAGGTCCGCATGGCGGGGGACTGGTACGGCAACTTCAGGAAGGGAACCGCGGTGCGCGATGCATACGCGGCGATCGTAGGAAAGGTGATCCGATGAGCACGAACATGCAGGACCGACCCGCACGGCCCGGCCGCAGCAAGCCTGTTCCCGCCCCGGATGCCGGCGTAGACCCCATCGACTACAAGCCGGCCACCTCAGAACCGCAGCCGACCCCCACGACGTCGACGAGGGAGAGCGCGCCCGCCGAGGGCAAGGGCGCGCGGAGCGTGCCCGCGGCAGCCCCGACGCCGCAGGCGTCGACACAGGCCGCACCCGCCGCGTCGGCACCGGCCGCCTCGGGAGGCCGCGAGCAGACCGTGCAGCTGTCCAGCCGAGTCAGCCCGCAGATCGCGCAGCTCATCGACGCCGCGGCCGCGCGCACGGGCCGATCGAAGCGTGAGCTGATCGAGGCGGCGATCGCGGCCGCACCGTGGCTCTGACGCGCGCAGCTCACGGCCGCGGGCGTCACGACGTCGACGTCGGCCGCCGGCCTGATCGTCACCGGGAGCGGGTGGGGTGTCAGCGGATCAGCCAGGCGACGAACGCCGTGAGGTCGTCCGTCAGCACCGGACGAGCGACCGTGTACCGGATCACGCGGCCCTTGCGGGCGCCCTCGATATCGGTCTTGACATAGCCCAGTTCCTCCAGCTCGCGCAGCGCGAAGCGCGCGGCGCTAGACGTGAGCCCGGCGCCGTCGACCAGCTCGCTGCGCGTCGAACCGGCGTGTTCTAGCAGCCAGCGCAGCGTGACAAGACGCGACGTGCCGGACACAGCGTGGTGTACGGCCGCCGCACGTTCGGGCATGTCGGGGGTCTCCCGGCGGGCAGGCATCCTCCCATTGTGCCCAATGAACGCGGCAGACATCGAGAGGGCGGCATCCAAATCATCCATGACACCAGATAACCTACATGGTTATTGAATAACAAGGTAAGATAGAGTCAATTAAGGAGGTGTCGGGTGATCGGGTTAGCCTGTCAGGGCCGCGTGGGCGTATCAGCAAGCGCTCTCGCTGCATGGTCGCAGCGCCTAGTCAGCCAGCACCCCGAGACCGAATTTGACGGACGAGGGGATAGCCATGACTGACGAGACCAACGGAGACGTGTTTCCGGGCGCACGACGGGCGGCCCGGTACGTCGAACCGGAAGTGACTGACATCGTGAGCATGGGGGAGCCCGGCCCGCGCCGCACCCCGCAGCTCATCGACGTCGACGACATGCCGGCACAGCCGGCGCCGGTCGTCGAGGCAGCCGCGCCCGTCGAGGCAGCTCCCGCAGCTGCACTAGCCGAGGCCGAGCGAACGGCGATCCCGGAGAGCATCTTCATCGACCCGGTGGCCGACCTCAGCACCGTGAGCACGCTGCAAGCCCCTGTGACCGCCTCGCGCGGCTTCCGTGGGTGGCTGAACAGCCTGGGCTTCAAGGTCGCACCCGGCGCCCGTGAGCAGCAGCTCATCGGCGCCGCTGACGCTTTCCACCACGACCAGACGATCATCCGTCAGGCCACGTGGACCCGCGCCGTGTCGATCCTCGTCGCGAACAAGAAGGGCGGCGCCGGCAAGACGCCGACTGCGCTTCTCATCGGGGGAGTGCTCGCCGCCGTCCGCGGCGGTTCCGTGTGCATCCTGGAGGTCTCCGACGATCCGGGCGCACTCACGTTCCGCGCCGAGGGTAACCCCGTCATCGGACTGGGGGAGCTGGTGCACGACGTCGACCGGATCAGCAGCGCCGGCCAGCTGGCCGGCTACACCGCCCCCCAGACGTCGTTCGCATCCGTGATCGGCACCGTGGGCCGCCGGCCGCGGCTGACCCGCGAGAACGTCGTCGACGCCGCACGGGTGATCGACGAGTACTTCACGATCCGCGTGATGGACTCCGGCAACCAGCCCAGCTCGACCGCGTTCGACGGCGCAGCCGAGACAGCCGACGCGCTCGTGATCCCCGTCCTGAATGCCGGTGACGCAGTGCTGGAAGCCGTCGCCACCATCGACGAGCTGCGCGCCCGCGGCGGCCGCTACGCCGCGCTGGCCGACAACGCCGTGGTGATCCGACTCACGGACGGCCGGCCCGAGCATCCCGAGGTCGTCGCCCGCGTCGACCAGATCATCGAGAGCATGCACGTCCGCGCCGTCTACACGGTGCCCTACGACCCGCACATCGCAGAGCGCGGCCAGCTCTCGCTCTCCCGCCTCAGCACGCCGACACAGTACGCCTTCACGGCGGCCGCCGCCGGCGTGGTCCAGTCCCTCAAAGCTACCGTCCGCTAAGGAGCACCCATCATGATGATCGAACTCATCCAGCACGCCGCGGTCGTGCACGCCTCGATCGACAACCCGCTCAACGGGATCGTCCCCGACTTCTCCATCTTCGGCGTGCAGTTCAACGCGCTCTGGAAGAAGCTGCTGGCCGGCATCTGGGCCGTGTGCATCGTCATCTCGATCGCGTTCCTGCTCGTCGGGCTGACCGGCATGGCCGGCAGCAGCGAGGGCGGCGGTAACGCGATGGCGTACAAGACTGCACGCACCAAGGCGATGTGGGCGGCGATCGCGCTCGGCTGCCTCGCGGCCGCCGCGGTGATCGTCGGCGCAATCCTGGCGATCTTCAGCTGAAACCATGACCGACGCGCCACGCCCCCTTCGCACACGGTCCTGCTGGCCTTGGGTCATCGGCGCGATCGCGGCCGCGGTCGTGGTCGTGCTCGTCATCCTGGCCCTCACCGGCGGGTTCGGCGGCCGATCGACCGCACAGCCCACCTCGAGCGGCACAGTCTCAGCAGCGCCGTCGACGTCGGCCGCCGACCTGGCACCTACGGGATGCCTCGGCGGTGTGACGATCGACGACAACATGCTGCGCACCGCGCAGCAGCAGGCCCCGCACACGAGCAACGGCGCCGTGGAGTTCACCACCGCGTTCGTCCGCTGGCTGTACCGCTACCCGGTGCCCACGCAAGCGGAAGCGAGCGCTGCGCAGCAGTTCGCGATCGCGACCGACGCAGCCCCGAGCTACAAGGACCTCGCCGCCGGCCTCGCCAAGAGCCCGAACATGTCGAACGGTGCCGTCGACGACAGCGCGACGTTCCATTTGTCGACGGTCAACGGCGTGTGGAACCTGGAGTCATATGCCGGCGACAGCGCGACCGTCAGCGTGGCGGCCGCGTTCGTCGTGAACGGCGTCATGAGCCCCACGATGTCGTCGGCGTCGACCCTCACCGTGAAGTGGCAGGACGGCGCGTGGCGCGTGTACTCGGGGGAGTACAAGCGCACACCTGCGCAGCTGCACCAGATCGGCACGGCGTTCACGGGAGGCTGCTGATGTTCGCGGTCGCCGACCCGAGCCAGGGGTGCAGCAACTTCATCGACTGCACGGTGCAGGGTGCTAACAACGTCATCCAGGGCGCGACGCAGGCGGGGAACTTCCTCTCTGACCCGTTCGGCTCGATGTACACCGCGTTCCGCGACTCCGCTGTGTCGCTCTCGCGTGACGTGCTCCCGGCGATCACCGAGGCGACGATGCCGAACCTGACGATGGACTGGTTCATCAACGTCTACAAGGTGTCGTTCGCTCTCTCGATTCTCGTCATGGTCGTCGTGCTGCTTCCGCAGTTCGTGCGCGTCGCTCGGGGCTCCCAGTCGGGCCGCGAGCTGGGCGAGACGATCATGCTGTACGCCCCGGCGTTCATCCTCGGCGCGATGTTCGGGCCGATGCTCGGCGCTCTACTCGTCGGCGTCGTGCACGCGCTGAGCACCGACCTGACCAGGTGGGCATTCTTCGACACGAACGACCACCTGGTGGCGTCGTTCACGAAGATGATCGACCAGGGCGACGCGGCCGGGATCGCCGGCGGTGCACCCGTCGCCGCGTTCCTGATGTTCCTCGCGTGGATATCGCTGCTCATGGCGATCATCGTCATGCTCGTGCTGCTCGTCGTGCTCTACTTCACCGGCGTGCTCTTCCCGCTCGGGTACGTGTGGATCATCGACCCGCAGCGCCGCAAGATGGGCTCCCGCCTCGCGTGGGTCTTCCTCGGGGTGCTGTTGGCGCATCCACTGCTGTTCTTCATGCTCGGCGTGACGTTCCACTGGATCGGCGCCGGTGTCCAGACCTTCGGCAACAACATCAGCGTGCAGCGCCTCGCGCTGCTCGTCTCCGGCGTGCTGGCCATGCTCATTGCGACGTTCAGCCCGCTGCTGCTCATGAAGTTCGCGCCCGTCATTCCGGGCCCGTCCGGCGGCAGCAACGGCCCGAGCATGCAGCCCGGCCAGTGGGGCAGCAACAACGCGAACGACCTCCCGCAGCGGTACGCGCCCGACGCGCGCCAGGGCGGCAAGGCGACGGACTCCAGCGGATCGGCCTCGGCGCCGGCCGAGGAAGCCGCCGCCACGGGCGGCAGCAAGGGCATCGGTGAGCTGGCCGGCGTCGGCGCCAAGGCCGGCGCAGCTGGCGAAGCGGGCGCAGCTGGCGCTAGCGGTGCAGCTGGAGCCGGTGTCGGCGCCGCGGGTGCTGGCGCAGCCGGCGCGGGCGGTGCAGCTGCGGGCGCCGGAGGCCTCGCGGCCGCCGGCGCCGCAGAGTCCGCAACGGGCGTCGGCGCCGCTATCGGCATCCCGACCCTCATCGCCGCTGGGGCGATGGAAGCCGGCAAGGTCGCGATCGACAAGACGCAGGAGGCCGCGAGCATGGCGGCCGACGCAGCGTCCGACGAGGGGATCCAGCAATGAGCACCACGGGACAGACGAGCATGGTGAGCCGCCAGCTGGGCGGCGAGGCCGGGCACCGGTCGTTCTTCGGGGGAGCGGGCAAAGGCCCGCGCACGATCCTGCTCGTGCTCTGCGGTGCCGGGCTCGTGATCGGTGCGCCGATCTTCGGCGCACCCGCCGTGATCGTCGCCGTGGTCGCCGCCGGCATCGTGTTCCTCATCACGGCCCGCACGCACCGTGGGTCGATCCTGGACCGCCGCCAGCGCCGGCTGCGCTGGAAGGACCGCCAGCGCAGCGGAACCGACCGCTACGAGCCGTTCAACGTCGGCAAGTGGGACCAGCTCACCGAGGCCGCGAACGACAAGGCGATGCCCAAGGAGGCCCGCTGGACGGCGACGCGCGAGCTGGCCGCGATGCGCGCCATGCCGGACGGTTGCGACGGCATGGGGTGGCTCCAGATGGGCCGCCGAGAGCCCGGCATCGCCTGGCACGCACCGATCGGGGAGAAGGCCTATCTGTCGGTCGTGTTCAGCGTCTCCGGGCAGCTGCGCGGCGCCGAGTCGAACGAGACCGCCCGCCGCGCGGCCGAGGCATTCGGGGAGTTCCTGGCCGCGCGCGCGCAGCCTCGCAGCCTGCTGCGCCGCGCGCAGATCAGCACGCGGGTTCTACCGCCCGACAGCGCGTTTCACTCGGCCTGGGCGCAGACGATCCTCGATCCCACCATCGAGCACACGCACCCCGCCGTCGTCTCCTACGGCGAAGTGCTGCGCGAGACCGGCCGCGACGCGATGGTGCAGCGCCACACAGTGACGCTGTGCTGGCCTCTGACTCCCGACTTCATCGACCAGGCCCGCAGCTACGGCGAAGGCCGCGACGGGTGGCGCGAGCTGATGCGACGCGAAATCGAGTCCGCCGACCGCGGCCTACGCGCCGCCCGCATGGGCGACGTCACCGTGCTCACCGCCCGCCAGGTCGCCGCGCACATCGTGCACGCGCAGAACCCCGATCACCCGATCGACCAGCCCGTGAACGACCCGACGCAGCTGGGCGTCGCCTCGCACGACGAGCTGTCCGCGCACGTCGTCACCGCCGTCGACCCGGAGACCGGGCAGGCCACCGAGTGGTGGCACCGCACCGCGGCGATCAAGGCCGAGAACCTGGCCGTGGGCTCCAGGTCGCAGACGTGGATGCTCGACCTGCTCATCGGCTCGGAGCTGCACTTCCTGCGCACGGTCACGTTCCACCACCAGCTCATCCCGGCATCCGAGGCCCGGCACGCGGCCAAGCGCGACCTGGTGCGCGACCAGGCCGCGCAGATCGACGACGCCGAGAAGGGCCGCCTGACCAACGACGAGACCGCCGTCAACAAGTCGGCCGCGCAGCTGCGCCACGCGGACCTCGGCTACGGCAGCCGCCACCACGGCGACAGCTGGGTCGGGTACGTGACGATCACCGAGACCAGCCGGGAGCGACTGCAGAAGGCCTCCCGCCAGCTGGAGGAAGTGTGCGAGAACGGGCTCGGCATCGAGCACCTGGACTGGCAGGACAGCTACCAGTCGGCCGGATCCGGCACGACCTGGCCCATCGGCCGCGGGATCGCGACCGAGCGCGGCA
>Ga0153956_1001717_pt1 | contig 18248 bp, 10 predicted proteins | sample TSFL040MetaG_FD_104704 | JGI IMG/M metagenome (GOLD analysis project Ga0153956, IMG submission 104704) | Attine ant fungus gardens microbial communities from Florida, USA - TSFL040 MetaG | ecosystem: Host-associated > Fungi > Mycelium > Unclassified | place: USA: Florida, Wekiwa Springs...
CGCAGGCGGGCCGGATCCCGGATCATGGCGCTGGCTATTTCAGATCGGCGGCGACCGCGTCAATCCCTGCCTGGGAACAAAGTTCGTCCTTGTCGGCGCCCACCGCCCCCGACGAGGCCACCGCGCCGATGGTCTCGCCGCGATACTTGATGGGCACGCCGCCGCCCACCGTGGTCACGCCCCGGATGTTGGGCATGGGCGTACCCAGCGTGCCGCCCCGCGCCTTGGCGAAGGCCAGCGAGGTGGCGAAGCGGTTGGCCAGGGTCAGCGCGGTATAGGCCTTGTCCTGGGCCAGGGCGATGGTGTGCGGGCCGGTATGGTCGTCGCGCAGGAAGGCCTTCATCGTGCCGCCGGAATCGACCACCACCATGGTGGTGGTGAAACCCATCTTGCGGCAGGCCTCGATCCCGGCGCGGGCGATTCGCTCCGCCATGTCGAGCGAAAGTTCATGCGTGGCGATGACGCCCTTGGCGGCGACCACCGGCGGATAGCTGGCGGGCGCGGGCAAGGGCTGCGCCGCCGCGGCCGATCCGATCAGCAGGGCAGCGCAGAAGACACCTGTTTTCATGGCTTCCCTACTTTCCGAACATCCAGCGCAGCACGCCGGGCAACAGCCAGGCGCCGTGCACGTCGCTGTGCGCGCCGTCGCCCCATTCGAACTTCACGTCATAGCGCGGGCCGGTGTCGTTCTTCTTGTCGGCGGTGGCATTGGCATATTGCAGCGCCGCCACCATCGAAAGATTGGCCAGGTGCCAGTTGCCGAACTGGTTGTCGAGGTCGGCGGTGCCGTCCTGGAAGAAGATACGGATCGGCTTGGGCGCGGCGCGGCGGATCAGGCCCGGATAGGTGTCGCCGCCATAGATCGCCGGCTGGCCGGCGGCCGGCGGGTGATAGCCGATCGAAGTGTAGCTGCCGATATAGCTGATGACGTTGCCGAAGGCGTCGGGCCGGTTCCACGCCACGGTCCAGGCGCAGATCGCGCCGGACGAGGTGCCGCCGATGGCGCGCTTCTTCGGGTCGCTGGTGAAGGTGTATTTCTTGGCGACCTCCGGCAGCATTTCCTCGACCAGGAAACGCGTATAGGCGTCGTTGACCTGGTCATATTCCTGCGGCCGGTGGTTGGGATTGCCCTGCCCCAGATTGTCCGGATAGTGCTCGGTGCCGGTGTTGCCCGGGGTGATGAAGACGCCAATGGTCCTGGGGATGTCGCCCTTGGCGATCAGGTTGTCCAGCACCGTCGGAATGTTGAGGATCGGGCCGATGGCGCGCTGGCCGTCCTGGAACACCAGCAGGTTCGGCGGCTCCTTGGGCGTGTAGCCCACCGGCACATAGATCCAGTAGCGGCGCACCGTGTCGCCCGGAATGATCTTGCTGCGGAACTCCAGCGGCCCGACCAGCTTGCCCTTGGCGACCCCCGGCTGCGGCAGGGAATCGGCGGTCGGCGGATATTCTCCCGGCTTGCGCGGCTCGGCGGCAAAGGCCCCCGTGCCCAGAATCGCCAAAGCCAGACCCAGAACCAAACCCCGCATGACCCACCCCGTTGTTTTTATGGAAGGAAAAGAGTGCGGCTTCGGACGCCGCCCGGCAAGCCCGTGTTGGAACCTTTCCCCAACCTTGGCAGCGCTGCCATCTTTACCGCTGTCAACACCTGTGTTGCATTGCAGCAACTGCGCTGCACATGCGAGAAGTTCCTGAAATTACACGAAAAACTTGCGATTCTTGGCGATTCCCGACTTTAGAATTGTTCCCTTTTAGGGTCCGGGAGAGTAATTTGCCACAGAGGCTGCATACAGACGGCCACTGCCGGGCAACGAAACCTAATCTAGGGACAGATATCTCAATGTCAGTGCATGTGAGACGTGGCGCTTTCGCGGCCGGATTTGTGACCGCCGCGGCCCTTGCCGCGCTGGAACTGTTCAGCGGCGCCGATGCGGCGACGTTGCCCGCGCCCACGTCCACCACTGTGACCGCTCCCTCGGAGGCCGGCTCGGCCGTCTTCACCAACCTCACCCCGGCAGACCACAAGAAGATGCTGATGCAGTACTGCACGGCCTGCCACAACAACAAGCTCAAGACAGCCGGCATGACGGTGGTACCGCTGGATGCCGACAACCTGCCCGCCAACCTGGATACCTGGGAAAAGATCCTGCGCCGGACCAGCCTGGGCGAGATGCCGCTGCGCGGCGCGCCGCGCCCGCCCAAGGAACAGATGGCCGCCTTTGACGGCTGGCTGGCCAAGTCGCTCGACGACAATGCCAAGGCCCATCCCGATCCGGGCCGCGCCACCGTGCGCCGCATGAACCGCTTCGAATATGCCAATGCCGTGCGCGACCTGCTGGCGCTGAACGTGGATTTCTCGAAGGAACTGCCGGTGGACGATACCGGTTATGGCTTCGACAATATCGCCGACATCCTCACCGTCTCGCCCACCCTGATGGACCGCTACATGTCGGTGGCGGGCAAGATCAGCCGCATGGCGACCGGCCAGTCCTCGAAGAAGCCGGGCACCACCGATTACAAGCTGACCAAGGACCTGTTCGAGAACGCTTTCGGCGTGCCCTCCTACAATGAGCGCGCCAGCGACGACCTGCCACTGGATTCGCGCGGCGGCGGCGCGGTCAAGTTCTACGCGCCCTTTGACGCGACCTACAATATCCAGATCTACCTGAATTCCGGCTCGGCCACCGAGCAGGAGATCGACGCGCTGAACCGCTATGAGGTGAAGCTGCCGCTGAAGGCGGGCCTGCGCACCATCGGCGTGTCGTTCCACAAGAAGCTGGCGCTGAACGAAGCGCTGCTGCCCAAGACCACCACCGGCGAGCGGCCGAAAAAGCCCACGACTTCGTACAACATGCCGATGGACGTGCAGATCGACAGCGCCAAGGTGAAGGAGATCAGCGTTCCCTCCGTCGCCAGCGGCCCAAACGTCTCCCAGGCATTCTACCTGCGCGACGTGATGCAGATTTCGGTGCAGGGTCCCTATGACATCAAGGGTCCCGGCGACACGCCCAGCCGCCGCAAGATCTTCATCTGCCGTCCCTCCAAGACGCTGTCCGAACAGGCCTGCGCCCGCACCATCCTCTCCACCCTGGCGCGCCACGCCTATCGCCGCCCTGTGACCGCGGCCGACATCGCGCCGCTGATGAAGATCTACGCGGTGGGCCGCGACGGCGCCGACTTCGACCACGGCATCGAGGCCGCGCTGGAGGCGGTGCTGGTGTCGCCCGACTTCCTGTTCATGCGCGAGACCGATCCCAAGGGCAGCGCCCCCGGTTCGGTGCACAAGATCAACGACCTGGAACTGGCGTCGCGCCTGTCCTTCTTCCTGTGGTCCAGCCTGCCCGACGAGCAGCTTGTGCAGGTGGCCCAGAAAGGCCAGCTCTCCAAGCCCGCCGTGCTGAAGGCCCAGATGACGCGCATGCTGGCGGACCCGCGCGCCAAGGCCCTGACCGAAAATTTCGCCGGCCAGTGGCTGTACCTGCGCAAGCTGGACTATCAGCGCCCCGACCGCCGCGTCTTCCCGGACTTCGACCAGCGCCTGCGCGCGGCGATGAAGACCGAGACCGAGATGTTCTTCGACGGCGTGGTGCGCGACAACCGCCCGGTGCTGGACTTCCTCGACGCCGACTACACCTATGTCAACCAGCGCCTGGCCGAGCATTACGGCATCCCCGGCGTCTACGGCACCACCTTCCGGAAGGTGCAGCTCGATCCCGCCTTGCATCGCGGCGGCCTGCTGGGCCAGGGCTCGATCCTGACGGTGACCTCCTACAACAACCGCACCTCGGTGGTGCTGCGCGGCAAGTGGATCCTGGAGAATATCCTGGCCGCGCCGCCGCCGCCGCCGCCGCCCAACGTGCCGGCGCTGAACGACGCCAAGAACGGCAAGCTCCTGACCGTGCGCCAGCAGATGGAAATGCACCGCGCCAATCCGGTCTGCGCCTCCTGCCATACCAAGATGGACCCGCTGGGCTTCTCGCTGGAGAACTTCAACGCCATCGGCGGCTGGCGCGACAAGGATGCCGGCCAGTTGCTGGATGTCTCCGCGGTCATGCCCGACGGCACCAAGTTCGCCGGACCCAGCGGCTCCGGCGGCCTGCAGGGCATCCTGCTGTCGCGCAAGGACCAGTTCGTCGATGCCTTCGTCGAGCGGCTGATGACCTATGCGCTGGGCCGCGGCCTTGAAGCTCCCGACATGCCGGCGGTGCGCCAGGTGCGCTACACCTCGGCCAAGAACGGCTACAAGATGCAGACCATCATCCTGAGCATCGTACAAAGCGTTCCATTTTCCATGAGAAGGACACCCTCGACATGATGATCACCAAGAAGCCGATGGACCGCCGCACCATTTTGCGCGGCACGGGCGCCGCCCTGGCGTTGCCTCTCATGGATGCGATGATCGGCTCGGCCCAGGCCGCCGAGGTCGCCCAGGCCGCGCGCAAACGTCTTCAGGTCATCTACATGCCCAACGGCATGATGATGCCGCACTGGACGCCGGCCACGGCGGGCGACGCCTATGAACTGAGCCCAATCCTGGAACCGATCGCCGAATACCGCGACAAGTTCATGGTGATCTCCGGTCTGGACCATACCCAGGCCGAAGCGCTGGGCGACGGCGCCGGCGACCATGGCCGTTGCTGCGGCAGCTACCTGACCGGCGTGCATGTCAAGAAGACCGAAGGCGCCGATCTGGCCTCGGGCGTCTCGATGGACCAGGTGGTCGCCAAGCAGGTGGGCGAACAGACCCAGATTCCCTCGCTGGAACTGGGCCTGGAACCGCCCTCGCTGGTCGGGTCCTGCGACACCGGCTATAGCTGCGCCTATACCAACACCCTGTCCTGGTCGAGCGCCAACACGCCGCTGCCCGTCACCGTCAACCCGCGCGAAGTGTTCGAGCGGCTGTTCGGCGACGGCGACAGCCTGGATGCGGCCAGCCGCCTGGCGCAGCTCAAGCGCCAGGCCTCGATCCTGGACTTTGTCGCCGACGACGCCAAGCGCATGTCGGCCAACATGGGCGCCACCGACAAGGCCAAGCTGGACGAATACATGACCTCGGTGCGCGACATCGAGAAGCGTATCCAGAAGATGGAACAGGGCGGCGGCACCATGGCGGCGCTGCCCGACTATGCCCGCCCCTCGGGCACGCCGGACAGCTTCGAGGATCATGCCCATATGATGATCGACCTGCAGGTGCTGGCGGCCCAGGCCGACCTCACCCGCGTCGGCACCTTCATGCTGGCCCGCGAAGTCTCGGCCCGTTCCTATCCCGAGATCGGCGTGCCGGATGCCCATCACCCGCTGTCGCATCATGGCGGTGACCCGGAGAAGATCGCCAAGCTGACCAAGATCAACATACTGCACATGCAGCAGATCGCCTATTACCTGAAGCGCATGGGCGAGACCAAGGAACTGGACGGCACCCTGCTGGACCATACCCTGCTGATGGCCGGCGCCAGCCTCGCCGATCCCAACCGCCATGAGCATCGCAACCTGCCGACCATCGTCGCGGGCGGCCTGGTCAAGGGCGGGCGTCACCTGGTGGCAGACAAGGGCACGCCGATGACCAACCTGATGCTGGCGATGATGGACCGGCTGGATGTCCATTCGGAAAAGCTGGGCGATTCCAACGGCCGCTTCTCCGGCCTGATCTAGAAGAAACGGGGCGGACGTGAGGAAGACAGTCGGTTTAGGGGCGAGCCTGATCTGCCTGATGGGCGTCCTGCCCGTCTCGGCGGGGCCGCTGGACATGAAACTGGTCGATGCCGTGCGCGACAACGACCAGCAGGCGGCGAAAAAGCTGCTGGCGGCGCATGCCAATCCCAACGCGCAGATACCGGACAAATCCACGGCGTTGGCCTGGGCGGTGGACCGCCAGGACCAGGCACTGGTGGACATGCTGCTGAAGGCTGGCGCCAGACCCAATGTCACCGACATGGACGGCACCCAGCCGCTGGCCCTGGCCTGCGAACTGGGCGATCCCGGCATCGTCGCGTCTCTTGTCAGGTCCGGGGCCAATGTGAAGACCACCCGTGCCGATGGAATCTCCGCGCTGGCGCTGTGCGCCGGCAATTCCTCGCCCGAAGCCGTCAGCCTGCTGATCGCCAAGGGCGCCGATGCCAATGCCGGCGACCCGGAAGGCCAGACCCCGCTGATGTGGGCGGCCTCCAAGGGCCGCACCGACAATATCGCCGTGCTGTTGAAGGCCAAGGCCGAGGTCAACGCCGTCACCCATCAGGGTTTCACGCCGCTGTTCTTCGCGCTGCAGAGCCGCAAGAACGACGCGGCGATGGCGGTGCTCGATGCCGGCGGCGACGCCAAGGCGGTCCTGCCCGACGGCACCACGGTGATCGCCGCGGCGCTGCTGGAAAAGGACGTGCCTTTCGCCAAGGAAGTCATCACCCGCGGCGCCGACGTGCAGGCCCACGACAAGAACGGCCAGCAACTGATCCATGTCGCCGCCGCCAATGGCGATGAAAGCCTGGTCAAGCTGGTCCTGGCCAAGGGCGGCGATCCCAACGCCTATACCACCCCGCCGGCGCCGCCGGTCGTGGTGGCCGCCGCCGAGCCCACGCCGCAAGCCCGGCAGGTCGCGGTCGCGGTGGGCGACGATGCCGCGCCCAAGAAGAAGCCTCCGCTGGAAGCGGCGGAATATCTGATCCCGCCGCCGCCCGCGCCGACCACGCCGCTGCTGCTGGCGGCGAAGGCCGGGTCGGTGCCGGCGATGAAGGCGCTGATCGAGGCCGGGGCCAAGCCGGACGCCAAGGCGGGCGACGGCGTGACCCTGGCGCTGGCCGCCGGCGGTTCGGGCAGCCTGGAGGCGATCAAATACGCCCTGACGCTGGATCCCGACATCAACGCCACCGCCAAGAACGGCAAGAGCGTCATGCATATGGTGCTGGCCAACCGCACGGCGACCGACAATGAGGAAATCGTCACCTATCTCGCCGACCATGGCGCGATCCTCAATATCAAGGACGGGCACGGCATCACCCCGGCGGATTTCGTCAACCGGGTGGGGCCGGAGAAGACCCGGGTGTTCTATGTCCAGCTTCTCAAGGACCGGGGCGTCGCCGCCAGCACCAACCACTGACCGGTTGAACGGCCTGAACGGAAAAGCCGCCGGGGCAACCCGGCGGCTTTTGCATGCGCAAACGAAAAAGACCGGCGCCGATTTCGCGACGCCGGTCTTCGATGTTTCAGGCGGCCCGGCTTACAGGTTGCCCTTCAGGCCGATGGTGAAGTAGCGGCCCATGTCTTCGTAGTAGTTCGTGAGGCCGCCGCCGATCGGATAGAACAGGCCGGGGTTGGAACCGTTGGTCGGGAACAGCGGCGCACGGGTATTGCCGATGTTGGTGATCGACAGGTACAGATCGGCATCGCCGCCCCACAGCCCGAACTTGCGGTCGATGCTCACGTCCAGCGTGTCGTAGGAGCTGATGCGCGGCACGGCATAGACCTGGTTGTTGGCGGCGACCGTGGGGTCGCTGGTCGCCTTCTTCATGCCCGCCAGCCACTGGTTCTGCAGGTTCAAGCCCCAGTCGCCGACCTGATAGGACAGGAAGGTGGTCTGGCGGGTCTTGGGCTGCTGCGTCCATTGCGGGGTCGCGCCCGGCAGCTGGACGGTGGTGTTCACCGGCTGGTAGGTGAGCAGGTGACGCAGGTCCACCGTTCCCGGCACGCCCGGGATCAGGTCAGCCATATCCCAGTTGTAGTCCAGTTCGACGTCCCAGCCTTCCATGTACTGGCGCGCGGCGTTGAGCGGCGAGCTGAACACCTGAGTCGGGAAGTTGGAGTTCGGGTTGGTGTAGTTGGGATTGGTCGGATCGGTGATCGGACGAGTCGCCAGCGAGCAGAAGGGCGAGTTGTAGGCCGGCGCCGACTGCAGGCAGATGTTCTGCACCGCAGCGCTCTGATAGCTGATGTTCGTGATCGCGTTGGACATGTGGGTCGTGTACCAGTCCACCGAGAAGCTGAGGCCGGGAATGAAGTCCGGCGTCAGCACCACGCCCGCGGTGAAGGTGTGGGCCACTTCCGGCGTGAGGGCGGCATTGCCGCTCATCACCAGCTGGGTGGAATTGTTGCCGCCGGTCAACTGATCGGTGAAGCCGGTCGACGAGATGTTCTGCGGCGCATACAGATCGTTCAGGTTGGGCGCACGGATGTCGACCGACATGGTGCCGCGGAAGCGGATATTTTCGTCGACATGCCAGTCGCCGCCAATCTTCCAGGTCTCGGCCTCGCCCGAGGTCGAGTAATTGGTGTAACGGCCGGCCACGTCCAGAGACACGTCCTGGAAGAACGGAACGTTCTTGACCAGGGGCACGTTCACTTCCAGCGCGAACTCATACACATTGTTGTCGGCATCGACCGGAGCGTTGACGTTCTGTGTCCACAGCGCCGGCGCGGCGGTGTTCCCCGCGGAACCGTTGGCCTGGCACAGGCGCAGGCCAGTACAGTTCACGAAGTCGGTCGGGCTGGCGTTGGACTTCATCGTGTAGGTCGCCCAGCGCATTTCGGCCGAGAGCGCGGCGGTGATTTCGCCCGCCGGCAGGCCGAAGCCCATGCCGCCATGGATGGTGCCGCCAACATCGTCGAGTTGCTGGGTCAGGTTCCAGTAGGTCAACTGGTTGATGTAGTTGAACGCGGACTGCGACGGACCGTCGGGAGTGAAGAGGTTCAGCGGCTGGCAACCCGGATAGAGGCTGGCATAGGCCGCCTGGGTCGTGACCCAGCAGGCGACGGTGCCGCCAATATCGACACCGTTGACGATGGTGCCGCTCGGCGCGATCACCGCGTCTTCCGCCGCCATATAGCGAGCATTGTTGGTGTTGTGCGGATACTTCACCTGCAGGCGGCTTTCCGCATGGGTATAGTAGGTATCCCAGGCCCAGTCATGCAGCGGGCCGACGCTGACCGTGCCGGTCAGACCGACCTGCACGTTGACGTTACGCTGTACGCCCTGGGTGTTGTAGATGTCGCCCAGCGAGCGGGCGCTCTGGCCGTCGATCGTGCTGAACTGATAGCCTGCGGCCGAGAAGATCGGCGTGTTGGCCCAAGCGGCGCTGTAAGGCGGGGTTGAACCGTTGCGCGCGTCCGCCACCGGCGTCGGCACGAACATGCTGCCCGTGGCCATCAGCGCCGCGGACGTACCGGCCGACAGATAGGGATTGTCGGCGAAGAAGCGGTTCGGGCGGTTGGACGAGGCGGACACCACGACCGGCGCCCAGTTGGCGTAATTGCCCGACTGCGCCCAGCTTGCCTGGACATAGGCGTTGATGTCGTTGGTCAGGTCATAGCTGAAGCGGCCGAACAGTTCGTCGGTGCGGGTCTTCTGGCGATAGGTTCCTTCGGATTCGTAACCGCCGTCACCGCCCGATTCCAGGTTGGCGGTCCCGGTGGGAATGCCATGCACCATCGGCGAAGCCACGCCGGGCGCGTTGAAGGTGTAATTGTTCAGCGAGCAGCCGGCGCCGCAGGCGATGGTGCCGTGCTGCGACTGCTGGAAGGTGTGACCGTAAGGCACGCTGACATAGGGATTGCTGGCCGAGCCGCTGCCCGCCTGCACCCAGGTATTGTTGTTGTAGCCATAGGGACGGTGATCGTCGGGGATCAGGTCCTGGTTGAAGTGGCGCAGCGCCATTTCGAAATGGCCGCGGCCATCAAACAGGGAAGTACCCCAGGCGAAACCGACCTGCTGTTCCGCGCCGTCACCATACTTCGAGATACCGGCATTGATGTTGTACTTGAAGCCCTCGAACTTCTTGTCGAGGATGAAGTTGACCACGCCGGCCACGGCGTCGGAGCCGTACACGGCGCTCGCGCCGCCGGTGACCACGTCGACGCGGGTCATCAGCATCTGCGGCAGAGTGTCGACATCGACGGTGCCGTCCTGGTTGGAGGCGGGCACGCGGTGGCCGTCCAGCAGGATCAGGGTGCGCGAAACACCGAAATTGCGCAGCGACAGCACGTTGCCGGCATTGTTCTTGGAGCCGTTGTCCTGGCTGCGCGGGGTGCGGCCGCCGATGAAGACCGGCAGCTTGTTCAGCGCGTCGGGGACGTTGGTCGGCGTGGTGGCCTGGAGCTGGTCGGCGGTGACGGCGGTGATCGGCGTCGGCGACAGCGTGATGTCCTGAATCAGGCGCGAACCGGTAACGGTCACGGCCTCGACATTGTTGGCGTCCTGCGCATAGGCGGCCGTGGAAAGGCCCACGACGCTGGTGGCGCACAACAAGGCAGCTTTAAAGTTCGACATGGATGAGTCCCCCTGGACATGAACTATTTGTAGTTGCCGGGGACCGTAATTGACGCTGGCAGCGCTGCCAATAGGACAGTTATGGCAACGCTACCAATTTCTCGAACCGTGACATAAATGCGAGCATTTATCCACAAGTTATTGAAATATATAGTTTATTTTTCCTACCAATTCTCGCGGCCGGAACCGGCCAATTAGCGGGAAGACCTGCCGGGCCAACATTTGTATACAGCCTGGCAAGACTGCGGTGGCGGCGGCCGCAGGCACAATTTCCGCCGTGCGCGATAGAAAAAGGACTGTCCGGGGACCGGGGGTGGTCCCCGGACAGTGGGAAAAGCCTGAAACTCTCTCTGGTGACAGGATCAGAGATTGCCCTTCAGGCCGAGGGTAAAGTAACGGCCCATATCGTCGTAGAAGCCGTAAGTCGGATAGAACAGACCGGAGCAGCAGGAGTTGCCGCCGATCAGCGGCGCCCGGGTGTTGCCGATATTGGTGATGGTCAGATACAGGTCGGCATCGCCGCCCCACAGGCCGAACTTGCGATCCACCGTCACGTCCAACACATCGTAGGAACCGACACGCGGAGCCGCATAGTTCTGGCTGGTGGCGGTGGTCGGCGAACTGTTCTTCTTCAGACCGCTGAGCCACTGGTTCTGCATGCTCAAGCCCCAGTCGCCCGCCTGATAGGACAGGAACGTGGTCTGGCGGGTCTTCGGCGCCACAGCCCAGGTCGCAGCCGCGCCGGGAATGTTCACGGTGGTGTTGACCGGCTGGTAGCTCAACAGGTGGCGGAAGTTCATCGAGCCGGGGAAGCCCGCGATCAGCGCGTCCATATCCCAGTTGTAGTCGACCTCGATGTCCCAGCCTTCCATCTGCTGGGTCGCGCTGTTCACCGGTGAATTCAACACCTGGGTCGGGAAGTTGACGTTGGGATTCTTGTAGTTGGGATCCGACGGATTGGTGATCGGACGCACCGCCAGCGCACAGAAGGGCGAATCGTAGGCCGGCGCGGTGGCCAGACAGATCTGCTGAACCGCCGTGCTCTGGTAGGTGATGCCCGTGATCGCGTTGGTCATGTGGGTGGTGTAGTAGTCCACCGAGAAGCTGAGGCCCGGAATGAACTCCGGCGTCAACACCATGCCCATGGTGTAGGTATGGGCCACTTCCGGCGTCAGGTTCGGATTGCCGCGCGACACCAGCTGGGTGGAGTTGTTGCCGCCCGTCAGCAGGTCGAGCTGGCCGGTCGAGGAGATGCCCACCGGACGGTACAGGTCGTTCAGGTTGGGCGCCCGGATGTCGAACGACATGGTGCCGCGGAAGCGGATCAGGTCGTTGACCTGCCAGTCGGTGCCGATCTTCCAGGTCTGGGCTTCGCCGGACGTGGAATAATCGGTGTAGCGGCCCGCCAGGTTCAGCGACAGGCGCTGGGCCAACGGCGCGTCCTTGAGCAGCGGGATGTCAGTTTCCAGCGCGAACTCATAGACGTTGTTGCTGACATCCACCGGCGCGTTGACATTCTGGCCCCAGAGCGGCGGCGCGTTGCCGTTGGCAAGGCACAGGCGCAGGCCGGCGCAGTTCACATAGTCGGTCGGCAGGGCGTTGGTCGTCATCGTGTAAGTCGCCCAGCGCGCTTCGCCCGACAGCGCGGCGGAGATTTCACCCGCCGGCAGGCCGAAGCCCAAGCCGCCGGAGATCGAACCGCCGATATCGTTCAACGTCTGCACCAGCGCCCACTGGGTGGATTCGGTGATGTAGCGATACGAGGCCGCCGACGTACCGTTCTGCGGATCGAACATATTGAGCGGCTGGCAGCCCGGATAGAGGCTGGCATAGGCCGCCTGGGTCGTGACCCAGCATACCGCCGTGCCGCCGACATCGACGCCGTTCACCTTGGTGCCGGCCGGCGCGATCACCGCGTCCTGCGCTGCCAGGAACTTGGCGTTGTTGGTGTTGTTGGGATTCTGCACCGACACGCGGCTGTCGCCGTGGTTGAAATAGACGTCCCAGCTGAGGCGGCCGTCCATCACCGTGCCGGTCAGCCCGCCCTCGACATTGAGGTACCGGTCCATGCCGCGGGTGCGGTAGATGAAGTTCTGCTTGCCCGCGTCCATGCCTCCGATCGTGTTGAAGGTATAGCCTGGCGCCTTGAAGTAGGGCACCCCGGCTGGCGGCAGCGGCGGCGTGCCGCCGCCCACAGCGCCCGCGGGCTGCGAGGTGTAGGTCGGCAGGAACAGCGTGCTGTTGGCCATCAGTTCGGCACGCGTCGCGTCCGACAGGAACGGATTGTCGGCAAAGAAGGAGTTGACCGTATTGCCGGCCGAACTCTCGCTGGTCGGAGTCCAGATCGCGTAATTGTGCGATTCCGACCAACTGGTCTGGATATAGGCGTTGATGTCCGGCGTGATGTCGTAGCTCAGCCGGCCGAAAGCTTCATACTGGCGAAGCGCCGACTTGAACGCGCCGAAGGGGTCGTAGCCCCCACCGCCGCCCGTCTCCAGGTTGGCGGTGGTGGTCGGGATGCCATGGACCATTGGGGCGATGTTTCCGCCGCCCGGCGCGAAATCGTAATTGTTGTAGGCGCACCCGGTGCCGCACATGACATGGCCATAGGCCGAACGATCGAAATGGCGGGAATAGGGTGTATTGGTATAGGGCGCCGCGGCGGTGCCCAGGCCGGACTGCGTCCAGGCCTGGCCGCCATAGCCATAGGGACGGGCGCTGATCGGCACCATGTCCTGGTTGAAATATCGGGTTGCCATTTCGAAATGGCCGCGGCCGCCCCAAAGCGGCGTGCCCCAGGCGAAGCCCAGATTCTGCTCCGCCGCGTCCATATATTTCGAGATGCCGGCATTGACGTTGTACTTGAAGCCGTCGAACTTCTTGTCCAGCACGAAGTTGACCACGCCGGCCACGGCGTCGGAGCCGTACACAGCCGAGGCGCCGCCGGTGACCACGTCGACGCGGGTCATCAGCATCTGCGGCAGGACGTCGGTATCCACCGTGCCGTCTTCGTTGGACGGCGCCACACGGTGGCCGTCCAGCAGGATCAGGGTGCGCGAAACACCGAAATTGCGCAGCGACAGCACGTTGCCCGAGGTGTTGCGCGACGCGTTGTCCTGGCTGCGCGGGGTGCGGCCGCCGATGAAGACCGGGAGCTTGTTCAGCGCGTCGGGAATGTCGGTCGGCGTAGTGGCCTGCAACTGGTCGGCGGTGACGGCGGTGATCGGCGTCGGCGACAGCGTGATGTCCTGAATCAGGCGCGAGCCGGTGACGGTCACGGCCTCGACATTGTTGGCGTCCTGCGCATGGGCCGCCGTGGAAAGGCCCACGATGCTGGTGGCGCAAAGCAAAGCGGTTTTGAAATTCGACGACATGAGCCCCCCTTGGATGAAGTTGCCGTTAGGCATTGGTATTATGACGGGATCGTAATCGACATTGGTAGCGCTGCCAACATTAAAATGGCAGCGCTACCATTTTTGCACACGCGACAGGAATCGTGGGCTGCAGCGTAACATTCTGATATTGTTGAACTTATTATCCGCTAACTGGTCGCGCCGGGAATCAGTTCGAACGGCATCTCCACCACCCGGGCAGGCCCTCCGGCCAGCAGCAACTCCGCCCCCGCCCTGCCCATCTCGGCGCGCGGAGAACGGATGGTGGAAAGCGGCTGGGGGGTCAGGCGGGATATCTCCAGGCCGTTATAGCCGAACAAAGCAAGTTGGCCGGGGACCGGGATGCCGTTCTCCAGACAGTGGAAGTAGCCGCCTATGGCCAGGTCGTCATTGGAGAAATAGATCGCCTCCAGATCCTTGTTGCGGCTCAGCAACGCCGCTACCCCGATCCGCCCGCCCTCGATCGAGGAGCCGCGATGGGGCGAGAATTCATGGTCCAGGATGGAAAGCCCCTGCTCGGCCATCACCTGGCGGAAACCTTCCAGCCGCTTGCCGGCCCGTACGTCGGAGCGGATGTCATGGCCGACATAGCCGATACGGCGATAGCCGCGACCCAGCAGGAAACGCGCGCTGGCGCGGCCCGCCCCGCGATGCGAGGAGCCGACCACGATGTCGATGCCCTCACCATCGACATCGATCAGTTCGACCACGCGCACGCCACAGCCTTTCAGCATGCTGCGCGCCCGTTCGGTATGCTCCAACCCCGCCACCAGCAGGCCGGAAGGCCGCCAGCTGAGGATGGATTCGATCAGCATTTCCTCGCGTTCCGGGGCGTAGTTCGATACCCCGATGACGGGCTGGAACCCTGCATTTTCCAGCACCGCATTGGCGCCGGCCAGGACCTCGGGCACCACGGTATTGCCCATCGAGGGGATCACGATGCCCACCAGCTTGGAGGTCATCGAGGCCAGTGTGCCGGCGATGCGGTTGGGCACGTAATGCAGGTCCGCCGCGGCTTTCAGGATCTTCTCCCGCGTCGCCCGCGATACCGAGCCATGGTTGCGCAGCACCCGCGACACGGTGCTTTCGCCCACACCCGCGCGGCGCGCGACATGGGCCAGGGTCGCGACATTGGACTGGGGGTCGCCGCCGCCATTGTTCGGCGGCATGCCAGAGGCGTGATCTTTCGTCATGGCCGGATCCGCAACGCGGCGCGGCCAGGCACAACGCAAGAGGCCATGTCAGCCATGGTCATCAACAAGCCAGCCCTTCCCCCTTCCGACCCTAACCAAAAATGCGGCCGCTGCCAACAAAAGGGCGCCCGCCACCATGTTGGCGGGGCAAGCCGTATACGGAGCGTCTGGGGAGATTACCGGCGCCGGGCGTGATAGACCGCGCCCGGATCGCTTTTTACCTTAATGGTGTATTTGTCGCCGGCGGAATTGACCGTGACCAGCAGGTTCCCCGCCGGCCCGCTCCAGCCCGGGCGCGACAGGTCGCTCTCTTCCTGCACATAGGTCTGGCCGTTCTGCAGGCGGATGGTGAAGCGCCCGCCCTCGTCGAAGTGGTACGCCGTCATCGGCATGTTGGCGACCACGGGCCTGGTCGAGCCGAGCAGTTCCGCGAAAAAGCCCTTTTCCCGGGGCGGCGCAGGCCTTCGATACCCGGGCGCAGCGGCGGTGTAGGCGGCGCCGGGGGACGGCACCAGTTTTATCAGCGCTTGCGGCGCGGGCGACAGGCCCAGCCGGCTGCGCATCGGCTGGGCGGAGCCATAGAAACAGTCCAGCCAGGCGCGGTCGTCGGCGATGCCGGCGCAGCGGGCCGCCCCATCCATCACCTGGTCACGCACCCCCTGCGCCGCTGCCGGAACGGCGGCCAGCAGGCACATCGCAATCAACGCCGTGCGCTTCATGGCATCCCCCTGTCCGCGCTTTAGAGCATCCGGCCCGGCTTCCGGCAACCCGTTTGCGCGGGGCGGCCGCATCGCACCATGAGGGATTTTCCGGTTGAACGGCGCATCGTTCCACCTTCCAATGCCAGCCGCCATGAACCGCAAAACACGCCGCGCCACCAAAAGCGCCAGCCCGAGGCCCATACCACCCGACGCCACGCAACTCGCCCGCGACGCGCTGGTCCGGTCGGTGGAAGGCGACCATGCCGGCGCGTTGCGCGCCGCCGTCCATGCCCTGACGGTCGAGGAGAACGCCTTTACCCGCACCAGCTTCGTCGCCGTGGCGCGGAGGATGCAGTTCTATGAGGACAATGACGTGGTGCGCGGCCTGCTGCTGCGCGCGCTGCGTCAGCAATGGAGCCGGCCCGAGGACCTGGCGGCGCAGGCCTGCGACCTGATCCGAGCGGCGGGTACCGGGCTTGCCGCGCTGGCGCGGGACGAATTGCTGTGTACGCTGATGGGCCTGATGCCCAATCAGGATCCGGCGCTGGAAGCGGCGCTGATGCTGGTGCGGCGCGAATTGCTGGAACACGCCCTGGCAGGCGAAGAGGCCTATCCCGATTTCCATGCCGTGCTGGCCCGCCAGTGCTTCCTCAATGAATATGTCTTCACCGCCTCGGATGAAGAGTTGCGCGCGGTGGACCATCTGCGCCGCCGGGTGATGGCGGCGCTGGATACCGGGGCGGCCGTCACGCCCGCGCAGGTTGCGGCGCTGGCGTCTTACGGACCGCTGACCGATGCGCGGTTGCTGGAGCGGACCTGGCCGCCGGCGACGCAAGCGATCCTGACCCAGCAGTTGCGCGAACCGGCGGAGGAAAAGCGCCTGGCGGACGCGCTGCCCGCGCTGACGCCGGTTTCGGATGCGGTCAGCCGCGCCGTCGCGGCGCAGTATGAGGAAAATCCCTATCCGCGCTGGGTGGTGGTGGGACCGGCCTGGCGCGTTCATGGCGCCGCGCGGGAGCCCGCCGACATCCTGATCGCGGGTTGCGGCACCGGGCGCAACGCCATCGAGACGGCGCAGGTCTTTCCCGATGCGCGCGTGCTGGCGGTGGACCTGAGCCGCGCGTCGCTGGGTCATGCCGCGCGCAAGTCGGCAGAGTTGAAAGTGGGCAATATCGAATATGCGCAAGCCGACCTGCTGGAGATGGGCGGGAACGGCCGCTGCTTCGACCTGATCGAGGCGATGGGCGTGCTGCATCACCTTGCCGATCCGCTGGCGGGCTGGCGGGTGCTGCTGTCGCTGCTCAAGCCTGCCGGCGTGATGCGGCTTGGGCTTTACAGTCCCCTGGCGCGGCGGGACCTGAATGCGGCGCGCGCCGAACTGAAGGCGCAAGGCTTCGCGCCCACGCCCGACGGCGTGCGCGATGGCCGCCGCCACCTGATGCGGACGCCCGGCTTCGGCAAGGCGGTGCAGCGGCCCGATTTCTTCAGCGTCAGTGCCACCCGCGACCTGCTGTTCCATGTGCAGGAAACGGTGATGCCGCTGTCCGCCATCGCCGCCTTTGTGCGCGACAATGGCCTGAAGGTGGTGGGCGTGGATGTCGATGCGCCGGTGATGCTGGCCTATCGCAGGCGTTTTCCGCGCGACGCCACCGCCATCGACCTGGACGGTTGGGCGGCATTCGAGGCCGACAATCCGTCCACCTTTGACGGCATGTATCAGTTCTGGGTGCAGAAGGTATAAGGTCCGGCATGGCCGAACCCGTCCATTCCGCCTTGGCGCAGGCGCTTGCCCGCCGCGCCGCCGCGCCGAAGGATGCGGCGGCGGCGTTGAACCTGGCGCGGGTGCTGGCGCAGATGGGGCGCAACGGCGAGGCGGAAGATGCCTTCCGCGACTCCGTGCGATTGAAGCGCGACTTCGCCGAGGCGCGCTTCGACCTCGCCCAGCATCTGCACCGCACCGGCAAGCTGGACGAAGCCGAAGCGATCTTCCGCGCCCTGGCGCGCGAGATGCCGGGCATCGTCCACATGAAGATCGCGCTGGGCGCGGTGCTGATCGACCAGCACCGTCCCGCCGAGGCCGAAACCGTCCTGCGCCGCGCGCTGGGCGAGACGCAGGATGCGGCGTTGACGGCGCAGGTCACACTTTACCTCGGCACCGCGTTGCGCCGCCAGCGCAAGGACGAGGAGGCGCTGGCGATCGTTGACCGCGCCGTCGCGCTGGCGCCCGCCTCTGCCGCCGCGCAACTGCACCGTGCCGAGGCGCTGGAGAATGTGGGCCGCTACGATGACGCGATCGCGGTGTTCCGGGACCTGCTCAAGCGCGCGCCCGCCGATCCCGGCCTGCATCACAGCTATAACGAATTGCTCTATCGCCTGGGCCGCGACGGCGACTATCTGAAATCCTATGACCACGCCCCGGCCAGCCGCCCGCTGCTGCTGGGCAAGGCCTTCTTCCTGTCGCAGGCCGGGCGCGATGAGGAAGCGCATGCCTTGTATCGCGACCTGTTGGCGAAGGACCCGGACGACCAGGTCGCGGCGCTGGGCGCCGCCAATGCCGCCATCGGACTGGGCCGCCATCGGGAAGCGATGACTATCTTCGATGCGTTGATGGCACGCCACGGTGCGACGCCCGACCTGTATCGCCGCGCCGCCGAACCGTCGCTGCTGGCGGGCGATCCGCAGAAGGCCGCCTGGTATTGCGAACGAGCAC
>Ga0153956_1001718_pt1 | contig 18240 bp, 17 predicted proteins | sample TSFL040MetaG_FD_104704 | JGI IMG/M metagenome (GOLD analysis project Ga0153956, IMG submission 104704) | Attine ant fungus gardens microbial communities from Florida, USA - TSFL040 MetaG | ecosystem: Host-associated > Fungi > Mycelium > Unclassified | place: USA: Florida, Wekiwa Springs...
ACGCTTCCTCCCGTCTTCCTCATGCCTCGCGGGTCACGCCAGGAGGCGCGTTCGCAGTTAGCGACAACATGTGTCGCTAACTGCGAACTCGGTCCGGGCCGGGGACCCTCAGGGGGCCGGAAGGGTGACTTTCCCGGCATCTTCGTCACGGACAGGGGCGAGGTGTGGACCCTTGCGCGCAGGGACCCTCACGTCCCGGGGGCCCCTGAGCGGTCAGGGATCTGCGTGGTTCGAAATGGTCGTATAGCGACCATTTGGAACCACGCAACTTCCTGACCGCCCGGATCCCTCCCACCGGGCGGAGAGTCGCGGCGGGATCCCGGGGTCCGTGACGGACCTTTGACCCTTTGCCCCCGCAACGCCTCGCGTCCTGGGCTCCCCATGGGGGTCACAGCCTGCCCGGACCCCCATGAGGAGCCCAGGGCCACCCTCGGACGGCCGCAGGCGCCACGGGCCCCCCCTCGGACGGCCGCCCGCCCCCGAACCCCCACCCGTCCCTTCCCCGCCTACCGCTCCCCCCAACACCGCGCCAGCACCCGCCGCCAGTTGCCCCAGGCGATCGCCTCGATCTCCTCGCTCGTGAAGCCGTGCTTCGCGAATTCCTCGAGCAGCCGGGGAACGCCGGTGACGTCGCCGAGGGCGTCGGGGACCTCGGTGCCGTCGAAGTCGGAGCCGAGGGCGACGTGCTCGACGCCGATCCGGTCGGCCACGTACCGCGCGTGTCGAACGATCAGAGCAAGCGGAGTATCCGCAGGTTGATTCCGGCCGTCGGGGCGGAGGAACGCCGGGGCGTAGACGATGCCGACCAGGCCGCCGGTCGCCCCCACCGCGTCGATCTGGGCGTCGGTGAGGCAGCGGGAGTTGGGGCAGATCGCGTGGACGCCGGCGTGGCTGACGACCAGCGGGCCCGCTTCGAGCGCGGCGGCGTCCCAGAAACCGGCTTCGTTCATGTGGGCGAGGTCGAAGACGATGCCGAGCTCGGCGCAACGCCGCGCCAGCTCCTTGCCCGCCGCGGTGAGGCCGGGGCCGATGTCCGGGGTCGAGGGATAGCGGAAGCGGACGCCGTGGCCGAAGGCGTTGGGGCGGCTCCAGACCGGGCCCACCGAGCGCAGGCCCGCCGCGTACCAGAGGTCTAGCGACTCGAGGTCGGCGTCGATCGCCTCCGCCCCCTCGAGGTGCAGGACCGCGACCGGCGGCCCGCCCGCGGCGGCCGCGTCGACGTCGGCGATCGTCCGCCCCAGCCGCACCGCGCCCGCGCGCTCCATCGCCAGCAGGCGCCCCGCGGCGGTGGTCGAGGCGGCACTGGCGTAGGCGTGGTCGAGCTCCGGCGCCGGACCGGCACCGCCCGGCCGTTTGCTGAGCGCCGGCCGCCAGTCGGCGGTTTCCGGATTGCGGATGAAGACGGCGAAGATGCCGCCGCGCATGCCGGCCGCCGCCATCCGCGGCAGGTCGAGTTGGCCGCCCTCGCGCCCGCCGACGAAGTCGGCGTGATCCTCGCGCGTCAGCGAATCGTTGTGGCCGTCGAAGAAGAACCCCATCGCCGGGAGCCTTTCAGGATCGGCAGGCGTTTCGTCGCGCCGCCGAGCATCATCGGCGCCAGGTGCTCTTCGCGGCCGAAGAAGTAGGAGGCCAGCGCCAGACAGACGAGGGCGAAGGCGCCGAGGTAGGCGACGTCGAGCCAGGCGGCGAACTGGGCCGGGGCGAGCAGGCGGCGCTCGTTGTGGAGGAGCGTCTGGCGCATCAGGTCGACACCGTAGGTGAGCGGGTTGAGGCGGACGAACGGCTGCATCCAACCGGGCAGCTCGCCCGCCGGGTAGAGCGCGCCGCTGAAGAAGAAGAGCGGGAAGATGACGAAGTTCATCGCCACCGCGAAGTCCTCCAGCTTGCGGATCCGCGCGGCGGCGAGCATCCCCAGCGCCGACAGCGCCAGCGCGCAGAGCAGCGTCGCACCGAGGAAGCCGAGGTAATCGCGGAAGCCGACTTCGATGTCGAAGAAGACGACCAGGACCGAGAAGACGACCGCGAACGCGGCGCCGAGCAGGGTCGAGCTGAGCGTCTTGCCGAAGACGACGAGGCCGCGCGGGACGGGCGCGATCAAGAGCATCCGCATCGGCCCGAACTGGCGGTCGTGGACCGAGCCGAGCGCGCTCAAGAGGCAGGAGAAGAGGATGACCATGCCGATGATCCCCGGCAGCAGGTAGGTCTCGTAGTCGCCGCCCGGGATCAGCGCCGAGAAGCCGGTCCCGGCGGCGATCAGCCAGAGGAGCGGCCGGGCGAAGGTCGAGGCGAGGCGGCCGCGCTGGCGCACCGCGCGCTTGAACTCACGGCCGACGATGCCGGAGAGCGGCCCGCTCGGGGCCGGCAGCCGCAGCCGCCCGCCGCCGACCCGCTTCGGCGTCGGTTTCTGGCGCGGCGCGGCGCCGAGGAACATCGCCGCGAGGTGCTCCTCGCGGCCGAAGAGCTTCGTCGCCACGGCGAGGCAGACGACGGCGAAGGCGACCAGGTAGGCGAGGTCGAAGAGCGGCTCGAATTCGACGTGGCTGACGGCGCGGAATTCCTCCGCGAGCAGGTAGTGGCGCATCAGGTCGACGCCGTAGGTGAGCGGGTTCAGCCGCACCAGCGGCTGCAGCCACGCGGCCAGGTTCTCGGTCGGGTAGAGCGCCCCGCTGAGGAAGAACATCGGGAAGATGACGAAGTTCATCGCCACCGCGAAGTTCTCCAGTTTGCGGATCCGCGAGGCGACCAGCATGCCGAGGCCGGCGAGCGCCAGCGAGCAGAGCAGCGCGGCGCCGAGGAACCGCAGCCAGTCGGCGAAGGTGAGGTGGACGTCGAAGACCCAGACCAGCGGGGTGAGGACGACCGCGAACGCCGCCCCCATCAGGGTGGCGCCGAGCGTCTTGCCGAGGACGATCGACCCGCGCGGCACCGGCGAGATCATCAGCATCCGCATCGAGCCGAACTCGCGGTCCTGGACCGAGCCGAGGGCGCTCAGCAGCGAGGAGAAGAGGATGACCATGCCGACGATCCCCGGCAGCAGGAACTTGTGGTAGCTGAAGCTCCCGCCCGGGATCAGCGCCGAGAAGCCGGAGCCGATGATGATCAGCCAGATCAGCGGCCGGGCGAAGGTGCTGGCGAGGCGGGCCCGGCTGCGCAGCACCCGCTTGAACTCGCGGCCGACGATGCCGGCCAGGATGCGCGGGGTCACGCGGGCGCCCCGGCGGCGGGCGCCCCGCCGGGCGTGGTGGCGGCGACGAAGACGTCATCGAGGGTCGGCCGGCGCACGCTGAGGCTCTCCAGCCGGTCGCCGATCAGGGGCAGGAGCAGCGGCAGGACCGCTTCGGCCGAGTCGACCGGGACGATCACCCCGGTCGCGGTGCGCCGCGGCTCGGTGCCGGTGCGGCGGGCGACCTCGGCGAGCAGGCGCGGATCGGGGTCGCTCATCACCAGCTCGATCGACTCGCGCCCGCCGAGCTCGCGCTTCAGCTCCTCGGGCGTCCCCTGGGCGATCACCTGGCCGCGGTCGACGATCATCACCCGGTCGCAGGGCTCCGCCTCCTCCAGGTAATGGGTGGTGAGGAAGAGCGTCATCCCTTCCTCCGACGCCAGCCGCTCGAGGAAGCCCCAGACGCGGCCGCGGTTGACCGGGTCGAGGCCGAGCGTCGGCTCGTCGAGGAAGAGCACCGCGGGCCGGTGGAGGATGCCGCGGGCGAGGTCGACCTGACGGCGCATCCCGCCGGAGAAGGTGCGGACCGAGTCGTGGCGGCGGTCGGTCAGCTCGAAGAGGGCGAGCACCTCCTCGATCCGCGCCCGCAGCTCGGCCCGGCCGAGCCCGTAGAGCTTGCCCGCCAGCTGCAGGTTCTCCTCCGCCGAGAGCTCGCCGTCGAGCGTCGTCTCCTGAAAGACGAGGCCGATGCTCTTGCGCACCGCGAGCGGTTCGGCGACGACATCGCGGCCGACCACCTCGGCCCGCCCGCGGGTCGGCGCAACCAGCGTCGTCAGCATGTGGATCATCGTCGTCTTGCCCGCCCCGTTGGGGCCGAGGAAGCCGAAGAACTCACCGTGGCGCACCTCGATGTCGACTGCGTCGACGGCGCGCAGCTTGCCGTAGTCCTTGCCGAGCCCGAAGGCCTGGACGACGGCCTCGGCGCTGCTCATTGCGGGATCAAGTCGCGGTAGACGAGCGGCGGCGGCGCGGCGGGCTCCGGCTCGTCGGCCTCGCGGCGCGCCGCGACTATCGCCTCGTGGTGGGGCGAGAACTGGCAGACCGGGTCGGTCGCCGCCGCGTCGCCGGTCAGCGCCAGCGCCTGGCAGCGGCAGCCGCCGTGGTCCTCGCGCTCCCGGCCCAGCGGGCAGGACCGGCACGGCTCCTGCATCCACTCCGTCCCACGAAAGGCGTTGAACATCTCCGACTCCAGCCAGATCTCCCGCAGCGAGCGCTCGCGCACGTTGTCGAGCGGGAGGCCGGGGATCGAGGCCGCCGCCTGGCAGGGCAGGACGTCGCCGTTCGGCTGCACGAGGACCGCATCCTGGGCCCAGCCGCCCATGCACGGCTTCGGCAGCTCCTCGTAATAGTCGGGCAGAACCCAGAGGATTTCGAGGCTCGCGCCGAGCCGCTCCCGCGCCCGCCCCACCGCTTCCTCGCCGCGCTCCAGCTGCGCCCGGGTCGGCATCAGCGCGTCGCGGTTCAGCGTCGCCCAGCCGTGGTACTGCGTGTTGGCGAGCTCCAGCCGGCGCGCCCCCAGCGCGACCGCCATCTCGATGATCGACTCGACCGCATCGATGTTGCGGCGGTGGAGGACGACGTTGACGGTGAGCGGGAAGTCGAGCTCCCGCGCCAGCGCCGCCGCCTTCACCTTGCGCTCGAAGGCAATCGTGCCGCCGATCTCGTCGGCGAGCGCGGGGTCGGAGTGCTGGAAGCTGATCTGGACGTGGTCCAGCCCCGCCGCGTGCAGCGCCTCGACCCGCCGGCGCGGGAAGGGGAGCGCCGAGGTGACGAGGGTGCTGTAGAGGCCCGCCTCGGTCGAGGTCGCGACGAGGTCGACGATCTCCTTGCGCGCCATCGGCTCGCCGCCGGTCAGCGCCAGCTGCAGGACGCCGAGGTCGGCGGCTTCGCGGAAGACCCGCTGCCAGTCCGCCGCGGGCAGCTCGTCCTGGTACTTGGAGGCGCCGATGTCGGTCGGGTTCGAGCAGTAGGGACAGTGCAGCGGGCAGCGGTAGGTGAGCTCGGCGATCAGGAGGAGCGGGTGCGGCGCCCCCGCCGGCCACTCAGTCATCGGCCTCGACCACCAGCCCGCGCGCGCCGATCCCGTCGAGCAGCTCGGACACGTCGTCCTTCACGTCGGCCCCCTCGTAGCGCTCGCTGAGCACGCCGGCGATGTCGTCCAGGGTCCGCTCGCCATCGCAGAGCTCCAGCACCTCGAGCGCCGTCTCGTTCAGCACCAGCGCCCCCTCGGGGAAGAGCAGCACGTCCTGCTCACGCACCTTGTCGCGGTGCAGGCGGACGCCGGTGGCGAGGCGCGGGCGCTCGAAGGCCACCGCGATCAGGCCTCGGGCGCGGCGGCGGCCGGGCGCGTGTCGCCGCGGTCGATCGCGTCGAGCTGGGCCCAGAGCAGGTCGGTCTTGAAGGCGAGCGCGGCGACCGCCCGCTCCTGGTCGACCCGGGTGCGACAGCGCTCCAGCGTCACCCCGAGCGCGTACTGAGCGTCGCGCGGCGCCAGCGTCAGCCGCGAGCGGAAGTACTCGAGCCCGGCCGGGTCGATCCACGGGTAGTGCTCCTCGAGCGCCGCCAGCCGCACCTTGATCGCGCCGGGGCCGAACAGCTCGGTCAGCGAGGAGGCGACGGCGAAGACCCACGGTTCCTGCCGGCAGAAGTTGACGTAGGCGTCGACCGAGTAACGGACGCCGGGCAGCACCAGCCGTTCGCTCCGCACCACGTCACGGCCGACCCCGAGCGACTCGCCCAGCCGCAGCCACGACTCGATCCCGCCCGAGGACTCGCCCTCGGCGCCGTCGTGGTCGAAGATGCGCGAGATCCACTCGCGGCGGATCTCCACCTCGGGGCAGTTGGAGAGGATCGCCGCGTCCTTGATCGGGATCGAGCGCTGGTAGTAGTAGCGGTTGGCGACCCAGCGCCGCAGCTCCTCGCGGGAGAGCTCGCCGGCGTTCATCCGCACGTGGAAGGGGTGCTGGTCGTGATACCGCCCGCCCTGCGCGCGCAGGGCGGCGACGAACTCGTCCTCCGTCCAGGGCGCCATCGCCTCCAGCTCCCGCGTGGTGCTCATAGGTCGATCTCCATGCCGTCGTAGGAGATTACGAGCCCGCGCGCCTCGACCTCGGCGCGCTCCGGCGAGTCCTCGAGCAGCATCGGGTTGGTGTTGTTGATGTGGACAAGGGCGACGCGCGCGTCGAGCGCCGCCAGCGCGTCCAGCGTCCCCCCCGCGCCGGTCAGCGGCGCGTGCCCCATCGCCCAGGAGTCGCGCGTCCCCATCCCCAGCGCGACGAGGTCGTCGCGGCGGAAGAAGGTGCCGTCGGCGAGCACGACGTCGCCCTGCGCGAGCCGCTCGCCGACGCTGCCGTCGAGCGACTCGATCGCCGGGACGTAGACGAGGGTGCCGTCGCCGGCGCCGTCGCGGACGGTCAGGCCGATCGCCGAGGGCCCGGGCGCGTCCCCCATATATAGGGGCGCGTCGCCGCCGGTGGGGAAGGTCTCGATCGTCAGCGAGGAGCCCGCCAGCGCGGTCGGTCCGTCGCTCGCCAGCTCATGCCACTCGACCCCGGAATAACGCTCCAGCATCGTCATCAGCGGGTAGCTCGAGGTCAGCGCGGCGCGCACCTCGGGGGTCGAGTAGACGCGCAGCGGGGCGCTCGACTCGCGCAGCAGCAGCAGGCCCGCGGTGTGGTCGATCTCGCCGTCGGTGAGGACGACGCCGGCGATCGGGTTCGAGCGCAGCGCCGAGCGGTCGGCGGGCAGGTCCTCCAGCTGGCGCAGCAGGTCGGGCGAGGCGTTGACCAGGTACCAGGGCTCCGCGCCAGAGCGGACGACGATCGAGGACTGGGTGCGCGGCGTGGCGCGCCCGTCGCGCCCGGCGGCGCACACCGGGCAGTTGCAGTTCCACTGGGGGAACCCGCCGCCGGCGGCGGATCCGATGATCCTGACGCGCATCGAGAAGGAATCCTTACCAGTTCACCTGAAGACCGCGGGGAGAGATCTCATATCCCCGCGGTCCTCAAGCGACTCAGGGGACCGACTACCGGGCGTACCGGTAAGCCGTGACCTCGGAGGCGAGCTCGAGCGCCTTGAACGCCGGCTTCGTCCACTTCATTTACGGCCTCCTCATCGATGGGAACCACTGATACTGAGGCTCAACAATACCCGACGCTCTAAAATCGCTTCGGCAATCGAACTCCGACGGGCCACATCTCCCTTTTCGGGCCGTCGTCGACGTCGCCGGCTGAAAGTCCTCGGCTGGGCGGCGGTCGCCGCGCTCACCTGCTTCATCGTCGCCGTCTCGGCGGGACTGGTCCACGGGGACATCCACCGGCCGAAGATCTGGCCGGGCCCGCCGCCGGAAGTCGAACGGCTGCGCAACGGCTGGGGCGAACCGGCGAGCTTCGTCGGCCAGTACCACGTCCGCTTCCTCAAGTCGGTCGGCGCGAACCGCTCCAGCGGCTATGCCGAATACGCCGGCGAGCGCTTCCGCGAGGGCCACCTGACGATGTTCATGCGCGAAGTCTTCGAGCACAAGCCGCTGGTCCCGGGCGGCGTCCTCGTCCTCAACGGGCCGGTCCACAACCTCGTCCTCTACCTCGCCGAACTCTCCTCCAACGGCGGCCGCGTCCTCTACGCGACGGTCAAGGGCGGCACCTACGAAGGCCCCGCGGTCGGCTCCTTCGGCGGCGTCAAACGCGGCAACCGGATCTTCGGCGGCATGCGGCTGCGCGGCCTCGCCAACGTCGAAGCGGACTTCATCCGCTATTCCCGCAACCCGGACACCAAAGGCCCGTCCGGCTCGTCGGGCACGGTCCTTCCCTAGGATCGATCGCCGTGTCCACGCGGATCAAAGCTCTCTTCGTCGTGCTCGCGGTGCTCGCCGCGGCGGTCGCCTTGAGCGCCTGTGGCTCCGGCAAGGACATCACCACCGGCGAATACGTCGCCAAGCCGCCGGAGATCGAAGACTGGCCGCTCTTCGGCCGCGATCACGACAACACCCGCTTCGCGACCCAGGACGAAATCAACACCGGCAACGTCGGCGACCTCGGCGAAGCGTGGAGCACCGACCTCGGCCCCGACCAGTACCTGATGGAGTCGTTCCCGCTGGTGATCGGCGACGAAATCTTCGTCACCACCTCGACCGACGAGGTGATGTCGATCGACGGCAAGACCGGCCACATCAACTGGACCTACGCGCCGCACGTCGATTTCTCCCAGTCGACCGGCGTCGGCGGCTATGGCGTGTCGGTGAACCGCGGCGTCGCCGCCGAAGACGGCAAGCTCTTCGTCCTCACCTTCGACAACCGGCTGGAGGCGCTCAGCCAGAAGACCGGCGAGCGACTCTGGTCATCGCAGGTGGCCGATCCCGCCGGCGGCGCCTACGAGTCGATGGCGCCGAGCGTCTGGGACGGCAAGGTCTTCGTCGGCGACTCGGGGGCCGAGGACGGCGTGCGCGGCTTCGTCGCCGCCTACGACCAGAAGACCGGCAAGAAGATCTGGCAGTTCTACACCGTCCCCAAGGCGGGGACGAAGTGGGTGCCGAAGGGAGGTGGCGGCGGCACCATCTACATGCCGCCGACGATCGACACCAAGACCGGGATCGTCTACGTCGGCACCGGCAACCCGGCGCCGGTGATCGTCGGCGACAAACGGCCGGGCAAGAACCTCTACACCGACTCGATCCTCGCCCTCGACGCCAACAACGGCGAATTGCTCTGGTACCACCAAGAGCAGGCGCACGACCTCTGGGACTACGACGCCGAGAGCCCGATCCTGCTCTTCAACGCCGAAATCGAAGGGCGGCGGCGGCGCGGGGTGGCCGAGGCGGGCAAGAACGGCCTGCTGTTCCTGCTCGACGCGAAAACCGGCAAGAACCTCTTCCCCTCGGTGGCCTTCGTGAAACGCGACCACTCGCCGCCGACCCCCGAGGGCACCCTCGAGTGCCCCGGCGCCGTCGGCGGCTCGCAGTACTCGCCGCTCGCCTACAGCCCCGAAACCCAGGCCGTCTACGTCTCCGGCATCAACCTCTGCATGGTCCTCAAGGTCACCTTCGAATCGACCGCCAACGGGGAGAAAGCCTTCGGCGGCGACCGCGTCGTGCCGGAGGACACCAAGAAGACCGGCACCTTCACCGCGGTCTCGACGATCAACGGCAAGATCATCTGGAAGCGCTCCATGCCGACGCCGATGGACGGCGGCGCCACCGCCACCGCGGGCGGCCTCATCTTCACCGGCGACCAGCGCGGCATCCTCTACGCCTTCGACGCCAAGGATGGCGACGTCCACTGGCAGGGAAACCTGAAACTCGCCTTCGGCACCGCCCCGGTCGTCTACTCGATCGACGGCACCGAGTACGTCCTCTGCACCGTCGGCGGCGCCGCCCTGACCGCCTCCGAAGAACTAGGCGAAATCGGCGCCCGCGTGGTGGCACTGAAGCTGGGCGGCAAGAAGCTGCCGACGGGTCCGGCCCTCAAGGGGCGATAGGCGGGGACGGAGCGCGGTCAGCTGGAAGGGACGACCGCGGGACGGCGGGGGGAGAGGCGGAGGGACCGTGCCGGGCGGGTCACGGGAGCCTCACGACGGACGGACGGACCCGTCACGGATGCGTGACCCCGTGACGAGGACGCCGGGAACGTCACGCTCATGCCCGTCTTCCTCATGCCTCGCGGGTCACGCCAGGAGGCGCGTTCGCACTTAACGACACATGTTGTCGCTAACTGCGAACTCGGTCCGGGCCGAGGACCCTCAGAGGGCTGGAGGTGTGACGTCCCCGGCATCTTCGTCACGACCTGTGACGTCTTCCCGCAGGGACCATCACGTCCCGGGGGTGTCTGAACGGTCAGGGATCTGCGCTGTTCCTTATGCGCCTCATGGGCGCATAAGGAACAGCGCAACTTCCTGACCGCCCGGATCCCTCCCACCGGGCGGAGGGTCGTGACGGGACCTCCCGGGGTCCGTGCCGAACCTTCGACCCTTTGCCCCGCGAAGCCTCGCGTCCCGGGCTCCTCATGGGGGTCACAGCCTGCCCGGACCCCCATGAGGAGCCCAGGACCTACCTCGGACGGCCGCCCGCCCCCCGGGCCCCCGCCCGTCCCTTTCCCACCCCCACCCACCCCCTACAAGCTCACAAGCCGCACATCGCGCGCCGCGCCAAACAGGAAGTCGAGCGGCGGCACGTCGGTCGGTGCCCTCAGATAGGTGACGCCCCGGTCGCCGCAGCGGTCCTTCAGGGCCGCGGCGGCGGCCCTGAGTCGCCCTTCGTAGGTGGCGCGCACGCGCGGCGTCACCTCGACCACGAGGCGCTCGCCGGTCTCGCGGTCCTCCAGCTCGTAGGCACCCTCGAGCGCGGCTCGCGCCGCCTCGCCCTCGACCAGGTGGACGAAGGCGGCGGCGCGGGCGGAGCCGGACAGCTCGTCCACGGCTTCGGCCAGCGCGTCGGGCTCGGCGAGGCCGTCGGAGAGGAGGACCGCGAGGTCGGCCGGCTCGGCGCCGCGGCGGCAGTCGCGCAGGCTCGCGGCGAGGTCGGTCCGGGTGCCGCGCGGCAGCTCGCCGACCTCCTCGATCAGCTCGCCGACCAGGTGGGGCGCGGCGAGCCGGGCGCCGGTGAAGGAGGTGCCATCGGCGAGCATGTGGACGGCAACCACATCGGAGCCGAGCAGGGCGACGGTGCCGAGCATCGCCCCCAGCTCCTGCGCGTAGCGGAAGCGGGCGGGGCTGCCGTCATCCATCGAGCGGCTCCCGTCGAGCAGCAGCGCCAGGTCGACGTGGCCCTCGGCGGGCGCCGCTTTGACCACGACCTCGCGCAGGCGCGCGTAGACGTTCCAGTCGACCTGGCGCAGGTCGTCGCCCGGCGTGTAACGGCGGTAGTCGACGAATTCGAGGCCGCGCGTGCGCTGGGCACCGGCCCGCTGCCCGCCGAAGCCGGCGACGACGGCCTCGACCCCAGCGAGCGAGAGCGTTTCGAGCTGGCGCAGCGCCGCGGCGTCGACCAGCTCCGGCATCGCCGCTACGCCGCCTCCCGCGGCAACGCTTCGATCGCCTCCCTGACGATGTCGTCGGGCGAGACGCTCTGGCGCTCGGCGTCGATGCTGAGCACGAGGCGGTGGCGCAGGGCGGGCAGGGCGATCGCCTGGACGTCGTCGATCGAGAGGTTGTGGCGGCCCTCGATCAGCGCCGCGACGCGGCCGGCCAGGGCCAGGGCCTGGGCGCCGCGCGGGCTCGGGCCGAGGCGGACGAAGCGCTTCACCGCCGCGGTCGCGCCCGCGGTCCCCGGGTGCAGCGAGACGACCAGCCGGCTGGCGTAGTCGATCACGTGCGCGGCGGCGGGGACGGCGCGGACCAGCGCGTTCATCCGCAGCAGCGTGGTCGCGTCCGCCACCGGCGCCGCCGAGCGCTGGGCCCGGTCGTGCTCGGCGGTGGTGGTCAGCCCGACCATCTCGTTCAGCTCGGCGACCGGCGGGAAGTCGAAGCGCAGTTTGAGGAAGAAGCGGTCGAGCTCGGCCTCCGGCAGCGGGTAGGTCCCGTACATCTCCACCGGGTTCTGGGTGGCGAGGACGAAGAACGGCGCGGGCAGCTCGCGGGTCAGGTTGGCGGTGGTGACGGTGTGCTCCTGCATCGCCTCCAGCAGGGCGCTCTGGGTGCGCGGCGCGGCGCGGTTGATCTCGTCGGCGATCACCACGTTGGCGAAGATCGGCCCCGGTTCGAAGCGCAGCTGGGTCTCCTGCGTGTCGGCCCCCTGGATCAGGACGGTGGTGCCGGTGATGTCGGCGGGCATCAGGTCGGGGGTGAACTGGATCCGCTTCGGCTCCAGCTCGAGCGCCCCGGCGAGGGCCCGGGCCAGGGTCGTCTTGCCGAGGCCGGGGACGCCCTCCAGCAGCGCGTGGCCACCGGCGATCAGGCAGATCAGCGCCCCCCGGACCGCCTCGTGCTGGCCGACCACGATCCGGCCGACCGCCTCCTCGATCGCGGCCGCGACCCGCTGGAACTCCTCGGGCTCGAGCGGGACGGAATCGGCAGGGCCGGTGAGTGCTGCGGTATCCGCGGTCATCAGACGATGACTTTAGTGAAGCCGCTGCTCACGCTCCGGGTGACGGCGCGCTTCCGCGTCAGGGCCGCCGGTCGCGGGTCAGCCGCCGAGACGGAAGACATACAGGCGGGCCGGTCGGTCGGGGGCCGTCCCCTTCGCTTCGACCAGCGAGCCGCCCGCGGCGATCGCCATGTACTCGACGCCGTCGATTTCGTAGGCGATCGGGGCGGAGCCGACGCGGCGTTCGAGGTCGTAGCGCCAGAGCACCTTGCCGCTGCGCTGATCGAAGGCGCGCAGGTAGCCGTCGTCGTCGCCGACCAGGACGAGGCCGCCGGCGGTGGCGAGGGCGCCGCCGTTGGAGGGCCGCGGCAGGGGGACGCGCCAGCGGACCTTGCCGGTCACCGGGTCGAGGGCGGCGAGCACGCCGGTCGCGGCGCCGACCTGTTCGACGGTGCCGCCGAGGTCGTTCTCGCCGGGCGCGCGGGCCGCCAGCTCCGCCAGCGAGGCGAGCTTGTAGCGCTGACACATCTGGTTGCCGGCGATGAAGATCGACTCGCCGTCCGCGCTGAGCGCCGCGGGCCCGTACTCGATCCCGCCGTAGATCCCCGGACAGACGACGACGCCTTGGCGGGTCGGGCGCGGGTGCGGGCGCGAGAAGCGGGTGATGAACGGCGAGCGGGAGACCAGCTCACCGGTGCGGGCGCCGAGCACCGCATAGTAGCCCGCCTTGCTGCCGGTGCCGACGGCGCGGACGCTTTCGCCGCCGCGGGCGAGGTCGAGGAGCATCGGCGCCTGCACGGTGTCGTAGTCCCAGCTGTCGCCGCAGAAGAGGGTGTGGCTCCACTCGATCCGGCCGCTGCGCGCGTCGAGGGCGACGATCGCGTCGGCGAGCGGGTCGCAGCCGCGGCGCCCGGCGTTGGTGAAGCCGGGGGTCGGGTTGCCGGTGGCGACGTAGGCGGTGCCGCTGCGCGGGTCGACGGTCGGCGGCATCCAGACGTCACCGCCGCCGTGGGAGCCGCGCGCCCGGTTCCATCCCCGGCCGGGCAGCGGGACCATGAAGGTGCGCCAGAGCTGCTTGCCGGTGGCGGCGTCGTAGGCGGCGACGAAGCCGCGCAGGCCGGCATCGCCCGCCGGGCCGCCGACCAGCAGCTCGCCGTTCCAGAAGGTCCCCGGCGAGTTCATCGTGTTGCCCTTTTCCGGGTCGACCACCTGGGTCCGCCAGCGGACCTTGCCGGTGCGCGCGTCGAGCGCGATCAGCTGATCGTCGGCGGTGGTGACGTAGATCCGCCCGGCACCGTAGGTGACGCCGCGGCTGACCGGCTCCGACAGCTCCAACTGCGGCCCGGCGAGGAAGTTGACCGGCGGCGTGTAGGTCCAGCGGACCTTGCCGGTGGCGGCGTCGACGGCGAAGACCTGGTCGAGGCCGGTGTCGTAATACATGGTGCGGCCGACCACGATCGGGAAGGTCTCCCAGGCGTGCTGGCCGCGGGCGCCGGGCCGGGTCCAGGCGACGCGCAACCGCGCCACGTTGCCGCGGTCGACCTGGTCGAGGGCGGCGAAGTGGGTGTTCTCGGGGACGTTCCCCCAGTTGGGCCAGCCGACGTCCCGCCGCGCTTCTTCATCGCCTCCCCCGCACCCCGCGAGGAGGAGGACGGTGAGCGCGAGGGCAAAACGGGTACGCAAGGCCTGTCGGAGGATAGAAGGCACCCTGACTCCCGAAGAAGTCAAAGCCGTCTCGGCCTACGTCGCCTCCGAAGCCGGCAAATAGCCGGCCCCCCCGGTCGATGGGCCGAAAACCTGCCTATATGTCCTGTTTTCGGCCCATCGACGTCAGGGGTTGACGACTCGCACCGGGGTGCCGGCGAGGTAGGCCAGGACGCCGTCGACCGCGTCGCGGAAGAAGGTGCCGTAGGTGTCCTCGGTGACGTAGCCGAGGTGCGGGGTCAGCACCGTGCGGGGCGCGCTGCGCAGCGGGTGGTCGGCGGGCAGCGGCTCGGAGTCGTAGACGTCGATGCCCGCGCCCGCGATCGCACCGCGCTCGAGCGCCGCGAGCAGCGCGTCGGTGTCGACGAGCGGCCCGCGCGAGGTGTTGACCAGGTAGGCGCTCGGCTTCATCGCGGCGATCTCCGCCGCGCCGACGACCCCGCGGCTGCGCTCGCTCAGCTTGTAGTGGACGGAGACGACGTCGGCGCGTTCGAAGAGCGCCCGCTTCTCGACCGGCTCGGCGCGCGCCTCGCGCGCCGCCGCGGGGTCGAGGTTCTGGCTCCAGGCGAGCACCTCCATGCCGAAGGCCCTGCCGATCGCCGCCATCCGCGTCCCCAGCCGGCCGAGCCCGACCAGCCCGAGCGTCGCGCCCTCCAGGTCGCCGCCGATCGTCGTCTGCCAACCGCCGCCGCGCATCCCGGCGTCCTCGGCGGGGATCTTCCGCAGCAGCGCCAGGATCAGGCCCCAGCTGAGCTCGGCGGTGGGCGCGACCTTGATGCCGGTCCCACAGACGACCACCCCGTTGCGACGCGCGGCGGCGAAGTCGATCGAGGCATTCCCCATCCCGGTGGTGATCAGCAGCTTCAGCTCCGGAAGGCGGTCGAGGATCGCGGCCGGAAGGGGCGTGCGCTCCCGCATCGCGACGACGATCTCGACGTCGGAGAGCACATCGACCAGCTCCTCGGCGTCATCGATGTGCTGCTCCAGGGCGACGACCTGCCACTCGTCCGGGACGCGGTCCCAGCCCCCGTAGTCGAGCGCGACCCCCTGGTAATCGTCGAGCAGCACGATCCGCTTCACCCTCCGAGCCTTGCACACGGCCAGCGCCGTGTCAGGTGACGCTAGATTCAGCGCGTGACTTTTCTCGCCTCGCTTCTCGCCGCCCTCAGCCTGGTCGGGGCGCATCCCCTCGCCGGCAAGGTCGTCGGCATCGACCCCGGCCACAACGGCGGCAACTTCGCCGACCCCAGCTTCATCAACCGGCCGGTGTGGAACGGCCGCGAACGGGAGGCCTGCGACACCACCGGGACGGCGACCGACGGCGGCTACACCGAGGCGCGCTTCGACTTCAACGTCGCCACCTACCTGCGCGCCTACCTTGTCCGCGAGGGCGCCAGGGTCGTGATGACGCGCAAGACCGACCACGGGGTCGGCCCCTGCATCGACCGCCGCGCCCGCATCCTCGACCGGGCCCACGCCGATGTGGCGATCGACATCCACGCCGACGGCGGCCCGCCCGGCGGCCGCGGCGTCGCCATCCTCACCCCCGTCCCCGACGGCCCCAACGACAAGGTGATCGCCTCCTCGCAGCGCTTCGGCCACATCCTCCTCCACCGCTACACCAAGCTCACCGGCATCCCGATCTCCAACTACGACGGCACGAACGGCTTCGCCCCCCGCAACGACCTCGCGGGCCTCAACCTCACCACGGTCCCCAAGGTCCTGATCGAGTGCCTGAACATGCGCAACCCCACCGACGCCGCCCGCCTCGTCAAGCCCGCCTTCCAGCGCCGCGCCGCCAAGTCGATGGCCGAGGCGATCACCGCCTTCCTCCGCGGGCCCACGACCGGCGTTTCCTAAGCTTCGTCGCTGTTCTCACCTCCCACCGGATCGGAGCCCGCATGTCCCAGACCAGTGCCTTCGGCGCCTCGGCAGCCGACCAGCCCCTCGCCTCGCTCGCGATCGAGCGGCGTGATCCCGGTCCGCGTGATGTCGCGATCGACATCCTCTACTGCGGCGTCTGCCACTCCGACCTCCACTTCGTGCGCGGTGAGTGGGGACAGCAGAGCTGGCCGATCGTCCCCGGGCACGAGATCGTCGGCCGGGTCACCGCGGTCGGCGAGGAGGTCGAGGGCTGGAAGGTGGGCGACCTCGCCGGGGTCGGCTGCCTGGTCGACTCCTGCCGCACCTGCTCGGCCTGCGCCGAAGACCTCGAGCAGTTCTGCGAAAACGGCAACACGCTGACCTACGGGAGCGTCGAGAAGGAGACCGGCCGGACCACCCACGGCGGCTACTCGAAGGACATCGTCGTCGACCAGGACTTCTGCCTGCACGTGTCCCCGGACGTCGACCTGGCCGCGACCGCGCCGCTGCTCTGCGCCGGCATCACCACCTACTCGCCGCTGCGCCACTGGAACGTCGGCGAGGGCACGCGGGTCGGCGTGGTCGGGCTCGGCGGGCTCGGCCACATGGCGGTGAAGCTGGCCAAGGCGATGGGCGCCGAGGTGACCCTCTTCACCACCTCGCCGACCAAGGCCGACGCCGCCCGCGCGCTCGGTGCCGACCACGTGGTCATCTCCAAGGACGCCGACCAGATGAAGGGCGCGGCGAACAGCCTCGACCTGATCATCGACTCGGTCGCGGCGCCCCACGACCTCAACGCCTACCTGGCGACGCTCGACCGCAACGGCGCCCTGGTCCTGCTCGGCGTGCCGCCCGAGCCGCACCCGGCGCCCGCCGTCCACAACTTCATCCGCGGCCGGCGCTCGCTCAGCGGCTCGCTGATCGGCGGCATCGCCGAGACCCAGGAGATGCTCGACTTCTGCGCCGAGCACGGCGTCACCGCCGACGTCGAGATGATCGCGATGGACCAGATCGACGCCGCCTACGACCGCATGGTCGCGGGCGACGTCAAGTTCCGGTTCGTGATCGACATGGAGTCGATGCCGACCGCGGCGGGGTAACGGAGGGCGCAGGCCCGCTGCAGGGCCTCGCCCCCGACGTGGTCGTCCTCGCCGGCAGCGTCTCCAAGACCCTCGCCCCGGCGCTGGTCCTCGGCTACGGCCTGCCGACCGTCCGCGAGCTGCGCGAGGCGGTCGCCGTGATCGCCGACGCTTGCATCGCCGCCCGCGGCGCATAGGATCGTGTTCGTGCCTGGGAAGCACGTGGACAAGGCGATGCGCGCGCGGTCGTTCGGAGCGGCCGCCGACGTCTATGAGCGCGCGCGGCCCGGCTACCCCGACGCGGCGGTCGACTGGCTGGTGCCGGAGGGGGCGCGGACGGTGCTCGACCTCGGCGCCGGGACCGGCAAGCTGAGCCGCTCGCTGGTCGCCCGCGGGCTCGACGTCGTCGCGATCGAGCCGCTCGCCGAGATGCGCGAGGCCCTGGCCGCGGCGGTCCCCGAGGTGCGGGCCCTGGCGGGGACGGCGGAGGAGATCCCGCTGCCCGACGCGAGCGTCGACGCGATCACCGTCGCCCAGGCCTGGCACTGGGTCGACCCGGAGCGGGCGACGGCCGAGGCGGCGCGGGTCCTGCGCCCGGGTGGCACGCTGGGGCTGATCTGGAACCGCCGCGACGACCGGGTCGACTGGATCGTGCAGCTGACCGAGGTGATGGGCAGCGCCGAGGTCGAGGTCATGGACATGGACGCGGTCGAGGTTGGCCCCCCGTTCGGCCCCACCGAAAGCTTCGTCACCGACTGGGAGCGCCCGATGGACGTCGACCTGATGGTCGAGATGGCGGCCTCCCGCAGCTACGTGATCACCGCGACCCCACGCCGGCGCCAAGAGATCCTCGAAGGCGTGCGCCGAGTGGTGGAAGCCGACCCACACCTGGGCACCGATTTCGCCCTCCCCTACCGGACCTACTGCTACCGGGCCACCCTGCCCGCGTAGATCCAAGGTCGATCACCGCCCGCCTCCTCGTCTGGATGTGTAGTTCCACGGAAGGGATCGGGGGCTGGGCGGGGACTGGCGTTGCGCCGGGGGCGGGCGGCCGTCCGAGGGGGTGGGAGGCCTGCGGGGAAGGCGTCAAGGGTTCGTCACGTCTTCCGGGAGACTCCGTCAAGGGGACCGGGGGGAGGTCGGACCTCCGTGACGTCCCCGCGCGTGAGGGTCCACACCTCGCCCCTGTCCGTGACGAGGATGCCGGGAACGTCACACCTCCGGCCCCCTGAGGGTCCCCGGCCGGGACCGAGTTCGCAGTTAGCGACACATGTTGTCGCTGACTGCGAACGCGCCTCCTGGCGTGACCCGCGAGGCATGAGGAAGACGGGAGGAAGCGTGACGTTCCCGGCATCTTC
>Ga0153956_1001719_pt1 | contig 18239 bp, 20 predicted proteins | sample TSFL040MetaG_FD_104704 | JGI IMG/M metagenome (GOLD analysis project Ga0153956, IMG submission 104704) | Attine ant fungus gardens microbial communities from Florida, USA - TSFL040 MetaG | ecosystem: Host-associated > Fungi > Mycelium > Unclassified | place: USA: Florida, Wekiwa Springs...
CGCATATCCGCACATGGCTCGCGGAGGATGCGGCGTTCATGGCGTGAGGCATCATTATTTTAAGAAGCTTCCTGTTTGTCATTGCGAGGAGCATTTGCGACGAAGCAATCCAGCTTGCGGGCGTGGTCTCAGTCTGGCTTGCTTCGCTTGCGCTCGCAATGACGGAGAATCCCATGCCCGTCGCGTGCTCCGCAGCCTTCAGGCGCTGAAATCCGTGGCGGCACCCGGAGCGCTAGGCGGCGCAGCCTGATAGCCCGCGTTTCGCTGCACGGCGGCCTTTGCGTTGTCGCGCATCATGCTCTCGAACGCGGCATCGAGTTGCGCGCGCGTGTAAGTGTGCGAGACGCTCTGGCGCGGGGTCCATTGCGACTGGGCGATCGCGGTCGGGGCTTTCCTGATGGTGCCGCCGACCGCCTTGGCGATCATGTCCGCGCGCGCCTGGGCGAGGTTCGGGCCGCCGCCCTCGCTGGGCAGCTCGCCCGCCATCGCGGCGGCGGCGTTGGTCATGGCGCACGAGCCGCCGTTGTAAAGCGTTGCGACGACTTTGCCGCCGACCTCGACGGTGGCGTAGACGTTCTGCGGCGCATTGTCCGGGACGGTCGTGGCCATGGCCTCCCTGGCGTCCCGCATGCGCAGCCATGCCGTGGCGATCATGTCGCGCAGTTCGGGAACGTCCTTGATCGCGATGGGCTTCATGCCCGAGGTGTCAAGCAACTTGAGTTGCGAGACTGGAATCCCCTGAGCCGCAAAATGATCCGGTGTGCCGTGATCGGTTTGGGTTTCAGGCCGCGCGTCTGCCCGCGTCAGGGTTCGTGGCGCAAAGGTCGACGCGGCGTTTGCGTAGCTGCCGATACCGGTCGTGCCAGACATTGCGGTGGAACCTCCTCAAGACGCAATCCGATATGGCAGGCAAGCACCATGCCACGCAAAAGGCCTTGAGAAAGCGGATATTCTGTTCGCGTCAGGGATAAATGGCGGGCAAATCCTGCCGGGAGCCGGAAAATTGTCCCGGCCGCGGCGACGTCACACCTTCGCCTCAATGGTCCTGCGCGCATCGGACTTGATGCGCTCCACCATCGCGCGCAGACCGTTCGAGCGCTGCGGCGTGAGATGGTCGCGAAAGCCGAATTCCTCGAACAGCGCCAGCGCGTCGGTGGCGAGAATGTCCTTCGCCGTCTTGCCTGAGAACAGCAAGAGCGTGATCGCGACGAGGCCGCGCACGATGTGGGCGTCGCTGTCGCCGAGATAGCGCAGCACCGGCTCGCCGTCCGCATTGCGGCCGTCCTTGCGCGACAGCCAGACCTGGCTGGTGCAGCCCTGCACCTTGTTTTCGGCGGTGTGCTCGGCGTCCGGCATCGGCTCGAGCGTGCGGCCGAGTTCGATCACATAGCGATAGCGATCGTCCCAGTCGTCAAGCAGCGAAAAGTTGTCGCGAATTTCGTCGATCGTGGTCATGCCGAATATGCCGTGATGATGGAGTGCGCGCGCATCGCGCCGCTGCATACGATTTATATGAGAATGCGAACGGCGGAAAGCGAGAGTTTCAGCGGAATTTTCCGCCAAAACAGGCGCGCTCGGACGGCCGGATCGTTTCAGGGCTGCGGGCCTTCCCACGCGGCCTGCGAGCCTTCCCACGCAATCGCGAGGTCGTCCCGCGTCAGCGTATCGGGGAACGGCGCGGCATCGCTCGTGTCGATGGAGCCGGTATGGTCCGGGCTCTTGCGCTCGGCGCCGTGCCTGCCTTTTTTCGGTTTGTCCGCAGTCTTCTCCTGAACAGCCTGCGGCTTCTCGGGAGTCTCGGCCTTGTCGGCCTTGTCGTTCTTCTCGGTGAAGTAGTCGTAGACCTTCTTCGCACCGGCCTGCGCACGCTCGCCGACCACGGTCGCGGCCTGTCCGCCGACGGCGCATGCCGTGGGCTGCCGCGTGCAGAACTGCGACATGTCGGAAACAGCGGCGGTCGCGGCGAGCACCGCTTCGGTCGCGCTGACCTGCGGTCCCTTGTCGGAATCGGGCGCCTTGTCGCGCGGCAGCAGCACGAGCACCAGACCGAGCCAGAAGGCCATTCGCAGCAAGAAGAACATCACGCATCCCCGTCGAACCCGCGTTCTCCCGACGCGGCTTTGTTTCGCCCGTTAAACCACCCGCCGATAAATCTTGAGTGTTTTGAAACGGCTAAATTTGCGTAAAATTTGAATCGTTTCGGATGGCGTAAATTTTCGATTGACGGAAACGCGCATCAACGGCCGATAAAACCGGCGTCCACCATTTCGAAACCATAAGTGGGCGCGCAGTGAAACGATACGTTCACCATCACCGGCAAATGCACGCGGGAAAACCCAGCAAAACGCCATTGCGGCGGGTTGCGTGCGTGTTGCTGCGGTTGCCTTAGTGTTCGCTTAAGCAGGCTCTGACACGATCCCGCAACAACAAGAGGGGGCTTGCCGGCCCGCCATTGGCGCTCCGGCGGTGTGAGAGTTCACGTGACGCTTTTCAAAATCCTGCGCGAGCATCTGGATTCGTTGCTGCATCCTTCCGTCAGGGGCGATGCGATGGCGAGCGCCCGTCATCGCGCCTTCATCGCGTTGCGCATGAGCGGCGGCCTCGCGGTGCTCGGCGGCGTGCCAGTCTATCTCGCGGTGCGCGGCGCGCCTTCGATGATCGAGGTGATGATCCTCGCCTGGTGCATCACGCCGATCCTGATTTCCTGGTTGCTGTCGCGCACCGGCCGGTTCGAGACCGCGCATATTCTGTCGTCGGTGTCGCTCGCCGCGCTGGTGTTCGCGGTGTCGGTGCAGACCGGCGGCATTTCGTCGTTCGCCGCGATCTGGCTGATCGCGGTGCCGCTCGAAGCGGCCTTGTCGGCCTCGCGCCGCGTGGTGACGGCCGCGGTGGCGCTCGCGCTCGGCTGCGCGGCCACGCTCGTCGCTCTGGAATCGATGAATGCGCTGCCGCCGTCGCATGTGTCGGACAATCTCGCCTCGCTGTTCACCGGCCTGTGCATCGTGCTGGCGACGATCTATGCCGCGGGCCTTGCGTTCGGCGCGGAATCGCTCGCGCGCACCAGCAAGCATCTTCTGGCGGTGGAGGAGCGGCGCTACCGGCTGCTCGCCCGCAACATTTCCGATGTGATCGCGCACCACCGCGCCAACGGCGACCTGAACTTCATCTCACCGGCGGCCGAGGTGCTGCTCGGCGTTCCCGGTCCGACGCTGTTGCTGAGCGGGCTGTTCGAGCGTGTGCATGTCGCGGACCGTCCGCGCTATCTCACCGCGCTGTCGGATGCCGCGCGTGGCGGAGAGGCCCGCAGCGTCGAATTCCGTGTCCGCCGCGAAACCCCGCAGGGTGCGGAGTTCGTCTGGGTGGAGATGCGCTGCCGTCCGCTCGAGCCGACGCAGGACCAGGCCAGCGGCACGTTCGAGGTGGTGTCGGTGATGCGCGACGTGACCGAGCGCAAGATGCAGGAGCAGGCGCTGGAAGCCGCGCGGCAGGAAGCCGAGCAGGCGGGCGCGTCGAAGTCCCAGTTCCTCGCCACCATGAGCCACGAACTGCGCACGCCGCTCAACGCCATCATCGGCTTCTCCGAGATGATCGTGCGCGAGGACGAGATGAAGCTCGACGCCGCGCGCCGCCGCGAATATGCCGGGCTGATCAATGAATCCGGTTTGCATCTGCTGTCCGTCGTCAACGGCATTCTCGATATGTCGAAGATGGAAAGCGGCAAGTTCGAACTGGTGCCGGAGCCGTTCGCGCCGCGCGAGGCTCTGTCGAGCTGCTGCAATCTGATGGTGCTGAAGGCACGCGACAACGGAATCGATCTCGCGACCCGCATGCCGTCCGATCTGCCGCAGATGACGGGCGACGAGCGCGCGTTCAAGCAGATCCTGCTGAACCTGTTGTCGAACGCGATCAAGTTCACCGGGGAGGGTGGTTCCGTCACCGTCTCCGCGCAGGTGGAAGGCCGTGAACTGGCGCTGCGCGTCACCGACACCGGCATCGGCATCGGCAAGGACGATCTCGCGCGTCTCGGCAATCCGTTCTTCCAGGCGGGAGCGAGCTATCAGGGTCGCCATGAAGGCACCGGCCTCGGGCTCTCCATCGTCAAGAGCCTCGTCTCGCTGCACGGCGGCGAGATGAAGGTCGAAAGCGAACTCGACCGCGGCACCACCGTTTCGGTGCGTCTGCCGATGGTTTTCACGCCGGCTGCGAAGCCGAGCAATATTACAACCCTGGCTCCGGCGCCGCGCGCCGATGCCAAAGTCACGCTGGTGAAGAAAATTGCGTAAGGGTGCTTCGATGGATGATGACAAGCCGCGCCGCAAACGCCGCGCCAAGGCCGTCGCGATCGAGATCGAGCAGGAACCGAATCTGTTGATGCGGGGGCTGCTGCACAGCCCGAAGGACACCATGGCGTGCGTGGTGGCTGCCGCGGCGATGACGGCGATCGTCGTCAACGCGATGTTCCTGCAGCCCGGTCACCATCCGTCGCCGATGTTCGGCGCGATGCCGGTCGAGTCGACCATCGCGACGCCTGTCCAGCCGCAGCCATTGCCGCGTCCGCGCCCGGTGGAGGTGGATGCGCAGCCCGTCAATGTGATCGATCCGAAGCCGATGGTGGCAAGCCCGGCCGCCGCCATGCGTCCTCCGGCGCCCGTGCCTGCGCACAAGGACCCGCTCGGCGATCTCATCAGCGCCAATCACCGGATCATCTCGGTACAGCGCGTGCTGACCAATTACGGCTACGGCCAGGTGAAGGCCGACGGCATCATCGGCGCGGACACCCGCACCGCGATCCGCCAGTTCGAGAAAGACCGTCACCATCCGCAGACCGGCCAGGTGTCCGACTGGCTGCTCGCCGAAATGGCGAAGCTCACCGGCAAGGCGATCGATTAGAGCGTTTCGCTTTTGATGGAAACGAGGCTTGTCATTGCCGGGCTTGCCCCGGCAATCCATTTTCCTTGAAACGACTTTTTTGTTTGATGGGTGCGCGGTTCAAGCCCGCGCACGACGATCCTGAAGTAAATGGATTGCTCGACATCGCGCTGGCATCGGCGCGGTGGATCGCCTATCACCACCGCATGAGACTGAAGTCCGCGATCTGGGTATCGGCCTATCTGCGCCGCCTGCAAGGTGAGGGCATCTTCGCCGCCGTGCGCAGGCGTGGCGCGGAAGAAGCGGGCGCGGTGTTCGTCAAGCTCGCCCTGCTGGATGGTACCGCGACGCTGTTTTCGCCCGCGCCGCAGACCTCCTATGACGACGCGCAGCCGTACGACCGGGTCTTCGTGGCGTCCACCGCGCAGCCGGTGGAGGAGCAGGCGGTCGAGACGCGCCTGAGGCGCGAGATCGACTTCGACCCCGATGCGTGGATTGTCGAGATCGAGGACAGGCAGGGGCGGCACCGGCTCGATCTGGCGAAGGGGTGAAGGTAACACCCTGTTTGTCATGGCCGGGCCTGACCCGGCAATCCATCTTTCATGAAACGACTCTTTTTTGATGGATGCGCGGGTCAGGCCCGCGCATGACGCTCTGAGTAAGCGGAAACTCAGGAGCGCTCCTTGCGTAGCCCATCCTCGGCCGCAGGTGACAGCGGCTGGGCGAGAGGCGCGGTGCGGGCGCGCTGGCGCTCGCCGTCGTACAGCACGGGCTTGTATTTGGCGCGCGTCGTGACGATCGAGGAGCCGCGCCACGCCGCCAGCATGATGAGCGCGACGCGCTCGGTCAGCACGTCGTACATCCGCGCCAGACGGTAGACATCGATCACCGATGCGCCGATGGACGGGTTGAGGAACAGGAGCACGCGCTGGAAAGCGTCCGCATTCATGTCGATCGCCTTCATCGCACAGGCGAGCGGCTCGCCGAGCGGGTCCGCGACGATCTCCTTGGCCACCGTGAGAGGCAGCGTCAGCGCGTCGGCAAGCTCTGCGGTGAAGGCATGCGCGTCGGCAACCATGGCCGCGCCTTCCAGCGTGGCGAGCGCGCGGGCCGCGCGTTTGGGATCGACCTTGGCGGAAGGCCTCAGCGGCGCGTCCAGCAGGCTTTCGAGAATTTTCGCGCGCTCCCGGGAGGGCGCGGCGGTGAACATCTCGATCAGCGAGGAGGCGTCCTGCGGCTGCATCGACAGCGGCTGCTGCGGAGCGAGCGGCGGCGCCGTTACCGTCGCGATTTCGTCTTGTGCGGGCTCGATCGAAGGCGCGGTGTGGCGCGGATAAAACGGCGGCGGCGGTATCAGCAGCTTGCGGCGGATATCGCGCGGCGTGTTCGGATAGACCGCGAGCTTGGCGCGCACTACCGCGCGGGTGGCGTCGTCGACCTCGTCGAGCAGGCGCATCGTGAGTTCGGTGAACTGCAGTTCCTCATCCGGCGTATGGCCGGGCTTCTGCACATAAAGGTCGGTCAGCACGCGCAGCAGCGTCGGGCGAATGTCCACGCCCTCACGCTGGGACAGGGACATCAGGCCATCGAAGCCTTGAAAGGGAGGAGGCGTACTCATGCAAACCGGCGCGATTGGACAGGTGATCGTTTAAATCTAGTGCCCCGAATCCGAAGTTCGCCTCATTATGCCGCGCACTCCGTAGCGAACTTCGGATTCGAAGGGGCACTAGAAAATCTATGATTCTAGTGTGGTTCAGGTTCAGAAGTTCGTTTGAAAAGCTTGCAGAGAGAAGCGAACTTCTGAACCACCACACTAGAGCGGCTTTTTTAACGCGCAGTTAAGATTACCGAACGGTTAATCCCGTAATCGTCAGCCGCACTGAAAACCAAAACACTCGGGCCATGGTCTTAAGACACCATTAACCATGCGTGATTCTAATGCTCCTTGTCACGAGCCGGTGATGCCGTGACGTGGAGACAGTATCGATGGGCACCATTCTTGAATTTCCGGCGGATGCAGCGTCGCGGCGCGCGGAGACCATCATGGGATCGGCCCCGCGTGAGGCGACAGCGACCGTGCTGATCCTTCCCGTCGTCCGGATCGAGCGGCACGCTGAAGAAACCAGTGGCGACCGTGGACCGGAGGAGGGGACGGCGCCACGCCGCGGCCGCCGCCGCCGGGCGCGGTCCTGATTTTGTGTTCGCCGGATTGTCCGGCGTTGTCTGCAACCTGAGCGGCCGTTCGGATGTGCACTCCTCTTTTCGTTTTGCCGCTGGTGTTCGGGCTCGGCTGCGTCGGCGATGATTTCGGCCGCACCCGCCAGGCGCTCTATCATCAGGACATGCACCAGTGGGTCGGCGCGGAAGCGACCGAAGCGCTGGGCGGCAGGCAGTCCGATTTCCTTCTGACCGACGAAGAGCGCGCATTGCGCGACATGGCCTATTATTTCATCGAGCCGCCGCACGCGCGCCCGGCCTGGAAGGCGGTGTTTGGCGATTACGAGCGCATCCCCGCGCCGTGGCGCGTGACGGTGGTGTTCGACCGCACGGCCTATGGCCGCAAGATGATCAACGAGCCGCATCGCTCGCAGGCGTCCTCCTATCAGGGCCTGATGGAGGACGTGCGCAACGATCTCACCATGCTCGATCAGTTCATTCCGCTCGCGGTGAAGGTCAACGATCTCGACATCAAGCGCCACAAGGCGCTCGGCCATATCGGCGACCTGTCGCCGCGCGAGCGCGCGGACGCGCAGGCGCGGATGCGCGAGAACGTGCTGGTGGTGCAGTGGGCGCAGCAATGCGTCGAGCAGCGGGTGTCGTCCTATCGCTGGGCGCTGGAGCGTCTCGTCATCATGGCGCCCGACCGGATGGCGGCGCAGGCGGATGCGCTGATCGCCGGGCTTGCGCGGCGCGGGGCGAGCGCATGGACCTCCGCGACGCCTGTCGTGGGGCAGGTGCTGCGCGTCGGCGGCTGATTTCATTTCTGGTTCCGGCGACACATCGCTGCATCGGTGGTGCAGGGACGATCACGCGCGCGTGAGAAAATCCGCGTCGTGATGACACGCGGCGGATGACCGCGTTGCTTCCGCATACGATATATTATGGGATGATCGCATCGGGATCGATGTGATCCCTGTTCGGGAGGCGGCCTGCTTCTCTTGACGGCAGGGCGCGACACGTCGCAGCCCGAAAGAAGAGAGGACGATATGATTGCCACCATCGAACGTCATAACGCATGGAAGGGCAGGCTCGTCGAATTGAGACGGCCAGTCGCAACTCTCACGGCGCTGTTCCTCATCCTGACGGTTCCCGTTCTGCTGATCGTGCGGATGTTCGGTTCCGAACTGACGATGATGATGCTGAGCGTGATGTTTTTCCTCAGTGCGTCGCTCGCCGCGATGATCGCGTGGTTCGCCGGCAGCCGGCACAATTCACGCAACCTGTCGATGTGGGACGTCGCGGGCGGCCTCGCCATCACCGGCATCGCCGCGTCGGTGCTGGCCGATCCCGAACATGCGGTTCAGCTGTTCGAGCATCTGTTCGAGCGCCGTTTCGGGTTGCATTAGCCGGGGAGACCTACTACCTTTCAAAGACCAGACCGGGCCCCTCTGGCAGCGAGATGCTGCGATGTCGGACTGGACATAGTGGGAGTGGCCCTGTTTCTGTCCTGATCATTCCAGATGCATGAATGCGTGATCGCCTGAAAATTATGGGGGCGATCATGGCTTTTGCGTCTGGCGATCAAGGCTTTGCCGGTCTTCGCATCGGCGGTCGTTGAACCGCGCGTGCGAACGGCCGATGCGTCACGGGGCTGCTCCTTCGCAAAGCCAAGGAGCCCGGCTCATGTTCGACTTTATAACTCCCGGCGTTCTCACCACCCTGTTTCAGGTCATCCTGATCGACCTCGTGCTGGCGGGCGACAACGCCATCGTCATCGGCCTTGCCGCCGCGGGCCTGCCGAAAGAGCAGCGCGCCAAGGCGATCCTGATCGGCATCGGTGCTGCGACGCTGCTGCGCATGGTGTTCGCGGGGCTGACCACGCAGTTGCTGCAGATTGTCGGCCTGCTGCTTGCGGGCGGCATCTTGTTGCTGTGGGTGTGCTGGAAGATGTGGCGCGAGCTGCGCGCCCCGCATCATGCGATGGAGGATGTCGAGGCGCTGGCGAATGCCGAGGGCGGCCCGCGCAAGACGCTGGCGCAGGCGACGTGGCAGATCATCATCGCCGACGTCTCGATGTCGCTCGACAATGTGCTCGCGGTTGCGGGTGCGGCGCGCGAGCATCCGTGGGTGCTGGTGTTCGGCCTGTTGCTGTCGATCGCGATGATGGGCGTCGCGGCGTCGTTCATCGCCAAGCTTTTGCAGAAGCACCGCTGGATCGCCTATGTCGGCCTCGCGGTGATCCTCTATGTCGCGGGCGACATGATCTATCGCGGCATTCTGGAGGTGCATCCCCACGTGTCGTCGTGGATCGGCGGTGCCATCGCGTCGTAACGAGGGACGGGCGCGCGGTCGTGGGGCCGCGCGCTGGCTGTCAGTAGCCGCGGCCTAAGCTGTTGCCGAAAAGAAGCGGGCTGAGATTGAAGCCGTCGCCGGTCGAACGGTAGCGCTTGCCCTCGGCCTCGGCGAAGGCGTAGTTCGGATTGACGTCGCAATAGGCCTGCTGGCCGGATGCGGTGGCCCTGCACTGCGCGTAAGTATCGTACGAGCAATCGCCGGGGTAGGGATAGCCGCCGCCGATCATGCAGATCCGCCGGTCGTAGGCTTCGGCTGGCGTCGTCAGCACCGCGCCGAGGGCGGCTGCCGTGAGAAGGGTCACTGTGAGGATTTTCATGTGAGGCTCCGTTGCTGGCGCCAACATAAGGACCGTGCCGCGTTTGCGCCAGCGGCGCGGTTGCAGGCGGCCATGTCAAAGCCGCGTGATGTTTGTGCTTGTCACGATTCGTTCTTGTGAAGTTGCACGCCCAGCGTCAAGAATTGACGGCGAAAATCCCCGATGCATCATGGATCGCAATATCGTGCGGTGCTGAATGCTTTCGTATCTGAAACAGCGTTATCCGGATCTGCGTCTGGTGCGAATGAGCGATGGCCGCTGGTCGATCATTCGCGACCTCGGGCTGGTCAAGGGCGGCAAGGGCCTGCGCTGCCACGAATGCGTGTTTTCGTTCCGGCTCGATGTGAGGCGGCTGTTCGTTCGGCGCCATACGGCGGATATCTCCACCGTCGTCCCCGCGCAGGCGGGCACCCAGACTCCATGATTGATGCGGCTATTCTGAAAAATGCGCCGCCTTATTTTATATTGGCCTGACCTCTTTCATGAGGCGTGATGTCTGATAGGTCCCCGCCTGCGCGGGGACGAGGCGAGTGTCTCGTCTGGGCAGAATTTGTCCTACCGCCGCTTCGGCTGCGAGACTTCCGCCTGCACCTTGCAGCTTGCCGCCGCCAGTGAGGCCTTGGCCTGCGGCATCAATCCAGGCTCTGCGGCAAGCGCGCGCATCACGATCAGCCCGGTCGCGGTCGGCGATTCGATGATCAGCCGGTCGGCCGCCGTGATGTCCTCGTCCTCCGGCAGCGCCGCCTTCTGCTGCGGCGTCATCAGGTCGAGTTCGATCACCTTGCGGCCCGCCGAGCGGTCGTTGATGGCGTAATAGGCGATGTCTTCATTGGTGTAGAACGACACCGAGGTGTAGGCCTGACTGACCGGCACCCTCAACTTGATCGAGCCGCCAGCAAGATCGTACTTGCAGGCGGCGGCCGCGAAGGCCGGGTCCATCAGCGGCATCGGCGCCGTTTCGGGCGTGGCGTCGGCCAGCGGCATCACCGTGTTGACCTTGAGCGCCGGGGCCAGCCGCGCATAGGCGTCCTGCGAGGCGATGCGCGGCAGCGCCAGCACGCTGACCAGATGCACCACGCCGCCGAGCAGGATGCCGCCCAGAATTGCAAACACCCAGCGGATCATGAGCAGCCCTCCATGGTGATGGAGGGCAGCGGCGCGTCCTTCTGCGAGCGCGTCGCGACGCCGACGGGCGTATCGTAGAGCCGCAAGAGAAGCTGATAGCCGCCGATGCCCGCCGTCGGCAGCCAGTTGCCCGCGCGCGCGCGCGGCGCGATCCGTACGGTGAACGAGCCGTCGGAGGCGCGAACCACTTCCTGGCTGGTGAAGCCGTAGCGTTGCAGCCCGTTGGCGACGAGCTTGCCCTTGGTGTCGTAGATCGTCAGCGTCCAGAAGCGCGCCGCAGGCGTGACGCCGGAGACGGTCACGTCGCAGCGGCCGTCGAGTTTCTTGCCTGCGCTGTCGGCGGTGGCGCGGAAGGTGATGCCGTCGCCAGCGCCGATGGGGAGTTCGCCGCTGCGGGCGACCGTGGCGCGCGCGTAAGGATCGATCTCGCTGGTGCCGACGCGCGGCCGCGCCGTCCATGGGCCGATGGTCAGCGTGCCGATCTCGACGCCGCGCGTGGCGGTGTTCCACGTCAGCCCGAGGCCGACGGCGGTGGCAATCGCCATGGTGAGGATCAGCACGAAAATCAGCCGCACGGCAGCATCGCCTTCATGATCGCCGGGCCCATCGTCATTTCTTCTGCGGTATGGATGCCGTCGCGTCATTCGCGGAGGCAAAGTTGTCGGGGAAGGGCATTGCGGCGCGCGGCGCGGGCGAGGTCCGGTCGTTCACGGAGGTCTTGCCCACCGGCACGGTCTTGGCGGCTTCGTCCATCTGCTTCTCGATCTGGACGAGAATGTTGACGCCGCGCCGCGTCAGCGTCGGTGGCGGTCCGGATGCGATGTCGAGAATCTTCGGTGCGGCATTCGTCGCGGCGACGCTGCCTTTCGGCAGCTTCTGCCCCGCGCCGACGCCGGTCAGTTCCCTGATCTCGATGCCCTGATGCGCGACTTCCATGATGTCGTGCCAGGTCTTGGCGGGCAGTGAGCCGCCGGTCATGCGGTTGGTCGAGGAGTAATCGTCGTTGCCGTACCACACGCCGCCGACGAAATTGCCGGTGTAGCCGACGAACCACGCGTCGCGATACGCATTGGTGGTGCCGGTCTTGCCCGCCGCCGGAATGCCGTCGAGCTGCGCGCGCCGCGCGGTGCCTTCCGAGACGACGTGACTCATCATCATCGCCATGTCGGAGGCGACGGAGGGCGGAATGATCTGGCGCGGCTGCGGCCCGTCGCGGTCGTAGCGCCATACGAGATCGCCCGCGCCGGTGCGCACTTCGAGGATCGCGTGCGGCGTCACCGCCTTGCCGCGATTGGGGAAGGCCGCATAGGCGACGGCGTGTTCCAGCACGTTGACTTCATCCGCGCCGATCGGCAGCGATGGCGTATCCGGCAGCGGCGTGACGATGCCGAACTTGCGCGCGGTCTCCACGATCTTGGCGCGGCCCGCTTTCGGCCCGGCCTTGCCGCCGAGCGCGATCGACAGCTTCACCGGAATGACGTTGATCGAGTGCGTCAGCGCCTGTGTCAGCGTGATCGAGCCGGAGTAGGAGCGGCCATAGTTCTGCGGGCACCAGTTGCCGATGCAGACCGGGCCGTCCACCACCACGGAGGTCGGCTTGAAGCCGTTCAGGAGTGCGGTGGCGTAGACGTAAGGCTTGAACGAGGAGCCGGGCTGGCGCATCGCGTCGGTCGCGCGGTTGAACTGGCTCGCGCCGTAGTCGCGTCCGCCCACCATCGCGCGCACGCCGCCGTCGAGATCGGCGATCACGACGGCCGCCTGCGTCGCGTGATAGTCGCGGCCGAACTGACGCAACTGATCCTCGACGGTATCTTCCGCCGCCTTCTGCACCTTGGTGTCGATGGTGGTGCGCACCACGAACACGCGCTCGATGTAAGATTTCGGGAAGGTGGCGACGAGCTTCTTCACCTCGTCGAAGGCGTAGTCGAGGAAGTAGTTCGGTGAATTCTCGTCGCGGCGATCGACGACGGAGGCGGGGTTGCGCCGCGCGCCGAACACCTGACCCTCGGTCATGAAGCCTGCGTCCACCAGATTGTCGAGCACGACGTTGGCGCGGGCGCGCGCGGCGGGCAGGTTGATGTGCGGCGCGTATTTGGTCGGCGCCTTGAACAGGCCCGCGAGCATCGCGGCTTCCGCGAGGTTCACGTCGCGCGCCGACTTGTTGAAGTAGAAATGCGACGCGCCGTCGACGCCGAAGGTGCCGCCGCCCATGTAGGCGCGGTCGAGATAGAGCTTGAGGATCTCGTTCTTGGTCAGGCGCGATTCCAGCCACAGCGCGAGGAAGGCCTCGTTGATCTTGCGCTCGATGGTGCGCTCGTTCGACAGGAACAGGTTCTTGGCGAGCTGCTGGGTGATCGAGGAGCCGCCCTGGCGCACGCCGCCCGCCTGCGCGTTGGTAACGAGGGCGCGCAGCGTGCCCGCGACGTCGATGCCGAAATGATCGTAGAAGCGGCGGTCCTCGGTGGCGAGCGTCGCCTTGATGAGGTGATCGGGGAAGTCTTCCAGCGGAATCGAGTCGTTGTGCTTGATGCCGCGGCTGCCGATCGGGTTGTTGTAGCGGTCGAGGAAGGTCACCGCGAGGTCCGACTTCTTCAGCCAGTCCTCGTCGGAGGTCTCGCGGAAGGCGGGGATCGCGAGCGCGAGCATCACGATGCCGCCCGCGAGGCCGATGGTCGCCATCTCCGACAGGGGCTCGATGAACACCCAGCGGTTCCAGCGGCCGACATAGAAGCGGTCCATGAACGCCGAATAGCGCTCATAGAGTTCGCGCAGGCCGCGGCCCGAGGAGAACAGCGTCGAGTCGAAACGCGAATCGAGATCCAGAAAGAAATTCCGGATCTGCTGCATCCACTTGCTGGGTACGATCCTGCGCACCAAAATTTCCTAAATCGTCGGTCGCGTCCGTGGTCCGCCCGGACGCTGGCGGCGGCGACGGCACGAACGAACATGCGCGTTCGTTTGCGGCATCCCCGTGGCGGTGATGAAGGCAATCATCGGAGGGGCAGGACCGTTCGGCCGTGCCGGGCAGCGATGCTTGCGCCGGAGAGAAGATCACGCGAACGACCGTCAGGTTCCCGGACCCTCTCCACGTCCGGGAATCCGCCTCCTTCTAGCCGAGGTAAGGGGATAAACCAATGCTACCCTTGGTGTTTTTCACGCCAACCATTAATTTCAGGACATATTCCTGATTGTAGCCGTATGGCGGCGTTTCGTGCGGCTGAACCGGGTATGACGATCGAGAAGGGCGTAAGCCGCACCTATGACCAAACCGCCTGAAAAACCGTCCGACCAGGCCAATTCCTTCTGGAAAACCAAAACCTTGGAGGAACTTTCCAACACCGAGTGGGAAAGCCTCTGCGACGGCTGCGCGCGCTGCTGCCTGGAAAAGCTGGAGGACGAGGACACCGGCAAGATTTACTTCACCCATGTGTCCTGCCGGTTGCTCGACGCGAATTTGTGCGCCTGCCACGATTACGCCAACCGCTCCGCCAAGGTGAGCGATTGCGTGCGGCTGACCCCGAGCAATGTGCGGACCCTGAACTGGCTGCCGCCGAGCTGCGCCTACAAGCTCGTGGCCGAGGGGCGCGATCTGTACTGGTGGCATCCGTTGATTTCCGGCGACCCCAACACCGTCCACGAGGCAGGCGTCTCGGTGCGGGGGCGGGTGTTCGGCACCGAGGACGACGTCGATGATGCCGATCTCGAGGATCATATCGTCCGCTGGCCGGCGCTTTTGCCGAAGCGCGCGAAGCTGAAGCGCCGCCCCTGATGCCGCCGATCACGGCGCGTTGATCGATGCGCGGTTTCGGAAGCCATCCCATGCGCGCGCCCCGCTAACGGCGCGGGCCCGCATGAGCTAAGTGTTATTCACTCCCCGAGATACTTGGGACCATCAGATTCGCGCGATCGCGCACAGGACGCATGAGCAAAATCCAACGACCGGAAATCGAGATGCAGGGCGAGCCGTTGGCACCGGACGATCTGGCCGCCATCACGGGTGAGGCCATCCGGATCGAGGATTCCGAATCCGCCATCCGCGCGTCGCTGCCGCACAGCGAAGCTTTGCCGATCGTGCTGAGCCTGTTGTGCAACCTGTTCCTGACCGCGCTCGACCAGACCATCGTCGCCACCGCGCTGCCGACCATCGGCGTGCAATTCCACGACGTGTCGAATCTGTCATGGGTCATCACCGCCTATCTGCTGTCCTCGACGGCGGTGGCACCGGTCTATGGCGCGCTGGCGGATATCTATGGCCGCCGCGCGATGCTTATGACGGCCAACGTGCTGTTCCTGATCGGCTCGGTGCTGTGCGCGTTGGCGCCGAACCTGTTGACGCTGATTCTCGCGCGCGGCCTGCAGGGTCTCGGCGGCGGCGGCCTTCTGCCGCTGGTGCAGACGCTGATCGCCGACGTGATCACGCCGCGCGATCGCGGCCGCTATCAGGGCTACATCAGCATGGTGTGGGTGACGGCGGGTATCGGCGGTCCCATTCTCGGCGGCGTGTTCGCGCAGCATCTGCACTGGTCGATGATCTTCTGGATCAACCTGCCGATCGGCGTCGGCTCGCTGATGCTGTTGTTGCCGCGCCTGCGTAAGGTCGCCGACTATCACCGCCGCCGCAAGCTCGACTGGGCGGGCGGTCTGCTGCTGATGGTGTCGGCGGTGGTCTTCCTGCTGGCGCTGACATGGGGCGGGCACAAGTTCGCGTGGCTGTCGCCGACGATCCTCGGCATGATCGGCTCGGCTGTCGTGCTGATGGCGGCCTTCGTGGTTCATGCCCGCACGACCGATGAGCCGTTCCTGCCGCTGCCGCTGATCAGCGGGTCGGTGGTGCCGTATTCGATGATCGCGGGCGGCTGCGCGATGGGCGCGATGATCGGACTGATCGTGCATCTGCCGATCTATTATGAATCGGTCTACCGGCTGAGCGCCAGCGAAGCGGGCATCGCGCTGATCCCGCTGGTCGGCGTGTCGGTGTTCGGTGCGTGGAGCGCCGGGCAGTTCATGTCGGTGACGGGGCACTACAAATGGGCAGCGGTCGGCGGCGCATCCGTCGCCACGAGCTGCCTCCTGCTGATGGCGTATCTCGCCGCGCCGCCGCTCTGGGTGGTGCTGTCGCTGCTCGCCGTTCTTGCGCTCGGGATCGGCACATGCTTCCCGATCAGCGTGGTTTCGATCCAGAACGCGGTGCCGCGCTCGCAGGTCGGCACCGCGACCGGCGCGATGAATTTCTTCCGCTCGCTGATGTCGTCCTTCGCGGTGGCGATGTTCACCGCGATCCTGCTTGCCGCGGTCGGGCAGGAAATTCCGATCGGCGAGGCGGCGACCGGCGCGCATAACATCGCCTCCGGCGACATGATCGCAGGTTTCCGCCTGGTCTTTCTGGCGGCTGCATTCCTGATGGCGACCTCGGCGGTTCTGTTCGCCCTGATGGAAGAACGTCCGCTGGCGGGCGGAAGGCCGTCGCCGGCAGCGGCAATGGTGGAATAGGGTCTCGATTTCGCGATTATCCATTTTAGGAAAATAATCCTTGACAGCGTGACGCTGCCGCAATAGGGTTGCGCCATGCTCGAGAATTGGGTTCGCAAGGAACTTAGCTTTTGCCTCCGGCGTTTCACTGACATGCGGCGTCGCTTCCGGGCGATGCGGTCATTCAACCCGAACGCGAAGTTTGAGGCGGATATGATATGGTGACAAAGCAGCACGGTCAGATCATCGAGACGCCAACGGAGGCTTCCGCCGAGCCGGGACCGTCGGTGGCGGCGTTGCTCGTCGTCAGCACGATCGCCGTGATATTCACGCTTGCGATCGTCTGGTTCGTGTTCTTCCGCACCTGAGGCGGCGGCCGTCTTTGGCGGCGAAGAGGATCGTTCTTCGACATGCCCGTGAAGAAGACAACCGTGCCGGTCAGGCGACCGGCGGCGGCGAAGCGTGTTGTCAGGAAGGCGCCGGTTGCAAAGAAGGCTCCTGCGAAGAAGGCTCCTGCGAAGAAGGCGCTTCCGAAGAAAATTTCTGCAAAAAAGAAAGCCGCCGAACCGGTTGACGCAAAACCGGAACGAACGCGCATCAGTCATAAGCGTAGCGCGGTGGATCGTCTCAACGATCCGCAATCCGCGCCGTTGCCGGCCTTGCTGGCGCGCGTGAGTAACGCGATCGAGCGTGAACTGACGCAGATCGAAGTCATCATTTGCGGCGCGCATGTGCAGTCGCGCCAGCGCAGCGAGGCCGAGCGCCGCGCCCGGACGTTGGCGTCGCTCGCGCGCACGCTGCGCGAGGTGATGCTGTTGCGCGAGAGGGATGAGAAAAACCGCGAGGATGACGACACTGTGCCCCGCGACATCGGCGAGCTTCGACGCAAGCTCGCGCAGCGACTGGATGAGCTTGTCGCCGGCGCAAAGGCTGCACATCCTGGCGCGGCTGAATAGCGACGAACTCGACGCCATCGCCTCCGACTGGAAACTGTTCGCGCATCCGCACCAATGGCCGCCGGAATTTACGGACAGCGGCAGGCCGTGGACCACATGGCTGATGATCGGCGGCCGGGGTGCGGGCAAGACGCGCGCGGGCGCGGAATGGATTCGCGCGCAGGCGCTCGGATTGCCGCCGCTGGCGAACGAGCCCGCGCGGCACATCGCGCTGGTCGGTGAGACCGAACACGATGTCCGCGAGGTGATGATCGAGGGCGTTTCCGGTCTGCTTGCGGTGCATCGCCGCGACGAGCGGCCGGTGTGGCTGCCGTCGCGTAAAAGATTGGAGTGGAACAACGGCGCGGTGGCGTATGCGTTCTCGGCGGAAGATCCCGAAAGCCTGCGCGGGCCGCAATTTTCCTGCGCGTGGTCGGACGAGCTGGCGAAATGGCGCTACGCCGATGCCGCCTTCGACATGCTGCAGTTCGGCCTGCGCTTAGGGGCGCAGCCGCGACAACTGATTACGACAACGCCGCGGCCGACCGCGCTGATCAAGCGGTTGTTGAAAGACGAGACCTGCGTGACGACGCGCGCGGCGACCAGCGTCAACGCGCTGCATCTCGCGCCGACGTTTCTCAAGAACGTGATGAGCCGCTACGCGGGCACGCGCCTGGGGCGGCAGGAGCTTGACGGTGAATTGATCGAGGACCGCACGGATGCACTGTGGTCCCGGTCAGTCATCGAGCAAAACCGCGTGACGGACGTGCCGCCGCTGCAACGCATCGTGGTGGCGGTCGATCCGCCCGCGACCTCCGGCAGGCGCGCGGATTCCTGCGGCATCGTCGCGGCGGGGATCGCGGGCGAGGGTACATTGTACGTTCTTGCCGACGACACGCTGGCGCAGGCCGCGCCGCAGGTCTGGGCGATGAAGGCGATTGCGCTGTGGCGCAGGCTGGAGGCCGACGCGCTGGTGGTGGAGGTCAATCAGGGCGGCGAGATGGTGCGCG
>Ga0153956_1001720_pt1 | contig 18216 bp, 18 predicted proteins | sample TSFL040MetaG_FD_104704 | JGI IMG/M metagenome (GOLD analysis project Ga0153956, IMG submission 104704) | Attine ant fungus gardens microbial communities from Florida, USA - TSFL040 MetaG | ecosystem: Host-associated > Fungi > Mycelium > Unclassified | place: USA: Florida, Wekiwa Springs...
CGCGCAAGATGCGCTTCGGCGTCTCCGAAGGGATGATCCTGTCGGCCGGCAGCGGCGGCGCGGACCTGTTCCTGCTCGACGCCGACGCCGGCGCCCGGCCCGGCGCGACGGTGAAATAGCGCGAGTCGCATGCTGCGCGCGTACTGGACACCGGATTACGGCGACGCCAGCGTCGTCGCGGCGATGCTGTGCGCACATGGCGTGCGCGCCTTCGTGTTCGACGCCGGCATGGCGCAGGTCAATTGGTTCCAGTCGCTTGCCATCGGCGGCTACCGCGTCATGGTGCCGGCAGCGCAAGGGGCGGAGGCGCGCGAACTCGTCGACGGCTACCGCGACGGCACGCGGGCATTGCCCGACGCCGATACCCCGGCCTGTCCGACCTGCGCCCATGCCGCCGTCGTCGTCGATCCGCGCCCGCGCCGCTTCGTGTTCGGCTTGCTGATCGTCTCGCAATTCGCGCCGGTGGGCCTCATGGCCTCGTACCTGCCGGCGTGGAGCTCGGCGTTCGCGCTGGCGCTCGCGCCGTATGCCTGCGCCCGGCTGCTCGGATCACGTCATCGCTGCAGCGACTGCGGCGGCGCGTTCGGCCTCGCGCGCCTGCCGTTCGCGGCGTCGGCGCAAGCCGTCGAACGCGGCGAGGCGGCGTCGCTCGAGGGGTCGACGTGACTGGCGCGACGACTCCGCTCGCCCATCACATCGACGCACTGCTGCCGCAGACGCAATGCACGCGCTGCGGTTATCCGACGTGCCGCGACTACGCCGAGGCGATCGCGAACGGCGCTGCCGACATCGACCGCTGCCCGCCCGGCGGCGCCGACGGCATAGCCGCGCTCGCCGGCCTGCTCGGCCGCGCGCCGAAGCCGCTCGACCCCTCCTGCGGCGTCGAGGCAGCACCTGTCGTCGCCCGGATCGACGAGAACGTCTGCATCGGCTGCACGAAGTGCATCCGGGCCTGTCCGGTCGACGCGATCGTCGGCGCAGCCAAGCGCATGCACACGGTCATCGCCGGCGAATGCACCGGCTGCGGCTTGTGCCTGCCGCCCTGCCCGGTCGATTGCATCGAGCTGGTCCCGGTTGCCGGCGAACCGCTCGCGCGCGCCGACGTGCTCGCGCGCGCCGCGCGCTCGAAGGCGCGTTTCGATGATCGCAACACGCGGCTGCTGCGCGCCGGCAGGGAAAAATCAGGGCGTTCGCACGCCGGCGATGCGGCACCGGTGCATCCCGAGCCCGCTCCGTCGCCCCGCCCCGGCGGGACGGCGATCGCCGGCACCGCGTCCACGCCGATCAGCCGCTCCGCCGTGCTCGAGGCGATCGCGCGCGGCCGGGCCCGCAAGCTCGAAGGGCGATGATCCGGACGGCCCGGCGCCACGGCTCGGCGCCGCGGCGGGGTTGTTCGATCGATTGACCGCGAATCGCGCACGGCGTGTCCGGCCCGTCGCGTCGGACCGCGGGATTTGCGCCTAGAATGCGCCACTACTCCATTCCGCGAGGACGCCATGAGTTGCATGCCACGTCGCTGCATTCGCCTCGGCTTGTGGGTCCTCGCCTTCGGATCCTGCTGCGCGGGCGCGATCACGCTCGATGCGCCGCCTTCCAACGTCGCGATCGAGGCCGGCGCGACGACGGAACTGGCGCTGGTCTTCCGCAACGACGAGCACGTCGCCTCCGACAATTACGAATTCGTCGTCACCGCGCCGGTCGAAGGCTACTCGATGGAGATGGCCGCGGCTCCGGGTTGCGGCCCGTTCCACCCGTATCCGCCGATCGCCACCTGGAACGCGTCCACGATCGGCGCGCTCGGCCCGGGCGAATCGCGCACCTGCACGCTGCGCATCGCACGCGCGCCCGCCGCGATCGACAATGGCTTCTTCAACGGAATGCTGGCCGGAACGTCCACCTGGATCAGCGTGACCGTCGGCACGTTCGTCGACGTCGCATTGTCCGCGCGGCAGGAAGCGGCGAACCTCGATCCGGACGGCACCCTGCATGCGATCGTCCGCCTGCAGGCTCGCAACGCCAGCGCGCTCGCCGTCGACGGCGTCGTGATGGGTCTGGGCCCTGTCTGCACCGGGAGCCCCATCACCGTCGACACGGACCTGCCCGGCGGCTGCGCGTCCGACCAGGTCGACTGCGGCTTCACCGGGGGCCCGGCGCCGGCCGCACGCTTCCCCGTCGTGGCTGCGGGCGGCACGCAATCGTGCCTGGCCCGCTTCACCGTGCCGGCGGGTGTCGATCCGACGATCCAGGCGTTTCTTGCCGGCAGCTTGCTCGACGCGGCGACCGGCGGCTGGATCGCCGATTCCAACGCGGCCAATGACCAGCCCGTGATCGCGCTTTCGGCCCAGGGGGCTGCCATCGCGCAGGCGGCGCCCGCGCTTTCGCCGTTCACGGTCCTCCTGTTGGCCCTGCTGTCCGCAGCGGGGGCCGCGATCGCGATGGCCCGGCGCAACCGCGAGGCCGGATGAAACGCGAAAAAGTCGTCGAACTGTTCCGCCGCCTGCGCGAACTGAATCCGCATCCGACCACGGAGCTGGACTACGCGACGCCGTTCGAGCTGCTCGTCGCGGTGACCTTGTCGGCGCAGGCGACCGATGTCGGCGTGAACAAGGCGACGAGAAAGCTGTTTCCGGTCGCGAACACGCCGCAGGCGATCCTCGCCCTCGGCGAAGAAGGATTGAAACCCTTCATCAGCACGATCGGCCTGTACAACGCGAAGGCGAAGAACATCGTCGCGACCTGCCGCATCCTCGTCGAGCAGCACGATGGCGACGTGCCGCGTTCGCGCGAGGCGCTCGAGGCGCTGCCCGGCGTCGGCCGCAAGACCGCCAACGTCGTGCTGAACACGGCGTTCGGCGAACCGACGATCGCGGTCGATACGCACATCTTCCGCGTCGCCAACCGCACCGGCCTCGCGCCGGGAAAGAACGTGCGCGTCGTCGAGGACAAGCTCGCCAAGGTCGTGCCCGCCGAGTTCAGGCAGGACGCGCACCATTGGCTGATCCTGCACGGGCGCTACGTGTGCAAGGCGCGCAAGCCGGAATGCCCGCGTTGCGTCATCAACGATCTGTGCAGCTACCGTCACAAGACCGCAACGCCCTGAAGCCGGCTTGTGCCCGAGGGCGGCGTGTATTTCGCGTTAAATGAACGTTGCCTTGTCATCGAAGCGTAACAGCGCCGGGCGAGACTTCGCGCCAGTTTTCCGCCCCGCTTCGAGGATCCCCGATGAAACTGCGACATGCGATCGCCGCCGCGCTGTTCTGCGCGTTCGGCACCAACGCGATGGCCTACGACCTGCTCAACGACTGGCCGACCAAGATCAAGACCGACGACGGCTACGAGTACGGCTTCAAGGGCCTGTACCAGTACCAGATCGAAAACTACTCGGGCGACGTCAACAACCCGGCCACCGGCGCGGAAATCCTGCCGGACATGAACGCGTGGCGCCGCAAGGAATTCAACTTCTACGGCAAGACGCCCTGGGGCCTGGATTTCAACATCGGCTACGACTTCACGATCCGCGGCGGCGCCCCGTCGACCGGCTGGATCGACAATTTCGTCCGCTATTCCAACAAGGAAGCCGGCGAGTTCCGCATCGGCCAGTTCAAGACGCCGGTCGGCTGGGAAGAAACGACCAGCTCCAGCGCGACCACGTTCCTCGAACGCGCGCTGCCGGTGCAGGCCGCTAACATGGGCCGCCGCATCGGTGTCGACTGGACCTATACCGGCATCCCGAACTGGCTGCTCTATCTCGCCTACTTCGACGGCGGCGACCTCAACGGCGACAACGACGGCAAGGGTCCGGCCGCGCGCGTCGTCTGGAACCCGTTCAACCGCCAGCCCGGCGCCGGTTCCCGCGAAGAAAGCAATGTGCTGCATCTCGGCATCGCCGTCTCGCGCGAGGATCGCGACGCGACGACCGACGGCCGCGGCGTCGTCAGCAATCCGGCCGCGCGCTTCCGCGCCCGCCCGGAATCCGGCATGACCGGCACGCGCCTGGTCGACACCGGCAACCTCAATTTCCCGGGCGACATCGATCGCCTCGGCCTCGAGGCGGCATGGATCCACGGCCCGCTGCTGGTGCAGGGCGAATACCTGCGCTTCAGCGCCAGTCCGGCGGGCAAGCCGGACTACACCGGCGACGGCTACTACGTGCAGGGCTCGTGGGTGCTGACCGGCGAGAGCCGCCCGTACAGCAAGGGCAACATCGGCAACGTGCGTCCGATCAACGACTTCGGCGCGTTCGAAGTGGCTCTGCGCTACAGCTCGCTCAACCTCAACGACGGCCCGGTCTACGGCGGCAAGGAAAGCGACTGGACGATCGGCGCCAACTGGTATCTCGGCCAGCACTTCAAGTTCCAGGCGAACTACATCAAGGCCAGCAGCACCAAGCGCTACGGCGCGCCGATCAACGGCAATGCCGACGTCGATCCGAGCGTGCTCGAAGCGCGCGTGCAGATCTACTTCTGATCCCGTCTCCGTCTCGTTCAGTTCACTCTCCTTCGGGGCGCGCAAGCGCCCCGTTTTTTTTGCGATCCGTCCGGGATCGCCGTGACCTCGCAAGGTTATCGAGGCGTGGATGGCAAGGCTTCGGTGGGTCTACCCGCGGCCATCCATGGCCGCACTTTTCACCAACAGCACGTGACTGCGGAGCGTTGTACAGCGGCAGAGCTGTGGCGGATCGCTGGGACTTGGCCGGGTTGCCGGAGCGTGGGTGACCCACCCTGCGGGTTGTTGTGGAGCGCTTCCCGCCAGAAGCATGCAGGAACGACAAGCAGCGTCAGCGCCCCCAACTACGTCGTTCCCGCGCGCTTCTGGCGGGAACCTAGCGCCTTGCTTGCGTCACGGATCATTCGATCCGACAAGACAGGCGCGCCTACATCAGCACGAGCTCTTCCGCCGAAGTCGGATGGATCGCCACGGTCGCGTCGAGGTCGGCCTTGCGCGCGCCGAGTTTCAGCGCGACGGCGAAACCCTGCAGGATCTCGTCGGCCGCCGCGCCGATCAGGTGGATGCCGACGACGCGCTCCTCGTCGCCGACGCAGACCAGCTTCATCCGCGTCCGTTCCTCGCGCTGCGCGAGCGCGCCGAGCATGGGCCGGAAATCCGTCCGGTAGACCTTGACCGCGTCGCCATGGCGCTCGCGCGCGGCTTCCTCGGAAAGCCCGACCGTGCCGATCGGCGGATGCGAAAACACTACGCTCGGGATGTTCGCGTAGTCGAGCTTCGCCTCCGCGCGGCCGCCGAACAGACGATCGGCGAGCCGGCGGGAGGCGGCAACCGCGACCGGCGTCAGCGCGACGCGTCCGGTCACGTCGCCGACCGCATGCACGCCGGCGACATTGGTGTCCTGCCATTCGTCGGTGACGACGTGGCCTGCCGCGTCGAGCGCGACGCCGACGGATTCGAGGCCCAGATCCTGCGTGTTCGGCGCGCGCCCGACCGCCCAGATCACTTCGTCGAAGCCGCGCGCCGCACTGCCGTCCGCGAAGTGCAGCGCGTGGCCATCGGCGTCCTTCGTCGCCGCAACCGGCTGGCTGTCGAACGCCAGCGTGATGCCGCGTTCGCGCATGGCCTGCGCCAACGCATCGCCGAGATCACGGTCGAACGGCCGCAGCAGGCGCGGACCGCGCGCGAACAGCGCGACCTCGGCGCCGAGCGCACGCAGCACGCCGGCCAATTCGACCGCGATATAACCGCTGCCGACGACCGCGACGCGTCGCGGACACGCGCGCAGCGCGAAGAAGCCATCCGAATCGATGCCGAGTCCGGCGCCGGGAACCGGTGGTCGCTGCGGCCGCGCGCCGGTCGCCACCAGCACGTGCGCGGCGTCGAGTTCGCGCGCGCCGACCGCGACGCGGTGCGCGGTCGTCATGCGCGCGCGTCCGTTCAGCAAGGTGACGCCGAGTTCGTCGAGGCGGCGCCGATAGCTGGCGTGGATGTTGCGGATGTAGGCCTCGCGGCGTTCGATGAAGGCCGGCCAGTCGAGCGCGCCGGGCGTCACGTCGAAACCGATTTCGCGCGCGAGCTGCTGCGCCTCGGCGAGTTCGGCTGCCAGCCACATCGCCTTCTTCGGCACGCAGCCGACGTTGACGCAGGTGCCGCCGAGCGCGCCGGATTCCAGCAAGGCCACGCGCGCGCCGTGGCGCGCGGCGCGGATCGCCATCGCGATGCCGCCGGAGCCGGCGCCGAGCACCGCAAGGTCGAAACGTTCGTCGGTCATCATCGTGGTTCCTCGCCTGGGTTCGATCCGGGATATCCGTGCGCGTCTGCCTACGGCGTCGGCCCGACCGATGAAACCGCCGCGACCGGCAGCGACAACGCGCTCGGATACCCCGCATCGTGATACAGCGTCAGCGTGACCGTGCGCGCGTCCTTGCCGGACTCTTCGGCGACGATGCCGCCGCTGTTGTAGTTCTTCTCCGCGTACATCGAGTTCACCGGACCGATCGCAAGGCGCAGGCGGCTTCCCTTGCCGATGCGTCTCGCGACGAAGCTGAAGTGCTCGAAGTCGTAGCGCTCGATCGCCCCGGGCTTCGCCAGGCGCGCTTCACGCGAGCTGTCGCGGTAGCGCGCGCGCAACGCGTCGCTGGCGAGGAACACGCTGCCGCCGTCGGGCTTGATCTCGTAGACGCCGACCGCGATGTCGGTGTCCGGCTGGTCGAGCGCGATCCACGCCGAGAGCTTGAAGAATCCGCCGATGTCGGTGTCGGCGGCGAACGCGGGCGAATGGTAGAACAGCGCCTTGCCGGATGCCGCCATCGCGCCGCGCTGGTCGGTCAGTCCGTTCGGCGAATCCTCCTGCTCCCATTCGACCGAGCTCGTGTCGAGCGGGTCGTGCACGTAGCGGTCGGGCTTGCCGCTGCCGCGCTTCGCGGCCGCGAGGGTGCCCGAGGCGAACACGTCGTTCGCGCGGCCGGCGACGGAATCGAGGTACCACGCCTCGCGCCGCGCGGTGACGGCATCGAGCGTCGGCGCATAGCGCCACGCTTCCTCGCCGGTGACGTAGAACGCGACCTTGTCCTTCAGGAACGCGGGTTTGGCGCCGTCCTTCATCGTCCAGTCGTACCACGCCTTGTGCAGCGCGTTCATGTCCAGCAGCGACGCCTTGCCGAACGCGAGGCCGCCGACGTCGGCCTTCGGCGTGCGCGTGCCGGCATGGTCCCACGGCCCGATGACCAGGTAGTGCCTCGCCTTCGCCGCGGCCGAACCGTAGCGCATGTGTTCGCCGTAGTAGGCGAGCGCGCCGGGCTGGTCGCCGTCGTACTGGCCGGTGATGCTCAGGATCGGCAACGCGAGCCGCGCGTACTGCTCCGGCGTCGGGCTGAAGCCGTCCCAGTACGCATCCTGCATCGGATGCGAGATCCACGTCTGGAACGTCGGCGAGGGATTTCCGACATAAGCGTCCAGCTCGCGGAACGGCGCATGCGCCTCGTACCAGCGCCGGAACTGCGCGCCCCAGAACGCGCTGTCGCCGAAGATCGCTTCCTGCGCGGTACGGCCGCTGACGAAGGTCAGCCACTGCGTGTCGTAGGAATAGAACATGTTGTGCGCCATCGGATAGTCGACGCCGGGCTTCGGCGAGGCAACCGGCACGATCGTCGCCAGGTGCGGCGGAAACTCCTTCGCGCTGGCCCACTGGTCGTAGCCGGCGTAGGAACCGCCCCACATCGTCACCTTGCCGTTGCAGTACGGCTGCGCGGCCAGCCATTCGACGACGTCGTGGCCATCCCTCGCCTCCTGCAGCATCGGCGTGAACTCGCCTTCCGAGTTGCCGCGGCCGCGCACGTCGATCCCGAGGAACACGTAGCCGTTCGCGGCGAAGTACATGCCGCGTTCGTGGTAGCTCTGCGCGATGTAGGGCGTCAACGTGAACACGCACGGCAGCGCATCCTTCTGCGCGCGCGGCTTGTACACGATCGCGTTGAGCCGCACGCCGTCGCGCATCGGGATTTTCGCGCCCCACGCGAACTCGACCGCGGCGGCGGCATCCGCCGCGCGCGCGTCGACGGTGGAACACGCGCCGAATGCGCACAATGCGGCCAGCAGATGATGTCGTTGCAACAGGATTCTCCTTGGCGCGCCGAGCGCGCGCATCCCCGAAACCGAAAAACGAGTGACGCCGGACGAACGGCCGGACGACCGTCGAATGCTCCGCCGCGAAGACCGCCCTACCCGAAGCGGGCGACCGAAAACGGCGCGATGTCGATCGACGGGGACTTGCCGGCGACGACTTCGCCGACGAGCATCCCGGTACCGGCCGACATCGTCACGCCGAGCATGCCATGCCCGGTCGCGAGAACGAGATTGTCGATGCCCGGCACGCGTCCGATCACGGGCAGGTCATCCGGCGTCATCGGACGCCAGCCGTACCATTCCTCGACTACCTGCGGGCCTTCCGGCTCGTGCAGGAACCGTGCGGCGCCGCGCCTGAGCGCATCGAGGCGCGCGCGATTGAGACGGGTGTCGTAGCCGGCGAATTCCATCGTGCTGCCGAGGCGGTAGCCGGAATCCCACGCGGTCACGCAGACGCTCGGTTCCTTCAGCGTCATCGGGATGCGCGGCGCCAGGAGCGGCCGCGTGTAGGTGATCGAGTAGCCCTTGCCGGGCTGGATCGGCAGGCGCACGCCGAGTTGTCGGGCGAGCGTCGGGGACCACGAGCCCAGCGCGAGCACGACGTCGCGACCGCTGAACTCGCCGTCCGACGCCTCCACCCCGGCGATACGCGCGCCGTCGCGCCCGATGCGTCCGACACGCGCGCCTTCGACGACGACACCGCCCTTCGCGCGCACGATGCGCGCCAGCTCCGCGACATAGCGGTCCGGCCGCAATTGCGCATCGCCGGGATGGAACAGCGCGCCGGCGATGCCGGGCTTCAATGCGGGCTCGCGCGCCAGCGTGGCCCGCGCGTCGAGCATGTCCGCAACCAGGCCGGCGCCGGCGAGCCGTTCATGCAGCGCGCAGGCCTGGTCGAAGCCGCGCGCTTCCCCGAACACGTTCAACGTGCCGAGCGCCTCGAACTCGCAGTCGAGACGCTCCTTGCGCACGAGTTCCTCGATCAGCGCGCGCGAGCGCAGCAGCAGCGGCGTCTTCGCCCTCACCGCTCGATCGAACGCGCGCCAGTTGCAGCGCCCGGCGAACGCGGCGAGCCAGCGCAGCCGTGCGGGGTCGAGGCTCGGCTTGATGTGCAACGGTGCGTCCGCCTTGAACAGCCAGCGCAGCGCCATGCCGAGCACGCCCGGCGTCGCCAGCGGCGCCGCGTGGCTCGGCGTCAGCGTGCCGCAGTTGCCGTGCGAACTGCCGCATCCGATCGTGCCCTGTTCGAGCACGGTCACGCCACGTCCGGCTTCGAGCAGGAACCAGGCACAGGCGAGCCCGATCACGCCACCGCCGAGGATCAGCACATCCGATGTCCGTGTCGTCATGCGACCATTGTACGACGCGACACGACAGGCCCACTCAAGCCGCGCCGGTCTTCGCCTCGTACGCATCGAGCACGCGCGCCGAATAGACCAGCGCCGCACCGGCATTCAGCGCGACCGCGACACCGAGCGCCTCGGTGACTTCCTCGCGCGTCGCGCCGGCCTTGACCGCGGCATCCGCATGCACGGTGATGCAGCCGTCGCAGCGCGTCGTCACCGCTACCGCCAACGCGATCAGCTCGCGCGTCTTCGCATCGAGGTGATTGGTCTTGGCGCCGGCGCCGCTCAGGGTCGCGTAGCCGCGGACCGTATCCGGACTCAGGCCGCCGATCTCGCCGATACGCTGCATCAGCTGCGCTTGATAGGTATTCCAGTCGTACATCATGACGCGCTCTCCTCGTGGGGAACCCGCATGCTGCCTCGACGCCACGGTGTTTCCAAGCGGCCGCCGCGCCATGTCGCTGGCATCGAACCTGCATGATCTGCGGGGACATCCCCGGCAACGGATTCCGCCATGAAAGTCTCGACCAACGAAGCACTGCTCGCCCTGCGCGCCCCGAACTCCGGCTGGCTGGCCGCCCTGATCTGCGCACTCGACGAAGCCTTGCAGGACGAGGAATTCGGCGAATCGCAGCGCAAGCTGCTGCGCGGGCTGATCGACGCGGGCCAGGTGCCGCGCCCGATCGCGGTCGCCGCCAACGTCCGTCTGGCGCAGTTCGAGAACACCCTGACCGACCTGCACGCCGCGCTCGCCGCGCCTTCGGTCGACGCGCCGGCGCTGGCCCATGCGCGTCCGAAACTGACACTTTGCGGCGGGACGGCACTCAGCGCCTGAAGCCGGCGGCGTGGCATCCGGACGGTTGACACGCCCATCGCGCTCGGCGACCGTCGCACGGATGATCCGCTCCCGGCGCCTCGCCCTCCTCGCCCCGCTTGCGCTCCTGATCGCCGCCTGCGGCTCGACACCGCGCCGCGTGCAACCGCCGCTGGTCGCCGGCACGCCGCGAGCGGACGCCGCGAACGCGGTGCTGTTCCGCGCGATCGCGCTGGTCGGCACGCCCTACCACTGGGGCGGCAACACGCCACAAGGCGGATTCGACTGCAGCGGCCTGGTCGGCTACGTGTTCCGCGACGCTGCCGGCGTGACCCTGCCGCGCACCTCGGCCGACATGGCCGAACTCGGCAAGCGCAAGCTGGCCGGGGATTCGCTGCAATCGGGCGACCTGGTGTTCTTCGCCGACGGGCGCCGCGTCAGCCACGTCGGCATCTACGTCGGCGAACGCCGCTTCGTGCATGCGCCGAACAGCGGCGGTACGGTCCGCCTCGACAGCCTCGACGGCGCCTGGTGGCGCGAGCATTTCGTCTACGGGAAGCGGGTGCTTTGAGCTGAAAGGCAAAACGAAAAGCCCCCCGCCAGCCTTTCTCGCGCCTCACCCACTCAGTGATCGTGCCCGCCCGCACCGTGTGCGTGGCGATGCGCGATTTCCTCCTCGGACGCATCGCGGACCGCGGTGATCTCGACGTCGAACGCGAGCGTCTTGCCCGCGAGGGGATGGTTGAGGTCGACGTCGATCACGCTGGAGCCGACCTTCAGCACGACCACCATGCGCGGACCGCTTTCCTTCGTCTGCAGCACCGTGGCCATGCCCGGCTGCAACTGTTCGGGATGCTGGAAGTATTTCTTCGGCACGCGCTGGACGAAGTCGGCGCGACGCTCGCCGTACCCTTCGCCCGGCGCGACACTGACCTCGAGCCGGTCGCCGACGGCGTGCCCGATCAGCGCCTTCTCCAGGCCGGGTATGATGTTGCCGTGGCCGATCAGCACGGTCAGCGGCTCGCCGCGTTCGCGCGACGAGTCGACCGGCGTCTCGCCGCCGTCGCTGACGCTGTAATGGAACGAGACGACCTTGTTCGCTTCGACGTTCACCGTGGACTCCGGGCAGAAAAGCGCGCGAGCCTAGCAGTTTGTCGGCGCCGCGTCATTCCGCCGGGCCTGCACCGAACTTCGCCCCGCGCGCCTCCGGCCCGAGCGCGGTGGCGAGCGCGAGCAGCAGCGCCACCGCGGTGATGAAGCTCGCCATCGCGAACGCGTAGTCGCCACCGCGCCGTGCGGCGAACCAGCTCAGGAACGGCGCGGTGAACGCGGCCAGCAGGTTGCCGCCCTGGTAGGCGAAGCCCGGCAAGGTCGCGCGCACGGCGTCCGGCGAAAGCTCGTTCAGGTGCACCGGCACCACACCCCAGGCGCCCTGCACCATCACCTGCAAGAGGAACACGCCGAGCGCGAGCAGCGCGACCGAGCCGCCATAGGCCCACAACGGCACCATCGGCACGGCCAGCAGCGCGGCGACGATGATCGCGCGGCGCCGGCCGACGCGCTCGGACCAGGCGCCGAAGAACAGGCCGCCGACGATCGCGCCGAGATTCAGGGCGATCGTCAGCCACGCCACGGTGCGCGTGTCGTAGTGGTGCTGCTCCTTCAGGAAGGTCGGGTACATGTCCTGCGAGCCGTGGCTGAACATGTTGAACGCCATCATCAGCACGACCAGATACGCGAACAGCTTCCAGCGGCCGCGCATCGTCTCGACCAGGCCGGGGCGCGGCTTCGCCGCGTCGGCCGTCGCGTTCGCCCACACCGGCGACTCCGGCACGTGACGGCGGATGTACAACACCAGCAGCGCCGGCAACACGCCGATCGCGAACATGCCGCGCCAGCCGACATGGTCGAACAGCAGCAGGTAGCAGACGCCGCCGATCAGGTAGCCGGCCGCGTAGCCTTCCTGCAGCAGCCCCGAGACCGCTCCGCGCGCCTTCGCCGGGATCGACTCCATCGCCAGGGACGCGCCGATGCCCCACTCGCCACCCATCGCGATGCCGAACAGGGCGCGCACGACCAGCAGCACGGCCAGCGAAGGCGCCAGCGCCGAAGCGGCCTCGAGCACGGCGAACAGGACGATGTCGATCATCAACACCGGTCGTCTTCCGTAGCGGTCGGCGAGACGCCCGAACAGATACGCGCCAAGCGGTCGCATCGCCAGCGTCAGGGTCAAAGAGAACGCCACTTCGGTGGCGCCGACCTTGAAGTCGCTCGCGATCTCGGGAATGACGAAGACCAGCAGGAAGTAGTCGAACGCATCCAGCGTCCAACCGAGGAAACTCGCCAGCACGACCTTGCGCTGGGGGCCGTCGAGTTCGCGCAGCACGGAAAGGAACGACACGGTCCGTGGTCCTTGGCGGATCTCGCATCCGCGATGGGTTGGCCGATGGCGCGGCAGGTTCGCGTCCCGTCCCGCCGGCAGCGCGGAGGAATGAACCGGAATCCTTGCCGGCAGTGGCGGGAGCGGACACTAGCACAGCCCGGCGCGATCCCTGCACGAGACCCGGATCGCCGGGTGCGAAATGACGTAGGCTGCACGAAGCGATTCACGGCGGACGCGCACTTCCTCGCAAGCGTCCGCCCGCAGGACCTCATGCCGACCCTGGACGAGCGCGTCATCGCCCGCCGCATCGCCGCCCGCTTCCGGCGCCCCTGGCACCGCGACTACGCGCGCAACAAGCTGCGCTTCGATCCCGCCTACGCGATGGTGGCGACCTTGCTCGAGCACAGTGACGCGCCGCTGCTCGACGTCGGCTGCGGCCTCGGCCTTCTCGGTTTCCACCTGCGCGAACACGGCTATCACGGCAGCTATCGCGGCGTGGACTTCGATGCGCCGAAGATCGCCGAAGCGCGGCGCATCGCCGGCGAGCTCGACGGCGACCTCGTGTTCGACGACGGCGACGCGAACGCGCTGCCGCCGTTCTCCGGAAACGTCGCCATGCTCGACGTGCTGCACTACCTTAGGGCCGCTGAGCAGCAACACCTGCTGCGCGAGGCGGCCGCGCGCGTCGCGCCGGGCGCGCTGCTGGTCGTCCGCAACGTGCTGCGCGAGCGCGGCTGGCGCTTCCCGGCGACGATCGTCGAAGAGCATTTCCTGTATGCGATCCGCTGGATGCGCAGTCCCGCGTTGCACTATCCCGCGCGCTCCGAGATCGAAGCGCCGCTGCTCGCGGCCGGCCTCGACGTCGACGTGCGGCCGCTGTGGGGCCGCACGCCGTTCAACAGCTTCGTGATCGTCGCGCGGCGCAAGGCCGCGAACGCCTGAGCGGATCGGCGCCGATGCGTCAGGCGGAACGATTCGCCTGGCGATTCGGCCGCTGCCTCGGCGCCCGCCGCATGCGCGCGTGCAGCCTCGTGCGCAGCGCGGCGAGATCGCGCGCGCGCGCGGCGCGATCCTGCGCCTGAGCCTGCCGGTCGCGGAATTCGCAGAACTCGTCGTAGGCCTTGCGTACCCTGCGCTGCCGGCGCAGCAGCAGCTCCAGCATGATCGCGTCGTCGAGCAAGCCGATGACTTCGACGTCGTCGGGGATCAGGTCGTCCGGATCGCTGAAATAGGCCAGGGTCGCGACGATATCGGCGCGCTCCGGGCCGGTCAGCGCCCAGGTCTCGTCCTCCAGCATCACGATCAGCCGCTGCACCTCGACCAGGCGCTTGCGCACGTAGGCCGGCGCGCTGCCGGCGCACAGGTGATCGAGCGCGTACTTCGCCGCGTCGATGATCTCGACCTCGTCGGCGCAGTCGGTACTCCGGCGCGCGCGCGCAAGCGCCGCGTGGAAGCGCTCGATGTCGTCGGGTTCGAGTTCGAAGGTGATGCGCATGGGCGGTCGCGAAGCCTAGTCCCCCGGAACCGAATGGTCAAAGCCGCCGCAGCGCCCGATCCGGCGATATGGATATTCCTTCGCCGCTGCGGCAGATGCGCGCCGAAAGCCGTATCGTTGCGCCGCCTTGGTCGTACACTGGCCAGCTCACGATTGCGCAGCACACGACGAACCGCATGCCCGAACTGACCCATCTGCAACGCCTCGAAGCCGAGAGCATCGACATCCTGCGCGAGGCCGTCGCCGAAACGGACCGACCGGTCATGCTCTATTCGATCGGCAAGGACAGCTCGGTGATGCTGCATCTCGCGCGCAAGGCGTTCTTCCCCTCGCGCCCGCCGTTTCCGCTGCTGCACGTGGACACGACCTGGAAGTTCCGCGCGATGTACGCGTTCCGCGACCGCATGGCCGCCGAATCCGGCATGCCCTTGCTGGTGCACCGGAACGCGGAGGCCGAGCGTCTGGGCATCAATCCGTTCACGCACGGTTCGTCGCTGCACACCGACCTGTGGAAGACCCAGGGCCTGCGCCAGGCGCTCGACCAGCATGGCTTCGACCTCGCCTTCGGCGGCGCGCGCCGCGACGAGGAAAAATCGCGCGCGAAGGAACGCGTCTTCTCGTTCCGTTCGGCGCAGCACCGCTGGGACCCGAAGAACCAGCGCCCGGAACTGTGGCGCCTGTACAACGCCCGCAAGAATCCCGGCGAGAGCATCCGCGTGTTCCCGCTGTCGAACTGGACCGAACTCGACATCTGGCACTACATCCTCGCCGAGGACATCCCGATCGTGCCGCTCTATCTCGCCGCCGAACGCCCCGTCGTGGAACGCGACGGCCAACTCGTGATGGTCGACGACGACCGCTTCCCGCTGCGCGACGGCGAGACGCCGACGATGCGCAAGGTGCGCTTCCGCACGCTCGGCTGCTATCCGCTGACCGGCGCGATCGAATCGGACGCCGACACCTTGCCCGCGATCATCCGCGAGATGCGCGCGAGCCGCAGCAGCGAACGCCAGGGGCGCCTGATCGACCACGACGCCAGCGCGTCGATGGAGAAGAAGAAGGCCGAGGGTTATTTCTGATGAACGCAACGGCCGCTCCCTCAGCCCCCCGCATCGACGACGTCGCCGCAAGCGAAGGCAAGAGCCTGCTGCGCTTCATCACCTGCGGCAGCGTCGATGATGGCAAGAGCACGCTGATCGGCCGGCTCCTGTACGAAACGCAGGCGCTGTTCGACGACCAGCTGACGGCGCTGGAAGGCGATTCGCGCCGCTTCGGCACGCAGGGCGACGCGCTCGATTTCGCGCTGCTCGTCGACGGCCTCGGCGCCGAGCGCGAGCAAGGCATCACGATCGACGTCGCCTATCGCTTCTTCGCGACCGACAAGCGCAAGTTCATCGTCGCCGACACGCCCGGGCACGAGCAGTACACGCGCAACATGGCGACCGGCGCGTCGACAGCCGACCTCGCGGTGATCCTGGTGGACGCCCGCAAGGGCATACTGACGCAGACGCGCCGGCACGGCTACCTCGCCGCGCTGCTCGGCATCCGCCACGTCGTGCTCGCGGTCAACAAGCTGGACATGGTCGACTGGTCGCGGGACACCTTCGAGGCGATCGAGCGCGACTACCGCGCGTTCGCGGCCAAACTCGGCATCGAGCACGTGGTTGCGGTCCCGCTGTCCGCGCTGCACGGCGACAATGTCACCACGCAGGGCGCGCACATGCCGTGGTATTGCGGACCGACGCTGCTCGAGCACCTCGAAAGCGTCGAGGTCGCCGCGCCCGGCGATGACGGTCCGCTGCGCTTGCCGGTGCAGTGGGTGAACCGGCCGAATCTCGATTTCCGCGGCTTCTCCGGCCGCCTGCTCGGCGGGCGCGTGCGCCCGGGCGACGCCGTGCGCGTATTGCCGTCGGGCCGGCCATCGACGGTCGCGCGCATCGTCACGCTCGACGGCGATCTCGCCGAGGCGCGCAGCGGACAATCGGTCACGCTAACCCTCGCCGACGAAATAGATGTCAGCCGCGGCGACGTGATCTGCGCCGCCGACGATCCGCCCGGCCTCGCCGACCAGTTCGAAGTCACCCTGATCTGGATGGCCGACGCGGCGATGCTGCCGGGCCGGCCGTATCTCGTGAAGCTCGGCACGAGCACGATCGGCGCCACGTTCGGGCAACCCAAGTACGTGGTCGACGTCAACAGCCTCGACCACCTCGCCGCGAAGACGCTGCAGCTCAACGAGATCGGCGTGTGCAACCTCACGCTCGATCGCGCCGCCGCGTTCGACGCCTATGCGCAAAACCGCGACATGGGCAGCTTCATCGTCATCGACCGCTTCAGCAACCAGACCGTCGGCGTCGGCATGCTGCGCTTCGCGCTGCGCCGCTCGCAGAACATCCACTGGCAGGCGGTCGAAGTCGACAAGCAGGCGCGCGCGCGCCAGAACGGCCACAAGCCGTGCGTGCTGTGGCTGACCGGCCTCTCCGGCAGCGGCAAGTCGACGATCGCCAACATCGTCGAGCGCCAGCTCCACGCGCTCGGCGCGCGCACCTACCTGCTCGACGGCGACAACGTGCGCCACGGCCTCAGCAAGGACCTCGGCTTCACCGACGCCGACCGCGTCGAGAACATCCGCCGCATCGGCGAAGTCGCCAAACTCATGGTCGATGCCGGGCTGATCGTGATCACCGCGTTCATTTCGCCGTTCCGCTCCGAGCGCCAGCTCGCGCGCAGCATGGTCGAGGCCGGCGAGTTCATCGAGATATTCGTCGACACGCCGCTCGACGTCGTCGAGCGGCGCGATCCGAAGGGCCTGTATCGCAAGGCCCGCAAGGGCGAACTGCGCAACTTCACCGGCATCGACTCGCCCTACGAAACGCCGCAGGCGCCGGACCTGCGCATCGAGACGCTGACGACGAATCCGGAGGACGCGGCCGAGTCGATCATCGAGTTCCTGCACCGGCACGGCATCGTGCGCGCAGCGGAATAGCCGCCGGCCCGCCCTGCTTCGATGGCCCGATCGCGCGCGAGCGGCTACCATCGCGGCGCGCCGCCCGGGTGGCGAAATCGGTATACGCAAGAGACTTAAAATCTCTCGGGGGCAACCCCATGCGGGTTCAAGTCCCGCCCCGGGCACACTGCAGTTGCCTCGCCTGATTCATGCAGTCGTTCGGCGACGGCAGGCGGAACTCAGTTGCCGAGCAACTGTCTGGCGCAGTCCTCGGTAATTTTCACGGACTTCTCGAGCAGCGGATTTCCATCCAGCTCGTTGCCATCCATGCGCATGAGTGCGCTCATCTGTCCGGCGTTCATGACTTTTTCCAGGCCGTCGGCCTGGCAGCCGCAGATCGCCGCGATGCCCTTCAACTGGTCGGCGGACATGCCCGACTGCACGAACTTCGCCGTGCAGCCGACGATCACGAGATCGCGTGTTTTCCGCGGCCACGGGCCGGGCGGCTGCGCCGCAAATCCTGCAGACAGGAGCATTGCCGAAATGATCATCGTTGTTCTCCGTTCGTGCGCGCGATGTCGCGCATGCTTGCACGGACAGCCGGCGCAGACCATGCAGTGGGTCTGATCCTGCGCACGGCATTCGCGGCGTGACGGCAACGGGATTGGCACGGAAAGCCCTGTCGGCGATATCCACGGACGTCCGTCGGCGGCGAGCAGGAAAAACGAAGCCCCGGCGAGCCGGGGCTTCGTCTGCATACTGGAGCGGGAAACGAGACTCGAACTCGCGACCCCGACCTTGGCAAGGTCGTGCTCTACCAACTGAGCTATTCCCGCATTTTTCCGACGTCCGCGAACGTCGTTTTTCGCAATCGAGGCCTGGGTCGGAATCGAACCGGCGTACACGGCTTTGCAGGCCGCTGCATGACCACTCTGCCACCAGGCCGGTGACTTGCCGAACAGCGCGCCTGTTCCGTGGCGCATCAGCGATTCGCGATCCGGGCGAATCATCACGAGAAGGCAGAAAAACGAAACCCCGGCGAACCGGGGCTTCGTCTGCAATCTGGAGCGGGAAACGAGACTCGAACTCGCGACCCCGACCTTGGCAAGGTCGTGCTCTACCAACTGAGCTATTCCCGCGTGGGAGGCGCATATTACG
>Ga0153956_1001722_pt1 | contig 18189 bp, 12 predicted proteins | sample TSFL040MetaG_FD_104704 | JGI IMG/M metagenome (GOLD analysis project Ga0153956, IMG submission 104704) | Attine ant fungus gardens microbial communities from Florida, USA - TSFL040 MetaG | ecosystem: Host-associated > Fungi > Mycelium > Unclassified | place: USA: Florida, Wekiwa Springs...
TCGATGCGCGCGCGCGGGTCGACGGCGCGCTCGCCCGGGTCGGGCTGTCCGGTTACGAGGACAGCCCCTGTTATCAGTTGTCCGCCGGGCAGCAGCGGCGCGTGGCCTTGGCGCGCCTGTTCATCGCGCCGGCCGAACTCTGGATTCTGGACGAACCGTTCACCGCCATCGATAAACAAGGCGTGGCCGAGCTGGAAGGTTGGCTGGCCGCCCACGCCGACGCCGGCGGCGCGGTTCTGCTCACCACGCATCAAACCCTGAATCTCGGGCGTCCACTGCTGAAAGCGCCTCTGTTCGCGGAGGCGAGCCGGGATGCCTGCTGAAATCCGTCTGTCCGCGCCCGGCGTGATGTGGCGGCTGATCCGCCGCGACCTGTTGCTGGCCCTGCGCCGGCGCGCCGAAGTCGCCAATCCGCTGTTGTTCTTCGTGCTGGTCTGCACCTTGTTCCCGCTCGGCATCGGTCCCGATCCCGCGCAGCTGGCGGCGCTGGCGCCGGGCGTTCTATGGGTGGTGGCGCTGCTCGCCTGCCTGCTGGCCAGCGACGGCGTGTTTCGCGGCGATTTCGACGACGGCAGCCTGGAGCAGATGCTGCTGAGTCCGGCTTCTCTATATCTGCTGGCGCTGGCCAAAAGCGTCGCGCACTGGCTGATCACCGGCCTGCCGCTGGCCCTGATGGCGCCGCTGCTGGCGCTGATGCTGCAATTGCCGGCGGCCGCGGTGCCGGCGCTGGTGGCGAGTCTGCTGCTGGGAACGGCGCTGCTGAGCCTGATCGGCGCGATCGGCGCCGGCCTGACGGTGGGACTGAGGCGCGGCGGCCTGTTGCTGTCGCTGATCGTGTTGCCGTTGTATATCCCGGTGCTGATCTTCGGTTCGAGCGCGGTGCAGGCCGCGGCGGCGGGACTCGGGTACAGCGGCCAGCTGGCGGTGCTCGGCGCGCTGCTGGCGCTGGCGCTGCCGCTGGCTCCGTGGGCGGTGGCCGCGGGGCTGCGGGTCAGCATCGATAACTGAACGGCCCAGGCGCTGTGGCTGACCACACCGACAATGACCAGCAAGGCCAGCGTAATGCCGCAGAGTGTCAGGATGACGGCGCCCAGGCGGCGCAGGGTGGTGCGGTCGTTGACGGCTTCGCTCATGAGGAGTCCCCTGTTGGATGAGGTGTCGGAGCCAGCTTGAGTTGGTGCGGCGCGGTGCTCATTGATTTGCGTCACGCCGGATACGGGCTTAATCTCGCCCGGCCCGCGTGCGACGCGGCGCCGCGATCGGCTATAATCCCGCGCCGTTTGCATCCCGCTCCTTTTATTAATAACGCGCGCAGTGACTCGCGCTGGGTTGTGCTCTGACGATGTGGCCTATCTTTCACAAGCTCGGTTCCCCGCGCTGGTTTTACCAGATGAGTGGCAAGTGGTTGCCGTGGCTGGCCGTGCTGAGCGCCGCCCTGCTGGCGTGCGGCGCGGCATGGGGCCTGCTGTATGCGCCGCCCGATTTCCGCCAGGGCAACAGTTTCCGGATCATTTACATCCATGTGCCGGCCTCGATGCTGTCGATGGCGGGCTACGTGCTCATGGCCGTTGCCGGCGCCATCAGCCTGATCTGGCGCATGAAGCTGGCGGAAGTGGCGATGAAATGCGCCGCGCCCATCGGCGCCGCGCTGACCTTCCTGGCGCTGGTCACCGGTTCGATCTGGGGCAAGCCGACCTGGGGCGCGTGGTGGGTCTGGGATGCGCGCATTACCTCGGTGCTGGTGCTGTTTTTCCTGTACATGGGCGTGATCGCGCTCTATGAGGCCTTCGAAAACCAGCAGGCCGCGGCCAAGGCCTGCGCGGTGTTGAGCCTGGTGGGCGTGGTCAACGTGCCGATCATCTACTGGTCCGTGGAGTGGTGGTACAGCCTGCATCAGCCGGCCACGCTCAAGCTGATGGGCAAGAGCAGCATGGCGCCGTCCATGTTGTATCCGCTGCTGATCATGATCGCGGGCTTCTACTGTTTTTATGCGCTGGCGCTGCTGCTGCACATGCGCAGCGAGATCTTGCAGCGCGAGCGCAGCACGCAGTGGGTGCGCGAATTGGTGTCGCGGCGCACCGCGGGTGTTTGAGGCGGCCGGCGCGATTCCCGGCGAGGCGAGCCGCGTCATGATCCGCGGCTGGAAAAAAGGTTTTCCCCATGCAGTTCGATAGTTTGCAAGCGCTCTGGCAGATGGGCGGACACGGCCCCTTCGTCTGGGCGGCCTACGCCATTGCCCTGTGCACCTTGTTGTCCATCGTGTGGGCGCCGCTGGCGCGCCGGCGCCGCTTCTTCGCCGAGCAGCGCGGCATCGAGCGCCGCCGCGCGGCGCGCGGCCAGGGCGCGGCGGTCCAGCAACGCCCGGAGACGCCCTGACATGCATCCGATCCGACGCCAGCGCCTGATCATCGTCCTGCTGGTGGTGATAGGCGCCGCCAGCGCGGTGGGGCTGGGCGCCTACGCCATGAGCCAGAACATCAACCTGTTCTATCCGCCCGTGGACATCACCGCCGGCCGCGTTGCCGTCGGCGAGAAAATCCGCGCCGGCGGCATGGTGGTCAAGGGCAGCGTGAAGCGCGACCCGAACAGCCTGAAGGTGGTTTTCGTGATCACCGACTACAAGGCCGACGTGGCGGTCGAATACACCGGCATCCTGCCCGACCTGTTCGCCGAGGGGCAGGGCGTGGTGGCCAAGGGCGCGCTCGACGCCAACGGCGTGTTCCAGGCCAGCGAGGTGCTGGCCAAGCACGACGAGAAGTACATGCCGCCGGAGGTCAAGCAGGCGCTCGGCGAGCCTTCGAAAACCGTGGCCCAGTGATCCCGGCGGCGCTGTGTGTTTTTCCTAACAACGGTTTTCCCGCCAAACCGATTTCCATAGCCGAGAGAGTTGATGATCCCTGAACTTGGCCATTTCGCCCTGATCCTCGCCCTGTTCCTGGCGCTGTCCCTCACGCTGCTCCCCGCGCTCGGCGTATTCCGCCGCAGCACGCTGCTGATGCACAGCGCGCGGCCGCTGGCGGCGGGCATGATGGTCATGCTGAGCAGCGCGTTCGCGCTGCTGGCATACGCGTTCCTGCACAACGATTTCAGCGTCGCCATCGTGGCGGCCCAGTCCAATTCGGAGCTGCCCTGGTTTTATCAGTTCAGCGCCGTGTGGGGCGGGCACGAGGGCTCGCTGCTGCTGTGGGTGTGGATCCTGTCGCTGTGGGCGCTGGCGGTGGCGCTGTTCAGCCGGCAACTGCCGCTGGACATGGTGGCGCGCGTGCTGGCGGTGATGGGCGCGATCGCCGTCGGTTTCCTGCTGTTCATGCTGCTGACGTCGAATCCCTTCGGCCGCGCGCTGCCCAATCCGCCGCTGGAGGGCGCCGACCTGAATCCGCTGTTGCAGGACCCGGGCATGGTGATACACCCGCCCATGCTGTACATGGGGTACGTCGGTTTTTCGGTGGCCTTCGCCTTCGCCATCGCCGCGCTGTGGAGCGGCCGCCTCGACGTGACCTGGGCGCGCTGGTCGCGGCCCTGGAGCATCGTGGCCTGGCTGTTCCTCACCATCGGCATCACCCTGGGCAGCTGGTGGGCCTATTCGGTGCTGGGCTGGGGCGGCTGGTGGTTCTGGGATCCGGTGGAAAACGCGTCCTTCATGCCCTGGCTGGTGGGCACCGCCCTGATTCATTCGCTGGCGGTCACCGACAAGCGCGGGGTCTTCAAGAGCTGGACGGTGCTGCTGGCCATCTTCGCCTTTTCGCTGAGCCTGCTCGGTACCTTCCTGGTGCGCTCGGGCGTGCTGACCTCGGTGCATGCCTTCGCCGCCGATCCGACCCGCGGCATCTTCATCCTCGCCTTTCTCGGCATCGTGATCGGCAGTTCGCTGACCCTGTACGCGCTGCGCGCTCCGACGGTGCTGGGCTCGGCGGATTACAGCTGGCTGTCGCGCGAAGTCTTCCTGCTGCTCAACAACGTGCTGCTGCTGGTCGCCGCGCTGAGCGTGCTGTGCGGAACGCTGTTTCCGCTGGTGGTGGATGCGCTGGGGCTCGGTAAATATTCGGTCGGGCCGCCGTACTTCAATGCCGTGTTCGTGCCGTTGATGGCGGTATTGCTGGCGTTCCTGGGCGTGGGCCCGGCCAGCGTCTGGAAGCGCAGCCGCGGCGGCGAACTGTGGCGGCGGCTGTTGCCGGCGCTGATCGCCAGCGTGACGGTCGGGCTGTTGTTGCCGGTGGCGTATGGCGGGCAGTTCCACGCCGGGGTCGCGTTGACGGTCTGCCTCGCCACCTGGGTGGTGCTCAGTTCGCTGGTGGATCTGCGCGGCAAGCTGCGCAACGCGAGTTCCTGGCGTTCGGGCCTGGGCCGGCTGACGCCGGCTTATTACGGCATGTTGCTCGCGCATATCGGGCTGGCGCTGAGCGTGGCCGGGGTCGGGCTCACCAGCGTTTACACCGAGGAGCGCGATCTGCGCGTGGCGCCCGGCCAGCAGGTGGAGTTGGCGGGCTATGGTTTCCTGTTCGCCGGCACGGAGCCGCTGCGCGGTCCCAATTATGTCGCCGAGCGCGGCGTGGTGCAGGTGACCCGCAACGGCCGGCCGGTTGCCGAGCTGCATCCGGAAAAGCGCCGTTATAACGCGCGCCGCGATCAGGTCATGACCGAGGCGGCCATCGATGCCGGTTTCGGCCGCGATATCTATGTCGCGCTGGGCGAGCCGCTGGGCGAGGGCGCCTGGGCGCTGCGCCTGCATTACAAGCCCTTCGTGCGCTGGATCTGGCTGGGCGGCCTGCTGATGGCCGCGGGCGGCGCGCTGGCGGCCGCCGACAAACGCTACCGCCTCGGCCGGCGCCGCGCGCAGGCCGCGGTTGCCGTGGTCGCGTGAATTTCTGATTGAGTGGGGTTCCATGCAACGTCTGAAGCTGTTCATTCCGCTGCTGATCTTCGTGATCCTGGCCGCCTTCTTTTTCGTGGTGCAGAAGCGCATCGGCAGTGGCGATTACGATCCGCAGAACATGCCGTCGGCGCTGCTGGACAAGCCGATGCCCGCGTTCGAGCTGCCGGACCTGCTGACCGGCGATCCGGTGACCGGCGCGCTGCTGCACGGCAAGGTGGCTCTGGTGAACGTGTGGGCCACCTGGTGCCCGAGCTGCCATTACGAGCACCCTTATCTGGTCAGCCTGGCGCAGCAGGGCGTGTCGATCCTGGGCGTCGATTACAAGGACGAGCCGGAGAAAGCGCGGCAATGGCTGCGGGAAAAAGGCAACCCCTACGCCGCGGTGGTGGACGATCGCGCCGGCAACCTGGGGCTCGATCTGGGGGTGACCGGCGCGCCGGAAACCTATCTGATCGACAGCCGTGGCGTGGTGCGCCTGCGCTACCAGGGACCGCTCGACGAACGCGTCTGGACCGAGACGGTGCAGCCGCTGCTCGATCGGATACGCAGCGAAGGACCGGGAGCCTGATATGCGTCGCCTGTTGCTGATCCTGGCCCTGGCGACGGCCGCGTTCGCCGCCCGCGCCGCCATCGACCCCTACGAGTTCGCCGACGAGGCGGAGCGCCAGCGCTACCAGCACTTCATCGAAGAGATGCGCTGCCCGAAGTGCCAGAACCAGAATCTGGCCGGCTCCGACGCGCCCATCGCGGCCGACCTGCGCCGCGAGCTGCGACGGCTGCTGCGCGAAGGCCGCGGCGACCGCGAAATCACCGACTACATGGTCGCGCGCTACGGCGAATTCATTCTCTACGATCCGCCTTTCGATAAAAAAACCGCGCTGCTGTGGCTGGCACCCGCCCTGTTCCTGGCGAGCGGCCTGGCGGCGCTGCTGGCGATCGTGCGCCGGCGCCGGCCCGGTACGGCGCAGCCGCTGGCGGAGCTGGGGCCCGAGGAGCGCCGCCGTCTGCAACAACTGCTGGGCGCGGATCGCCACGCCAACGATGAGGAGCGGCTGTCGTGATAGTTCTGTGGGGAGCGCTGTTGTGCGCGCTGGCGGTGTTGTTCGTGCTGGCGCCGCTGTGGCGTGGGCAACGACGCGCCGGGGACGATCTCATTGGCGAGCGCCAGGGCGCGGCGGTTGCCGTGGTCAAGGCGCGCCTGGCCGAGCTGGAGCGAGATTACCGCGAGGGCGCGCTGGACGAGGCCACTTACCGGCAGATGGCGCTGGAGCAGGAGCGCGCGCTGTTGCACGACACGCGTGAAACCGACGCCGCCGGCAGCGGCTCGCGCGGGCGCTGGCCGTTGCTGGTCGCCGCCGTGGCGCTGCCGGTGTGCGCCGTGCTGTTCTACGCGCACTTCGGCGCCTGGGCCGATTGGAGCATTCAGCGCCTGCTGGACCAGAGCGAACGGGAGTTGCAGGCGGGGCAGGACAATCGCGCCACGCTGGAACAGCTGGTCGCGGCGCTCGAGCGGCGGCTGGCCCAGCGCGACAATGACGACGGCCGCCGCCGTTTCATGCTGGCGCAGCTGTATGGCGAGTTCGACCGGTTCGACGCGGCCTTGATCCAGTACCGCCTGTTGCGGAAGCAGTTTCCCGGCGATGCCAGTATCGCCGGCCAGTACGCCCAGTCGCTTTATCTGGCTTCCAACCGCCAGTTGACCGACGAGGTGCGCGCCGAGGCGCAGCGGGCGCTGAGCCTGGATCCGGACCAGACCACCGCGCTCGGCCTGCTCGGCATCGCCGCCTTCGAAAGCCACGAGTACGCGCAGGCGCTGCTGCACTGGCGGCACCTGCTGCGCCTGCTGCCGCCGGGCTCGTCGAACGCGGGCATGATCGAACACGGCATTGCCCGCGCCGAGCAGGCGCTGGGGCCCGAGGGCTTTCCGGGACCGAGGATCAAGGTGTCGGTATCGCTGGCGCCGGCGCTGGTCGCGCAACAGCCGCCCGGCGCCAAGCTGCTGGTGTACGCCCGCGCCGTGGGCGGTCCGCCGATGCCGCTGGCGGTGGCGAGGCTGGACGCCGCCAGCCTGCCGCTGGAGGTGACGCTCGACGACAGCATGGCGATGGCGCCCGGCATGAATCTCTCCAGCGCCAAACAGGTGGAGATCGTGGCCAGGGTCAGCGCCAGCGGACAGGCCCGGCCCGAGCCCGGCGATCTCGAAGGCAGCAGCGGCCCGCTGGTGCTGGACGACAAACCCCGGCAGCTGGCGCTGGAAATCAACCGGCGCCTGTGAGCGGCGCCCGCTCATGCCGTCCCCGCCATCCCGGCTGCGCCGCGCCAATCGACGTCCTCCCCGTCCTGTGCGGGCCATCGCGGCCCGCTGTCCCGACGTATTAATCGCGACTGTCCAAAGCTGAGAAATAGTGTTAACAGGCCTCGGCCAAAACCGATAAACTACGCGGCCATGCGGGGCCCCTGGGGTGTCCCGTTTTTGCTTTTAAAAAGCAAATAGGTTCAATAGCTTATTAAAGAGTCTTGACGCGTTATGCGATTGAAATCCATCAAACTCGCCGGATTCAAATCCTTCGTCGATCCGACCACGGTCAACTTTCCCAGCAACCTCGCCGCGGTGGTGGGGCCCAATGGCTGCGGCAAGTCCAACGTCATCGACGCGGTGCGCTGGGTAATGGGCGAAAGCTCGGCCAAGAACCTGCGCGGCGAGTCCATGATCGATGTCATTTTCAATGGCTCGGTCAATCGCAAGCCGGTGGGGCAGGCCTCCATTGAGCTGGTGTTCGACAACAGCGACGGCAGCCTGGGCGGCGAGTACGCGGCCTTCGCCGAAATTTCGATCCGCCGCAAGGTCACCCGCGACGGCGTCAACGATTACTACCTCAACGGCCAGAAGTGCCGGCGCCGCGACATCACCGATATCTTCCTGGGCACGGGCCTCGGCCCGCGCAGCTACGCCATCATCGAACAGGGCATGATCTCCAAGCTGATCGAGGCCAAGCCCGACGAGCTGCGGGTGTTCATCGAAGAGGCGGCGGGCATCTCCAAGTACAAGGAGCGGCGCCGCGAGACCGAAAACCGCATGCGCCGCACCAAGGAAAACCTGGAGCGCCTCACCGACCTGCGCGATGAGATGGAGCGCCAGCTGCAACACTTGCAGCGCCAGGCGCAGGCCGCCGAGCGCTACACCGAATTGAAGAAAGAAGAGCGCCTGCTGAAGGCGCAGTTGCAGGCCCTGCAATGGCGCGAGCTGGATGCCCAGGTGCAGACCCGCGAGCGCGGCATCGGCGAACTGGAGGTGCGGCTGGAGGCGGTGATCGCCGAACAGCGCGCCCTCGACGCGGGCATCGAAAAATATCGCGACGACCACAGCCAGCTCAACGATCGTTTCAACGAGGTGCAGGGCCGCTACTACGCGCACGGTTCGGACATCGCGCGCGCCGAGCAGAGCATCCAGCACCAGCAGGAGCGCGCGCGGCAATTGCGCGACGACCTGCTGCGCACCGAGCGCAACCTGAACGAAGCGCGCGAGCACTTGCAGTCGGATACCGACAAGCAGGCGCGCTGGCGCGAGGAGCTGGCGGAAATCGAGCCGGAACTGGCGCTGATCGAAGCCCAGACCGAGGAATCCACCGTCGCGCTGGCCGATGCCGAACAGGCGATGCAGGAATGGCAGCAGCAGTGGGACGATTTCAACCAGCGCGCCGCCGAGCCGCGCCAGCGCGCGGAAGTGCAGCAATCGAGGATTCAGCATCTGGAGCAGGCGCTGCGCCGCTTCCAGGAGCGCGTCACCAAGCTGGAGCAGGAAAAGGCTTCGCTGGGCGGCGATTCCGCCGACGATGAAATGGAGCTGCTGAACGAGCAGGTGGCGGAGCTGGAGCTGCTGGTCGAGGAAAAGCAGCAGGCCATCGAACTGCAGCTGGCCGCCATCGAGGAGCAGCGCGACAGCGCCCAGCGCGACGGCGCGGAGCTCGATCAGGTGCGCGGCGAAGTGCAGCGCATGCGCGGCCGCCGCGCCTCCCTCGAAGCCTTGCAACAGGCGGCGCTGGGACAGCAGGGCGGCGTGGTCAACGACTGGCTCAAGCGCCACGGCCTGGCCGACAGCGCGCGGCTGGCGGAGCGCCTGCAGGTCGGCGACGGCTGGCAGACGGCGGTCGAAACCGTGCTGGGCGAGCAGTTGCAGGCGGTGTGCATCGACAGCCTGGAGGCGGTCGCGGGCGCGCTCGCGGATCTGAGCAAGGGCCGCTTGACCCTGCTCGACGGCCACAGCGTCGGCGCCGCGCCGGCGGCGGGGCGGCAGGCGCTGCTCGAGCATGTGCGCGGCGACAGCGTGGCGACGGGCCTGCTGGCCGGTATTTATTGCGCCGACGATCTCGGCGCGGCGCTGGCCTTGCGCACCCAGCTGGCGGCGCACGAATCGGTGGTGACCCGCGACGGTTTGTGGCTGGGCCCGAACTGGCTGCGGGTGGCGCGCGGCGACGATGCGCAGAGCGGTGTGCTGGCGCGCCAGCAGGAACTGGGCGAGCTGGTGCCGGCGCTGGAAGCCGCCGAGGAAAAAGTGGAAACCCTGGCCGCGCGCCAGGTCAGCGCGCGCGAGCAGCTGCGCGGCGCCGAACAGCGTCGCGACGAATTGCAGCGCGAGATGCAGCAGGCCAACCGCCGCCACGGCGAATTGCGTTCGGAACTGAGCGCCAAGCAGGTGCGCATCGAACAGATCGCCGTGCGCCGCGAGCGCCTCAATCGCGAGATCGACGAGAGCCGCGAGCAGTTCCGCATCGAGCAGGAGAATATCGGCGAGGCGCGCATGCTGTTGCAGGACGCGATCGACGCCATGCAGGCCGACTCCTCGCTGCGCGAGGAGCTGCTGGCCACCCGCGACAACAACCGCAATCAACTGGATGCCGCCCGCCAGCGCGCGCGCCAGGAGAAGGACAGCGCCCATCAACTGGCGATGCGCGAGCAGTCGCTGCGCGCGCAACTGGATTCGACGGCCTCCGGCATCGACCGCACGCACCATCAGGTGCAGCAGCTGGAAGAGCGGCAGGCCACGCTGAAGGAATCGATCGCGGTTTCGGAAGAGCCGGTCGAGGAACTGAAAATCGAACTGGAGGCGCTGCTGGAAAAACGCCTCGCCGTCGAAGAGCAACTGAGCACGGCGCGCCGGGAACTGGACGAGGTGGAGCACGCGCTGCGCCAGTCCGAGCAAAGCCGGCACAGCGTGGAGCAGCGCGCGCAGGAAGTGCGCTCCGAGTTGGAAAAGGTCCGCCTCGACGCGCATGCCTTGGCGGTGCGCCGCCGCACTCTGCAGGAGCAGCTGATCGAAAGCCAGTTCGATATCGACGCGGTGCTGGAGCATCTGCCCGCGCATGCGACCGAGGCGGAATGGACCGAGCAGTTCGAATCGGTGGGGCGCAAAGTGGCGCGCCTGGGACCGATCAACCTCGCGGCCATCGACGAGTACAAGGTGCAGTCCGAGCGCAAACATTACCTGGACGCGCAGAATGACGATCTGGTCGAAGCCTTGACCACGCTCGAAAACGCGATCCGCCGCATCGACAAGGAAACCCGCAGCCGCTTCCAGAACACCTTCGATCAGGTCAATCAGGGCTTGGGCGAGCTGTTCCCGAAAGTGTTCGGTGGCGGCCACGCCTATCTGGAAATGACCGGCGACGACCTGCTCGACACCGGCATCACCATCATGGCGCGCCCGCCCGGCAAGCGGAACAGCACGATTCACCTGCTGTCCGGCGGCGAAAAGGCGCTGACCGCGATCGCGCTGGTGTTTTCGATTTTCCGGCTCAACCCGGCGCCGTTCTGCATGCTGGACGAGGTGGACGCGCCGCTGGACGACGTCAACGTCGGCCGTTACGCGCGCATGGTCAAGGAGATGTCCGCGCACGTGCAGTTCATCTACATCACCCACAACAAGATTGCGATGGAAATGGCGGATCAGTTGATGGGGGTGACCATGCACGAGCCTGGATGTTCGCGCCTGGTAACGGTGGATATCGAAGAGGCCGCGGAGATGGCCGCGTCCTGATGCGGCCTGCCAGAAAAGGAATTTCGCGTCGTGGAAAGCGCCGTGGATGGAGTGAGACGCAGGCTGGATATTTGACAATCTGCGTGAAACAATAAAGCGCCACGACGATCTACAAACCAACAATTATTGAATCCAACCGTGGGGGAAGCGCAGCGTCATGGAGCTCAGCGTTAGAGAGTGGATGATGATCGTCGGAGTGCTGCTGATCGTGGCGGTGCTGCTCGATGGTTATCGCCGTGTGCGCAATGAGCGGCGCAATCGTATCCGTGTCTCGCTGTCGAAGCAGGTTTATCAGCAGCACCCGCATGCTGATGACGGCGAGGATGAAGATGCCCGTACCGTCAATTACGAACTGCCCAATGGCGGCGCGCGCGTGATCGCGCGGCGCCGGCGCGAGGCTCTGCAGCTCGATGAATCCGTGCCGATGCTGATGGAGTCGGTGCGGATGGGGCGCGAGCAGGCGCCGCCCGCGCACCGTGCCGAGGTCGACGATGAGCCGGCCGCGGCGCAGTGGTCCGAGCCCGCCGACGCGCAGGAGTCGCAGTGGCGCGAACCCGTCGCCCAGGCTCCGCTGCAAGAGGTCGACGACTACACCGACGTGGCGGAGTCCGAGCCGGCCTGTGCCGAGCCCGCCGCTTCGTCCGCGGCCGTACAGGAATCGTTGTGGGAGAACGACGAGCCCCAGGCCCGCCGCGCGAAATCCCGCGCGCCGCGCCAGGAGCGCGAGCTGGTCAAGCGCGCCGAACCGTCGGCGGCCGAGCTCAATCCCTCCCCCCAGGAAGTGTTGATCATCAATGTCTTGAGCAAGGATGAAGGCGGTTTCCGCGGGCCGGATCTGCTGCAAATCCTGCTCGCCTGCGATCTGCGTTTCGGCAAGATGAATATTTTTCATCGCTACGAAAAAGCCAATGGCTGCGGCCAGGTGCAGTTCAGCGTCGCCAACCTGATGGAGCCCGGCACCTTTTCCCTCGATGACATCGACAGTTTCAGTACGCGCGGCGTTGCGTTTTTCCTGGCGCTGCCCGGCCCCGAGGCGGCGATCCGCGCCTTCGATTACATGGTCGAAACGGCCCAGGCCGTGGTGCGCAATCTCAACGCCGAACTGCGCGACGAAGCGCACAGCGTAATGACCGCGCAGACGCTGGAGCACTGCCGCCAGCGCATCCGCGATTTCGAACGCAGGCAGCTGACCCTGCACGTCTGATCCGGCCCGCGTCCGCGGGCCCGGTTTTTTCTTCCTACGGATTTTTCCATGTCCACCAACAACGCCGCCGTCGAACAGCGCCTGCGCGCATTGCGCGAGGTCATCGACACGCACAATTATCGCTATTACGTACTGGATGAGCCGTCGATTCCCGACGCCGAATACGACCGGCTGATGAAAGAGCTGGTGCAGATCGAGAGCGAGCATCCGGAACTGGTCACCGGCGATTCGCCGACCCAGCGCGTGGGCGCGGCGCCGCTCAGCGCGTTTGCCAGCGTGCGCCATGAGGTGCCGATGCTGAGTCTTGGCAACGCCTTCGCCGAGAGCGATCTGCGTGATTTCGATCGCCGCTTGCGCGATGCGCTGGAGCTGGAGGGTGACGATACGATGGTGGCGTACACCTGCGAACCCAAGCTCGATGGTTTGGCGATCAGTTTGTTGTATCAGGACGGCCGTCTGGTGCGCGGCGCTACGCGTGGCGACGGCACCACCGGCGAGGATGTCACCGTCAATGTGCGCACAGTGCGAAACATTCCTCTTCAGCTGCGAGGTGAGGGTTGGCCGGCTCTGCTGGAGGTGCGCGGCGAAATTTACATGGCGCGGGCAGGGTTTGATGAGCTGAACGAACGCGCCGCCGCCAATGGTGAGAAGGTCTTTGCCAACCCGCGCAATGCCGCTGCCGGCAGTTTGCGCCAGCTGGATTCCAGGGTGACCGCCAGCCGTCCGCTGGCGTTCTGCTGTTACGGTACGGGACAGGTGCAGGACCCGTTGGCGGATACCCAGATCGGAATGTTGGAGAGTTTCAAGCGTTGGGGCTTGCCGATCAGTCCGAGGCTGAAGCTTGCCTGCGGTGTCGAGCAGTGTCTGGATTACTATCGCGCCATCGGTGAGGCGCGCAGCGGGCTGTTCTACGATATCGACGGCGTGGTGTTCAAGGTTAATAACCTTGCTTGGCAGCGTGAACTGGGTTTCCGTGCGCGCGAGCCGCGCTGGGCGATCGCCTACAAATTTCCCGCAACCGAAGAATTGACCGAGGTGCTTGATGTCGAGTTCCAGGTCGGGCGCACCGGTGCGATCACGCCGGTAGCGCGCCTGCGGCCGGTGAAGGTGGCAGGGGTAACCGTGTCCAATGCCACGCTGCACAATCTGGACGAGGTGGCGCGGTTGGGGTTGATGATCGGCGACACGGTGATCGTTCGCCGTGCTGGCGATGTCATTCCGCAGGTGATGCAGGTAGTGAGCGAACGACGTCCAGCAGACGCGCGACCGGTGCCGGTGCCGGAGAGCTGTCCGGTATGCGGCTCGGCGGTCGAGCGTACGCAGCTGGTGAAGCGTGGCAAGGGCGGGGAGTCCCATAGCGAAGGTGCGATTTATCGCTGTGTGGGCCGACTGGCCTGTCGTGCCCAGCTCACCCAGGCGATCATTCATTTCGTGTCGCGGCGGGCGATGGATATCGAAGGCCTCGGTGAGAAAAGCATCGAGCAATTGGTGGACAAGGGCTTGATCGCTTCACCGGCGGATCTGTATACGCTGCGTTTTGAGTCCTTGGTCGAGCTCGATGGTTTTGCCGATCTCTCCGCCAATAATCTGCTTGCTGCGATTGCGGCAAGCCGCCGGCCTGGGTTGGCGCGTTTCATCTACGCTCTGGGCATACCTGATGTCGGCCAGGAGACGGCCAAGCTGTTGGCGCGTGCGTTGGGCTCGCTGGCGCGCTTGCAGATGGCGCTACCGGAAGTGCTGACCTGGCTGCCGGATGTGGGTCTGGAAGTCGCGCATGAAATTAATCATTTTTTCGCCGACGAGCACAACCGCATTGCTATCGCGCAATTGCTGGAGCGCGGTGTTGAGTTGCAGGAGGAGGGGGCGTTGCATCCCGAGTTCGCGGCCCGCGCCACTCTTGCCGATCTGATCGACAAGCTTGGCATTCAGTTTATCGCCACCACCGGCGCGGCCAGGCTGGCCGCTCGCTTCGGTTCGTTGGAGGGGGTGATCGAGGCCGACTGGCTTGATCTGAGCCGGATTGAGCGCCTCAACGAAAAGGCGGCAAGGTCTCTGCGATCCTTTTTCGACGTGCCGGCCAACGCAGCGCGGGCGCGAGCGATCGAATCGCAGTTGCGCGAATTCGGCATGCACTGGGAGAGCGCGCGAAAAGTGGCGACGGAGCTCCCGCTGGCGGGTAAAACCTTCGTGCTGACCGGCCATCTCGACAGCATGAGTCGAGATGAGGGGAAGGCGCGATTGGAATTGCTTGGCGCGAAAGTGGCTGGCAGCGTTTCCAAAAAAACGGATTGCGTGGTGGCGGGCCCCGGCGCCGGTTCGAAGCTGGCGACGGCGCAGGAGCTGGGGATCGAGGTGCTCGACGAGGCCGCGTTTCTGGAACTGCTCGCGGAGCACTCGTTCTAAGATTTTCAGCCAGTTGAATTTGGCTGGCTCTGCTGTTTGAATCCGTGTGCGCCGCGCGGTTGATTTGCGTCTCAATCCTCTGTTGCTGCTAATCCATTTGGACGATATCCCCGTAAAAACCCTAGGTTTTTTTTTAGTTCGGGCTGTTATTTCCCAACAACTATGCTCTAATTGTTCCGTTTAACTTGCGCGCATTAAACGCGGTTGCAAACGACATTTCAGAGGTCGTTTCGACGAGTGCCACCAGCGCACGAATTTGTGATATCACGCACGTGGGAAGTTAGTCTTGAAACCAACAAATGTTGCAGACCCCGAATACTTTCATAAGATTGTGGACTGTCAGTACGCCTGTCCGGCGCATACACCCGTTCCGGAATACATTCGCCTGATCAGCGCCGGCCGTTACGCCGATGCGTACATGATCAACTGGGAATCCAACGTGTTCCCGGGCGTATTGGGCAGAACCTGCGACCGTCCCTGCGAGCCGGCCTGCCGGCGCGGACGCGTCGAGGAGCAGCCGGTGGCCATTTGCCGTCTCAAGCGCGTGGCCGCGGATTTCAAAGAAGATATTCGCGATCGCCTGCCCGCCATTCCCAGCAAGAAAAACGGCAAGCGCATCGCCTGCATCGGCGGCGGTCCCGCCGCGCTGACGGTATGCCGCGATCTGATGCCGCTCGGCTACAGCATCGACCTGTATGACGACCAGGGCGCCGGCGGCGGTTTCATGCGCAGCCAGATCCCTTCGTTCCGCCTGCCCGAGACGGTGCTGAACGAAGAGGTCGGTTACATTCTCGACATGGGCGTGGTCACGCATTTCAACACCTACGTCAGCAGCCTCAAGGACGTGCTGGGCAAGGGCTACGACGCCGTGTTCGTGGGCACCGGCGCGCCGCGCGGTCGCGACCTTGAAATTCCCGGCCGCCAGGAAGCCGCCGCCAACATTCACATCGGCATTGACTGGCTCGCCAGCGTCGCCTTCGGCCACATCGAAACGATCGGCAAGAAAGTGATCGTGCTCGGTGGCGGCAACACCGCGATGGACTGCTGCCGTACCTCGATGCGCCTGGGCGGCGAGGACGTCAAGGTCATCGTGCGCAGCCCGCGCTCCGAGATGAAGGCTTCGCCCTGGGAAATCGAAGATGCCGAGCGCGAAGGCATCCCGATGTTCGAAAACCATGTGCCGGTGGAGTTCGTCGTCGAGAACGGCAAGCTCAAGGGCATGAAGTTCGAAAAAGTGCAGGCGGTCTACACCAACGGCAAGCGTTCGCTGGTGCCGACCGGCGAGCCGCTGGTTTTCGTCGAGTGCGACGACGTGCTGGTCGCCGTGGGCCAGGAAAACTCCTTCCCGTGGATCGAGCGCGATGCCGGCCTCGAATTCGGCAAGTGGGACATGCCGGTGGTCGATGAGGTCACCTTCCAGTCCACCAATCCGAAGGTGTTCTTCGGCGGCGACGCCGCGTTCGGCCCGAAAAACGTCATCACCGCGGTGGCCCAGGGCCATCAGGCGGCGGTATCGATCGATCTGTTCTGCCGTGGCCAGGACACCCGCAAGCGCCCGGCGCCGGGCGTAACCCTCGTCAGCCAGAAAATGGGCGTGCACGAGTGGAGCTACGACAGCAAGATCGAGGACGACAAGCGCTACAAGGTTCCGCACGCGGAAGTGCAGGTCTCGCTCAAGGATCGCAAGCTCGAAGTGGAGCTGGGTTTCGACGTCGACACCGCCCTGCGCGAAGCGCAGCGCTGCCTGAACTGCGACGTGCAGACGGTCTTCATCGAGTCGCGTTGCATCGAGTGCGACGCCTGCGCGGATATCTGCCCGACCGACTGCATCACATTCACCGGCAATGCCGAGGAAAGCGAGCTGCGCCAGGATCTGAAGGCGCCGTCCACCAATCTGGCGCAGGATCTGTATGTTTCGCGCGATCTGCCGACCGCCCGCGTACTGGTGAAGGACGAGAACGTCTGTCTGCACTGTGGTCTGTGTGCTGAGCGCTGCCCGACGGGCGCGTGGGACATGCAGAAGTTTCTCTACCAAGTTTCCAAGGCGGGGCAGTGCTCATGAGCCGAATTGAATCCCTGAACGATTTCGTCATTCGTTTCGCGAACGTCAACGGCACCGGCTCCGCCAGCGCCAACAACCTGTTCGCCAAAGCGATTTTTCGCATGGGCATTCCGGTCAGCCCGAAAAACATTTTCCCGTCCAACATCCAGGGCCTGCCGACCTGGTACGACGTGCGGGTCAACGAGAAGGGCTATCTCGGTCGCCGCGGCGGCATCGACATCATGGTCTGCGTCAACCCGCAGAGCATGGCCAAGGACATCCAGGACGTGGAGCCGGGCGGGTATTTCCTGTACGACAACACCAAGCAGCTCGATCTGCGTCTGATGCGTCGCGACATCCATTTCATCGGCATTCCGCTGACCGAGATCTGCCGCCAGCAGTACAGCGATCCGCGCCAGCGCCAGCTGTTCAAGAACGTGATCTACGTCGGCGCGCTGGCCGCGCTGCTGGATATCGAGTTCGACGTGCTGACCGGCCTGATCGCCGATCAGTTCCAGGGCAAGGAAAAACTGATCGCTCCGAACGTGCATGCGCTGGAGCTGGGTTTTCATTATGCCCGCGAGCATTTCGAGTGCCCGATCGGCATCCGCGTCGAGCGCCGCGACAACGTCGGCGATGCGATCCTGATCGACGGCAACACGGCCTGCGGCTTGGGCGCGGTTTACGGCGGCGCCACGGTTGCCGCCTGGTACCCGATCACGCCGTCCACCTCGGTGGTCGACGCCTATGAAACCTATGCGCGCCGCCTGCGGATCGATCCGGCCAGCGGCAAGCAGAATTTCGCCATCGTGCAGGCCGAGGACGAACTCGCCGCCATCGGCATGGTGATCGGCGCCTGCTGGAACGGCGCGCGCTCGTTCACCGCGACCAGCGGTCCCGGCGTGTCGCTGATGAACGAATTCCTGGGCCTGGCCTACTTCGCCGAGATTCCGGCGGTGCTGATCGACGTGCAGCGTACCGGTCCGTCGACCGGCATGCCGACCCGTACCCAGCAATCCGACGTGATGGAATGCGCCTACGCTTCCCACGGCGATACCAAGCAGGTCTGCCTGTACCCGTCGACGCCGAAAGAGTGCTTCGACATGACCGCGTCCGCTTTCGATCTGGCGGAGCGCCTGCAGACGCCGGTGATCATCCTGTCGGACCTCGATATCGGCATGAACGACACCATGTCCGAGCCGCTGGAGTGGGACGACAAGCGTACCTACGATCGCGGCAAGGTGCTGACCGCGGCCCAGCTCGATGCGATGAGCGAGCGTTTTGGCCGCTACCTCGATGTGGACGGCGACGCGATTCCGTATCGCACCTATCCGGGCACGCACCCGACCAAGGGCGGCTTCTTCACCCGCGGTACCTCGCGCGACGAATATGCGGTCTACACCGAAGACGGCACGGCCTATGTGCGCAACATGGAGCGCCTGCTGAAGAAGTGGGAAACCGCCAAGCAATATGTGCCGGCTCCGGAAATCATTCATTCCGAGCACGGCAGCAACATCGGCGTGGTCTACTTCGGCACCAGCCGCGCTTCGGCGCTGGAGGCGGTGGATTACCTGGCCGCCGACGGCGTGACGGTGGATACGCTGCGTATCAGGGCGTTTCCGTTCAATCGCGAA
>Ga0153956_1001723_pt1 | contig 18187 bp, 13 predicted proteins | sample TSFL040MetaG_FD_104704 | JGI IMG/M metagenome (GOLD analysis project Ga0153956, IMG submission 104704) | Attine ant fungus gardens microbial communities from Florida, USA - TSFL040 MetaG | ecosystem: Host-associated > Fungi > Mycelium > Unclassified | place: USA: Florida, Wekiwa Springs...
CTCAGCCACGCCATGCTGATGATGGGCCCCACCGGCGACTTCTTCCGCAAGACCGGCTACATCCTGGCCAGCCACGAGAACGCCGACGAATCGCTGCGCTCGGGCGGTCTGGTCGTGGTGTTCCCCGGCGGTGACTACGACGTGTACCGGCCATCCACCGACGCCGCAACCATCGACTTCGACGGGCGCAAGGGTTACGTGAAGGCCGCCATCAACGCCGGCGTGCCGATCGTGCCGATGGTCGCGATCGGCGGGCAAGAGACCCAATTGTTCCTGACCCGCGGCGAGGGCATCGCCAAGGCCCTCGGACCGATCGCCCGGGCGGCCCGCACCAAGGTGGTCCCGCTGTCGTTTGGTTTCCCGTTCGGACTGTCGGCGGTACTGCCGCTCAATGTGCCACTGCCGTCGAAGATCGTCATGCAGGTGCTGCCGGCCATAGATATCGAAGCCGAGTTCGGCAAAGACCCCGATATCGATGCCGTCGACGCCCGAGTGCGGGCGGTCATGCAAGCCGCGCTCGACGAACTGAGCACGCAGCGCCGCTTCCCCGTGGTCGGCTGACCGAGGTGGGCATCTTCGATCGGCTGTCCTCGACCGCCGGACTGGTCAGCACCATGGCGCGCGCCGGTGTCATCGCACCGCTGCGCCCCGACAAGTACCTGCGCATCGCCGCCGCCATGGCCCGCGAAAACATGGGCATCACTTCGGGTTTCGCCAGTGCCGCCGCGCGTTGTCCGGATCGTCCCGGCCTGATCGACGAGCTCGGCACCCTGACCTGGCACGAAATCGACTGCCGCAGTGATGCTTTGGCCTCGGGACTGCAAACGTTGCCGTCGGCCAAGGTCATCGGCATCATGGCCCGCAACCACCGTGGGTTCATCGAGTCGCTGATCGCCGCCAACCGGATCGGCGCGGATGTGTTGCTGCTCAACACCTCGTTCGCCGGTCCGGCGATGGCCGAGGTCGTCGCCCGCGAGCAGGTCGATGTGGTGATCTACGACGAAGAGTTCACCGCCACCGTCGATCGGGCGCTCGAGGGTAGCGCCGGCGTCTCTCGCATCGTGGCCTGGACCGACACCGACGCACACGGCTGCACCGTCGAGGGACTGATCGCGGAATACCTCGGACTGACCCCACACCGGTCGAGCACCAAGAGCCGGGTCATCCTGCTGACCTCGGGTACCACCGGAACTCCCAAGGGCGCCAAGCATTCCGGCGGCGGACCCGAAACCCTCAAAGCGATCCTGGACCGCACCCCGTGGCGCGCCGAGGAGACCACGGTGATCGTCGCGCCGATGTTCCACGCCTGGGGTTTCTCCCAATTGGCGTTCGCCGCCTCGATGGCCTGCACCATCGTCACCCGCCGCAGGTTCGATCCGCAGGCCACCCTGGCCCTGGTGGACAAGTACCAGGCCACCGGATTGTGTGTGGTACCGGTGATGTTCGACCGGATCATGGAATTGCCCGAGCACGTGCGCAACCGGTACAGCGGGCGGTCGTTGCGGTTCGCGGCGGCGTCGGGGTCACGAATGCGGCCGGATGTGGTGATCGCGTTCATGGATCAGTTCGGCGATGTCATCTACAACAACTACAACGCCACCGAGGCCGGGATGATCGCCACCGCGACCCCCGCCGATCTGCGCGCCGCGCCCGAAACCGCGGGCCGGCCCGCCGAGGGCACCGACATTCGTATCCTGGACTCCGATCTGTGCGAGGTGCCCACCGGTGAGGTCGGCACCATCTACGTGCGCAACTCGACCCAGTTCGACGGCTACACCTCGGGTGCCGCCAAGCAGTTCCACCAGGATCACATGTCCTCCGGCGATGTCGGATACCTCGATGCCGCGGGCCGGTTGTTCGTCGTCGGCCGCGACGACGAGATGATCGTCTCCGGTGGCGAGAACGTCTACCCGATCGAGGTGGAGAAGACGCTGGCGGCTCACCCCGATGTCGCCGAGGCTACTGTGATCGGCGTGGACGACGAACAATACGGCCAGCGCCTGGCAGCCTTCGTGGTGTTGTCCGGGCAGGTCAGCACCGATGACCTCAAGACCCACGTGCGGGACAACCTGGCGAATTACAAAGTCCCCCGGTCCATCACGGTCCTGGACGAACTGCCGCGCAACAGCACCGGCAAGATCGACCGCCGCGAACTGAAGGCGCTGGCGAATGCCGAATAAGCGATTCCGGCCACTGACCCTGCTGCGTGCCGTCCTCGAACTGGCCAACGCCGCCAACGCGGCCAAACCGCTGGCCCGCACCGGGAATGCCGGGCTGCTTGCCTTTTCGTCCGGCTGGCCCAGCAGCGAGGCCGCCAACGTGGTGTTGAGCGTGTCCGCACTGGACGCGGTGCGCCGCGGCCGGCGCGGGGCATTCACCGGCGCCGGTGGCCGAATTGCGTTGGGTATCACCGCGATATCGTGGGCGATCCTGCTGTTCATCATCAACCGCGGCCGCCGCTCGAAAGCGGCCTTCGAGACTCCGCTGCGCGAGGTGATGGGCGAGGACTACCACGGACTGACCGATCCCAAATCGCCGCGTCCCGGTGGTGTGTTGAGCACCTCGTGGAGCCGGCGGCGCTACGTGCGCGACTCGGTCACGTATGGCCCGCACCGGTCCAATGTCGCCGATATCTGGCGTCGTCCCGACCTGCCTCGCGACGGCCGCGCACCGGTGCTGCTGCAGGTTCCCGGCGGGGCCTGGGCCATCGGTATGGACCGCCCGCAGTCCTATCCGATGATGGGCCACCTGGCCGAGCGCGGCTGGATCTGTGTGTCGATGGGTTACCGGATCAGCCCGAAACACGCGTGGCCGGCCCACATCGTCGATGTGAAGCGAGCGCTGGCCTGGGTCAAGGAGAACATCGCCGAGTACGGCGGCGACCCCGAGTTCGTGGCGATCACCGGCGGATCGGCGGGCGGGCATCTGTCGTCGCTGGCGGCGCTGACACCGGGAGATCCGCAGTGGCAGCCCGGTTTTGAAGACGCCGACACCTCGGTGGTGGCCGCGGTTCCGGTGTACGGCAAGTACGACTGGTTCAGCTTCGAGGGCCCCGGCCGCCGGCAGTTCATGGGCATCCTGCAGCGCTTTATCGTCAAGAAGAAGTTCGCCGCCGAACCGCAGGTGTTCTTCGACGGGTCACCGCTGAAGCGGATACATGCCGATGCCCCACCGTTTTTCGTTCTGCACGGCGCCGACGACACGCTGATCCCGGTCGAAGAGGGTCGGGGATTCGCGGCCGCACTACGGGAGGTGTCCACCTCGCCGGTGGCCTACGCCGAGATTCCCGATGCCCAGCATGCCTTCGACTTCTTCGGTTCGGCGCACGGCCATTACACCGCGCAGGCGATCGGCCGGTTCCTGGAATGGGTCCGCGAAGGTAAAGCCGCCCGCCCCACCCCCTAACCCCGCCGAAACGTACGTTTGGGCCGAAAAGTGCGAGTAGAAGCGGCCATTTCGTCGATCTCGGCGACGGCGCTTATTGCGCCGCAACGGCGAAGGCTATTGCGCCATCGCGGATTCGACGACGGTCAACTCCTCGGAAAGCCCGGCCACCGCGCGGATCTTGCGGAAATCGGCGATGATCGCGTCGGTCACCTCGTGCGGATCGTCGACGGTCGCACCGTCGGCGATCACCGAAATGTTCAGCTGGTCAACGTAACTCCACACGGTGATGTTGAGCCCGCTGGTGGTGGTCAGCGGCCCCACCGAATAGATCTCGGTGACCACCGCATCGCCGACCACGCCGCGCTCACGCGGACCGGGCACGTTGGAGATGTTCAGGTTCAGCACCTTGTTCTGGCCGTCCTTGGTCGACAGCCAGCGGAACATCGCCTCGACCGGCGCCGGCGGCATATACGCCGCCCAGCGCGCCACCAGCTCGGGTCCGACCAGGTGATGGCTCTCCTTGGCCAGATCGGCCGCGATCTGGGCTTGCTTGACCCGCTCCGCGGTGTCCTCGACATCGACCGGCAGCGCCACCAGCACGCCGCTGAATCTGTTGCCGGAGATACGATCCGGTGAGAAATCGAAAGCCATCGGCACCGAGGCCAACAGCGGATGATCGGCGACACCGTCGTACGTCAGCAGCAATTCGCGTAATGCGCCCGAGGACATCGACAGCACCAGGTCGTTGATGGTGACGCCCAGCTTCTTGCTGGTCTCCTTGACATCGGCCAACGCCAAAGTGGCTGTGGCGAAACGACGTTCGGGTGTCAGCAGATGGTTCATGAAACTCGGCGGCGGGGTGAACGGCCGGGTCAGCTCCGGGGACAGCTTACGGTTGCTCTTACGCACCCGGCTCATCCCGTCTGCGGTGTATTTCACCAGACCGGGGAACTTCTTGATCTGCCGCATGTGGTCGACAAAGGCCGAGCGCATCAGCTCGGCGCCGGATGGATCCGGGTCGGTCGCATAGGAGTGATCCTCGGGCTGCGGACGCTCATCCCATAGATCCATGCTGCGCGCCAACAGATTTGCCGACGCAACACCGTCCGCCAAGGCGTGATGCACCTTGCCGACCGCGGCGATCCGGCCGTTCTCCAGGCCCTCGACGAAGTAGATCTCCCACAGCGGCCGGCTGCGGTCCAGCGGGATGCTGGCGATCTGACCGATGGCCTCGTCGAGCTGCCGACGCGTCCCCGGAGAAGGCAGCCGCCACGGACGGATGTGGTACTCCAGATCGACATCGCAGTTCTCCCGCCACATCGGGTGGTGGAACTTCATCGGGATGTCCACCAACTGGTAGCGGAACGGGTCGAGCTTGTAGAGCCGATCGGCGATGACACCGCGGAACTCATCGATGCCGAACTTGCGCTCCCCCAGCCGCGACAGATCGATGATCGCGATCTTGAGTGTGTGCATGTGCACATTCGGCGCTTCGGTGTACAGCAGGAACGCGTCCCAGCCGCTGAGTCGTTTCACGCGAATCCCCCTGCCCGAAGGCTAGACAACCGCATCAGCACGCCGATGCGCGCGGCTTCGATACACCTCTTGTAGGAACAACCTGATGGCCGTGGCCATCGAACCGGTCCGCGCCCCGTCGGTCATATCGAAACCATGTCCGGCACCGGGCAATTCAATGTAACTGACCGTCGATTCGGACACCGCGCGCAGCTCCTGGACGAAATCCCGGGCCTGCTGCACCGGAATCACGGTGTCGCCGCTGCCGTGGATCACCAGGAACGGCGGGGCGTCGGCGTGTACCCGGGCGATCGGCGAGGCATCCCGGAAGATCTGCGGATGCTTGTCGATGCGATGCCGCACCACCACCCGCTCCAGGAAGTCGACGAAATCCTCGCGCTCCGGGGTGGAACGGTCCTGCCAGTCGTAGCGGCCGTAGATGCCGATCACGGCATCCACCGAGGTATCCGAACCCTCGGGCAGCTCGGTCTGTAGCTCAGGGGCGTTGGGGGTCAGGCCGGCCAGCGCCGCCAGATGCCCACCGGCCGAACCGCCGGACAGCGCGATGAAATCACGGTCGCCGCCGAACTTGTCGACATTGGCCCGCGCCCAGGCGATGGCGGTCTTCACATCGGTGAGATGTTGTGGCCAGCGATGATTCGGCGCGACCCGGTAGTCGATGGACAGACACACCCAGCCGTGGGCGGCCAGGTGGTTCATCAACGCGTAGCCCTGCAAGATCCGGCTGCCGTGCACCCAGGCCCCACCCGGCAGGTAGATCAGCACCGGCGCGGGCTCCGAGGGCAGCTCGGCCGGACGCCACACATCCAATAGCTGCGTCGGGCTGTCGCCGTAGCGTACCGAGGTGCGATAGACGCTGCGCCGGTGTTCCAGCGCCCGCCAGAACGGTGGGGTCCGCTCGGGCTCGGGCCATGGCGCGGCCAGTTCGGCCTCGGGCACCACGTCCTGCAATGCCGCCCGTGCGACGTCGTTGGTGCTGTCGCGCTGCTCCTTGCGGATCTCCGCGACGCCGGGGGTGAGCAGTGAGTGCGCCGTCGACGCCCAGAAGGCCGGCACGTGCCGCATGCCCCAGAGGGTCATGGCGGTGGCGCCGCCGAGCGGTTCGAGGTGCTTACCGATCACCGGCAACGACGTGGCAGCCATGCTCATGGCCAGCAAGTGGTCGGAAGGCTTCGCGCGCAAGAACCAGCGAAGCCGAGTGCCCAGCGTGGGGCCGGTGTATCCGGTGTCCGGTCGAGCCGTCATCGCGCGAGCGTACACCCGGCACACGGCGCGGCGACGGACAAGTCGGGTGGCCCGTCCACCTGCGCGCCGGATCCGACTTTGTGAACTGCCTCACAGCTGTCGCGGACCTGTTCAGGGGCATCCCGTCGTGTTTACAGTTGAGCCGTGGGCACCTCAGCGCTGGCAATCACCGACGAGCACAACGACCTGGCCGACGCCGCTGTCGGTCTGCTGCACCGGCTGGACAGCCGGGCTGCCGCACGAGCCACCCTGGAGGGCGCCTCGGCGCATCCGGACAAGATCTGGGCCGCGGCCGCCGAACTGGGTTGGCAGGGGTTGGCCATCGATGAACAGTACGGCGGATCGGGCTTCGGACTGGCCGAACTGGCCGTCGTCCTGGAGGCCCAGGGCCGCGAGCTGTGCCCCGGCCCGTTTCTGCCGACCGTCGCCGCCGCCACGGTGATCGACCGATGCGCGCCGGAAGATGTTCGCGCCCAACTACTTCCGGGACTGGCCGACGGTAGCGTCACCGCCGCGCTCGGCCTGGCCGGCCAGCTGCACATCAACGCCGACGAGGTGTACGGCCAGAGCCCCGCCGTCCTCGGCGCACCGGACGCCAAGCTGCTGGTCCTGGTCGCCGGCACCGACGTGGTCATCGTCGATGCGAGCGCACCCGGCGTCAGCGTCACCGCGCTGGACTCATTGGACCCCACCCGTAGCATCGGGGCGGTGTCGCTGGCCGACAGCGGGGTGACCGTCATCGCCGTGCTGCGTGGCGCTGCGATCAAGGCGCACACCGTATTTCGCATCCTGGCCGCCGCCGAGGCAGTGGGCGTCAGCTGGGCTACGATGGATATGGCGGTCGAGTACGCCAAGGTTCGCGAACAGTTCGGCCGCACCATCGGCACCTTCCAGGCGGTCAAACATCACGCCGCCAACATGCTGGTGAACGCGGAACTGACCACGGCCGCGGTGTGGGATGCCGCCCGCGCCGACGATCTGGACGACGCCTGGTTCGGGGCCGCCGTCGCGGCTGCCTTGGCGGTGCGCACCCAGATCTTCAACGCCGAGACCAACATTCAGCTGCACGGCGGTATCGGGTTCACCTGGGAGCACGACGCACATCTGTTCCTGCGCCGGGCTCGCACTCTGGCCGCGGTGACCGCCGCCGGTTCCGATGCCCTGGGCGATATCGTCGAGGCGCAGCGCAGCGGCCGGGCGCACGGAGCATCCTTCACGCTGCCGGCCGAGGCCGAGGAATTTCGCACCGCCGCACGCGAAGCGGTGGCAACGGTCAACTCGCTGCCCGAGGAGAACCGGCGCGACTACCTGGTCGACTCGGGCTATCTGGTGCCGCACTGGCCCAAGCCGTGGGGCCGGGCCGCCGGGGTGCTGGAGCAGCTGGCGATCGAAGAGGAATTCCGCAACACGGAGCGGCCCGATATGGGCATCACCGGCTGGGTCACCCTGACCATCGCCCAGGCCGGCAACGACGACCAGCGCGAGCGCTGGGTGGAACCGGTGCTGCGCGGCGAGATCATGTGGTGCCAGCTGTTCTCCGAGCCGGGTGCCGGGTCGGATGCGGCGGCGGTGCGCACCAGCGCCAAGAAGGTCGACGGCGGCTGGCTGGTGACCGGCCAGAAGGTGTGGACCAGCCTGGCGCACCTGTGCCAGTGGGGCCTGGCCACCGTGCGCACCGATCCGGACGCACCCAAGCACGCCGGTGTCACGATGATGGCGATCGATATGAAAGCCCCCGGCGTCACGGTGAATCCGTTGAAGGGATTGACCGGCCAGGCGCATTTCAATGAGGTGTTCTTCGACGAGGTGTTCGTGCCCGATGCCGATGTGGTGGGCGACGTGAACAAGGGCTGGCTGGTGGCCCGCGCGACGCTGGGCAACGAGCGGATGTCGATCGGCGGCGGATCGGGCGCCCAGACCGGGTTCACCACCGATGATCTGATCGCGCTGCTGGATCACCATCCCGATCAGACGGCCGCGGTGGCGCGGGCCGGCGAGGTGCTGGCCGAGGGCCACACCTTGCGACTGCTCAACCTGCGCCGGATCAGCCGGGCCATTGCCGGTGCCGAGGCCGGGCCGGAGGGCAATGTCACCAAGCTGGTGGTGGCCGAGCAGGGGCAACGCCTGACCGAGCTGGCCATGGAGTTGGCCGGTCCGGCGGCCGTGGTGGGACAGATGCCGGTGTTGACCCAGTCCTACCTGGGCTATCGCGCGATGACCATCGCCGGCGGCACCTCGGAGATCACCCGCAACACCATCGCCGAGCGCATTCTCGGTCTGCCCCGGGACCCGCTGCTCAAGTAGGACGGGGTTGTCACGACTCGATAGCGATCGGCCTGTGCCGTGGCGGGCCATAGGTTGCTGTGTCAGGCTGGCAACCATGACCAGCAAACGCAGCACAACCCTGGTCATGCCGTATCGGTGAGCACCGAGACCGATTCTGCATCGACCTGCGCCCTGTCGACCGGCGACGATTCCGCCGATCTGGACTCGGCGCTGGCCGCGTTGCGCAGTCGCGCGCCCCAGCCCGTCCCGCGCCGCAGCGCGCGATCCTCACGTCGGGCGGCACTCGGTTTGGCCCTGAGCGGACTACTGGTCGGCGGGATCTTCGCAGCAGCCACGGCCGGTCAGGAGCCGCGGCCCGAAACCGCCGGAGCCGGCCCGGCCGACGATGTGTATCTCAGCGCGCATCCGGGGAGCTGTCTGGTGTGGCAGCCCGACCAGCCCGACCGCCCCTCCTTCGTCCAGTGCACCACGCCGCATCTGTTCGAGGTCGCCAGCGCCATCAGTGAACCGGGCGAGCCATGTTCGCTATCCGCACGCAAGTATCTGGGCGCCCGGTTCGATCCCAACAGCAAGTTCAGCGTCGCCGAGTTGTCGCCGGGCCCCAGCACTCAAAAGCATTTGTGCGGATTGGAATTGGCCGGACCGGACGGGCATCCGGTGCCCGTCAAGGGCCAGGTCGCCGAGGCCGACCAGTCCAAGTTGTGGCCGGCGGGAACCTGCCGGGGCATCGACCCCAAGAGCGATCAACCCACCGATGCGGTCGTTGACTGTGCGGCGCCGCATTCGGTCGAGGTTGTCGGCGCGGTCGACCTCGGCCCGCACTTCCACGACGAGACGCCTTCGGATGCCGATCAGCTTGCAGCACTGGAAGATTCGTGCGCACAGCTGGCCTCTGCCTATCTGACTCCCCGCACGGTGTCCTCGACCGGACTGTCGGTGATCTACCACGCCATCGGTCCGACCAGCTGGGCGGCGGGCAGCCGGCATGCCGTGTGCGCGCTGGGCCCCAAGCCGCCCGGCCCCATCACCGGGCCGGCCAAGTCGCATCACGTCGTCGTCCAGACCCCGGAGCCCGAATGGACTCCGCAGCGCACCTCCCCGGAGCCCGGCCCGGCGGAGAACGCGATCTCGAACGCCGGCCAGAACACACCCGAGCGCGCGATAGGCGGAGCCGACAGCATCGTGCAGGTCCCCGCCGGCCCGGACAGCCCCGCGCATTCGATCGTCTCGATACCGGGGTTGGCGCCGGTCACCGTCCCGGCGATGCCCGAGGACCCCGGCGCCGCGCCCGTCCCCCTCATCCCCTGACCCCTCATCCCCTGACCCACCCGCGCCCAAACGGACAAATGGGCAACTTTGTTCGAGTAGAAGTGGCCATTTCGTCGATCTGGGCGCTGTGTCATACCCCGGGTGCACCATCTCGCCATGGGGGAAATTTTTCTTGGCAATGAAGCACTCGCCGACGGGCTGCGCCGACGGGACCTGCGTCGCTGGTACCGACCGCTGTTCCGCGGGGTGTATATCCCGAAGAATGCCCGGCCTACACTGGCCGATCGGGCCGTGGGTGCCTGGCTGACCTCTGGTCGGCAGGGCATCGTGGCCGGTGTCACCGCATCAGCGATGCACGGAGCACGTTGGGTGGACGACGACGAACCGATCGAGATCCTGGTCCACGACCGACGGCGACAAGCCGGACTACTGGTGCGCACCGACCGGATCGACACCGACGAAGTCGTCACCATCGACGGCATACCCGTCACCAGTGCGGCACGCACCGCGTTCGACCTCGGCCGGTATCTCAAGCGAACCCATGCCCTTGCCCGGTTGGACGCATTGATGCGCGTCGCCCCGTTCGGCGACGATGTCCATCTCTTGATCCAACGCTATGGGCCGGTACGCGGAGTGCGCCAGCTCAGGGAGCTGCTGCCGCTCGTTGATGCCGGCGCCGAGTCGCCCAAGGAGAGCTGGCTTCGACTTTTGTTGATAGACAACGGTTTTCCGATACCCGAGACTCAAATTCCGGTGTTCGACGACGGTCCGCAGCCTTTCGCATTCTTGGACATGGGCTGGCGAGAGGTGAACCTGGCGATTGAATACGACGGCGACCAGCACCGCACCGATCGACCTCAATACGTCAAAGATCTGCGACGGATACCCCGCATCGAGCGGTGTGGATATCACGTCATCCGGGTGATCGCCGAGGATTCGCCGGCCGAGATCCTCGGTCGGGTCTACGAGGCGTGGCTCCATCGCGGAGGTGCCGAAATCGACGAAATGTCCGCTTTCTCTCGCACAAATCGGCCCATTCGTCCGTTTGGGCGGGAGGTGGCTTAGCGCACGGCGTGCTCCAGGGCGGCCAGCGAGTCCTCCAGGTGGGTCAGCAGCCGCTGCAGATGCGGGACGCTGTGCCGACAGCCGACCAACCCGAAATCGAGATTGCCGGCGTTGTTGACCAGCGTGATGTTCAGCGCCAAACCGTCCAGCGCGATCGACATCGGATAGTTGCCCTCCAGCCGGGCGCCCTTCCAATACATCGGCGCCCGCGGCCCCGGCACATTGGAGATGACGATATTGAACGGCGGCGGGGTGGCCGCGATGAATCCGGGCACGGTGGCAAAAGCGACCGGCGACATCAGCAACGCCGACAGCGCCATCGACTCGGTCTTGGACAGCCCGGCGAAAACCTTCTTGTTGCCGCGCATCGATTCGGCGATGGCGCCCAACCGGACCGCGGGGTCGGCCACATCGGTGGCCAGGCTGCACAGGATGGCGCCGACCTGATTGCCGCCGGCATCGGCATCGGACTCCGCGCGCAGACTCACCGGGACCATCGCCACCAGCGGCGCTTCGGGCAGTGCGTCCTGTTCGGACAGATAGGCACGTAACGCTCCCGCGCACATGGCCAGCACCACATCGTTGACGGTGACGCCGGCGGCCTGCTTGATGGCCTTGATCCGGTCCAACGACCACGACTGCGCGGCCACCCGCCGGGCGCCACCGATCTTGACGTTGAACATGGTCCGCGGGGCGCTGAAGGTGCGGGTCAGCTCCTGCTCCATCAGCGCCGCGCGGGCCACCCGGAACGCCGACGGAGCCAACCCCAACGCGGCGCCCGCCACCGCCAGTGCCGAACCGGCGGCCGACGATGTCCCGGACCGCCGGCGCGACGGCAGATCCCACGGCACCCGAATATCGGTCAGCTCGGGGTCCTCCGAAAGTGTGCGGATCGCCAGCCGCAGCCCCGAGACCCCGTCGATCAACGCGTGGTGGAACTTGGAGTACACGGCAAATCGGCCGTCCCGCAACCCTTCCACCAGATAGGTCTCCCACAGCGGACGGTGCCGATCCAACAGGCTGGTGTGCAGCCGACTGGTCAGTTCCAGCAGTTCACGCACCCGGCCCGGGGTGGGCAGCGCCGAGCGCCGCAGGTGGTATTCGATGTCGACATCGTCGTCGTAGGTCCACGCCAGCGGTGCGATCCCACCCAGCACGGTCGCCGGCCGCTTCCGAAATGTCGGGCTGAACTCGTTGTGGGACAACATGTCCCGGTACAACTCGGATAGGAATTCCGGGCCGGCGCCCTCCGGTGGGGTGAACAGTTGCAGGCCGCCGACATGCATCGGATGCTCACGCGACTCCCCCAGCAGGAACATCGCATCGGTGGGCGAGATGATCTCCACGCTCAGGGCTGCCGTTCGCCCGGGGCCGGCGGATTGGCGATCACCGGGAACTGACCGGTGAATCCCATCCGTGCCTTGGCGATCTCCAATACCCGACTGCGCACCGCGAACCAGCCGCCGATCAACGCCGGAATGATCAGCACCAGCGTGGCCACCGTCCAACTGCCGACCGGGTAGTCGAAGGCCATCAGCACCAGCACGCCGGCCAGGAAGGCCAGCGTGAGGTAGCCGGTGTACGGCGCGCCCCACAGCCGGAACGACGGCCGCTGCATCATCCCGCGCTGCGACCACCGGAACAGCTGCAGCTGGCAGATGACGATGGTCGCCCAGGACGCGATGATGCCCAGCGCCGCCATGTTCAACACGATCTCGAATGCGCGCGCGGGCACCACTCCGTTGAGCACCACACCGAGCAGGCCGATACTCGCGGTCAGGAAGATACCGCCATAGGGCACACCACGTTTGGACATCACGGCGGTGAACTGTGGTGCGCTGCCGTTCATCGCCATGGACCTCAGGATGCGGCCGGTGGAGTACAGGCCGGCGTTCAGGCTGGAGAACGCCGCGGTGAGCACCACGACGTTCATGATGGTGCCGGCGCCGTGCACACCGAGTCGATCGAAGAAGGTGACGAACGGGCTCTCGTCGGCCCGGTACATCGAATACGGCAACAACAAGCCCAGCAGGACCAGCGAGCCCACGTAGAACAGCGCGATCCGGAAGATCACCGAGTTGATGGCCCGCGGCATGATGCGCTCGGGCTCGGCCGTCTCGCCGGCCGCGGTGCCGACGAGTTCGACTGCGGCGTAAGCGAACACCACACCCGAGGTCACCACCACCAGCGGCAGCGCACCGGTCGGGAAGAATCCGCCGTGGCCGGTGATCACCGACAGCCCGGTCTGCTGACCGTCGACGGTGAACCGCCCCAGCAGGAACACCGTGCCGACGACCAGGAATGTCACCAGCGCAACGACTTTGATCAGTGCCGCCCAGAACTCCAACTCGCCGAACACGCTGACCGAGATGAGGTTGACCCCCAGCACGATCGCCAACGCGATGAGCGCGATCAGCCACTGCGGTATGTCCTTGAACACCGACCAGAAGTGGAAATAGGTCGCGATGGCGGTGGAGTCGACGATCGAGGTCATCGCCCAGTTCAGGAAATACATCCAGCCGGCGACGAATGCTGCTTTCTCCCCGAGGAATTCGCGGGCATAGGACACGAACGATCCGGACGAGGGCCGGTGCAGCACCAGCTCTCCCAGCGCCCGCAGAATGAAGAAGACGAAGATGCCGCAGATCCCGTACACCAGGGCCAGCGACGGACCGGCATTGTGCAACCGGCCGCCGGCACCCAGGAACAGGCCGGTTCCGATCGCGCCGCCGATGGCGATCATCTGAAGTTGTCGCGGCTTGAGCCCCTTGTGATAGCCCTGATCTTCAGTGGCCAGCGCATTGGGCTCCGGTGTTGTGGTCATCACCGATCAGTGAACACCCGCCGATACCGAAATTCCAGCAAGACAGCGAGGGCGATCCGTATTGTGGGGCCGTGTCCACCCCCGACGGCTCCGCACTGCATCCCGAACTCGCCAAGACCGCCCGCTTCATCCCGCGATCGCTGGTCAATGCGCGGTCGCTGAAGTTGATCCGCCGGTTCGAATCACTGCAGAACCGGCGCACCCCCGACGGCGTCGAGGTACTGACACTGTCCTCGGGTATCGGAGTGCGCTTGCATCGGCCGCCCGTCGGCACGGGATCCGGCGGGGCGATGTTGTGGGTCCACGGCGGCGGGTACGTCATCGGCACCCCGACCCAGGACGACGTGTTGTGTGGCCGCTTCGCGCGGGAGCTCGGCATCACCGTCGCCGCGGTGAAGTACCGGTTGGCCCCGGAGAATCCGTACCCGGCCGGTCTGGAGGATTGCTACACGGGTCTGAAGTGGCTCGCCACACTGCCGTCGGTGGACCCGGCCCGCATCGTCGTCGGTGGCGCCAGCGCCGGCGGTGGGCTCGCCGCGGCGTTGGCGCAGTTGGCCCATGACCGTGGCGAGATCGACGTGCAGGCGCAGCTACTGGTCTACCCCATGCTTGATGACCGCTCGGGGCACCGGCCCCGGCCCGACGATCCCGGGCAGCGGCTGTGGGATAAGAAGTCCAATCGATTCGGCTGGGCGTCCTACCTCGGTGGCGCCGACCCGGAGGTCGCGGCTCCCGGGCGTCGGGCCGACCTGTCCGGCCTGCCCCCGGCCTGGATCGGTGTCGGCACGGCCGATCTGTTCCACGACGAGGACGTCGCGTACGCCGAGCGGCTACGCGAAGCCGGCGTGTCCTGCGAGTTGGAGGTCGTCCCGGGCGCGTTCCACGGCTTCGATGGGCTCGCCGCCAAGTCTCCGGTGGCCCGGTCGTTCTTCGCCAGCCAGGTGGAATTCCTGCGCCCGGCCCTCGCCGGGTGCTGAAATACAGTGACCTTCATTACTTATACATGCTAGATAAATGGCCTTTTCGCAGCTAAAGGCCTGTTTAGAGCCGATTGCTAGCTAATTTAAACACTTGCGTTGGATGGTTTCGAGCGGGCAGGCTGTTGCACAACGCAGTGTCAAAACCACCGCAACGATCGGAAGAAAGGGGCAGCGCAATGACCACCATCGGTACTCATGTGGGGCCCGCCCGACAAATGGCCCGCCGCTCGACCGCCGCCGTCATCCTCGTCGTCGCCGGCCTCGGCGTCGCAGCGTTTCTGATTCTCGGCCTCATCAAGGACAACCCGGTCGACCCGGTGCTGCCCAACTTCGCCACCAACTCGTCGGTCAACTACCCGAATCTCGATCAGCTGGGGCAAATGAAACACCTGAACGTGCCGCAGCTGGCGCCGACCGGCCGCTAGCCCTTCGCTACCGCCCGCTGGGCGAGGTTGTGGTTGACCTCGTCCTGCCAGATATCGAAGGCGTGGGTGGTGTCGACTTCAAGCTCGAACCGCGCCGTCATCTCCCCGGTGACATCGGCGGCGTCGACATAGAACTGCTCATACCAACGACGGTGCTGATAGACGGCGCCGTCTTCTTCTGTCAGTAGCGGGTTTTCGATACGCGTCTTGCGTTTCCAGATCTCGACATCTTCCATGAACCCGTCGCCGAACGAACTGTTCATCGCGGCGGCGAGTTTGACGGCTTTGTCTGCCGGCAGTCCCGGCATCTCCTGCACGGCCACACCCCACTGCAGCACAAAGGAATTGTGGCTGACCGGATAGTGGCAGTTGATCAGCGCCACTTCGACGGTGAATCCCGGGCCCAGATCGTTGTGCAACCAGTTGATCATGTACGCAGGGCCGAAATACGTTGCTTCCGAACGTAAATAGGTGCCTTCCCAGATCTTGTCCGGGTTGGCCACGAAGTCGGGCCGCGGCTTGGACTCCATGAACTGACTGGCCGTGTGCCCCTCGATGACGTTCTTGAAGAACGTCGGGTAGGCGTGATGAATATAGAAGAAGTGCGCCATGTCGACGTTGTTGTCGACGATCTCCCGGCAGTGAGATCCCTCGATGATGATCGAATTCCATTGCCACGGAGACCATTTGCCGTCGTCGTAACCTTCGATGGTGGGCGGCGTGAGTTCCGGCCCAGGCACCGAACCCTCCGGGTCGTGCCAGATCAGCAGTTGACCGTTGACCTCGACGGTCTGCCAGGCGCGGGTGCGGGCCAGGCGCGGGGTGCGCTTGGCGTAGGGCACCAGTTTGCATTTGCCGTCGCCGCCCCAGCGCCAGTCATGGAACGGGCAGGCCACGGTGTCGCCCTTGATGGTGCCCTGCGACAGGTCGCCACCCATGTGCCGGCAGTAGCCGTCCAGGATCTTGACGTCGCCGTTGGAGTCGGCGAACACCACGAGCTTGGTGCCGAACGCCTCGATCGCATGCGGCTTGCCGTCACGGAACGACTCCGACAATCCGATGCAATGCCAACCGCGCGCGAACCGGGTCATCGGGACGCCAGTGTCGATATGGCGGACTTCGGTTTCGGTCATGACTTCCTCTTTAACATGTCTCGCACCGCCAGGTGGCTGAACAGCATGCTGGTTCCGATCGGATTTCCGCCGCCGGGGTAGGCGTGCCCGCTCGGGGCCGCCATGGTGTTACCGGCGGCATACAGGCCCTCGATCCGGTTGCCTGCTTTGTCCAGCACGTTGCCCACGATGTCGGTGCGCAAACCTCCTTTGGTGCCCAGATCGGAGATACCGAACCTTGCGGCATGGAACGGCGCCCGGTCGATCCGTACCAGCGGGCTGGCCCCGCCGGAGAACGCGCGGTCATAGGCCTCGTCGCCGCGACCGAAGTCCGGATCGTGCTCGGCGTCGGCATATGTGTTGAACCGTTCGACCGTGGCGACGAGTGCGGCGGCCGGCACCCCGATCTTGGCGGCCAGGTCCTGCAGCGTGTCGGCGGTATGCCACAGTCCGGCGTCGACGTACTTCTGTGTCGCCATCATCGAGACATTGCTGGCCTTAACCGGAGGCACCTGTCCCTCACGATCGTCGTAGATCATCCAGAATGGCAGTGCCATCTCGTCTTTGGCGATCCGGTCGACAACGGTGCGGCCGATCCGGTCGTAGGCGGCGGATTCGTTGACGAATCGCTTACCGTCTTGGTCGACGAAGATCCCGCCGGTGAACCACAGCGCAAACGCACTCCGACCATCGGGGTGGGTCAGGCCCGGCGACCACCAGGCCTGTTCCATCAGATCGGTATCGGCGCCCACCGCAATCCCGGCCTGGTGGGCCAGGCCTTGATTTCCCCACGGGCCCATGGTGTCCCGCGACTCGCCGGGCACCCCGTACCGGCGCCGGAGCTCGTCGTTGCCTTCGAAGCCGCCGGCCGCCAGCAGCACACCCCGCCGGACCCTGATGGTCTTGCGCTCACCGTCTTTTTCAACCACGGCGCCCACCACCGCACCGTTCTCGGTGACCAGTTCGACCAACTTCGTATTGAGTTCAGTTGTGGCCGAGGGATACTGCTGCATCGCCTTCAAGAATCTGGCGATCAACGCGCGGCCGCCGACGTAGTAGTCGTCGGGTTGGGCGACACCCAACCGGTCGGAATCCAATGGTCCGCGGATGGATTCGCGGAACTCGGGGGCCTTCTCGATCTTGAGCGGGCGGGCCGCGATATGCCGCTGACCGTCGGTGCGGGCTTTGGGCGCCTTGCCGAAGTAGTCGGGCCAGGGCATCGGAGCGAACTTGAGATTCTCGTCGGCCTCCAGGTATTCGATCAGCGGGGCACCACCGCGAACATAGGCTTCCTGCAACTCTTTTGGTGTGCGATCGCCGACCACGGCATGGTAATACTCCAGCGCATCCTCGATGGTGTCGTCGGTTCCGGCCCGTTGCAGCACCGGATTTCCCGGGAACCACACCCCGCCGCCACCCGAGTACGCGGTGGTCCCGCCGAACTTGTCGGTCGCCTCGATCAACAGCACCTCGAGCCCCTCGCGGGCCGCGGTGTATGCGCCGGTGACGCCACCGCCCCCGGAACCCGCCACCAGTACGTCGTATTCTGCGTCCCAATTCATATGTGCTCCTAGAGGTATCGCTGTCGTCCGTGCCGGGTGAACTCGTCGTCCAAATCCTGCTTGGCGTCATCGGTCATCGCGGTGTATTCCAACGTATTTCGCCCCGCCCAGCGGTAGACCGCTTCGTCGGCGTGCCAGCGCTGTGCCTGCAGCTCCCGCTTGAGCACCTTGTTGGAACCGGTCACCGGCAGGGCGCCCGAGACCCGCAGGAATCGCGGAGTTCCCTTGGCGCCCAGATCTTTCTGCGCCTTCAGATACGCCGCAAAACGTTCCACGTCGAACGCGGCCGGGTCGGCAACCTCGATGGCGGCCATCACCTGATCGCCCGAGCGCGGGTCCGGGACGGCGTAGACGCCGGCGGCGATGACATCGGGATGGCGGCGCAACACTCGCTCGATGGCCAGAGCCGAGGTGTTCTCACCATCGACCCGGATCCAGTCGCCGCGGCGGCCGGCGAAATAGATGAAGCCCCGGTCGTCGAGGTAGCCCAGATCGC